>Ga0210057_1002554_pt1 | contig 25923 bp, 21 predicted proteins | sample CryGeyCG2114_010_2_FD_183968 | JGI IMG/M metagenome (GOLD analysis project Ga0210057, IMG submission 183968) | Groundwater microbial communities from aquifer - Crystal Geyser CG10_big_fil_rev_8/21/14_0.10 (SPAdes) (version 2) | ecosystem: Environmental > Aquatic > Deep subsurface > Groundwater ...
AAGACTTGTATAATATATCCGCCCATAGCTGTTTTGGCAGATCTTTAAGACTTGTATAATATATCCGCCCATAGCTGTTTTGGCAGATCTTTAAGACTTGTATAATATATCCGCCCATAGCTGTTTTGGCAGATCTTTAAGACTTGTATAATATATCCGCCCATAGCTGTTTTGGCAGATCTTTAAGACTTGTATAATATATCCGCCCATAGCTGTTTTGGCAGATCTTTAAGACTTGTATAATATATCCGCCCATAGCTGTTTTAGCAGATCTTTAAGACTTGTATAATATATCCGCCCATAGCTGTTTTGGCAGATCTTTAAGACTTGTATAATATATCCGCCCATAGCTGTTTTGGCAGATCTTTAAGACTTGTATAATATATCCGCCCATAGCTGTTTTAGCAGATCTTTAAGACTTGTATAATATATCCGCCCATAGCTCAGTTGGTAGAGCAGACGGCTCTTAACCGTAAGGTCGTAGGTTCAAATCCTACTGGGCGGACTTGTTGGGCAAGTGGCGGAATTGGTAGACGCGCTGGTCTTAGGAACCAGTGGCTTAGGCCGTGGAGGTTCAAGTCCTCTCTTGCCCACATTAAAACACAAAGCCGCCCAATGGGCGGCTTTGTGTTTTACGATATCTCCTCTATTCTCTGCCTATGTTTTTCGCCGAGATCTATTTTGAAATCAAAGAAGGGGACTATTCTTAAATCAGTGTTTGCTTTAACAAAATCTCTGAAATCAGCTCTTTGTCTTTTGGTAAAATTTAAAGCCTTCTCCTCAGCACTTTCCGGTAATACAGATATATAAATAGTTGAATTCTTTAGATCTTTAGAAATGTCTGCATTTGTTATTGTAATCATTGAGCCACCGCCAGATTCTTTTTGTATAAACTCTGCCGCTAGATTTTTTATCAAAGATGTAACCTTATTTAGACGATTGCTCTCCATTTTATTTTTTAACTATTTCAAAAGTTTTCAATCTATCATTTTCTGCTATTTCTGTACTGTATGAGACATTTGCTCCAAATTGCGCTCCTTTATTTACGCTAGGAGAATTCTGCTTATTGCTTTGAAGTTCAATTATTTTTCCTGTTCCTATTTCTTCATTTCTTCTGACTATTTTAAATTTTTCTCCCTTTGAAATAGTTCCTTCTTTTACCTCACCTCCAATAACCATATGATTTTTAGTCTTACTGAAAACAGCTAATATTTTTGCCTCACCCCTTTCTTCCTCAACCTCTTGCCTAGGACGTCTTTCTTCTACTAGTTCTTCAACCCACTCCACAAGTTTATAAATAATGTCAAAAGTTTTTATCCGCATACCAAGTTTTTCGGCTGAAGTCACCAGACTATTTTGTGCCTTAACATTAAAACCAACTATTACTGCGTTTTCGTCAGCCCCACTGATTTTTAAATCTGCTTCAGTTATATTTCCTGTCCCAGAAAATATAATTTTCAAGATTACTTTTTCTGCTTCTATTTTTTCTATTTCTTCGCGCACAGCTTCAGCGGTGCCCTCAGTATCAGCTCTGATTATAATTGGTAGTATTAAAGTATCTTCTGAAACATCTCCATCAATTACAATTTTTTTATTTAAATTTGTTTCTGTAAAGTCTTGAGCAACTTTCTCCGCTTCGTTTTTTGAAGAGAAGGCATTAAATTCATTACCAACTTTTGGTATTTCACTCCACCCAACAATTCTTACTGGGCTTGAAAAACTCGCTTCTTTTATTTGTTCACCTTTAAAATTTTCAAATATTCTGACCGGAGAAACACTCTTTCCGGCTGCAATATATTCACCACTTAAAAGTGTTCCGTCTTTTATTACTAGAGTTGCAGAGATTCCTCTTTTTGGATCAAGGTCTGCCTCAATAATAATTCCACTAGCTTTTTTATTTCTATCTCCAGTTAATTCTTCTACTTCTGCTACAAGCAAAATCATCTCTAGTAATTCGTCTACCCCCTCACCGGTTATAGAAGACAGTGGGACATAAGGCACATCACCACCAAGACCTTCTAGGTATATTTCTTTTTCTAATAAATTATTTTTAACTTTTTCCACGTTTGCTTCAGACTTGTCTATTTTTGTTATTGCAACGATATATGGTATCTCTGCCTCCTTAATACTTCTCAAGGCCTCTAGGGTTTGAGTTTTAATACCTTCTTCTGCTGAAACAACCAAAATAGCTATATCTGCTACATTTGCTCCGCGTGATCTCATTTTTGAGAAAGCAGCATGTCCAGGCGTGTCTAGAAAGGTGATTTTTTTTAAATCTCCATCTTTATTTTTTATTTCTACTTCGTAAGCGGAGAGGTGTTGGGTAATGCCTCCCGCTTCTCCATCTACAACATTTGTTTTTCTAATATAGTCTAAGAGCTTCGATTTACCATGATCGATATGTCCCATAACAGCTATAATTGGAGCCCTCTCTTCAATTTTTGGAGTTTCTTTTGTCACAACAGGCAAAATTGTACAGTATTTTAGGGGTTTTATCAATATATATTATTTGAAAGAGCTTTATATTTAGGTTCTAATTCATTAGAATGTTTCTATGAATAAAAGAATTTACCTTGATAATGCAGCTTCAACACCTGTCGACAAAAGAGTTGTGGAAGCAATGCAACCATACTGGAATAAGGTTTTTGGCAATCCTGGAGGAATACATCTTGAGGCCCGTATGTCTAAAGAGGCTCTATCTAATTCACGAAAGAAAATCGCCCAACATCTTCAGGTTGAGGCATCGGAGATAATTTTTACCTCTGGGGGGACAGAATCAAACAACTTGGCGATTGTTGGTTTTTTAAACTCTCTCGAAAAAAAAGGAAGCCTTCTTGATACCCATATTATTACTTCTTCAATTGAACATCCTTCTGTTCTAGAAATTTTTAAAAAATATAAAGACAAAGGACTAGAGGTAGATTTTGTCCAAGTCTTAGGAGACGGGACGTTAGATTTAGATGATTTAGGTAAAAAAATGAAAACAAACACATCTTTTGTTTCTATTATGTACGTTAACAACGAGATTGGAACTATACAGCCAATAAAAGAAATTAGTAAAATTATCAAAAAAATTAATCCGGGAGCAGTACTCCACACAGATGCTAGTCAGGCCCCTTTATTTTTAAACATAAGACCAGAATCGCTAGGTGTTGATATGATGACAATAGACGCACAAAAGATTTACGGGCCTAAGGGTGTTGGATTATTATTTAAAAAAAGAAGATTAAAAATCTCCCCAGTTCTTATTGGTGGAGGGCAAGAAGACGGACTTCGTCCCGGGACAGAAAATATCCCTCTCATAGTTGGTTTAGCAGAATCTATTTCGATTGCTTGTAATGAAAGAGAGGCTCTTTTTAATACAATAACTAATTTAAGAAACTATTTAATTTCTCGTATTGAAAACGAATTGCCTAAAGTAATATTGAATAGTCCTAAAGAAAAAAGTGTTCCAAATCTTGTAAATATCACCGTACCTGGCAAGAATTCAGAGATGCTAACAATTAAATTGGATGAAGCCGGAATAGCTTGTGGAACTAGGAGTGCTTGTCTACATAATGGAGAAGGATCGTATGTTTTAGAGGAAATCAGTGGGGAAGTTCGAACAGGTCTTCGTTTTGGTTTGGGTAAAGATACAACAAAAAAAGATATTGACCATCTTCTTGAGACGCTAAAAAAATCCTAAAATAATTGCTTATTTACTCTAGAAAGATTAAAATTTAAATAATTATGGATCACGATAGTGCTAATTTATTTCATTATGTGTATGTTCTAAGAAGTTTAAAGAATGGAATGTGGTACACTGGACTCACGTCCAATCTTCGGAAGCGCTTTAAAGAACATAATGGTGGTAAATCAACTTTTACTAAAGGTAGAGGACCTTTTGAGATAATATATTATGAAGCCTATCGTGATAAAGAAGATGCGCGGTCGAGGGAATTACAAATTAAATCAGGGCAAGGCAGAGCTTATCTTACAAAAAGAATAAAGCGTTTCCTAGCACTATCGTGATGGAGGATTTAACTAAGACACAAATCTTGCTACTAACTTTGTTGGTTAGTTTTGTTACATCGATTGCTACAGGCATCGTTACAGTTTCTCTTGTGGACCAAGCTCCTCCAGCTTTGACCCAGACTATAAATAGGGTGGTGGAAAGAACAGTTGAAAAGGTTGTACCAGGACAACAGGCCAGTGTTATAACAAAGGAGACAACAGTTGTTGTAAAAGAAGAAGATTTGATAATTGATGCCGTTGACAAAAATCGCAGAAATGTTGTAGTATTTGAGAGGGAGGGGGAGAGTGTCGGACTTGGTTTTATTGTCTCTCAAGAAGGATTAGTCGCGACAGACTCATCTGTACTTTTTGGAGAAGGTGAAATTAAAGCATCACTTTCGAATCAAAAAAAATATTCTATAGAGATTGTAAAATCAGATTCATTAAATAGTCTTACTCTCGTTAAATTGATTGTTCCTGAAGATCTTAAAGAAGAAACAAAATTCAATAAGGTTGGTTTTAGTGATCTAGCAAACTTAAAGCTTGGCCAAACAGTTATAGCCCTTGGAGGTCTTGAAGAAAGAGCAATAACTACTGGAGTTGTTGCTAAAATAAACACAAAAGATTTAAGTGAAACGACTGATTCAACTCAAACAACTCCTCAAAAAATTATTTCTTCTATAGAAATAAGTCCTTCTGTCGGAGCAGATTTTGAAGGAAGCCCTCTGATAGATATTGATGGCCTTGTTTTGGGAATAAACATTACTAGTGCAGGAAAATCTTTTTCCCTACCATCTAGTTTAATTCTCGAAATTATTTCTGAATTAAGGACTGATAAAAAAACAAGTATCAATTAAAATTTTATATTAAGTTTTTGATTTAAATTAAATTTATGCAGCCATTTAATCATTTCACAAGTAAAGCAAGAGAAGCAATAAAAAAATCGCATGAATTAGCGATGGAAAGAGGACAGAGCCATGTCGGTCCCCTTCATTTATTGATTGCTCTAGTGTCCCAAGAAGACAGTATGATTATTTCTATTTTAGATAAACTTGATGTTGATATAGTTTTGTTTTCTGGACAACTGGCTGACGCGATTGATAGTCCTGAAGGCTCTTCTGTTTTAAGCCCTTCCTATCAACTATATTTGACTCCAGAGTTGGCAAAAACTTTAGAGATGTCTGGACGCATTGCTTCTGATATGGGTGATGATTTTATATCTACAGAGCATTTATTTTTAGCTCTTTTAGATTTACCTGGCGATATTAGTTTGATTTTTTCTAAGTTCCAGATAAATAAAGAGAAAGTTGGAGAAATAATTGAAGAACTTAGAAAAGAAGGTGCCACAGAAGAAAATACTCCTAAGAAATATCGCTCAATCAATAAATATACTAGAAACTTAACCAAATTAGCCCAAGAAAATAAACTGGATCCTGTTATTGGTAGAGATATGGAGATCAATAGAATTATTCAGATATTATCGAGAAGAACAAAAAATAATCCAATTTTAATAGGTGAGGCAGGTGTTGGAAAAACAGCAGTGGTTGAAGGTCTCGCTAATAGGATGGCTGCGAGAGATGTTCCAGAGTCTTTGAAAGACAAAGAGCTTGTTTCTCTTGATTTGGGACAACTAATTGCTGGAACTAAATATAGAGGAGAATTTGAGGATAGATTAAAGTCTATTTTAAAAGAAATAGAAAAAGCCAAAGGAGATATCATCTTATTCATTGATGAGATCCACACAATCGTTGGAGCAGGATCTGCAGAAGGAGCTATGGATGCTTCAAACATGCTTAAACCGGCTTTAGCCAGAGGAGAGCTTAGGGCAATTGGCGCGACAACTTTAAAAGAATATCAGAAATACATAGAAAAGGATCCCGCCCTAACAAGAAGGTTTCAACCAGTACATATTAGTGAGCCGTCTGTTGAAGACGCCATCGCCATATTAAGAGGTTTGAAAGAAAGATACGAACTTTATCATGGGGTAAGAATTACTGATGATGCTATTCAGGCTGCGGTAAAACTTAGTTCTAGATATATAAGTGATAGATTTTTACCAGACAAGGCTATCGACCTTATTGATGAAGGATCTTCTTCTTTAAAAATTTCTCTTGAGAATAAACCACCACAACTTGAGGAGGCTCACAGGAAAATTATGAGGCTTGAAATTGAAAAGAGGGCTCTTAAAAAAGAGAAAGAGAATAAAAAAAATAAAAGTAGGATCAAGAAAATAGAAAAAGAAATTGCAGATCTTAAAGAAGATACCAAAGAACTAGAATTAAAGTGGTCTAACGAAAAAGAGATCGTAATAGAAATAAGATCAATAAAAGAAAAATTAGACAAACTTAGAATTGAAGCTGAGAATGCGGAAATCTCATCAGATCTTTCTCGAGCAGCTGAGATTAGATATGGAGAAATTCCTCAATTAGAAAAAGAATTAGATACAAAATCTAAAAAACTCAAGAAGCTTCAAAAGTTCAGAAGGATTTTGAAGGAAGAAATTGATGAAAGTGATATAGCAAAGATTGTCTCTAGATGGACTGGTATACCAGTCGAAAAGATGCTTGAGGCTGAAGCCAAGAAATTATCTCGAATGGAAGAAGAAATGAATAAAGTTGTTATCGGCCAGGAAGAAGCTGTAAAGAAGGTTTGTGATTCTATTAAGATGTCCAGGGCTGGGATTAGTGATCCTAATAAGCCGATCGGTTCATTTATATTCCTTGGCCCAACAGGTGTTGGAAAAACAGAGCTCACAAAGAAACTTGCCGAATTTATGTTTGATGATGAGAAAGCTTTGATTAGAGTAGATATGTCTGAGTATATGGAAAGACACTCAATCTCCAAACTTATTGGCGCACCTCCTGGATATGTTGGGCATGAGGAATCGGGCTCTTTAACAGAAACAGTTAGACACAGACCTTATTCAGTCATTCTATTTGATGAAATTGAGAAAGCTCACCCTGAAGTATTTAATATTCTACTCCAAGTCTTGGATGATGGGAGGTTAACAGATGCAAAGGGTAGAGTTGTTAATTTTAAGAACTCAGTCATAATTTTGACCTCTAATATTGGAGCTGAATATATTGATAAAATGGAAAGGATTGGTTTTGCGGCAAACTCTGAGGCAAAAGATCAGTACGAGGAAGCAAAAACTAAAGTTATGGAAGCTCTGCGTGAAAGTTTTAGACCTGAATTTTTAAACAGGTTAGATGAAATCGTTATCTTCAATATTCTTTCTAAAAAGGCTATTAAAGATATTGTTCAGATACAAATAGCTAAGGTTAAAGAAAGATTGTTAGAAAAAGATATTAAATTAAATATTGATCAAAAGGTGTTTGATTATCTAGCTAAGGAGGGATATAACCCAAGGTATGGGGCGCGACCGCTTAAGAGATTGATTCAACAAAAGATATTAACTCCACTTGCTTCTATAATGATTGAGAATTCTATAATGAGTGGTGGCGAAGTCTTTGTTGGCGTACCATCTAGTGGGGACAAACATGAATTTACTTTTGACTTTAAAAAGGGAAGTAAGAGAATACAATCTAAGAATCTGAAAAAATATCAAAAAACTCTATCCAAAAACGATAAAGTAAAGGTATAAAATTGATTTTTATTGCAATTTGCCTTATATTTCATAAGGCAAATTGCGTCGGTGGCAGAGTGGTCAATTGCAACGGACTGTAAATCCGTCGCCCTTCGGGCTACGCAGGTTCGAATCCTGCCCGGCGCACAAAAATAAAAAGAGTCTTCAACTATTGTCTTTTCTTATATTTTAAGTTATTCTGTATCCGTTCAAATATATATCAAATTACGAATTGTGTGAACGAATAATTACCTAGTGCCTGGCACCTAAGGTTTAAAGTCTAAATTATGGCAACATCACAAAAACAACTGATAAAACTAGCCTGTAGTAAATGTAAGAGAATTAACTACTGGTCTAGAAAGAATAAGAAATTAGTAGAAAGAAAGATTGAGCTTTCGAAATATTGTAAATGGTGTAAAGCTCATACAAAGCATAAAGAGAGCAAGAAGTAGTTCATTAGTTTTAAGTTGATAAGTTAAGAAGTTAAACAAAACATTCCGACATTCGCAAGAATGTTGGAATGTTTTGTAAGTACTTGCGGGAGGAAATTTATTTGATTATTCTTAAGTCTAGAGTCTAGTATGGGCACGTGGCGGAATTGGTTTACGCGCACGACTCAAAATCGTGTGAGCTTGTCTCGTGTGGGTTCGACTCCCACCGTGCCCACCAAAAAGCTTTATGGGAAGAAAAAAATTACCAGATAAAGAATTTGTTTGGACACCACAATTAGCTTATGCTGTTGGACTTATTGTTACTGACGGCTGTCTTTCTTCAGACGGAAGACACATCATTATGCGGTCATCTGATAAGCAATTACTCGAGACATACCGAAAATGCCTCGATATTTATCACTGTAAAATAGGTAAGACTGGTGGGAGTGGCTATACAAACAATGATTCCTACAGAGTTCAACATGGAGATGTCCAGCTTTATAGGTGGCTGAGAAGAATTGGTGTACCTAAGAATAAAACTTATGATATAGGACGCCTTCATATCCCAGACAATATTTTTCCAGATTTCTTGAGGGGACATCTTGATGGAGATGGATCAATTACAACATATCTTGATACTTATAACACATTCAAGAATCCCAAGTATATTTATCGAAGACTGTGGGTGCGTTTTTTATCTGCGAATAAAAGTCATGTTTCTTGGCTACAAGAAAAAATATCTACTAATATAAATGTTGTCGGACGTATACATACGAGAGTACCTAAAGATGCTAATAGAACAAATATGCATATACTTAAGTTTGGAAAAAAAGACTCTATTAAATTATTAGAGTACATGTATTACAGGGAAGATATTCCCTGTTTAAACAGAAAGAAAACTATTGCTGAGAAATTTATTGGATAACCTTATCAAAAGAGACTTGTTTTTAATTACAGTGTAAATGAATAAAAAAGAGTGCTTAATAAAAAAGCTGAAAGAAATTCAAGTCATTGAGGAGAGACCAGTAATTTTAACTTCTGGTAAAACTTCAGATTACTATTGTGACATTAAGAAATCGTTTGCTGACCCGGAAGTATCAAGGTTAATAAGTGACTTAATTATTGAAGATTCTTTACTTGATGGCGCAACATCTGTGGCAGGTTTTGGATTAGGGGGGATTACCTTAGCAACAGCAGTGTCTTTAATTTCCGGTAAAAAACTCTGCCTTGTTAGAGAAACGCAAAAAAAATACGGTACAGAAAAGCAAATTGAAGGATATATTCCAAATGTAAAAGATAAAGTGGTTTTAATAGACGATGTTCTTACTACCGGTAAAAGTTTAATATTTGCTCATAAAATATTAAAAAATAAAACTAGATGCGATGTTATTAGTGGGATAGTTGTAGTAAAAAGAGAAAATCCAGAATTGCCATTCAAAGTAGATAGTCTCTTAAAAATAGATGAACTTAGATAAGCCGAAAATTATAGCAGTACTTGGCCCAACATCTGCCGGAAAGACGGATGTTGCTGTTAAATTAGCTAAAGAATTTAATGGTGAAATTGTATCTGCTGATTCTCGGCAGATATACAGATACTTAGATATTGCTACAGGGAAGCCCACCGGAGAAGAGCTTCTCGGTATTCCCTATCATCTCATAGATTTTTTGGATCCTAAAGAAAAATTTAGCGCAGGAGAATTTAAAAAGATAGCTGAAGAAACTATAGATAAAATTATAGAAAAAAATAAATTACCTATCCTTGAAGGAGGCACAGGATTTTATCTGGATATGATCACAAAAGGTTTAGACTTACCAGAAGTTCCTCCAAATGAAGATTTAAGGAAAGAATTGGAAGCAAAAGATAATGAAGAACTTTTAGAAATTTTAAAAGGACTCGATTCAGAGCGTTTAGAAAATATTGATAAAAATAACAAGCCCAGATTAATCAGAGCAATTGAAATAGCTACTGAATTGGGGCATGTTCCAAAGATAAAAGAAAATCCAAAATACCAAACCCTTTATATTGGGATTGATCTAGATGATGAAATATTAAAAGAAAAAATTTCAAAAAGGATTGAGGGTTGGGTTCATGATGGTCTTATAGACGAAGGACATAATCTTCTAGATAGAGGTTTAACTAGAGATAGATTAAATGATTTAGGTCTCGAGTACAGAATACTCGGAGAATTTTTAGATGGAGAAATAGATTTAGAAAAAATGAAAGAAAAAATGAAAATTGAGACTTTTCAATATGTCAAAAGACAAAGAACATGGTTTAAGAAGAATAAGAAAATTAATTGGTTTAAACCGAATGACACAGAAAAGATAGAAGAAAAAGTTCGAGATTTTATCTAAACACCTCTAATTTTTTTGTAGATTTTGATTTAGAGAGAGATGATCAAACAAAAGCTCAAATTCTCCAGGGTGCATTACTAAATCTTCTTTCCTTTCAGAAATCCATTTCTTAAATTTATCAATAGGAACATACTCAATATGATCCACCTCACTTTCATCAATCGTAAAATCTGAAATTGGAATATCTTTTTTCACAACATACACATCGTTGTGCTCTTTGTTTATATACTTCCCATCGTATTGAGTAGACTCTTGTCTTAATTCTCCGAGTTTTATTAAATCGTCTTCCTTTAATTTTATACCTAGTTCTTCCTCTATTTCTCTTAGAGCACCTTCAATGCGACTATCTCCAGCCTGTAGATGGCCAGCTGCTGAAATGTCATATTCTCCAGGGTGAGATTCTATATGCTCGGCTCTTTGTTGAAGAAGGATTTCATTCTTACTATTTACAAACCAAATATGAGCCGCTCTATGCCATAGGCCTTTTTCATGAACTTCAACCTTAGAGACAACTTCTCTTGTTGGAGAGCCGTCTTCATTTAGAACATCAACCATTTCCATATCAAAATTCTAACACAAAAAAGTTATGCATATCTTCTTAAACAAAAAATCTGTGCGGGTCCACCAGGACTCGGCGTCAGCTCACTAAGATATTTTCTTCATCCTTCGACAAAATCAGGACTTGAAAATATCAAGTGGCTCCTGCCCGGACTCCTTCGCTTCGCCACGTCTAAAGTGGCTTCGCTCAATCCGTCTTTCAAGTCCTGGTGATACCTCGAAATGATAATTTATTCGAATGGTTCCCATCCATTCGAATAAATCATTGCGGGTCCACCAGGACTCGAACCTGGAACTTCGCTTTTGGAGAGCGATGTTTTACCATTGAAACTATAGACCCAATTTCATGTATTCTATTGCGATATTCTTAAGAATACCAGCAACTACATTATCATAATAACTTATTTTTATACAACCAGGATACCCCTCTCTTCTTCTGGGTCCAGAATTTTCTTTTATATAAGATTTCATAAATTGATTTTCAGGAATGTTTGTAGCTTTAGACCAAAACTTTCTCTGCTTACTCTCATTGTGATATGAATGTAAGTGCATACAAATTCTGAATTTTTTCTCATCTAGGTCAAAGGAATTTCTAAAAAGTTTTAAATATGTTTTTACCAAATTTGGGTCAGAATTCGTAAAACTAACCAGGTCATTTTTATATTTACTACCTTCGCACCAATAAATCATCGCACATAATAAGGACTTCTCGTTTTTGCTCAGTTTTATATCTTTTAATCTTTTTTTAGCCTCCTCTTTTTCTCTAATCCTTTTTCGTATTCTTTTCTTTCTCAATGTCTCTTGTGCTTTTTCTTGGCCTTTTTGTACTTGTTTTTCAATCCTACTTTTTGCTTTGGAAGATAGGGGAATATTTCTGACCCAAACAGAAACAGAACTTTTGGAGACAGATAATTTCTCTGAAATTTCTCTTATGGAGTATCCGATCTCTCTTAATTCTTTAGCTAGTTTTTGTTCTTCAATCTTCATAGAACCAGTGTATACATGTATATAACTTATTATGTGTGTATCAATTACATTTCTAATTTTTAGGTCCAGTTATACTTTTATCCCCATTTTACTTTTTGTGATAAAATATAGGTAATTAAATAGTTAAGGACAAAGATTTTCATGAGCCAATTTAGAGATAACTCAATCTTTTGGATTGAAGTTGACAGAATAAAACCAAATCCATTTCAGCCTAGGAGGGAGTTCGACGAAGATAAATTAAATGATTTAGCCGAATCTATTAAGCAATATGGTTTATTACAACCACTTACTGTTACGAGAAAAGAAGTTCAGAGAGATGACGGGAGTTTATTCACAGAATATGAACTTATTGCTGGTGAAAGAAGATTAAGGGCTTCAAAGATTGCTGGACTTACTCAGATCCCTGCGATTATTCGTTCTAGCGAAGATAGTGATAGAGTCAAATTAGAACTCGCTATTATAGAAAACCTCCAAAGAGAGGATTTAAATCCAATAGAAAGGGCGGAAGCTTTTAGACAGCTTTCTGAAGATTTTGGTTTTAAACATGCAGAAATTGCTAAGAGGGTTGGTAAAAGTAGAGAATACGTCTCAAACACACTAAGATTACTTGCTTTGCCAGACGACATAAAGTCAGCACTCTCTGGTGGAAAAATCACAGAGGGGCACGCTAGACCAATGTTGATGCTTAGTGATAGACCAGAAGAACAACAAACTTTATTTAAGGAAGTTTTGTATAAAAAGTTAACAGTAAGAGAGGCTGAGAGTATTGCGCGTAGAGTTGCTTTTGAAAAAGTTAGGAAACAGTCCAGGTCTTTTGATCCTGGTTTGGTAGAGGTAGAAGAAAAACTCGCGGAGTCTTTGGGGACGAGGGTCTTTATTGAAAAAAGGCAAGTTGGAGGGAAGATTATGATAGATTTTTTCTCTGACGACGATTTACAGAAAATTTTAGCATTAATTAATAGGGGTAATGATGGACTTGGACCTTCTCCAAATATGCTGAAAGATTTTATAGAAAAGACAAATTCTGTTAAAGAGGTTCAAGAAGTAAAAGAGACTGGACCTACAGTTAAAGAAGCGGTAGCAGACCTAGCTGGTTTAGATCATAATTTAGTTCAAGGTGAAGATCCAACTCAAGAAAAAAAACCTGGAGAGATTGTCGATCAAGAAGAAGGGTCCGAAGAGATTGTTAGTTCGAATGAGAATTTAAATCAAGAAGAGAAAACAGAAGAAACTATTAGTGTAGGCGAACAAGAAAAAATGGACAAAGAAGAGATTGAATTGTTGGACGATTCTTCTCCAGATGATGAAAAACAAGATTTGTATTCATTAGAAAATTTCTCAGTATAAATAAAATAGCCCATAATCAGGGCTATTTTATTTATTTCTTAATCCAAGTGCTTGGCGGATTCTTCTTTTAGCCAGACTTGTTTTAACCACACTAATCCACTTTCTGGTAGGTTTAGAATTTTTATTAGTAATTATTTCGACAATATCTCCATTTTTTAGCTCTGTTTCGATAGAGCTCAACTTGCCATTAACTTTTGCTCCAGACAAATGATCTCCAATATCTGAGTGAACAGCATAAGCAAAATCCACAGGGCTAGAGTTTTCAGGCAAATCGATTACATCTCCATTTGGGGTGAAGACAAAAACTCTATTACCAAGAAAATCCCTTTTTAAGTTTTCGATAAATTCTTTTGGTTTTTCTAATCCTTCTTGATGCTCCTTCATTTCTTTTATCCAGTCTGGTATTTTTATTTCTAATTTACCGTTTTTCTTTTTTGTTCCATTACCAAAACTTCCGAGACTACCAAGAATTTTAGTTATCCAATAACTTTGATCCCCACCTTCTTTATAAGAAAAATGTGAAGCCGCTCCTAGTTCGGCTATATCATGCATTTCTTTTGTTCGGATTTGTATTTCTATTATTTCCTTGTCACCAGTAAAAATGGTTGTATGTAAACTCTGATAACCGTTTGGTTTTGGAGCCGCTATATAATCTTTTATTCTTCCAGGTAGGGGCTTCCATTTACTGTGTATTAAACCAAGTACTCTATAACAGTCGCTTATTTCGGGCACAATAAACCTAAGTGCCATAACATCATAAATATTTTCTATATTCTCGTATTTCTTGAGTTTTTTGTAGAAACTATAAACTCCCTTTATTCGATAGTCACTTTTTATAATTTTTATTCCATTTTTTGCTAATAGTTTTTTTATAGATTTAGAGAGTTTTTCTAGTGTTCTTGACTGCTCCTTACTTCTTTCCTTGATTAGTTTACTGATTTCAGAATATTCTTTTGGGTAGACATATCTAAAAGCTAAATCTTGCAATTCTCTTTGTAGGGCACCAATACTTAGTCTGTGGGCAAGGGGAGCATATATCTCTAGGGTTTCTGAAGCAATTCTTTTTTGCTTCGCTTCATCGGGCAAATATTCTAAAGTCTGCATATTATGTAGTCTATCTACAAGTTTAATAATTAAGACTCGAATATCTTCTGACATTGCAATAAACAATTTTCTCAGACTTTCTACATGCCTTTTTGAACCTTTATATTTTAATGTTCCAAGTTTTGTAACTCCTTCAACTAGAAATAATATTTCTTCTCCAAATCTTTCTGCTACCTCCTCTCTGGGTATGTCATGATCTTCAATTGTGTCATGTAATAAACCGGCAGCAATACTTTCTGCGTCCATACCAAAGCGAGCCAAGTTTTTAGCTGTTTCGAACAAATGAGTAAAATAATCTTCCCCAGAGTGGCGCTTCTGGTCTTTATGTATCTCTTTAGCATATTCGTATGCCCGCTCAATTAAATCACCCTCTTCTTTAGTTGGAGAGATGGGCATTTCTCTAAAAATTTCTGAGATGTTTGCCATACATAAGAGTATGAATTAACAGACAACTCTTAGCAAGTTTTATTTTTTCTTTTTGGAAGGAGCTCTCCTCCTAGTTTTTTTAGGTTCTTTTAGAATTTCTAGAGCTTTCTCTAGTGTGATTGTGTAAGGATCGTCTTCTTTAATAGATCTAAAATCTCCATCTTCTACTATGTATGGACCGAATCTACCAATACTTGCGCTAATATCTTTTCCGGTTTCGGGGTTTTTCCCGAGTAGTCTTGGTAGGCTAAGCCACTTTATAGCATCTTCGAGAGTTATGTCTTCAGGCTTTTTGTCTTCGGGCAGACTTGCACGTTTTGGTTTTTTGCCTTTTGATTTTTCTCCCAATTGAACATATGGTCCATAAGGTCCATCGAGAAGATAAATGTTTTCTCCCGTTTCCGGGTCTTTACCTAATGGCTCGTCATCTTTTAACTCCTCTCCCGTTATTGTTCTTGCGCCATGACATTCTGGAAAATTTGAACAACTCATAAAGTTTCCAGCTCTTCCTAGTTTTATAACCATATCCTTGTCACATTTCGGGCATTTAAACTCTTTCGGGGCAGGTCCCAAGTCTGTAATTTTTTTAGCGTCTTTTGATTTTATTTTTACTTCTTTACTAAAATCGCCATAAAAGTCTTCAAGAGTTTTTTTGTAACCTCTTTTACCTAGGGCAATTTCATCAAGCTCATCCTCCATTTCTGCTGTAAACGAGTCACTAATATAATTATTAAAATTCTCTTCTAGAAAACCACTAACAACCATACCTGTATCTGTTGGTTTTAAAGATCTTCCTTCCTTATCTACATAACCTCTGTCTACAATAGTTTTTATTATTGAAGCATAAGTTGAAGGTCTGCCGATTCCTCTTTTTTCTAACTCTTTAACTAATCCAGCCTCAGTATATCTAGGAGGCGGGGTAGTCTCTTTTCCTTCAGGGTTTATTTCGATTAAAGATAAGCTTTCACTTTTTTCTACTTTTGGTAATTCTACATCTTCTCCTCTTGCAAAATAATTAACCTTTAACCATCCATCGAAAAGTGTCTGAGATCCATTTATTGAAAAAGTCGGTATAGTTTTATCTGCGGATGTTATTATTTTTGTTCTCAGAATTTTTGCATCAGTCATTTGTGAAGAAATAGTTCTAACTCTGATTAATTCATATAGTTTTTTCTCATCCTCAGTTTTTCCGGCGACTTTCACGGATACGTTTGTTGGCCTTATTGCTTCATGGGCCTCTTGAGCATTTTTACTTTTTGTAGAATAAACTCTATTCTGAGCATATTTTTCACCATATGTTTTTAAGATTTCTTTATATATTTGACTTTGGGCACCCTTACTTATGTTTGTGCTATCTGTTCTCATATAGGTAATTAGACCAGACTCATAAAGTTTTTGGGCTGCGCGCATAGTTCTTGAAGGAGAAAAACCCAACAAACTACTTGCTCTTTGTTGAATTGTAGATGTTGTGAACGGAGGTCTTGGTTGTCGCTTTGCTTCTTTTTGTTCGATATCCAAAACAGACCAATTTCCAACTTTTGCTTTTTCTAGTATTTCATTAACCTCAGATTCTTCCTTAGGTTCCTTGTCTAAAGTTACTGTGAACTTATTTTTTTTATTTGTTTCTACGTCGGCAGTTATAACCCAGTATTTTTCTGGGATAAATTTGTTTATTTCTCTTTCTTTTTCTGCAAGGATTCTTAGTGCTGGAGATTGGACCCTACCAGCAGATAGTCCATATCTAACTTTTTTCCAAATTAAACCAGAGAGATCATACCCAACTAATCTATCCAAGACTCTTCGGGCCTCCTGGGCTTCTTTTAAGTTGTTATCAATCTCCCTGGGGTTTTTGATGGCTTCTTTTACAGCTTCTTCTGTAATTTCATGAAAGACGATTCTTTTTGGTTTTTTTAATCCTAACAACTCTTTTAAATGCCAGGCGATAGCCTCACCTTCTCGATCGGGGTCTGTTGCTAATATAACTTCACTAGCTTTTGCGGTTGCTTCTTTTAATTCTTTTACAACAGCTTTTTTCTCTTTCTTTATTTCGTAATGAGGAATAAAACCACCCTCTATATCGATAGCTTTTTTATTACTTTTAGGTAAATCTCTAATATGTCCGACAGAAGATTTGACGGTATATTCTTTTCCTAAATATTTTTCAATTGTCTTCGCTTTTGCTGGCGATTCAACTATAACTAATTTTGACATCTCGATAGTGTTTATTGAAGAATTTATTAATGAAATATAAATCTAAACTTTATATCACACCATTTCCCGATAATGATATTTTTCAACGCTGTCGGGGCAAGTGTCGTTCTAAGTAATATAACAAAAAAAATTTTTATGCAAATTTAGGCATTTCTTTTTATTATTTTACAGATTATGCCCCGTGTTTTATTTCAGTATGAAAGTTACAAATAGAATTCAACTAGATAACAATAAGTGTCAGGATAAATTAATAAGCCCCGCACCAGAGATACTGGTGCGGGGCGAAATTCCACGGACGGGAGGGCTAGAGGTCGATGCTCTGTTGGAGGGCGTCGATCTCCTCGTTGCTGAGAATCCTCGTTCTCCGGAGATCTTCGAAGGCGCAGATTCCTTCTGATACAGCCAGTCTGGCTGCAATGATCTCGGGCACCTCTTCGATCTGGGCGATCTCGAGAATCCTGGAACGGATCTCCTCGATGCTGCGGGCTGGACCGAAACCTGAAACAGGGGTGGTGGCCAAACGACCCTCCTCGCTCTGTGGGTTTGTGATACGGAACTAGTAGTAGAGAGTAATAAAATATTTAATGTTAGTCAATTAAAAATCTGTGGATGTCTTTTATTTAAAATTTAAGATATTAGATATTTATATATATCTTTCCTAATTCTTCTTTTATTAAACCTTTCAACTCCATGGTGGCAAGTAGAATATTTGCTTCTTTTATCTCTAGATTTAGCTCTTCAATTACTTCGTCTTTATTTTTTGCATCTTTTAATATTTCAAAGACCTTTCTTTCGTTTTCATTAAAATTACTAAAGTCAGTCATAGCCTTATTTTCAAATTTTAAATCTAAGGCCTCAAGAATATCAGCAGAGTCTAGTATTGGATTAGCCCCGTCTTTTAGTAGCTTATTAGTACCTACTGAGCTACTAGAGTTTATTGGACCTGGTACAACTAAAACATCTCTATTATATTCACCACCAAGCCTTGCAGTTATTAATGTCCCCGATTTTTCTTCAGCTTCTATTATTAATATCGCGTCAGACATTCCTGCCATTATTCTATTTCTTTGTGCAAAACTATAAAGAGTTGCTTTGAAATTTTCTTCAAATTCTGATATTAATGCTCCGCCATTATTAATGATTTTATTAGCTAGGTAGAAGTTTGTTTTTGGATAGAGAACTTTTTCTCCGAGGCCAGAACCAGGGACTGCAATAGTCTTTAGTCCAATTTCAAGAGCTTTTTCATGAGCAAGTGCATCTATACCGAGAGCTAGTCCAGATATTATTATTATTTTTTGACCTCTGAGACCTTCTAATAATTTACTTAAGACAGATTTTCCATAGCTTGAATATTTTCTAGAACCAACAACACACAATATCTTGTAATTGTTCCAATCAGGTATTTGTCCCGCAAAAAACAAATTTTTAGGTTTGTCTGGAATTTCGTTTAAAAGGGGAGGCCAATCTTTTTTCTCTAGTTTATTAATAAAGTAAGACATGATTTAATATATTAAGTATATTGTATAATGTATTAAGTATAATTATAAGAATTTTTAGTATTTAAATTTAGAAATTAAGACGACCCTAGACCCTAGTGGCTAGACCCTAAAACCTAGAAAATGTTAGATATTAATTTTATTGATGAAAACAAAGAGCTTGTTGAACAGGCTATTAAAAACAAAAAAGGAGAGGATGTGGATCTAGACAGACTCTTGAAGCTTTATGCTTCCAGGAAATCTTTGCAACAAAGACTTGATAGTGTTAATGCTAAAAGAAATGAGGCTGCTAAAAATAGAGATATAGATACTGGCCGTCTTCTAAAAGAGGAGTCTCAAAGTCTAGAGGAGGAATTTAAAAAGGTTCACAAAAGCTTCATGGATTTAATGTTAAAAATACCGAATATTCCTTCTCCAGATACACCAATAGGGGAAGATGAGTCTGGTAATATTGTTATTAGATCTTGGGGCAATAAACCAGAATTTTCTTTTCCACCCAAACCTCATTGGGATTTGGGTAAAGATTTAGGAATTTTAGATTCTGATACTGCAGCTGAGATTTCTGGAGCGAGATTCACTTATTTGAAAGGGGATCTGGCCATGTTGCAATTTGCTCTAATTCACTTTGCTTTTTCTGTTTTAACCAATAAAGACAAATTAGAAGAAATCGCTAAAGGAGCGGGGCTTAATATCCCAGTAGGTTCCTTTGTACCAGTAATACCTCCGGTTATGATGAAATCTGCTGTTATGAACAGAATGGCGCGGCTACACCCAATAGAGGACAGATATTATTTTGAAGCTGATGACCTTGTTTTAGTAGGGAGTGCCGAGCATACTTTAGGGCCGATGTTTATGGATAAGGTTTTGAATGAGTCGGAATTACCTATTAGGCTGTTAGGGTATTCTACAGCTTTCAGAAGAGAAGCGGGCTCTTATGGTAAAGATACAAGGGGAATTTTGAGACAACATCAATTCGATAAACTAGAAATGGAAACTTTTGTTTTACCCGAGTATTCTTATCCAGAGCAGGATTTCCTTGTGGCAATTCAAGAATATTTAATGAAAGAATTAAATCTACCTTATCAGGTGGTTTTGGTCTGTACTGGTGATATGGGTAAACCTGATCACAGGCAGATAGATATAGAAACATGGATGCCTGGCCAAAACTCATACAGAGAGACTCATAGCGCAGATCTGATGGGAGGATATCAGTCTAGGAGACTTAACACTAGAGTGAAAAGAGCAAATGGCAAAATAGAGCACTTACATATGAACGACGCAACACTTATCGCGGTTGGTAGAATGTTGATTTCTATTATGGAAAACAACCAACAAGAAGACGGATCTATAAAAATCCCTGAGGCTTTACAAAAATACATGGGAAAGGCTATTATCGAGAAGTCCTCTTAGAAAAGACTCTAAGGATTTCTGCTCATGATAGATATAAAAAGAAGAAAATTTAAATCACCAAAAGTGGTAGAAAAAAGAAGGCGTGCTCGAGTAAACACACTCTCTCTTCTTTTTCTTGGAATTGTCATAGTTGGTGGCGGATTAGTTTATCTATCACACCTAGATAAGATAAATATTAATAATATAAAAGTTAGCGGCAACTCTGTTACTTCAGAAAAAGAAATACAAGCAATAGCTTCAAAAAATTTAGCAGGTTCTTATTTAGGACTTTTCCCAAAAAGTAATTCATTTATTTACCCAGAGAAAATCATTAAAGAAGAATTACTTTCAAATATAAAAAGGATTGAGGACGTGGAAGTTGGTCTGGATGGCTTTAATAATATTTTTATTAATATTAAAGAAAGAGGGCCTGTTGCAATTTGGTGTCAAAACAAAGATGAAGAAGAATGTTATTTTTTAGATCTTACTGGTCTAATTTATTCTAAGGCGCCTAAGTTTTCTGGGAATGTTTTTTTGAAATATTTTGGTGAAGTAGAGGCGCCGGTTCTTGGTAAAAATTTTTTAAAACCAGAGGATTTTGGAGCGCTGACCTCTTTTGTAAATTTAATAAAATCTATGAATCTTGAAATTATTGAAGTGTCTATTGATGAAAACGAAGATTTAAGAGGGAAGTTAGAGGAAGAAGGTGAGATTATATTTAATTTAAGACAAGATTTTAATCAACTTCTTGAAGATGTCCGTACTATTCTTTCTGATAATAAACTTAAAAATAGTTTAGAAGACGAAGATATTGTCCTTGATTACATTGATTTAAGGTTTGGTAATAAGGTTTTCTATAAATTAAGATAATCTAAAAATGTCTAAAGGTTTTTGGAATAAATTAAAAAAACCATTCTTCGTGCTTGCTCCTATGGCAGACGTCACAGACCCTGCTTTCAGAATAATTATTGCAAAATATGGCAAGCCAGATGTTATGTGGACTGAGTTCGTTTCTGCAGACGGCTTATTTTCTTCCGCAAAAAATATTTTAATGAGAGATTTAGAATTTGATGAATCTGAAAGACCTATCGTGGCTCAGTTTTTTAGTCCAAAAAAAGATTTAATGAAAAAAGCGGCAGAACTCGCAGTAGAACTTGGTTTTGATGGTATAGATATTAATATGGGCTGTCCAGATAAAAATATTGTAAAACAAGGGTCTGGCTCTGCTATGATTAAAAAACCAAAAGAAGCTAGAGAAATAATAAGAGCTACAATTGAAGGTGCTGGAGACTTGCCTGTCAGTGTTAAAACTAGGATTGGATTTAACCAAAATGAAATAGAGACGTGGCTTCCAGAAATTTTGGCTGAAAACCCTGCTGTAGTAATTCTTCACGCTAGAACTAAAAAAGATATGTCTAAAGTTCCAGCGAAGTGGGATGTTATAAAAAGAGCTGTTGAGATCAGAGATGAGTTGGAGAGCGAAACTTTGATTATTGGTAATGGAGATATAAAAAATCTTAAGGAGGGCAGGAAAAGGGTTCACGAGACAGGGTGCGACGGGGTCATGATTGGTAGGGGTATTTTCGGTAATCCCTGGTTTTTTAGCGAGTATGAACCAACAATAGAAGAGAAGGTTGCTGTTCTAGTAGAACATACTAAATTATTCGAAGAAATGATGCTTGATAGAAAGTCTTTTGCTGTTATGAAGAAGCATTTTAAAGCCTATATAAATGGTTTTGATGGAGCCAAGGATTTGAGGGTGGAGCTTATGGAAAAAGTTCAGAATAGCGAAGATTTAATAAAAATACTAAAAAACCATGGCTTTAAAATAGCTTAACCGGGCCCCAATAAAAGGCTCATATTTATGAGCCTTTTATTGGGGCTAATTAGAGCCATCTCACAGTAATATACTTGACTTATCTTTATATTTCTTTATAATCATTTTGGGTTGTACAAAATAGGATCTGATTCTCGAGGAGGTTACGACACATGGCCAACTTCATTCGTCGCTTGCTCAAGGTTTCTTCAGATCCATCGTCATCGTGTGCCCTCAAGAAGAATACCTCTCCTTCCTCGGAAGAGGTTAAGGAATGTCGTGTCCGGAGGGCACGGGAAGTCGAAAGGAGGATGAAACAGCGTAGGGCTATCGCAGTAAGAATCCTTAAAGAGAAGGATCCTGCTGTAAAGGCTGCTCTTCGAGTCCGCCTCGCTTCTTTACCGGAGCTCTGAAAAAAAGTGTTTCTCTCGTAGCCGTCCCGGCCTGGTGTTGGGGCGGCTTTTTATATCTAAATTTGTATCAACGATTACATGTAATCGTTGAAGATAAAAATTTTAATACACAATAAGTTTTCATTTTTCATAATATTTAGAATGTTGTGTAGTATCTGGAGCACACTTTTAGGTTTTGTTTTTTGGCTTTATACTAGACGTATGTCTATTGCTTTATATCGTAAATATAGACCAGACAAATTCCAGTCTGTTTTAGGTCAAGATCACATCATAAGTGTCTTATCTGGCCAAATTGAGAAGGATGGAGTATCTCATGCCTATCTTTTTTCTGGTTCTCGTGGGACAGGAAAGACAAGTATTGCTCGTCTTTTAGCAAAAGAAATTGGTACAACAGAAAATGATTTATATGAAATAGATGCTGCTTCGAATCGGGGTATTGACGATATACGTGAGCTTAGGGAGGCCGTAAACATTCCTCCATTTGAATCACCTAGAAAAGTTTATATTATTGACGAGGTTCACATGCTTACCAAAGAGGCTTTTAATGCTCTCTTGAAGACTCTTGAAGAGCCTCCGGTTCACGCTATGTTTATTTTGGCAACAACAGAAGCGGTTAAATTACCCGACACCATTGTTTCTAGGTGTGAAGTCCATGAGTTTAGAAAACCTTCAAAACAGATTTTGAGAGAGTATGTTTTAGATGTTGCAAAGAAAGAAGGTTATAAACTAGAGCGCTCATCAGCTGAATTAATCGCCCTTCTTGGAGATGGATCTTTTAGAGATACGCTTGGCATTCTCCAAAAAATAATTAGTGCTTCGAAAGACAAGAAGATTGACCCAGACGAAGTTGTTAGGGTGACTGGCGCACCACCAAGCGAATTAGTAAATGATTTCTTGAGTGCTATTGTGGAGAAGAAAGTAGAAAAAGGTTTTAAGGTTCTAAATGAAGCTCTCGAGAAAAATATTTCCATGAAAACTTTTGTTAAATTGGTTCTGGAGAAAGTACGCATGATTCTTTTTATCCGTCACGCCAAAGATTTAGTAGAGAAGATGGAAGAGGATTTTTCAGAGCATGATTTTAAATTCCTCACTGAAATAGCAGGGAACAAGGACTCAAATATAAACTCGAAAACTATTATCTCGCTAATTGATGCCTACTCACAAATCGGCTATTCCGCTGTGCCAGAATTACCAATTGAATTAGCTCTGATTGAATTAGTCGAAGATAAATAATTTTAAGAACTAAAAATTATTTATCTTTATTTTTTTGACCTATCTGTTTCTTTTAGGTATTTTTTTCTAAGACGGACCGATTTAGGTGTGACTTCTAGTAGTTCATCTATGGCCATAATTTCAAGACCACTTTCTATTGTTATTTTTTGAGGGGGGACTAAGTCTAACGCTTCATCTGTTCCAGAAGATCTAACATTTGTTAATTGCTTTCCTTTGGTTGGGTTTACAACCATTTCCTCTCCTTTTGATGTATTACCTATAACCATACCCTCATAAACATCTGTACCTGGGCCAATATAAAGTACCCCCCGATTTTGTAAGTTCCATAAAGAGTAACCAAGAGCTTTCCCCGAAGCCATCGAAACCATTGATCCCACCGACTTTCTATTTATTTCTCCCGCAAGAGGCTTAAAGCCCAAAACATTAGAGCAAAGTATACCTTCTCCTCTTGTGTCTATTACAAACTGTCCTCTGTACCCGAGGAGTCCTCTAGTTGGGCCATCAAAAACTAATCTAACCTGGCCATTGTTTGATGTCATGTTTTTCATAATAAAGCCTCGTTGCGACAATTTCTCGATGATTGTTCCTTGATATTCTTCTGGCGAATCAATAACAACTTCTTCAAACGGTTCAGATTTTCCTTTTTCATCTTCTTTAATTATTACTTTTGGTTGAGATACAGCCATTTCATATCCTTCACGCCTCATATTTTCTAAAAGAATGGCTATATGCATTTCACCTCTACCTGAGACGATAAAAGCATCACCTTGAGAAAAATCTACTTTTAGACCGACATTTATTTCGAGTTCTTTCTCAAGCCTCTCTCTAATTTGACGCCCAGTTACATATTTACCATCTCTTCCCGAAAAGGGAGATGAGTTTGCCATAAACTGCAAGCTTATAGTTGGAGCATCAACAAGAATCGCTGGTAGAGCCTCAGTGTCTTCTCTGTCAGTAAAAGTTTCTCCAATATTTATATCCGAAAAACCACTAATAAGGACGATGTCTCCAGATAAAGCTTCTTTAACAAGGACTTGCTCAAGGCCTTTGAAAGTAGATAGTTTGGTAACTTTACCTTTTTGAATAGTTTCAGATCCTTTTTTTCTAAAAAGTTGTGAGCTATCTGTAATCTTGCCCTCATATATTCTGGCAACTGCTACTCTGCCAGTAAAATCATCGTATCCCAGATTAAAGACCTGAGCCCTCAAAGGATCTCCCCCATTGTATTTTTTAGTAGGTGGCACGGTTTCTATGATTGTGTCGAGGATAGGACTAAGATCAGTCAGTTCGTCCTCTAGTTTTTTCTTAGCCATTCCATCTCGTCCGATAGCATATACAACTTCGAAATTAGATTGGTCGTCATTTGCCCCTAATTCGAGAAACAGCTCTAGAACTTGCTCCTCACATTTGTCTGGGTCTGCGGCCGGTTTATCTATTTTGTTTATAATAACTATTGGTTTTAATCCAAGTTCGAGTGATTTCTTTAGAACGAAACGAGTTTGTGGCATAGGTCCTTCTTGGGCATCTACTACTAAAAGAACCGAGTCAATCGATCGTAAGACTCGCTCTACTTCTGATCCGAAATCTGCGTGACCTGGCGTATCAACTATATTGATTTTTGTTCCTTTATATATAAGCGAAGCGTTTTTTGAGTATATTGTAATACCTCTTTCTTGCTCCAGAGAATTAGAATCCATCGATACACCGCTTTTAATTGTTCCCGTTTGACGCATTAAAGCATCGGTCAGTGTTGTCTTACCGTGGTCGACATGAGCGATTATAGCTATATTTCTTATTTCTTGATTTTTCATAAAAAAACGCGCAGTACGCGCGAGAGATAGACTACTTCTTATATTACCTTTGGTCAACTACTACCTTTAATAAGTTTTATTTTTGTTATCGTTATTAGGGAGGGGTTCGAACTTCATCCAGACGTAGACAATAACTTAGTGAGCTTTACTGATCCGCCTGAAGAGAAGTAGCCAAAACAAAAAATCACCGATCCTTAAATCAGTGATTTTTTATTCTTCCGTAAAAGTAATTTATTACTTAGTTTGGAAGGACGCAGGAGAAGTCATGCTCACATTCTTTGCTGAATCAAATATTACAATCAAGTAATAATATGTTGTATTTGATGCAAGATTGTTGATGTTTACTGTGTGAGTGGAGCGGGCAAGGCCATCGTACTGAGCCAAGGTCCCGTTTATTACAGTAGGTTCACCAGAGAATGTTCCTTTTGAGTCAAATGTATTATTCATTCTAATAGGTGATGTGCTGTAGTAGACTTTTCCGAAAGAAGCCTCACTAGCAGTCCATGTGATAGATGCTCCATTACTGTCTGTTGTGACATTCACAGCCCTGAATGTTGGGGCATATACATCCCCACCAACATTACCACCTACATTGCCACCTGCTAGTATTGCATTGATGGCAGCTTGTGTTATTGGACCCACTCTACCATAACCCGTACTTTCAGGAGTTCCGCTAGATACAATTCCTCGTGCTGTTTGGAATCTTTCTACTCCTGCTTTGGTAAGTTGACCAAAGTATCCTGTGACAAGTTTTGAAGGATATATAT
>Ga0210057_1002555_pt1 | contig 25923 bp, 27 predicted proteins | sample CryGeyCG2114_010_2_FD_183968 | JGI IMG/M metagenome (GOLD analysis project Ga0210057, IMG submission 183968) | Groundwater microbial communities from aquifer - Crystal Geyser CG10_big_fil_rev_8/21/14_0.10 (SPAdes) (version 2) | ecosystem: Environmental > Aquatic > Deep subsurface > Groundwater ...
CTTTCAATAATTACCTCACTTTGGCAGGTTTCCAAGTCTTTCAAAAATTTCTTGTAGAATCCATTTTCATCAAATAACTGAGAAGAGAAGTCACTGTTTGGTCGTTTTTTAAAGAAAGATATCATTTCGATACCTCCTCTTGATCTAAAATCTTAACTTTTCTGTTATAATAGAGAAAACCTTGTTCCTTGAGTTTTTTGTGGACAGCTAGAAGATTATCAATAAAAGAGTTCCACTTTTGGGACAGAGAGCTCACCCTGCTTAGCTTGGTGAATATCATGCTCAGCTCGATCACCAGCTTTTAATACTCTATCTTTATCCCCTCTTTTTTTACTGGACCGATGAGGGCGACATTTAGCATATCTTTTTTAAATAAATCTCTTGCAAGGCTGGTTACATCATCCATTGTCACATTTTCAATATTTTCAATAATATCTGTTGGGTCAGTTGTTCTATTTTCAAATACATACTTTGTTCCCTGAAGTGCTGCGACTCGATATGAATCTTCAAGAGAGAGTAGGAGTCTTCCTTTCAAAAGTTCTTTGGCTTTTGTTAACTCTTCTTTTTTCAAGTCACCTGAGGCGATTTTTTCATGTTCACCGATGATTACTTTGATTGCTTCATTGATTTTTTCAGCATTATTCGTAACTCCAGCTTGTGTTACAATGTAACCAGTATCTGAATATAGTTCACGTCCGGTCGAAACATAGTAACAAAGCCCCCGACGTTCTCTCACTTCTATGAAAAGTCGTGAAGACATCCCACCACCCAAGACTGCACTTAGAACGCTCAATGCATGACGACGTGGATCTGAAAATGGGAAAGCGGGGTATCCTAGACAGAAATGCGCCTGTTCAGTTTTTTTTGTCAATACTTTAAGATTGATTCCTATCTGCTTCGATTTGAAAATTTTTTCTTTTTTCAGGTAATCTCCAGTCCAACTTCCAAATACTTTTTCTATTTGATTGAAATATTTTTCGTTCGTGAATTTTGTATTACCATTACTTAGACCGCCAGCGACGACTATTACTGAGTTTGTCGGTTGATAATGTGCTTTTAAATAATCTTGGACATCTTTTTTCGTAAACGACCGTACAGTTTCTGGAGTTCCTGCAATGTCCCGAGCTAGCTCGTGACCTTTAAAAATCAATTCATCAAAAAGATCTGAGACGCGACGGGCAGGCATATCCTCATACATGTTGATTTCCTCTACGATTACGCCTTTTTCCCTTTCCATTTCCTCAGGAATAAGAAGGGGATGGAGTAACATCTGAGACATGACATCTGAAATTTCATCAAAATGCTTGTTCGTACCTTTTACATAATATCCCGTATGGTCTTTTGAGGTGAATGCATTGAAAATTCCACCTAGGCCTTCGATTTTTGATGATATGTCAAAAGAAGTCGGATATTTATCCGAACCTTTAAAAGCCATATGTTCGAAGAAGTGTGAGATTCCATTGTTTTTTGCAGTTTCATTGCGAGATCCAGTCCCAACAAGCAAGAGTGTCGAAACAGACGGGAACGCATGAGTGTCAACTAATATGACGGGAAGGCCATTTGGCAATTTCTTAAGAGCTATGTTCATAATCTATATTATACTGATGAAAGACACATTGTATCATTTACGGTATTAAATTTTCTTAATAAATATGGATTTCATATTGGTTGCCACATTTGGACTGGTATTCGGATCGTTTTTTAATGTTCTTGCAGATCGATTATCCTACGGCAAAACAATTCTCGGGAGAAGCAAGTGTGAGAGTTGTAAACATCAGCTTAGCTGGAACGATCTCATTCCAGTTCTCTCATTCATCTTATTAAAGGGGAAATGCAGATATTGCAAGAAGTCGTTTTCTATTCAGTATCCACTTTCAGAAATATTCACGTCCGCCGTATTTATCCTAACTTGGTACTTATCAAACCATTATCTACTTGGATTTGTTAGGGAAGATATATTTATACATATGTTATATCTTGCAACATCTGGGGTACTGATCGTCATGTTACTCGCAGACTTGCGATATCAAATAATCCCCGATGAGATGCAGGTAGCATTGGGCGTGATAGGGTTGACAAAAATAATTTATATTTCATATTTTATTGCAGGAGGAAATTATATTCGAATTTTCACAGATCTTTGGAGCGGGGTTTTGAGTGGCGCCATCGTGATGGCGCCACTCCTATTAGTATTTCTAATTACAAAAGGGCGCGGCATGGGTTTTGGAGATGTAAAGCTCACGTTCGTTATGGGATTGTTTTTGGGGATGTGGCAGGGACTTGGGGCTTTGTATATAGGGTTTGTGACAGGGGGAGTGGTTGGGGCGATATTGTTGCTTTTAAAACTTGGAGGCCGAAAAACAAAAATTCCATTCGGACCGTATCTTATTTTGGGTTTCTATTTGATGATTTTCTTTGAACAGGAAGTTTATACGATTGTGAGCAGGGTTTATGGGTTTTAGTAGTTGGTATTTGGTAGTTAGATTATTGTCATCCCGAGCGAGTTTCATTTGACACGAAGAGTCGAGGGATCCCTCCACTACGGTCGGGATGACATTGAAAATGTGTTAGAATTAGAATTCATTACAATTTCTTTTTAATAAAAATATTCTTATGAAAGAACAAACGCTCGTTATCTTCAAACCAGACTCAGTTGCTAGGGGTTTAGTCGGTGAAATTACTTCTCGATTTGAAAAAGTTGGATTAAAAATCGTTGCTGTCAAAATGATGATGGTCAGTCGAGAGCTCGCAGATAAGCATTACCCAGCCAGTCGTGAAGCATTCATAAATGGCATGGGCGGCAAGACTCTTGAGAATTATCAAGATATGGGTATTGACCCGATAAAAGAAGTGGGAAGCGCTGATCCACATGAGATCGGTCTTAAAATCCGTGAGTGGCTTGTTGACATGATAACAGCCGGACCTGTTATTGCTGTAGTCCTTGAAGGGCCACATGCAGTCGAGCTAGTCCGCAAGATGGTCGGACACACTCTACCGTTGAAATCTGCTCCAGGAACGATTCGAGGCGATTATTCTTTTGACTCATCATATTTGGCAAATGTTGGAAAAAGACCAATTAAAAATCTACTCCATGCATCAGGTGAGATTGATGAAGCCAAATACGAGGTCGACCTGTGGTTTAGCAAAGATGAAATCATGACATACTCTCGGGTCGAGGAAAAAATCATGGAGTGAAAATGAAAAAACACCTAAAGATATTTTTAAGTATCCTTGGCAAGGTTTTATTGGTTTCGATCATCCCAGCAGTTTTTTACGGGGTTTTTTATGGCGTCGCCTATCTGCTTGGAGCTAATAAATACTCATCTGCGATCGAAACATTTGTGCTGGATATTTTCACTCTGCTTTTTATCTTCTTATTTTTCAAATACTATTTGCTAGAAGTCCAAAAATCTGTCATAAAGGGCACATTGTCTATTAAACGTTTTGTGAGATTAATTCCTATATCGCTTCTTGTGCGACTACCGCTTGTGGTGACGATTGTCATTTTGTATATATTTTTTGGTGATGTCGTTACTGAAACATTTGATAAAGGAATTGAGTTTCAGTGGTCAGTTTTTGATGACTCAAGCTGGTGGACTGTTTCGTTGGGATTTTTATCATTTGTCATAATTGGACCGATTCACGAAGAGTTATTTTTTAGAGGAGTTATTCAAAGATATTTAGGATCAAAATATTCTACACGTTCGTCTCTTATTTACTCAAGTATAGTCTTTGCTTTAGTACATATAGAGCCTTCTCTCATTATCAGCACGTTTTTTCTTGGAATTGCGCTCGGGTACATCTTTCAAAAATGGAACAATATTTGGTACGCGATCGCTCTTCATATGCTCATTAATCTACAGCCTTTTATCATTCAATTGTTGAGCAAGTCGTAGATTATTGCTAAATTGTTAAACTGCTAAAGTTGGTAGTTATCAGTTAGTATTTAGCAATTAAGCAATTTAACAGTTTAACAATTAGAGCGTAGGTCAATTAGAAATTCGTAATTAGTCTTTAGTAATTCTCCATTATTAAAAATGTTACAATATGATATTCCAAAAGCCCTCATAGTTAAATGGATATAACAGTCCCGTCCTAGTTTGACTTTCAAATTCATTTAAGATATATTAGTAGTATGCCTAAATTACTATTAAAGGAAACCAAAGAAAAAATAAAGTCATTACGTCAAAAAGGTTACAGTTTACCTGAAATCAAAAAAGAAGTTAGCGCATCTTATGGAAGTATTCATAGATACACTCTCGGAATAAAGATTTTACCTAAGTATTTGAAAACATGGCATGGAAAACAAGGAGGAAGTATAAAACGTAAGAAAAACAAACTAATTGAGGCGGAAAAAAAAGCAAAGAAATCTATTAATTATTTATCAAATAAGGAAAGGATTATTTTTCTATCAGCTTTATACTGGGGTGAAGGAAGTAAGTCAGACTTCAATATTATGAATACGGACCCAAATTTAATTAGGGTATTTATCATAGGATTGCGCGACGTATTTGGAATTAATCAAGAACGCCTAAGAGTCAGTATTCGTATCTATGAGGATTTAGATAAAGAAAAATGTTTGCAATATTGGTCGAATATTACTGGGGTCCCCGTAGCTCAATTCATTAGTGTAAATATTCTCAAAGGAAAAAAGAAAGGAAAGCTTCCTTTTGGGATGTGTCGCATTCGGATATCAAAAGGCGGTGATATGCTAAAATATATAAAAGCAGTGTATAAAAGGATATCAAATAAATTTTAGCCCTCATAGCTTAACTGGATAGAGCACCCCGGTCCTAACGGGACGATTGACAGTTCGAATCTGTCTGAGGGCACAACGTAAAATCGCTTTGCGATTAACGTTGCAAGCAACAATGAAAAACCACAAAGATAGTGACTATTACCGGACTCTTATACTTCGCACGATCGGGAATTTTATGATCTTTTCATCACTTTTCATGATCGGGAAAACATTTTACGAACCCGTTAAGGCAGAAATCAGATATCTTATTGATAATCAAAAAGACAAGCAGTATGTTGTCGCAACGACCAAAGAAGAGGCAGTTGCAGCGGGATTCACATTTTCAACAGGGGCAATTGGAAAAAAAGGCTCCCTTAGTAGTGCTTTTGACAGAAATGTTGAAGTTATGATTCCCACGAACTCAGACTTTGGAATAGTAGTACCAAAAATAGCCGCAAATGCTCCAGTTATTGCAAATGTTGACGCCTCAGACAAAGACCAGTATCTTGAAGCTCTAAAAAGTGGAGTCGCCCATGCGGCAGGAACTGCATTTCCTGGTGAAGGCGGACATATTTATCTTTTTGCTCACTCAACGGACAATATATGGAATGTTGGGACTTATAATGCTGTTTTTTATTTGTTATACAAATTAGAAATTGGAGATGAAATAAATCTTTTTTATAAGGGTGAAAGAATAATCTACAAAGTAACTGGTAAGGAAATAATCAATCCCGATGAGGTCGAGTATTTGACTCGAAAGACTGATCATGAGACCTTGACTCTTCAAACTTGTTGGCCTCCTGGAACGACTCTCAAAAGGCAGATAATTTTTGCCGAAAGAATTGTTGAATAATTATTATCTTATTCCAACTGAGTAAAGATCTCCAAACTCATTGATCTGAGGGTTTAGATTTATCACAACCATCAAGTTCCAGTCAGGAGAGATGGAGTAGAAAGTCTTTTCAAATGGCCCTGCATAAACTACTTCTTTATTTGTTCCGTCGTATTGAATTGTTGCAATTTTATCTCCTTGATCAATGGCGATGTAGTCAGACGTAGGATACCACTTGACCAATTTATCCACCTGTGTCGCTTTTTCTTCATTTTCATCAAACCCAAAATCAAGATCAATTAAAAAGTTTTTATCCTCCTTTTTGTCGTAGATATAAACTTTGCCGCTTTTTAGATTTCGAGACTCAGTTGTTTGACTGGCACCGATAAGCGGAGGATCTATCACCTTTGGAAGATTTCCGTCGCTATTTGCCAAATACATAAGTTTTTTCTCATCCGGTGAGACCGAGATGATATGAAAAGAGTCTGAGGCAATTTTTTGAAATGATTTCGGTAGAGTTTCGATTATCTTCATGGCTTCCTTAATTTTCTCTTCATGCCATTTTTCGATTATATTCTCCTTTGATGCAGTTACTTCAAATAATTCTCCGTTTTCAGAATCAAGTGTTATCAAATATGACACGGTACTTTCATCTTGAATTACAGAGGTTTCATTGGATACATCTATTTCATCCTGATTGAGTGTTCTGAATGTCAGGATTGCTTGACGATGGTTTGGAGCAAACTCAAATTCGGCTGATTGAAGGTCGATTGTCTCAGGAAGTGCTGTAGCTAGAACTAATTGTTTAAGAGGTGGGAATATCGTCACGGGCGATGTAGACGGTTCAAATAAATATATTCCATCTTTTTCAATATTTCCAGTCTTGCTTACCAGAATTATTTTATCTGTATTCTCGATCGTAACCGCCTTGTTGACTCCTAAATTCGTAAGAGGCGTTAGGGATGGATTTTTTGAAAAAATTACAGCATTTACGCTCATGACTATCTCACCTTTTAACGAAACCTTTTTTTCCCAGCTGGTATAACCTTCTTTTTCTACTTTAATATCATATTCGCCAAATGGAAGAGTGATGTTCGTGTCAGTTGCTCCGCGTAGCTCTCCATTAATAAATACTTTTGCAGCTTTTGGATTTGAGTTTATAGAAAGTATTCCAGTTGATGTGATGGTTCCTCGTTGTGGGTTAAATCGATATCCGCGGGCGTAAGCGATCACACTAGCTAAAATGATCAAAAATACGCCCATGATGATCACTTTTGTAAAAACGTTTTTTGTAGTGTCGATGATGATTTTCATATGATAAATTGATGAGCTTTGATATAGAAAACTACTTATATGTACTACTTGAAAATTCATCAATATGGCAGCTTAAGCAATCCTATTATACAATATAGACATTGAGGATTACAGGTTTCGTCTAATATATTTCAATTATGTTTCCATTTCGCAAAAAAGTCGGCATTGATCTCGGAACTGCAAACACTCTCGTATACGTCATGAGCCGTGGAATTGTTTTAAATGAACCGACTGTTGTGGCATATTCGAAAGATGATAAGAAAGTGCTGGCCGTTGGGGAGGATGCACGCGAAATGTTGGGTAGGACGCCAAATTCGATCATAGCTGCACGACCGATGAAAGAAGGGGTGATCGCAGATTATACGACAACATCAGCGATGATAACATACTATCTTCGCAAAGCCTTAAAAGGTCGAGTTTTTTGGCCAGAGGTGATGATATCGATTCCAGGTGGGGCTTCACAAGTGGAGAAACGCGCCGTTGTCGCAGCGTGTAAGCAAGCTGGGGCATCAGATGTTTATCTTATTGAGGAGCCACTTGCAGCCGCAATTGGCGCAAGGATCCCAATTTCACAACCTTCAGGACACATGATTGTGAATATTGGCGGAGGAACTGCAGAAATTGGAATTTTATCAATGGGTCAGCTCGTGGTTTTCAAAACTGTGAGAACTGCTGGAACTAAGCTTGATGAATCAATACTTGAGCATATGCGAAAAAAACACGGACTTTATATCGGAGAGAGAACCTCAGAAGATATTAAGATGCAGGTGGGTAATGCACATATTGAGAAGTCAGATGAGAAGGATCCGCCGCGTAAAGAAATTACTATGGAAGTTCGCGGACGGGATATTCAATCAGGTTTACCACGAGTGATGGATATTGGTGAAATTAGCATAAACGAAGCGTTAAAAAAACCTTTGAAAATAATAATAGAAGGTGTGAAGGAAGTTCTGTCTCAGAGTCCTCCAGAGCTTGCCGCAGACATAGTTGAAAAGGGGATAGTATTATCTGGTGGAAGCGCACTGCTTTGTAACTTGGATAAGTATGTAACTTACTACACTGGTGTCCCATCATTTGTTGTTGAAGAGCCGTTGTTTTGCGTGATTCGCGGAATTGGAATGGCGATAGAAAATCTCGATAGTTATAAAAAAGCAATCAGATAGTTTATCCTATAAAATTAGATTGACGTTATTGATAAATTTGGTGAATAGATTTATCTATAATAATAAAGGTTGAAATTGAAATATAGCATTATTATTATAATAGGTAGCAAACTAATTAAATTGAAATTATAGACTGTCACAAAAAATAATTACGATGTTTAAAAAAATTGAACATTAATAAAGTTAAGTATCTGAATCTAATACTCATAATATGAATGATCATTCAAGCGCGGAAACGTTGCTAAATATTAGGATAAAAAATCAAACTTTTGAGACTATCCTAGATAAAATTAAAAAACACATACGCAACCCATACTCATTTTTCCATATTGTCTCTTTAAATCCTGAAAACATCATGACGTCAATGAGTGATGAGAACTTTCGAATTATCCTGTCAGAAGCAGATATTCAACTAGTAGATGGTATGGCTGTCGCTTTGGGATGCGATTTGTTAAAAATACCACATGGGAGACGGTTGGCAGGTGCGGATTTCATGAATGACTTGGTAAAGATCGGTTATGAAAATGGCATACGCATCATGCTTTTGGGAGGTTATGGCAATTTAGCAAAGAAGGTGAAAGACTGCTACACTAAAAAGTACCCAAATATCGATATTTTTGCTTTGACTGGTTTTTCAGACATAAAGGCGCCTAAAGAGGATGATTATGAGGCTCTGTTTTCAAAGGTGGCTGCTTACAAGCCGCAGATTATCATTTCTGCATTTGGCTCACCTCAGCAAGAAAAACTATTTTATGACAATAGAGCGCTTCTAAAGGGAGTAATCTGCATGGGGGTAGGGGGAGGATTTGAGTTTAAAGCAGGAATTATTCCTAGAGCGCCTGTCTGGATGCGCCAGATAGGATTTGAATGGCTTTTCAGACTCATTATCCAACCTTGGAGATGGAGACGGCAAATAAAAATTATTGAGTACTTTTTTAGAGTAATACTATGGAAACTGAGATCGTCAAAACCCTAAAATACTTCGATCATTTTATGTATCCTCCAACGTTTGACGAAGTCTGGATTTTCCTTGGAAAATCCAGTTCAAAAGAAAAGCTCAAACGTTATTTGGATAAGATGGTTGAAAGCGGTGACGTCGTTGTTGAATGCATTGGTGGGAATAGATATGCGCTTCAAGTGAGTGAGGAAATCTTGAATAAATATAAAAGGCGTTACAGTCATTCGATAAAGCTCATTGAGAAATCATTATTTGTGTTGAATAACTTAAAAATGGTTCCAATGATCAAATATCTCGGGTTTTCAGGCTCTTTGGCTATGAAAAATGCATCAACGAAGAGCGATATAGACTTATTCGTAATTACCGAATCTGGTAGTGTCTGGATGATGAGATTTATTATTCTTGTGTATAAACATATCATAATTATAATAAATAATGAAATTGGAAAAGCATTATGCTTAAATTTATTATTTGCTGCTGATGGATTGACTCTTCGAAAAACGAAGCAGAATGATTATATCGCCCATGAGTTGTTGCAGTTAAAAACTGTTTTTGATAAAGGTAGTTATTTGCAAAAATTGCAATTGGAAAATATCTGGCTGACTAAATTTTTCCCAAATGTTCAAATAAAAGTCACAGATGTTGATGCTATTGGTAGCTCGTTAAGACATTCTAAAGCAATGATAATTATCGAAAAAATAGTGAGATATATCCAAGTCTGGTGGTTGAGGCGAAAAAAGTTGAAGTTTGTCGAGTTTGGCGCGCAGTTGTGGCTAATTCAGGATGATTATGAGAGGAAAATCCTCGGACGTGTCGGGCGGAAACATTGAAGGGGTTAAATATGCTAAAATAGCAGTTGTGTTAGCTTGCCCCGATGCTGGAATTGGCAGACAGGCACGCCTCAGAAGCGTGTGTTCGTAAGGACGTGGAGGTTCGACTCCTCTTCGGGGCACGTTAATTAGTCATTAGTCTTTTTGACTTCTGACGTCAGATGTAAGCGAATTTTGGAGTTAAATGTCTGATGGCTAATGTCCGATGACTGAAGACTAACTAAGGAGGTGTCGCCTAGTGGCCTATGGCACAGGTTTGCTAAACCTGCGTCCTTTAATCGGGACTCATGGGTTCAAATCCCATCACCTCCGCCAGTTGGAAAATGTCTTTGTTGGCTCGCCCTCTCTTGTTTGCTTTTTAATCACAAATAATATAGTGTGTAATTGTATATATATTAATATGGATATGTTTCGTAATTTTTGAAGGTGTAAAATTGTGATTGATGTTGAAGGATAATATTATGGATACAAAAAGACTTAACAAAGAAATAGTCATCTATCAGTCTGCTGACGGTACCCCTAGGATCGAAGTCCGTATCGAAAACGATTCCGTGTGGTTAACACAAGACCAAATGGCTACTTTGTTTGATAAAGCAAAGTCAACAATTAACGAACACATTAAAAATATTTTCACTGAAAGAGAACTGGACAAGGGACTGGCTATTCGGAAATTCCGAACAACCACTAAACATGGTGCAATGAAGGGAAAAACACAGGCGTCAGAGGTGAATTTGTATAATCTCGATGTCATTATTTCAGTGGGTTACCGAGTGAAATCTATTCGGGGAACTCAGTTTCGTCAGTGGGCAACTGCAAGATTGCGCGAATATATTATAAAAGGATTTACGATAAATGACGATCGATTGAAAGGCGCGGGAGGAGGAAACTACTGGAAAGAGTTGCTTGAGCGAATTCGCGATATTCGAAGTAGCGAAAAGGCTCTCTACCGGCAAGTACTCGATTTATATGCTACAAGTGTCGATTATGATTCAAATAGCCAAGAATCAATTGCTTTTTTTAAAACTGTTCAAAACAAACTTCACTACGCTACAAATCAACAAACTGCTGCAGAGTTAATCTATTCTCGTGCAGATGCGACTAAAGATTTTATGGGCATGTCTACATTCAGATCTTCACAACCAATTAAGTCTGACGTGGACGTCGCTAAGAACTACCGCACCAAAGATGAATTATTCCGTCTAAATAGACTTGTTTCTGCATTTTTTGACCTAGCCGAAATTAAAGCTCAGGATCACAAACAAATGCGAATGAAGGATTGGATTGTAGAGCTGGATACATTTTCAGGTATATATGGCAAAGGTGTATTAAAAAATTCAGGAAAAATAAGTCATAAGCAAGCTACAAATAAAGCGATAGAAGAATACAGGAAGTATCAGATAAAAACTCTTTCCCCCGTGGAAAAAGCATATTTGAATACAATCAAATCGCTCCAGAAAAAGGTGAATAAGTTTCGTAGTCCCCGAGAGTGAGAGCATATAATTTTCAAAGAAATATATGTTCCAATACTTCCCATCACCTCCGCCATTTCGATCTTTAATTCAAATCGCATTAGTATCTATCTGGTGAGAGGATGTCAGAAAGAATATGTTGTTCTTCAGATTGGTTTAATCTTGCAAGCTCGCGCGAAATGAAATTTGAATAACTCAAGAAGTTTCCATCGAGTTGACCTCCATGACCACGAATATAATCAAGATGCCTGACGATCTCTTGGAGTGTTGCACCATATAAATCTGTTGGACCAAATGACGTCAATCGATTTTGATAAGCAAGTTCAGCAAATCTCCAAGCTGGTTTTATTTTTGCTAATAGAGCTTGAAAATCAATGAAAAGTCTAGATATGTGTTGACTGCGAGATAGGGTATCGAATTTTTGATGAGGCTCGATTAATCCTGTTGGCGCTTCTGAAAAAAATGCAAGATTGAAACTATCTTCTGTGGCGCTAATTGATGCACTGCCGCCAAAAGTCCAGATATCAACTCTTTTATTAAATCTATCTTTCAACCTCAAAGCCCCAGGGGCAACTGGAAAATTTTTCGGACCAGCATATGGGAGTCCAAAATTTTTGATTATAACCATACGATCAGTCACGATCGGTATTTGTACTCTTTCGGGATCGAAGTGGTCTTCGGTTGGAGATTTATTAATTACAATAACTGCACTCGCCTCGGCTCTATCGGGTTCGAAGATGGCATATCCAAGAGTAGGATTTTCAGTTTGGTGACCCATATGCCCTCAATTATAATTCAATAGATTGTCAGTGCAATCCATCACAGATATGTATCAAGAATACGTATGATTTTTCATTTTTGGAGCACTATCTTATTCAGATCAATTTTCGAGCAATGTATATCTGCCCTTTCTCCATTTTTCATCAGCCAGCCCAAACTCAGAAATTCTTTCGTACCTTTTACTGGAAAATAATCTGAGAACCGGCATTCGCCTTCGATGTCAAGTGGGGAGCCGTAGACTAACTCTTTCAAAAATTGATAGTCGTCACGGTTTCCAAGTTCATAAATTTTTCCATCAATTTCAAGCTTTTTATCCCGACCGATTTGATCGTCTTTGATATCTTTTATATGCAATGTGTATAGGTCAGAGTAGTACATTTCCATGTCCTGCATTATTATCAATAAAAACGAATCATCGGTAAATCTGATTTTCCAGTATTCGCCTTGGAGGTAGTTTTTCGAAGTAAGTTTCGCAAACGCGCGAATCGATTTTTCCTTACCATTTATAATCAGTTTTACCTTGCTGGGATTTGATAAAAGGGTTTGAGTGAATGATTTAAATGTCATATTAGGTCGGAATTAATTTTACCATATCGTTCTTGCAACAAAGTTCCTAGAAGGTCAGGTGCATTGGCCATTTGTTCTAATAAAGGAACTACTCCTCTCCTATTGAATATTTCTTCTGCAGAAAATAACTGAGGATGAGTTGACTCGCCTAACGATCTTTCAAGTTGTAACAATCCTTCTGCAGACCGAGCGGTGTTGAACGCATAAACAGTTGTATGATCGCTAACATTCCATAAAGAACCCTCAAACAGTGATTTGACTTTTTGAAGATAAAGATTATTTTGAGGAGATGTCAGTAATCGACATACAATCGGATTGCTAAGAAAGGTTAGGCCAACATTGTAAAAATACGGATCAGATGAATCAGCCTGATCATTGTCTTGTGGAAAAAAAGACAATCCCGTTGAAATCAATACAGACGGTTCTTTCTCCCAATGTCGGCAAAACGCTTCAACAATATGATCAACACTCATCCATATGAGATCTGAACTAGGTTCTTCTGGAGCAATCATTTTGACAAAATCAAGTCTTTTACTTATCGCTTTTTGTACACCAGTTTGAATTATTTCGTGTTCCATAGACCATACTATAAGGCCACGCATCAATTAATTCAAATTCTGTCATAAATGTTGACATTTTCGGAAACAGTGTGCATACTGATAATTACTTGGATAGGGATGATCCCGAAACGGGATCATCCCTAAAAAGGATCATCCCTATGTTTGAAGAAAATTTAAAAGCGCTTGGACTTGCGACTGAGGAGATCGATATTTATCTGACGGCGCTTGAGGAAGGGTCAGTGACGATTTTGCAGGTTGCGCGAATGACGAAAATTCCACGCACGACAGTTTATTTATACGTTGACTCCCTTATTGAAAAAAGTCTTTTGAAGTGTACAGCCGTCGGAAAGAAGAAGTTGTATATCCCGGCATCACCGAAAGAACTTGTAAAGCTTGCAGAAGAACAAAAGAAAAAGCTTGTCGCAACCGTTTTGTCATTAGAAGAAAATCTTCCTCAGCTACAGGCAGTCTATGATATATCTCATATTAAGCCCAAAATAATATATTACGAAGGGGTTTCTGAGGCCAAAAAAATTTATGAGGATTCGCTAAATTCTGACAAGATTTTGGTTCACTGTATGAGTCAGCAGGCGATACCGATGATGGAAGGCTATATTGAAAAATATATGGTCAGGTTGATTCGTAGGATGATTTATACCCAAGAACTTGTGTCAGATTCAGCTCAAGACAAGACATACCAAAAAGAATTTTCTACCTCAAGAAATCAGATAATTTGTGTCCCTTCAGAGTTTGCTACAAATGTTGATTATTTAATTTATGCAGACAAAGTTGCCTTTTTGACTTATCGAGACGCAAAGCCTGTGGGAATGGTGATTTCAGACCCAGAAATCGCACACTTTGAACGAATACGATTTCAGATGATTTGGGAGAGGTTTTTGGCTAATAGTCAGCTGTAGGGCTTATCTTTTTGAGAAATATCGAGGTTGTTGGTTTTATTTTTTTACCTACGGTTGGACTTGGAGCTACGGTAGGCCGTATATTTCTTTTGCTTGTCGAAAAAGCACCCGTATGTCTTTCGTCATTCAAATACTGACCTTTTTGAATATTTGGAATTTGTTCAATATTGAGATTATGGAGTTTACAAACGCCAGTAGTTCGGTTACAGTACTGAACGTAGAGCTGAGTATTTTTAGGAAATCCACCATTGCTCATTACACCATGGTATGTATAACCACCACCGGCTCCCCAAATATCCGCAAGAATACTTTTTGGCCAATTTGGGTAAGCTGACGCTTCAAAAGTTTTTGGATCTGCAGTGAATAATGAGATAAATGAGTTTGAAATTTGTGGCCATTCGCTTGGTGGGAGCATATAGACTTCACTAAACGAAAAATACTCGAGTTTGTTATTACTATTAATGCCATAAAGTTGTGCAGAAGCAATTGAGTCCTTTATGTTTTTGACGTTGATCATTTTATTAGGCTTATTAAATTCAAGAATTGTGATTTCATTTGGTTTATCATAGGAGGTAACCAATAGTTGAGTAAGTCCGTCAGAATTAATATCAATGGGCACCACTAAATGAGGATTGAATCCTACATACGAATAAGACGGGATTAATGGAGTGCCATCTGAACCTTTTAGAATATCGATTTGACTTGCTTCTGAGTCATGTCCACGATTTGAAAAGTAAACATCATAATTACCATCGTGGTCATAATCAAAGAAACCAAGGAGGGGGTTTGTTTGCCCCCAACCTTTTGACAAAGTTTTTGACCATTTTATTACTCCTTTTTCTCCTCCAGAAAGGAGTAATAAGAGGCTATTTTCTTGGGTTGATGCGCTTGCAAGATACACAAGTACTTCTTCTTTTCCATCCGAATCAACATCGCCAACACGGACGCGAGAAATATTGGGATCAGGATATTCATAAGATCCATAGTGAATATTTATTGGAAATCCACCGACGGGTTTTCCATTACTATCCAATGCATAAACATCATGAGTGTAATCTGGATAGCCAACAAACTTTGTGGCGATTATTTCATGCACTCCATCACCATTAACATCAGCAAGATTACCTTCAAAAATATAGGTTTTATCTGTTGTAACAGTCGTTTGAGAGCCATTGATTTTCAATATGTATATTCCATTTGTCGTTGAGGCAACAATCTCATTTCCTGTCGAATCTTTTATAATATTTCCTGCGGCTAGACCATTCACAAAGGGCAACTCCCATTTTTTAATAAGTTTTCCCGTACTTGAATATGCATATACACCATTTATATTTCCTGTTACAACAATATTTTCTTTTAGATTTCCCAGTTTTGTAATCAAGGGGTTAATCATTCTGTACGACTCAAAACTTATTGGCCATCCTTTTGTTTCTGATTGATTCACCAACTGCACGAGAACTTCAGAAGATCTAGATCTCTGATCTGAGTCAGTTACCGTTAATCTTAAAATGTAAGTTCCTTCAAGGTTTTTTGTATCCCATACTCCAAGAGAAACATTGTTTACTGCCTGCTTTGAGCTTGAAATTATAGTTATTCCATCTTCAGACCAATTATTTCCTGTTTCTGGTGAAAATTCCAAACGATATTTTAGTGCTTTTTGACTGCTTGCGGTACCTTTGATAGTAATTCTTCCCGTATAGATATCGTCAAGAGACAGAGGATTGCTAATAATCGCAACCGGTGGTGGATCAGTGCTCATTTCATTTACCGCTGTATTAACGTCAATTAATCCATACCCGAAATATTTATCTTTTCCTTTATCGCCGAGATCAGCTGCCGAGTATTTAATAATGCTTTGGACCTGATCTTTGGTCAAGGAAGCGTTTTTGGCGAGAATAAGAGCTGCCTCAGCTGCTACCTGTGGTGCCGAAAAAGATGTCCCGTTCCCATGGTAATATTTTAAATCAAGCCCCATTACATTTGTCGTGTGTCTTCCATATCCAGAGCGGCAGTAATAATCAGAAAGGCAAGCAAAATCTGTACCATTTCCTCGAAGGGAAAGGATCGAGTTGTCTCCGTAGCCGCCAGGAGCAGAAACAGATATATGGTTTCCAAAAGTAGAATAACTTGTAATTTTGTTATTTTCATCAGTTGCTGAAACGGCAATGACCTCTTCAAAAGCAGCCGGATAAACCTTTTCTTCTCTTGATGAATTTCCAGCAGATGCAATAAGAACTACATTGTGGAAATCGGCATATTTTACTGCTGATCTAATAATTGAACTTTCATTTAATGAGCCCCAACTCATATTTATTACATCAGCACCATTGTTCGTGGCGTAAAATATCATTTGAGCGAGTTGGCTTGAAGATCCAGTCCCTTCGGCAGTGAGGCCCCTAAGAGGCATGATATCAACGTTTTTTGCAATACCAGCTATTCCAATTTTATTGTTTTTTGTTGCGGCTATGATCCCTGAGACGGAAGTTCCATGTCCACCGCCTATTGCATTGGGAAGACCAAATGCTGAGAAATATGGTTCGGTTGAGTCGTCTGAAGGATCGTTGTCGGGACCTTTATACTTTTTGCAATGATTCCAGTAACAATCATAGTAATATTCGGTTTCATCCCAACCTCTCCAATCATCAATATACCCATTATTATCATCGTCTTTGTCATTACTTTTTTTATCATTACCATCATTATCTTTGCCAGTTTCGCCAAGATTATTCCAAATTCGACCGATCAATTCGGGATGGTCAAAATATATTCCAGTATCTATCACAGCAACAGTCACTTTGTTTGATCCAGAAGCTTGTCCAATAATTTTGTCTGCTTTAATTTTTTGAAGGTTCCACTGATAAGGAAGAGCTTTATTATCAGTCATCGGATTCCATCCTCCCTCTTTAACATCAATACTTCTTTCTTTCGCCATCACTGCAGGATCGAGAAAATAGGGATCATTTAAAGTCCCCACAGTTGGCTTAGAAACTGCATCTGTAGCATAAATATAATCTGGCTGCGCATATACTACTTGATTTTGTGAATTGAAATAATTAACTATATTCTCAATTGGGACATCTTGATCAACAAATACGACGTATGTATTTGAAAGGTTATTTATTAGTGTTTTGTATTCATTATCTTGATTTAAATCAGGCTTTTTATTTGAGCTAGAAGCATTGAGTAATGGCTTAATTGAGTTGACGTTTGTACTTATGAGCAAATCAGCAATTTTTTCACTACTAATCTGGCTTTTAAAATCCTCTTTATTAACACTATTAAAACGGGCATTAGGATTATCATTGATTTTTGTTTCAAACTGTACAATAAATCTTCCCGTTGAATACTCCTTGCCATTTGTGGGGCTTGCTGAGAGGTCGACCGATTCATCAGCCTTGTTCGTTATCGTCAGACGATTTTTTGTAGAAAAAAAAGTTACAGCAGTAAATATACAAATGATTGTAGCTCCGATTATTAAAAGAAATATCTTGCTTCTAAAAAAAGAGGATCGAAAGATATTTTTATAATTGAAAAGCCTCATTAAAGTTAGTCTAAAGATTTGTTTTTTGTTTGTCAATCGATTATCGTAGTAATAGTTGCCTTTATACTTATTGATTGTATAATTTGTATTCATGATCATTTTATACTTCATCTCACTTATCTTCATTTTTTATCTTCTTGCCATAATCTGCGATCATTACTTTGTAGAAAGTTTGGATATCATTGCCAAAAAATGGAAATTGTCAGATGACGTGGCTGGAGCGACTCTTATGGCGATGGGGAGTAGCGCTCCAGAGTTTTTCACAGCGCTTATCGCACTTACCAAAGTGGGATCAGAGCAAGTAGGTGCAGGAACGATCGTGGGATCTGCAATTTTCAATATTCTTGTCATTGTCGGGATGTCTTCAATTGCTGCAACTGCGTATCTGAATTGGCGCCCGGTGATAAGAGACTTGTTGTTTTACGTGGTTTCTATTCTGATACTCCTTCTTACATTTTCAGATGGTGTCATAACTTGGCAGGAAGCCTCAATATATATTTTTGGATATGTGCTGTACGTGTTGATTTTGTCGAGGTGGTCGGGATGGTTTCCTGACAAGAAAAATCTGAATATTCTCAAGGAAGATGTTGAGGCATTCAAAAAAGAAGAAATTAAGCACGAACGTGCTGGATTTCCAGGTACGGTGCTTTCGTGGATAGATCGGATTGTGTCAGTGACCTTTCCCCGTCACGGGAATATTCAGAAATCCTATTGGCGCGTCTTTTGGATCTCAATCATTTGGATCATTGTCTTGAGCTGGGCACTTGTGGAAATTGCTGTTCTTACCGCACATTCGCTCGGTATACCAGAAGTCATCATCGCACTCACGATACTTGCAGGGGGAACATCGATCCCTGATCTTATGAGCTCTCTCATAGTCGCCAAAAAGGGGAGAGGCGATATGGCAGTTTCAAATGCAGTTGGAAGTAATGTTTTTGACATTTTGATCGGACTCGGCTTTCCGTGGCTATTATACGTTGTTGTAACCGGTGGTAGCGTGAAGGTGGGTACGGAAAATCTTTTTTCTTCGATCTTACTGCTCTTTTTTACAGTCATCACATTGCTCTTTCTATTAATTAGTCAGAAATTTAAGATCGGCGCTCGATCAGGATATGTGCTCGTTGGTTTGTATGTTCTTTACGTTTGTTATTCGGTCTATGGAGCATATCATCCCGAGGCATGGACTTTGGGAGAGATATTTCTACGCGCGGGTCAGGTGCTGGGAGTTGTGAGATGATTCTTTACAAATCTTGAGCTTCAATAACATAATTTTTATCTACAAAGAGATTGCTCACAATATAATATTGATTAAGTCCAAGCGTCTGAGACATTCTTTTCAACTTGCTAAAATATTGATCTATTGCTTTATTTTTTACCTCAAGAGCAATGGTTTCATCAAGAATAAAATCTATCTCTCCTCCCTTTCGCTTTTCATAATATTGAATTTTTCCATATTTTTTTATATTTAAAAAGACAGTATTTTCAAGAATTGATCCCTCACTCACTTTCCCTAAAAGGTTAATAAGCCCAGTATCACAAATGTACACTTTGTTACTGCCGCTTATTTCACGATCGACATTTTTAGAAAAAGGAGGTACTAGTGATAAAAAATAAGTGGCCTGAAGAAAAGAAATGTAGGAATTAATAGTTTGACTAGAAACACCAACTTCTGAAGCAAGTTTTGATATGTCAAGCTTGGAACCAACCCTCTGGACCAAAAGAATCATCAAATCACGAAATCGGGATAGATTGGAAAAATCCGCAAGCCCTTTTACTTCTTTTTCAAAATATGCTTTAAAAATATCATTGAGCTTCATTTTTTTGGTTTCCTGATTGCTTTCAAGTACAACCTCTGGAAACCCACCCCATAACATATACTCCGCGTAGTATTGTTTTGTTTTTTCGTATATTATTTTATTTTTATACTGTGCAGTCATCAAAATACTTGGATAAAAGGGATTTTTTACACCCTTAAATATTAGAAATTCTTCAAACGAAAGAGGGAAAAGTTCAAATTCAAACTTTCGTCCCGCAAGACTTTCTGGAAATAGATTTTTCAGGTAATAACTACTTGATCCAGTAACAAAAAATTTCACATCGTAGTGATCGTATAAGTATTTTATTGCTTTCGTTATTTCTGGCATCGCTTGTATTTCATCGAGAAAGATATATGCTTTTTTTGTTTTATCCAAGCCTTCTACGCCTAAATTATTCCAGATGTTGTTGAAGTCAATTTCCTCAAAATAACTTCTCGTAAGAGGGTTTTCTATATCAAGAAGTATTTTATTTTTTGATTTTATCCCATCAAACACATGTTTGAGTAGTGTTGTTTTTCCAACTCTTCGCATACCAGTCAACACAATTATTTCCTTTTTTTCAATATATTTCTCAATTTGTGAAAGTATTGAACGTTTAAATATCATAATTTACATTGTATATATTTGGTACAAATATGTCAAGTGTCATTGTATGTATTTGGCAATTCATATTTGTACATGGACTATTCATCAAAATTAATGGAGTATAATTAAAATATGGAAATAAAAATTAACACGATGCCACGTTTTTTTGCGTTAATGGCTTTTATTCTTCTTGGCGGGGCCTTATTGTCACTTATTTTCATTCAAATAAATCCCTTCAATCTTTTTGGTTATAAACCTACAACCTCAACTTACAGTAGCGCGGCGGTCATTACTCAAATCCGGAAACTGAGCAGACTCGAGACGGCGCAGTTTACCATTGAAACAATCATAGAAGCAGGGGGAAAAGACGAACGGTTCGGCGGAATTTTATTTGGAGATAAATTGCTACTTATTGCAAATGGGCGGGTGGTATCCGGTGTTGATTTAACAACAATCACAGAACGTGATATTGAGATTGAAAACTCAAATTTAAACATCACGCTTCCTCCGTCTCAAATATTTTCAGTAAAATTGGACAATACCAAAACTAGAGTATACGATCGTCAAAAGGGATTATTATCAAAAAGTGAAAAAGACCTGGAAAGTACGGCTCGACTTGCCGCTGAAGGAAAGATTCGACAAGCAGCATGTGAGGGCGGAATTCTGATTGAGGCTTCAACAAATGCAAAAGAGCAACTCGAAGCGTTATTCTCGACCCTTGGATTTACATCAGTTACAGTTACTGTGCCTGTGGGGGAGTGTTGAGGAGGGCGTGAGTATAATGGTTGTTGAAAAGTGTTATAAGGTATAGTTTAAATAATGAATTTCTTTAATAGACTCCAAAATTTTATCAAATGGTATAAATACGAGTATTCGGGACAGTCTAGCACCGAAGAAACATATGAAATGATCTCAAAAGATCTAGGTTACGACAATACGATAAGTTATGATAAAAGAATAAATATATTATCAAAACTATTTGTCAGTAAGGATATAAAAGGGAAAGAGATATTAGATTTGGCTTGTGGCACCGGCGCCTTTATCTCGGCGATAATTGATAAAAGTCCAAAAAAAGTTGTAGGGGTGGATTTGACTAATGGGATGTTGGATATTGCGAGAAAAAGATTTAGTAATAACAAGATCACTTTTATACATAAATCATTTATGGATGTTGATTTTGAAAAAAAATCATTTGATTTAATACTTCTTGCAAATGCTAGTAGGTACATTCCATTTGGAGAAGAAGAAACATTCTTTACAAACGTAAAAAGATGGTTAAAAAAAGATGGAATATTTGTTATACACTCTGATTTCTGGGGCGGCAATATCGGGAAAATAATAGCGCCAATAATTTTGAGAATTACAAATAAAAAGTCTTTAAATCCCAACACTACATTTGATTGGACTTTAGAAAAGGAGCTCTTGAAGTATTTTGATATTATCAAGAAAGAATATATTTTAGGGGCTGCTTTTAATGCAAAGCATTTAGCATTTTTCTGTAAGGTGAGATAGTCAACTCAACTTGTCTCTCGTTTTATCGGGGTAACCTCGAAATGGGAGCTTTCGGAGGTGTGCTATGTTGAACATCCTTAGAGGGTGATTGTGCAAATGAAAGTGTTTTGTAAGAATATGGTATCATTTAGTATGGATAATGGAAATACAGAAATACCCATTTTATTAGTTGATACAATAGGTGAGAATGATAATAGGCGCGTAACTACAAGAGAATGGTCAACTTATATTGATATTCTTAGTTTGACTAATAATGATTGGGAGGGGGTTCGAATTCTTGATGTGGGATCTGGTATTAAAACGTCAGACCCAGCGCTCGTCTTTCCAGGTGCAACAATATACGCGATTGACCCAGAGTTTACATTTCCAATAAAAAACAGCGATAAAATCCAGTGTAATACTGCAGATGTTGTGAGAAAGGGTACGGTCTTGGAGATGCCTGCAGATAGTAACAGTTTCGACTATGTCTGGTCATCGCATGCAATCCCAATTCGCATAAATAAAGACAATATTCCAAAAGCAATTTCTGAAATGATACGGGTATTAAAGCCGAGAGGAGAAATCAGACTAGCACCGTGTGATTCCATTGATTTAAAAAGTGTGCAAGAGCCATTAGATCAAGCTTGATTTAAACTTGAATTCTTTGAAGGTCGTGCAGGATCAATAGCATCTATTCGTATGGGCGATGAGATAATAAATGAAAAAGATGAAGACAGACGGTTGGATAAAAAAATCAAAGCGTGGTTAAAGTTTCATGATCAAATATTACCAAACGATTCGCTTAGAGCTGATTATTATAGATTACACGAACAGTAAATATTTTTTATAATTAAATTCAAAATGTCAGACGAATACGCTCTACAATCATTTATTGATGCCAAAAATATAACTAAAATCTATCAGTTGCATGCTCATTATTGGATTAGAAAATACTTGATTTTGATATTTTTGAGTTATAGTGTTATAATCCAATATTTATAAGAACAGAGTGCAATTACATAATTTTATGATCAACAACCCTTTTGTTAAAAAGAGAGATGAGCTGAATTTAGATAAACACATAGTAGTTAAATATCGAATTCAAACACCCGGAGATTTTCTAGATGCAGTGACTGCTTTGGCCAAAGAGCAAAGCTTTTCATGCATTGACGACAAAGTTAAAGAAAAAGAGTTAATAGAAAGATTTTCAGCCAAGGTTATAAAAGAATCCTTAGTGGAAATAAGAGAGGAAGCTAAACCAGCTATATTTTCGTATATATACTCGAAAAAAGATGGGCCATTCTATACTAGAGAAGTAGAATTAGCATTTCCGATAGAGCTTATCGGTGATAGTCTAGTACTGCTATATGATACTGTGATTGGAGAGATCCATAATATTGCAAAGTTTACTGGCATTAAAGTTTTAGATATAGAGTTTCCGAAACATTGGCAACAATTATATAACGGCCCTGTTTTTGGGATAGAAGGTATTAGAAAAATTCTTGGAAAAAAAACGAGGACCCTTACTTATCAGTCCAGTAAAACCATGTGTTGGTTTGACACCAGAAGAGTTTGCTGAAAGAGTTTATCTTTGTTTAACAGGAGGTTTTGATGGAGTAAAAGATGATGAGCTTTTACTAGATCCACCATATTGCCCTTTTGAAGAGAGGGTTTTAAAAACTGTGGATGCGGTAAAAATGGCTGAGGATAAGACTGGTAAAAAGAAAATCTATTTTACCCACGTTGGAGGGGATATTGATCAACTAGATAGATTGACAGATTTTGCTTTGAAAAATGGGGCTTCGGGTATTATGTATTCTCCTTTAGTTAATGGTTTAGACATAATTCGTAAATACAAAGGGCAGGTTCCAATTATAGCCCATAATAATTTAACTTACGCCATGTGTTCTCACCCTCTTTCTGGAATTTCATTTGAACTAATTGCCAAAACCCAGCGATTATGCGGTGCTGACATGATGATATGCCCTTTTCCAGATAGAAGTTTTTATGTGATGAGTTATAAAACTCACAAAAGAAATGTAGATGCATGTGTGAGCAGAAGTAGTATAAGGAAAATGCTTCCTGGTTTATCTGGTTCTCAGACCCCTGAGACGCTTTTTGAACACTATCAGTTTCTAGGTCATGATGATTTCGCTATCTGCCCAGGAGGAGCAGTGTATGAACACCCGCTAGGAATAAAACAAGGGGCAAAGAGTTTTGTTGAAGCAATTGAGGCAATTGCCAGCAATAGTACATTGGCAGAGTATGCAAAAGATCATCAAGCGCTTAGAGAGTCGTTAAAGTATTTCAAAAAGCATGAAAAGACTACATGAAAAAGAAATTGCTACGTTAGTAACTAAACATATTGATACAGACGTTTTGAGCATTACATTAGTAGACGAGGGCAATCTTAACTATGTTTACAAAGTTAGAACAACTTCTGGAAATTATTACTGCAAGCAGGCACTACCTAAATTTAGGAAAACGACAGAATCTATTGAAAAACTTCCATTAGATATTAATAGGTTAAATCATGAGATTAAAGCTATTACTTTAGTAGGGAAGCTTGTGAAAGATAATAGATTTTTACTTCCCAAGGTAATCTATTTTGAGAAACGGAATAATGTTGTCATACTAGAAGATGTGGCTCGAAAGATGAAAACGATCAAACAGAAATTTGAAAAAGGAGTGATTGATCCTTTAGACGCTAGGTTGGCGGGTGCTTTTCTTGGCTTGCAGCATAGCCAAAGCTTAAAAGACACAACCCAAATCAGGACGAAACAAGAAAATCGTCAGTTTTATAGACAAGTGATATATTTCAGAACGATTCTATCAATTGAAAAGTCTGGACTAAAGGAAGTTTTACAGAAAAATTTTGAATTACCAATGGGGTCGAGTTCTGTGCTTATTAACGGCGATTTTAGCCCAAAGCAAATATATTGTGGTGGGGAAAGACTTGGGATTTGTGATTTTGAGTTTGTGTGTCGAGGGGATTTTCATTACGATCTTGGTTTTTTTATTGCCCATTATGAATTAATGATGTTAATAAAACCCAGATTGATAAAAGATGCTAAAAGGGCAATAGACGAGTTTATTAAGGCGTATTCGGTAAAGACTAAAGACGCTTCTGAAATAGAAATTAACAATAAAATGTTGAATTATTATATTGGAACGGGAATATTAAATAGGGTATATGCCGTTCCAAGAGATAAAAACATAAGTGATAAAATACTGAAAGAAGTTAATCAAAGAGCAAAGGAATTACTAGCATGAATGTAAAGCTTAAAGACTTAATGAATTTGAGAAATAAGACCATATTGGTCGGAGGAGATCATCATGCTCACGATCATGCAGTAGCAGTCTATCAATACTTGTCAAATAATTCGATCAAAACTGAACTTGTAAACTATAATTCTTCTGCATGTTTTGATTATCTTGATCAATCGAAATTAGTTGCGGCTAGGGTAAGCCAGGATCCAGTCAAATATGCGGGGATTATTGGATGCAAAAGTGGGTTTGGTGCATCTTTAATGAGCGCCAAATATCCACATGTTTTTTGTATTAGGTGTGATGGTCCTCATCAGGCGAAAATGGCGAGACAAGTTAATTACTGCAATGTTTTGGCTTTTGGTTCGGATTTTGTAGATAAATCTGAGTTAAACCAGACTGTTGAAGCATGGTTGAATACGAATTTTGAGTTAAATACAAAGAATAAGAATAGATATTTTAAGATATTAAAGATACAACAAGAAGCAACAAGGTTTTTATAATTTATCCCGAGTATTTCATAAGTCAAGTTATAAAATAGTCCGAGTTTTTTTGTAAGTTTGGTGATTTAATTCAGTAGGAAATCTGAGCTGGATTCTTCGGTTTCATCGAGTCAAACTCGATTTCACCTCTGAATGACATGATTCTTTGTCACTTTTCAAACAGTTTCATAATTTTCTCAACTTCCCGATCATTTATGGCATGATGGCGCCCGCGATGCGAAAGAAGGGCGCCAGAAAATGTCTTGGGGATGTGCATGAGTTCATGGATTAGTGTTTTTATTTTTTCACGTTCGTTTTGTTTATCAAAGCGTTTAGCATTGACCTCGATTATGTACGTGGGCTTTATTCCAGCCACTTCTGAGAATAGTTTTGCCATACCCCAAATGCGCGCAATGGCGCGAGTTTTTGCATCAAAGCTTCTTATGCAGTGGATCTGATCGATTTGGACATGTTTCATCTTCAACTCATTGACCAAGATTGTAATCTGATTTTTTATCTCTGGCGCAAGGGAATATTTCATGAATACATGCTACCATAAAACGCATAGGTCCTTCTTCCTTTTAAAATCAGGATCGGGTTGGCAAAAGTATT
>Ga0210057_1002556_pt1 | contig 25909 bp, 27 predicted proteins | sample CryGeyCG2114_010_2_FD_183968 | JGI IMG/M metagenome (GOLD analysis project Ga0210057, IMG submission 183968) | Groundwater microbial communities from aquifer - Crystal Geyser CG10_big_fil_rev_8/21/14_0.10 (SPAdes) (version 2) | ecosystem: Environmental > Aquatic > Deep subsurface > Groundwater ...
ATAGATAGAATTGTAACGGGGTAAATTCGTACTAAACTCAAACTTTGCTATCGCTCGTTTTCATTAAGTACTTATTTATTTTTAATTTTAGCATAATAAAATTACTCTTGCAATAATCAAAATTTTCCTGTATATTTACTTAAAGACCTATGGCTGATTTCAAAGATCCAATTAATAAAACCTTCTTAAAGATTACTTTTGCTTTTTTTCTTTTATTGGTGGGTTTTTTGAGTTTCCTGCCTAACTTTTGAATGGTTGTAAAACTTCAATAAATATATGCAAATAAAAAATCTAAAAAAAATCAAGGCAGAGCCATTAGCTCCTTTAAAGGTTGGTGAAATCGTTGAGGGTCATATTGTTGAGAAAGACAAATCAGGCCTTTATATTGACCTAGGGGCAAAAGGTGTTGGGATTATTTTCGGCAAAGAATTTGCTCAAGCAAAAATATCTCTCAAATCATCTAAAATTGGCGACAAGGTGACAGCTAAAATAGTTGACTTAGAAACAGAAGACGGCTACAAAGAGCTCTCTTTGGCATCTGCTAATCAAGAAATTGCCTGGCAGGACTTGCAAAAACTCAAAGAAAACGAAGAAACCATTGAGGCCGTTGTAAAATCGGCCAATAAGGGTGGGCTATTGATGAGCATTAATTCAATTGACGGCTTTTTGCCAGCGAGTCAGCTTTTACCAGAGCATTATCCTAAAGTTGATGGAGCCGACCCTTTAAAAATTACAACAGAATTACAAAAACTTATTGGCCAAAAACTTAAAGTGAGGGTTTTTGACCTAAACCCGAGCGAAAATAAGCTTATTTTATCTGAAAAACAAACTAAAAAAGAAAAAGCAGTTAGTAAAATAATTTCCCTTAAAGAGGGTGAAGAAGTTGAAGGGGAGGTCAGCGGGGTAACTAGCTTTGGGGCTTTTTTAAGCTTTAATGACGGCTTAGAAGGCCTTATCCCTTCAGAAGAAATGGCTAAAAAAAAAGACCTAAAAATAGGTCAAAAACTTAAAGCAAAGATAGCCACTCTTGCTAACAGCAGAATCTATCTTTCTTTAAACAATTAAAAACAAAGAGGAATGCCAAATTTGCTAAAAAACTTTATTTTAGGTATAGCTGTTTTTCTTTTTTTAGCCGCAGTTTTTGCTTTACTTAACCCTCAATATCTAGAAACCGAACAACTGCAACCGCAAGAAGCAACTTTAAGCGAAATAGCTCAACGCGTTGAAAATGGTGAAATTAAGGCCTTAGAGCTAAAAGGAAACAAACTAACCGCCACTTTAGAAGACAAAACTAAAATAATTGCTGAAAAAGAAAGCGATGTTCCGTTGATGGACAATTTAAGGGGCCTTGGGGTAAGCGAAGAAGCACTTAAAAACATTTCTTTAACGGTTATTTCGCAAGATGGCGGTCTTTTGGGCCTTTTAATGCCTCTTTCTTTTATTTTACCCCTTGTCTTTTTTCTTTTATTTTTTGGCCTAATTATCAGGCAAGCAAAAAAGGGGGCAGGCCAAACATTTGGTTTTTTAAAAGCCCCAGCCAAACTTTTTGGCGATGGTAAAGATGACAAAAAAGCTGAAAAAATAACCTTTAACGACATCGCTGGCATTGAAGAAGCCAAAGAAGAGATTCAAGAAGTCGTTGATTTTTTAAAAAATCCAAAAAAATATCTCAAAATGGGAGCACGTATTCCCAGGGGTGTTTTGCTGGTAGGTGCCCCCGGTACAGGAAAAACGATGTTAGCGAAAGCAGTAGCCCACGAGGCCAAGGTGCCTTTTTTCTCAATGGCTGGCTCAGAGTTTATTGAGCTTTTTGTCGGGGTTGGAGCTTCTCGCACAAGGGCACTCTTTGCTGAAGCCAAAAAACGCCAGCCGAGCATTATTTTTATTGATGAAATCGACAGTATTGGCAAAACAAGAGGGATTGGTATGGGCGGAGGCCACGACGAACGAGAACAAACTTTAAACCAAATTTTAGCTGAAATGGATGGCTTTGAAAGAGACGTTGGGGTCATTATTTTAGCTGCAACCAATAGGCCTGAATACTTAGACCCAGCCCTTTTAAGGCCAGGTCGGTTTGACAGAAGAATTGTTCTTGACTTGCCTGACTCAAAAGGCAGAACCGAAATTTTAAAAATTCACTGCAAAGGCAAGCCCTTAGCTGACACAACTAATTTAACTGAAGTAGCTGAACGCACCCCCGGGTTTTCAGGTGCTGATTTAGCCAATTTAGCGAATGAAGCGGCTATTTTAGCTGCCAGAAAAAATACAGAAACAATTTCTCAAAACGACCTTTTAAACTCAATTGAAAAAGTTCTTTTGGGCCCAGAAAGAAAAAGCCACCTCTTAACAATAAAAGAAAAGGAAATTTCTGCCTTTCATGAAGCCGGCCATGCTTTACTTTCTTCTTTTTTAGAAAATGCTGAAGAAGTCAGAAAGGTCTCAATTGTTTCAAGAGGAATGGCCGCTGGCTATACTTTGGCTTTGCCTAAGCACGAAAAGCGGTTGAAAACAAAAACCGAGTTTAAAGATGAACTTTGCGTTTTATTAGCTGGCTATTTAGCTGAAAAAATGGTTTTTAATGAATTATCAACCGGAGCATCTAATGATTTAGAAAAGGCATCTTTACTTTCAAGAAGTTTAGTGGTTAAATATGGTATGTCAAAATTAGGGCCCATTGTTTTTGGTAAAAGGGAAACAATGCCCTTTTTAAACTGGGAAGAAGAAACAACAGAAAGAAATTATTCAGAAAAAGTTGCCGCTCAAATAGACAAAGAAACAGCTGGTTTTATTGAAGAAGCTCAAGAAAGAACTTTAAAGATTTTAAAACAAAAAAGAAAAACCTTAGGCAGGATCGCTAAAGTACTGATTGAAAAAGAAACGATTGAAAAAGACGAGTTTGAACACTTGATGTCTTTAAACGACAATAAAAATAAAAAATCAGCTACCCCAAAGAAAACTATAAAAATAAAAAAGAAAACGAGCAAGAAAAAAATAAAAGACAAAAACGCGCCAACACCAGCTCGTCAAATTAAATAACTTTTCTTAAAAGATGACTTTGTCTTGGGCGCGTAGCTCAACGGTGGAGCAGGGTCCTTATAAGGCCAAGGTTGAAGGTCCGACTCCTTCCGCGCCCACATAACGAGAGCGGAAAACAAGCCCGCCTTCACTAAAGGTTACGGCGGGCGTAAGAATAACTAAGTTCAGCTCCGCTTTTCTAAGTTATTCTAACGGGCGTATAGCTCAGTTGGTTAGAGCGTTTCGTTGACATCGAAAAGGCCTCCCGTTCGAGTCGGGATACGCCCACTGTATTTAATAAACCTTGTATTTTAAGAGTTTTTCTGCTATCTTTGACTTATACATTGAGATAATTAAATAAAATATGATATATGCAAAAACAACAAATGACAAAAGAATACTTAAAAAACACACCCAACATTAAGGTTGGCGATACTGTTAAGGTACATCAAAAAATTAAAGAAGGCAGTAAACAAAGGATCCAAATTTTTGAGGGTTTGGTCTTAGCTAAAAAACATGGAGCAGCCGTTGAGGGTATGCTTACTGTTCGAAAAATTATTTCTGGCGTTGGGGTTGAAAAAATCTTCCCTTTGCACTCCCCTAATGTAGAAAAATTTGAAATTGTTTCAAGGGGTAAGGTAAGGCGAGCCAAACTTTACTATTTAAGGGATAGGATTGGCAAAAGGGCTAAAATTAAAAAGAAACTCTATATTCCCGGTGAAGAAACCCTTGAAGAGGGTGCTGAACCACAAACGGCTGAAGCAGAGGCAATAGAGGCCCAAACAGCAACAACTGCCCCAGAGACCGAAAAAGAAAATGAAGAAAAAACTTTAGAAGAAGAAACGCCAAACGCAACAGCTGAAGCGAAGTAATTTTTTTCTAAAAGATAATGCCCGGGTGGTGAAACCCGGTAAACACGCCATCTTGAGGTGGTGGTGCCGCAAGGCTTGGAGGTTCAAATCCTCTCCCGGGCACGGGCGATTAGCTCAGCTGGCCAGAGCGACTCGTTTACACCGAGTAGGCCGTAGGTTCGACTCCTGCATCGCCCACCCACGAAATTTTATCTACTTTTTAGTAGATTAAAATTTTGTGGTGGAGTGATGTGTGGCGAGAACCTACCCCCCGAATGACTCTTGCGCTAAAAGCGCAAACCCGCTTGTCCTTCGGGCAACACTTTCGACTCCTGCATCGCCCGCATAAGTTAAAAAACGCCGCGGTAGCCAAGGTGGTCAAGGCGAGCGACTGAAAATCGTTAGATCTCGGTTCAACTCCGAGCCGCGGCACATATTGACTCAATGTTAGACATTAAATTATAATAATAGAAAATAATAACTATCGTCCAACTATGAACAAAAAAGGGCAACGAATTATATCCTTGCGCAAACAAGGAAAAACCTATGGCGAAATAGAAAAAATTTTGAACCTGCCAAAAAGCACAGTCGGGTGGTGGCTCAGAGGCGTTAAAATGAAAAAATCAATAGAAAAGAAAACTTTTAAAAGATGCCGAAATAAATGGAGCCGAAATATTTCTAATTATAATAAGGTTTACGCAAAAATTCGCTCCGAAGAGGCGGCCAACGATAGAGAGAATCATCAAAGGCGGGGGTATTTAGAAATCAAAAACATAATGTTGAATGATCTAAAATTGATCGGTAACGTCCTATATTGGGCTGAAGGAAACACAAAAAATAGACACCTCCTCCGTTTTGCTAATTCTAAGCCAGAAATTATTAAAGTAATGATGAAATTCTTTCGCGAGGTCTGCAAGATTCCCGAAGAAAAAATAAAAGCAAGAGTTCATCTTTATCCCACTATGGACCAGAATAAAGCAATTAACTATTGGAAAAAAATTGTTGACTTGCCCAAAAAAAACTTTCATCCGTCTCAAATACAAATAAGTCGAGCAAGTAAAAATAAAAGACCAAAAAATACCCTCCCTTACGGCACATTGCATTTAACAGCAGGCAACACTGAAATTACCTGCAAGGTGAAAGGCTGGATAGAGGGCATTAGTGAACAAGTTATAAAGTTGCGGGTGTAGTATAGCGGCTATTACACTGGCTTGCCAAGTCAGATACGGCGGTTCAACTCCGCTCACCCGCTCAGCTAATACAAAAAAAAACAGTCGCCTGAGACGACTGCTTTTTATTGTATTTTAGGCGATACGCTCAAGCCATTTTGTAAAATTGTTTCAAAAATTCTTTAAGTTAAAGGCAAGTGATATGTTGCTCATTGTGCTGAATTAGGGGTTGTCAGCCAAGGCAAAACCATTGAGGAGGCCAAAAAAAACATCAAAGAGGCGAGCGAGCTTTATTTAGAAAACGAACATTGAAATTAGCGCAAATTAAAGAAAACGAATTCCGTAAAAAAAACAAAATGAATCAGGTCTAAGCCAACTCAAAGCTCAATTTCAAGATGTAAAAATAGGTTAAATTTTTCTGAAACTCGGTTATAACGTCCTTCGCAGTAAAACTCCACAAAAATAAAACCCCTTCAAGGGGGGTTGTTTTACTTGACCCCCTATAAATTAAAGGGTAAAATTAAATAATAAATAAAATTAAGTAATCAGGTTAAAAAAGTAATAAAAAAATAAAATCGCTATGCAAAATATCAATCAAAAAAAAGAAGAACAAGAACAGTTAAAAAAAACAAAACAAGCAACAGGGCTTGAAAGGGAAATCCAGCAAGAACAAAAACCTGAAGAAAACGAAACATTTTCTCCTTCTGAAGAAGGGGCTACTGAAGAAAAATTCCAATTTCAACAACCCCAAAGCCAAACAACAGATGAAGACCTTGAAGCCCAAAAAAAAGCGGATGATCTAAGGACAAAAACAGCAGAACACAAAAAGATAGGACAACTTTTGAGCATAACACAAGAGAAAGGGGCTGATTTTGCCATAAAGGTGGCTCAAAAAGCAAAAGACCCTTGCTTGCTTGACTTATTTCACGATACTTTAATTCAAAAAGGCATTAAAAAAGCCAAATAAAAATATATGGTGCTTTTCTTTATTATTTTAATCACCTCCCTTTTAACGGCTGGGCTAGTTTTTGTTTTGGTTTTATTAAAAAATAAATATGAATTAACTCGTTTAGGGCAAAGCTTACAAATGACCCTTTTTTATATTGCCTTTCCTAGATACGAAAAACAAGAAACCCCCAGAACCAAAGAAATAATTCAGCAATCAATTGAAGGCATGGAACAGGTCTTAGCTCGCTTTCTATACTTAAAAAGGCCTAATATTTTAAAACAACTCTTTTTGGGCGAAGAAGTGCCAAGAGTTGTTTTAGAAGTGGCCTCTGAAGTAGGCGGGCCTGATATTTCTTTTTATGTAGCCGTGCCTGATTATTTAGAAAGTGGCTTAGAAAAAAATGTCCAGGCGGTTTATCCCCAAGCCATGGTTCAAAAAATTCCCCAGGACTACACTGTTTTTGAACCAAAAGGTAAAACCATGGCCAGCACCCTTTATTTGCAAAATGACTTTTTCTTCCCAATTCAAACCTACAAAACCTTAGAAACAGACCCGTTAAGCGGGATTGTCAACGCTTTAAGTAAAATAACAGAAGAGGAGGGAGCGGCTGTTCAAGTAATTTTACGACCCTGCTCTTTTAATCTTAAAAAATCAGCCGAAAAACTCCTTCACAACATCACAAGAGAAGGCAAAAGTATTGAGTCCGCCCTCAAAGAGTCCCAAAGAAGCAAGGTGATGGATTGGTCAGCTGAATTTGGCAAAGCCCTAATAAGTAAACCAAAAGACGAAACCCAAAACCAACCCCAAGAGCAGAGCGAAATGAATGTTGAGGCCATTAAGTCAAAAATCAGAAAGCCAATTATGGAAGCAAATGTCAGAATTTTAGCCGTGGCCAGTGAAGATATTAGGGCAAAAGAAATTTTAGGCCATTTAGAAGATGCCTTCTCGCAATATATTTCTGTCGTCAATGGCTTTGTGGCTAAAACAGCTAAAAGAAAATTACTTAAAAAATTAATTTATAACTTTACTTTTAGAAACTTTAACAAAGCCGAAAGAATTATCTTAAACTTAGAAGAAATAGCCAGTGTTTACCACTTCCCCTTACCCCATATTTCAGCCGCTCATATCAAGTGGGCCGGGGCTAAAGAGTCAGCGCCTCCAAGTGAGATGCCCAAAGAAACAGCGGGTTTTAATGTTTTAGGTAAGGCGATTTTCAGGGGCGATGAAAAACTTATTTCTTTTAGCACAAGAGATGACAGAAGGCGCCACTTTTATATTATTGGGCAAACTGGTGTAGGTAAATCATCTTTATTAAAAGAAATGATTAGGCATGACCTTGAAAATGGCGAGGGTGTGGCTGTAATTGACCCAAATGGAGATTTAGTTGAAGATACCTTAGCGAACATCCCCAAAGAGAGAGCAGAAGATGTTGTTTTGTTTGAGCCCTTTGACCTGCAACGCCCCTTGGGCTTAAATATGCTTGAATGGAAAACCCCAGAACAAAAGGACTTTGCCATTTCAGAAATGATTACTATCTTTTCCAAACTTTTCCCACCAGAAATTATTGGCCCTATGTTTGAACATTATATGCGAAACGCTATGTTGGCCTTAATGGCAGATAAAGATAACCCCGGCACTTTAGTTGATATCCCCCGTATTTTTATGGACAAGGACTTTATGGAAGAAAAGCTAATGAGTGTTGACGACCCACTCGTTAAAAGCTTTTGGCAAAAAGAGTGGTCAACAGCCACAGGCCAGACCAAGTCAGATATGTTGGGTTATGTTGTTTCAAAGGTAGGCCGGTTTGTGGAAAACGAAATGATGCGAAATATCATTGGCCAAGCTAAAAGTAGTTTTGATTTAGGCGAAATTATGGACCAAAAAAAAATCTTTTTAGCCAACCTTTCTAAGGGGCAAACCGGCGAGATGAACAGCTCTTTGTTGGGTTTAATTTTGGTCTCTAAAATGCAAATCGCCGCTTTCAGACGTGCCAACATCCCCCAAGAAAACAGGCAGGATTTTTACTTATATATTGATGAGTTTCAAAACTTTACCACAGATAGCATTGCTATTATACTTTCTGAAGCTCGTAAATACCGCTTAAACCTTATTTTAGCTCATCAGTTTATGCCCCAGCTAACTGAACAAATTAGAAATGCGGTTATTGGTAATGTGGGCAGTATCGCCACTTTTAGGGTAGGGGCTGATGATGCCGAGTTTTTAGAAAAACAATTTGAACCAGAGTTCTCTAAGTTTGATTTATTAAACATTGATAACTTTAATTTTATCTTAAAAATGATGCTAAATAACAAGGTCTCTCGCCCCTTTAGAGCCATAGCTATCAAACCAAAAGAAGGGAATCATCAACTCGGGCAAAGCATTAAACAGTTTGCTAAACTTAAATATGGCAGAGCCAAAGAAGAGGTCTCAAGAGAAATTCAAGATAGGGCAAGGTTGGGTTCTCTTTAAGTCCTCAAAGGGCGTTTTAGCCAATCTTTTAGCTATTTTCCATACCTTGACAAACTGCTATATTTGTTGTAAAATCTATTGACATTTAGGCATGAAAATGCTATATTTTAAGTGTTAAATATGAATATAAAAATCAACAAAATAGCCCTATCAATTGCTTTATTAGCTATTGTTGCTTGCTATTTTTTAGGCCTTCAGGCCTTAGCTGAAGACAGCTATGTTTTTGACCCTAAGAACACTAACTTACAGGTCTTTGAACAAAGTATCCTCTTGCCAATGTCTGCCCCGCCCGAGGTTGTTGTCAAAAGCACTTTAACTGTAATAGTTACTGCTTATTCTTCAACCGAAGCGCAAACAGACAGCACCCCTTTCATTACAGCTTCAAATAGTATTGTCAGGGACGGCATAATCGCTAATAACCTTTTACCTTTTGGCACAAAGGTAAGGATGCCTGAACTTTTTGGCAGTAAAATCTTTGAAGTTGATGACAGGATGCATAGCAGAAAAGGCAACTTCCATGTTGATGTTTGGTTCCCCACTTTTGAGGAAGCCAAAGAATTCGGCACTAAAGTAGCCGTCTTGGAGGTCTTAGCTGACTAACTTTATCTTTATATTAAATCTTAGCTTATAACAAGCACAAAGCCCCAATTCTTTAGAGTTGGGGTTTTGGTTTATATTCAATAAATTATTTCTCTGATAATAAATCAAGTTCAATGTTAATGTCATCTACACGCTCTTGAAGTAGCTTTTTGGCATCTTTAATCGCTTTTTTGTAAATCTCATCGCCCACAAAGCCAATTTCTTCATTTCTTTCATTTTAAAAAAAGGCGATTATTTCCTTTAAATAGGCCATCTCTTTTTCCCCAGAAGGGATGACGGATATCTTTTAATAAAAAACCAAGTTGTTTTTCAAACTTGCGTTTAATTGGTTGGGGAATTTTTCTAAAATTAACCAGAAATGGTTTGGCAAAAGCAACTTTCATAATTTTCTCAAAAAAGAAACTGCTCCTTGAACATTATCAAATTGACTAGAAACTTCACTATTTTGGACAGCTTTAAGCCCGTCCAAAACCGCTTTTTTCTCTCTATCCTCAATTAAAACATGGCTCTTGACCTTGCTTTGAAGAGGAATTTTCAAAATTAAATAATTCTTTGTTTGACTAATTAAAATTTGTTCCATATATTTTTATAATACCAAACAATCGCTAAAAATAAAATTTTTTTCAAAATAAAATGCTTTTTTCCTCGCACTAATTACTAATTACAAACTACCCATTACTTAAATTTTTGTTGGCAAAAATTTATGTGCCCGGGGTGGGAGTCGTTGCCCTGGGTTAAGCCGTGCCTTTGGCACATGGCTTAACCCTTCGCTTCCCTCTCGCGAAGCAAGCAGTTGCTTCGCTCCCGTACCCAAAAATTTCTCTTGAAATTTTTGTGCCCGGGGAGGGAGTCGAACCCTCATGAGCAAGCTCGCACGGTTTTAAGCCGTGTCTGTATACCATTCCAGCACCCGGGCAAAAAATATGTAATTTGTGTAAGTAATTTGTAATTAGGGATAAATTTTTACTAGCAAAAATTTATGAGGCATGGGTGGGAATTGAACCCACGTAAACGGTTTTGCAAACCGTTGCCTAAGCCACTTGGCTACCATGCCGTTTAACATTATATTACAGCTCTTCTAAGAGCTTTTCAACCCTTATTTCTTCTGTTTCCTGATAAGGCAAAAAAACTAGTTTTGGCGTTTTTCTTAAAAAAACTTTTTTATTTAAGGCCATTTGCAAAGAAACAACATTTCTTCGTAAAAACTTCAAAGTTTCTCTAGTTTCTTTTTCAGGCATAACCGAAAGAAAAACCCGACAAATTGATAAATCTTTTGTTGTGTCAACCTTAATAACAGTTGCTATGATGCCCTCTTTAAAATCAAGCTCTTTTAAAAGCAACCTACTTAACTGGCTTTGTAAAAGCGCGTTTATTTGTTTTATTCTATTTGTAGCCATGGAACTCTAAACCTAACTAAGTTAAGTTTATAATAAACTTAACTTAGTCAGGTTTACAAACTGCCTTTTGTTTTGTCTTCTCTAAAAATCTTTAAAATATCATTTTCTTCTAAAACAACTTCTGATTCAACTTGTAAGCCAATTTCTTGGCCCTTAGTGGCCTTACCAACCTCTTGCTTTTCTTTTTGTAAGCCCTTAATCTTGGCTTTGCCAATAATTTCCTCATCCCTTTCAACTTCAGCTAAAACAGCCCTAGTAAACTCACCAGTTAAAACCTTGCCCCCAACTATCTGAATTTGTTTAGTTTGTTTGAAAAGATGAGTTATTTTAAACCGGGAGAGCTCAACCCTGGTTGTTTCTAAGTCCAAGGCACCTAACATCACTTTCCTGACTTCTTGAACTAACTCGTAAATCACCTCAAAACATTTTATCCTAACCCCCCTTTGCCTCGCAAAAACAAGGGTTGGCTCATCAACTTTCAATTTAAAACCAAAAATAACAGCTAAGCCACTTTCAGCTAATTTAACATCGCTGGCATCAATTTGCCCAACTTCTGACCTTAAGACCCGCAAAGCCACCTTGTCTTGAGGCATATTATTTAAAATATTTTCAACCGCCTCTTGCGATCCCAAAAAATCGGTTTTTAAAATGATATTAAGCACTTTGACCCCACCTTGAACATCAATTATTTTAGGGGCAATTCTTTCTTCTTTTTTTAAACTATTTTGAGCTAAAGCAAGCGAATCGTGGGCTTTAAACTTTTCCCCAACCCCTGGCGGGACAGAAAACCCTAAAACAGAAACTGGCTGGGAAGGCAGGGCTTTACTTATCTTTTTGCCTTTAAAATCAAACATCCCCTTGACCTTACCAAAAGCAAAATGAGTGGCTATAATCTCACCTTCTTTTAAAGTGCCCTGCTGTAAAAGAAGGGTGGCAAAGGCCCCTCTTTGAGGGTCTAAAGAGCTTTCAATCACAATGCCTTCGGGCTTGGCCGTTAAATCTGCCTGCAAATCCTCCATTTCAGCCACTAAGGAAATTGCTTCTAATAACTCCTCAATGCCCTCTTTATTTTTAGCTGATGTGTTAACAGAAAGCACTTTACCACCCCATGATTCAACTAAAATATCTTCTTTAGCTAAATATGGTTTAACTTTTTCAGGGTCAAAGCCGGGTTTGTCTTTCTTATTAAAAACTACAATTAAAGGGATATTGGCTGATTTGATGAACTTAATTGCTTCTTTGGTTTGATCTTTAACGCCTTCAGCCCCATCAATAACCAACAAAGCAATATCAGCTACATTTGCCCCCCTTTGCCTAATGGCTGAAAAGGCCTCGTGCCCGGGGGTGTCAATAAAAGAAATCTTCTTGCCCTTTCTTTCAATCTCATAAGCGCCAATATGCTGGGTAATTCCGCCTGACTCTTTTTTAGTTATACTAAAATCGCTTCTAATGGCTTCTAATAAAGACGACTTGCCATGGTCAATATGGCCTAAAACAGCCACCACTGGGCCTCGTGGCTGATTGTTGGGCTGATTATTTATTTTAGCGGTTACTTTACTCATATTTGTTATCATACCCTATCTAAAGCTAAAATTCAACCTTTTAAGAAAAAAGACGCTCGTCAAGGAACGTCTTCGCTTTTTCGGGTTATTTTATTATTCTTATTTTTACTTTGCGCCTGCCCCACTTAAGAGCTTTTTCCTGGGTAGGCAACCAAACATCTATATGGTTGCCTTTTATTTTTGCCCCTGTATCTAAGGCCAAAAACTTTTGGCCCGGAAACATTTGGGGCAAAAACACTGTCGCGCCCAAAGGAATTACCTTTGGGTCAACCGCAACAACACCAAAACTAACTGGCTTGCCCGAAAAAGTCGGGCTTTTATACGGAAAAAGCGGCGGGCTGTAAGCTGTTGCCACGACCTCTTTTTCAACAAACAACTTTTTTGGTTTTTCAAAAGAAAAACCAAAAAAGGCCTTGCTAAAAATGGCTGGGGTTGTTTCTGCTTCAGGGTTAAGCCCTGGGACAAAAATCACCTCGGCTGAAACTAGTAAAAATAAAATCGCTTTGTGAAACTTTTTCATTCTTGTTTCTCCTGTTTAATTTTTAATTTACTTTTAAATTTTAAATTATGAATTGCCTTAGGTCAGACCTCCTAAAAAACTTTGAAGCCCAGCTTGAGGGAGGTCTGACCTCAGGCAACTTTCAAGAGGTATTCTGTAATTTAAAGCTTTCAACTTAAAAAACAGCTTAAAGTATACTAATTTGTAGCAAATTGTTTTTTGTTTGTCAAGGGCGGTGGGGGCGAGAGTCGAACTCGCATGCCCTTGCGGGCACCGCTTTTCGAAAGCGGTACCTTGCCATTCGGAACACCCCACCAAAAAATAAATCCTTTAATCAAACTATACCTCAAAATCGCCTTTTTTGCAAAAATTTGCCCAATATCTTGTTATATTTTTACTACTTCACTGCTACATAGCAGTGAAGTAGTTGTGCTAAAAAACAAACAGCCCCATTCTCGGGGCTGTTTGTTATAAATATGCATACTAAATTTTAGGCAAGTGAGACAAAATTTCTTTGGCTGTTTCTTCGGGTGTTTGTGAGGTGTTATCAATAATTTTACCAAATGAGGGCGAAAAAATACCAATATCGTAGTGATATTGTATGCGATCATGCTCCCATTGAGATATTTTTCTTTCTTGAGTGCTCGTTTGAGCTTTTTTTATATCAGGCGATAGTGTAAAAAAGTGTAGTTGTTCAGAAAAATCGTGAAGTTCCTGTTTTATATAAATGTAATTCTTCTGTGATAATGGATATGGCACAACTACATTATAGCCATATTTAACGAAATTTTTAATAATTAATACAGCATTTTCTAGGTTTATTGGAACGGCATTGTCAATTTCTAACCAATCAATGAAGGCGTGCAAGCTGTCTATCTCAACATTGGCAGTTTGGGGAATCTTCGTGGCAAGTATTTTGGCAACTGTGGTCTTGCCAGTATTAATTGATCCGTTAATAAAAATAATCATATTCTCTTTTTTATTGGTTGGTTTTACAAAAAATAACTGCCCGATCAAATAGTTACGTTATTTTTAAGAGGTCTCCATTAATGATAACTGGCTTAACTGCCTCAATCTCGGTTTTGCAATAAGGCATTTCGGGAATTGGGTTTAACATAAATATTTTCTGACTGAGAACATGGGCAAAACCAATTTCCATTAAAGTATTTCCGCCAACATAATTTTTGATGCCATTTTTATCGAGATTTAAGACAAGAACCGCATCAGCCCCTTGCATAAGACGCCAAAATTCCCGGATTGCATCCATGTTGTATTTTTGGTGCAGTTTAATTTTTTCAATTTCTTCAGCAGTTTTGCCGATCATTGTTTTATGTAAATCGGTAATGAAAGCATCATGACCTAACTCCCGAAGTTTTTCTCTAACTTCAATCATTTTATCGGTAAATTGCATGCTACCGATTATGCCTATTTTCATATTTTTTTACTGCGAATATTTAAGTACTCTTTTACGCCCTTGAACCAGCCACCCTTGAAATACTTTTCGAGTTCAAAGTTATCTTTTAAAATCAAAAGCTTGCCGTCTTTTTCTTTAATGCTCATAGATAATTCAACAATTTTTTAAATTTGGTGGTGTTTGTTGGAAAAAGCCAACGCTCATTTTTTTAATTGAGAGCACTTTTGGGATTGTAAAAAATTTGTGCCGCTCACTATCTGTTTGCCTGTTTTGCTTTCCAATTCCAAGCGCACACTCTTAGCGACACGGCCACCCTTGTGGGCTGGAATCTTGTTTGCGTCTAAGCCCTTTGTTTGCATTGTTTCGGCAATTTGACGGGTTGAGAGTTCAGCTAACGCCGAAAAAACCAGTTCTGCGTCTGTCGTATGGTCTCTCAGGTTTTGCGTTTTTAATTGCTTCAGGTTTTTATGCTCTTTCATTGAAAAGTCGCTCCATTCTTGATGAATAATGTTTGTCAGGATGGCGTATTCGTTTTTTTCTTTAACTTCACTGTTTTTCCAGTAATTGGTCAATTTATTTCTAATTTCCTGGCCCATCATTCTTTGCTGAATCCACTTTTGGCTTCGGCCCATTTTTTGCCAGTAATCTCGGCTACGATTAAGCGCCTTTTCCGGGTCGTTTATCTCTTCAAGACGTTCATAGCCAACTTTTGCTAACCAAAGCTTAAACGGCTCGGCTTTTGGGGACGGGATTGATTGGATAAGACGAAACAATGTTTCCACGTCAGCGGAATCGGTCGTATAATATTTACCATCTGAAGCCCTCATTTTCAGTTGGTCACATTTTATGACGACCTCGCTTCCCTCCTCTTTTAAGCGATTTTTCAGGGTTGTCCAATAACTTTGGGCTTTTTTATGCTCTGTCTAGTCTGTTAAAACAGCCACAACATCCACCACGGAAAAATACCATTTCTCTTTTTCGCTGTCCCAAACCCGGCGAATCTTTTTCCCCGCAAAAATTGTAAGGTGTTTATTTGCTTGTTGCATAAAGCGTTAAAAATTAAACTCATTTTGAACAAAATCCCGAATGATTGCCAAATAAAACTAACGCACCAACTAAAAATAACTAATTTTTCAATTTCAAGCTAAAACTGTTAGCTATATTAGAAAATGTTTCCTGATACTGAGCCCAAGAGCTTTGAAGAGTGTTAAAAGATATTATCCAAACATCATCGCCCGCGCCCTTAACCGCCACCATCAAAATTTTAAAATTCACCCCCTGCTGAGCAAAACTCGCTTCAAGTGCTCGAGTCGCTTTGCCGTTTATGGTTGTCTCGTGTTCTTGCGAGAAAACAACGTCAGAAATTGTTTGCTGCAACTGGCCCTTAACTCCCTGCAAATATTCGCTCAAACTTTTTCCTTGCAAGACATCATAGCTTATAGCGAAATAACTTTTGAAATTAATTTTTTGAGCCGCAGGGTCGTTGAGTTGCTCATCGGCATTGACGGCCATTGCCGAAGATCCTATTGCTGGCGCGGTTTGCCGCCAACCTTCGGGAAGGATGATTTCAAAGTCATCGGTTATCAATTTATTTTGTGGCTGTTCAGAGTTCGTCTGATCATTCGTTTCAAATTGACCCGCTGGCGTAGTATTCCCAACAGGATTAGCCGATGATTTGTTCTTTTGGGTAAAGTAAAAGCCAACTGCCGTAGCCATAACCGCAGCTACAATAATTATAATTATAATGACAATTTTGTTTTTCATAATTTTATAATTATTTAATTTATATAATACGACCTTTAATTTTTGCCCGCCCTCGCCTTCCGCCGTCGTAATTTCTTTGCGCCAGCGAAGCTGGCGTGCCACATAAAATTTTTAAACTGTAAATCCAACCAATTTAACTAACAGCCAAGAAATAATCAAAAATAAAACTGAAAACATTGGAACAAAAACATATTTCATTTTATCTTTTGGCTGAAATGACCAAGACGAATAACTGGCTGATTTCAATTGCTCAAATAAATCTTTATCTTCAATTTTAATTCTTTTGATTACGAAACTGACAATCAAGGCGGTAATTGGTAAAACATAAATAATCAAAATTGGTATAAGAAAATCACCCCTGAAAATTTTCATGCTGGAATAACTAAGTTCGCTAATTAGCGAAGGCAATGTAAGCAAACCAAACAGCAAAAAAGGAATAGCCGCGAAAAATAAAACCACAACGACTCTTCTTTTCCAAGAATAACCCTTTTGTTTTATTTCGGTAAGCAATGGTTTAATGCTTTCATTTTTTTCTTTTGTGCTAATAAGCGCAGTTGTTATCAACAAACCAAAAATTGCTAAACAATTAGATAGCCCAAAAAGCCCCAGTTTAAATATGTTTTTCCTTAACGCCCTGAAAACAACCAAACCTGCTAAAATGCCTGCTATCAACGAACTTATTATTAACAAAAGTATCGCGCTAATTACGGGGCGGTTAGCAACAAAAGTTGAGTAGTAAGTTTTTAAAGGGGAAAAATTGCTTATCCATAAATCTTCAGTTAAAAATTTTGAGGGCATGTTGACTTCTATTTTGGTATATTTGATATTTCGGCTTTGCCCGCTATAAAAATTTTTCAAGTCATCGGCAAAACTTGCATAACTATCAATATAATATTCTGTTTTCGTATAACTTTTTATACTCTGAAATACTTTCGGCGAAACATAACCAAGCACTCTAATTGTCGCTGGAACGATTTTGCTTCCATAAACGCTTGTTGGCAACATTGGGAAATAAATATCTTTCGTTGGAAATGTTACAAATACGCCTCTTTGCGCAGAAACAATATTTTCAGAAGAGCTTATCCATGAAACGACAAAAGAATATTCTTTGCCGATATAGTTATCTAAAACCGGAATAGAACCGCTTTCAATTTTTAACCCTTTATTTCTTAAATAATCATAAAGACCAGTTGCGGTTTTAGCGGTAATAATCTCTGAAGTTATACCCTCTTTCTCTAAATGTTCATAAATAATCACATCTTGTTCAATGCCTCGCCCTTTCATTTCTAACGGCGCGCCTACACCTTCCATGTGAGGGGCGCCAACATAACCTCCGCCGAACAACACCACAAAAGGAATCGTATAAATTTGGGTCATTTGCAAAAATTTTGTCGTATCATCCAAATTTGATTTTGCCTTCTTTGAAATTTCTTCTCCGCTTAATTGGGGCAAATTTTTAACTACATCAATTGCTACTTTGTTAGGATCAGAAGGAATGGGAAAAAGCCAAACAACGCCATCGCTATTTTCGCCTTCAAGCCCAACACTAATAATCATTTTTTGCAAGCCATTATCATAATTGATAAATGCCTGCTGATTACTTTCATCTGAATAATCCCAACGGTCCGAATAGGGGTCGGGCCTGATCACCATGCCGTCTGCTAATACTAATTTGGGAACAAAGGAAAATACCGCCAAAAATGCAATGAATGATAATGTAATGAGGGAAGATAGTTTTTTCATAGTTTTGTCTTGCTATTGTTTTATTAAATCATCAACACTTACCTAAAAAGCTTTGGCGATTTTTTGAGGATTTTTTAAGCTAACAAATTTTTGTCTGGCGGTTTTTTAAGATAATTTTTTGGAGAAACAATCGACCTTTTCAGCCGTTTTTCCAACTTTTTCCTCGCACCGCCAGCAATATCGCCACCGGACTTAGCGTCGCTTTTCAATTTCAGAATGCCTTGCGAGTTTTCATTACGATGGATTTCAGTAGTGGCGCGTTCGCCAAGCATACTAAAAATCAATTCAAAGTCGTCCATATGGTCTCTTAAGTTTTCCCGTTTTAAGCCCTTTAATTTTTGATACTCGCTTGGCGTTACCCCAAAAGTGGCTTTGGAGATTTCTGCGGTTAAAATTTCATAATCCTGTTGTTCTTTGGTGCCCCGCTTTTTCCATTCATCGGTTAATTCCTCGCGGATAGCAATACCCCGCATTCGTTTTTCAATCCAGTCATCAGAATATCCCTTTAGTTTGTAGAGCAAACGAGTCCTTTTCGTTGCTAATTCCGGGTTTTCTATTTCTTGGATTCGCTCATAGCCAACCCTTGCCAACCACCTCTTAAGGGGCTCGACCCTTGAGGAAGGTATTGATTGAACTATTCTAAAAATTGTTTCTGTATTTGCACAATCAGTTTCACGCATTTTTTTGTCCGGTGCCTGCATTTTCAACTGTCCGATATTATCGGACACTTCAAGATACCCCTCTTTGATGAGCTTTTGCTTTAGGTCACTCCAGTATTTTCTTGGTCTTTCTGTCCCCGTTAGTGCCTCTATTATATCAATAACCGAAAAACACCATTCATTGTTAAAAATGGTTTTTCGGATTTTTTTGCCCTTAAACAAGGCGATTTTTGTTGAAAAAACTGCTTGGCTCATAAAATACTGCCTATTTTAATTCTTTGATAAATAAACTTTGGTGGACCGTGCCGGGCTCGAACCGGCGACCTTCTAGATGCCATCTAGACGCACTACCAACTGTGCTAACGGCCCCTAATATTTTCATTAAAACCTGCAAAAAGTATTTTTGCGATCGTCTCTAACTCTAATTGTATCTCTGAACCGCGAGAAGTAACCACGCAAACCCCCTTATAATCTTTTTTCTTTGTTGGTTTACCAATTGTTCGGGGGTCTGGCTTACTCTTATAAAAATGATGCAAGGGGACTCCTAGTTCTTTTGACCAAAAAACATTTAATTCCTTAATGTCTTGGTCAGCCCTATGCGAAACCCTACAACGAAATGTTTCACTATTTATAACATTTGGATAACAAATTTTCAATGATTCCATATAAAAACGCAATAGGGATGGATCAGTATTGCCTAAAAGTAATCCTGAATGACTTTTCCATTTACTGCCTTCGCAACTATAGATAACAGCTAAGACAACTTTTAAAAAATCCTTATCTTTTAACCTATCCGCCAAATGTAAATTACTATCAATTAAATTCTTCAAAAACTCTCGCCGTTTTTCTTTTTTAACTATCATGGCTATCGCACGAGATTTTGCTTGGCTTTTTAAAACAATTTTCTTAATCTTTTCTTGATATAAAGGAGGCAATTCAACGCCACTACACCAATTAGAAAGCGTACTTTTTGGTATTGCAACACCCAAATCCTGCCTAATTTCAGAGTAGGTTTTGCCTTGTTTCCGTAGTCCAATCGCCTTTTCTTTGAGTTTTCTTCTGTCCATTATCTAATTGTACCCTAGAACATTGAAATGTGCAAAATACGATGTGCCCCCAACAGGAGTCGAACCCATATCTTACCCTTAGGACGGGTCTGCTCTGATCCATTGAGCTATGGGGGCGAAACGCCAATGTCTTGGCGTTTCGCGGGTTTTCAGGCAAATGTTTCATTTGCCGTTAAGAAAACCCCGGGATACGAATGTTTATACCTAATGATTTTCCGTTAAAAAACACTCAGGGTGTAGCCATTACGCCAACTGCTCTTTACTTACCAGCTTACCACTTATTTATAATATAGCAAAGTTATCCACTTTTTTCAATTGGTTATCTGTGATACAATAGAAAAAGAATAAAGAGATTCTTCGCTCCGCTCAGAATGACAAGGCGACAAATAACAAAAAACAAACAAATAACCTAATAAAGCTGTTGACACTCGGTGTCAACAGCTACTACCAACTAAACATATGCAAGAATCAAACAATATTGTTAAAATCGTTAAAAAAACTTTGCCAGCGGTTGTTTCAATTACCATGTCGCAGAAATTAGACGAACCCTTAGGAGTTTTAAGCTCTAGTAAAAGCAAGTTTAAGAGTTTACATTTCAAGCAACCCAAAAAAATGAAATTAACGGGTGGCACTGGATTTTTTGTTGACAAATTAGGGACAATTTTAACCAATCGCCATGTGGTTGAAGACGAAAAAGCGGGATATTCGGTTGTTTTACAAAATGGCGAAAAAATCAAGCCCGAAATTATAGCCAGGGATGAAATAAACGATATTGCTGTTTTAAAAATTAACAAAAAGAACTTGGCTTTTCTTAAATTAGGCGACTCTTCTAGGTTGGAATTAGGCCAAACAGTCGTGGCTATTGGCAATGCTTTAGGGCTTTTCCAAAACACGGTTTCAACTGGCGTTATTTCGGGCTTATCTCGTGAAATTAGGGCCCAAAGCGAAGTAAGTCAAGCCCAAACAAGTTTAAGGGGGCTGATTCAAACAGATGCCGCCATTAACCCGGGCAATTCCGGCGGACCCTTGCTTGATTTGGGGGGGGGAGTAATTGGCGTTAATGCGGCGATGGTCTTTGGCGCAGAAAATATTGGCTTTGCTTTACCCATAAACAACGCTAAAAGGGATTTAGAAGAATTAAAAAAATATGGGCGCATTAGAAAACCATTTTTAGGGGTAAGATATTTGTCAATTACCCCTGAAATAAAAGACGAGCTTAATTTGCCTGTTTCAACCGGGGCTTTAGTAATAGCCGAGCCCGACATAACCCAAAGAAATGTCAGGCAGGCCGTTATACCCAATAGCCCAGCACACAAGGCGGGTATTAAAGAAACCGATATAATTTTAGAAATTGAAGGCCATACAATAGCCCCTGAAAAAACTGTCAATGACATTTTACAAGAAACCGAAATAGGCAAAACCTTAAACATTAAAATTCTTCGCAAAGGCAAAGAAAAAAAACTCAAACTTATTTTAATTGAAAAGGCCTAAATAAAACATCTAAGAACTTCAATCCTTAACAGATTAAACAAAAAACCCTCCTAAAAGGGTTTGTTGTTTTGCTTGGGCGGCTAGTCGGATTCGAACCGGCGATGGCTCCTCCACAGGGAACAGTGTTACCGCTACACTATAGCCGCCATAAATATTTGTTTTAAATGTCTTTTTCCTTGCCCTAATTACCAACTACTCATTACTAACTACTCAAATTTTTGCGTGCACAAAAATTTATGTGCTCCTGAGAGGAGTCGGACCTCTGTTTAAGGTTTAGAAAACCCTTGTTCTATCCATTGAACTACAGGAGCGTAAGGGCGACTGCTCGCCCTTACATGGGCAGTTTAGCCGAGGCATGGTCGCCCTAAGGCGACCGCCGAGGCGTATAAAACTGCCCCAGGTGTATTGCCACTATCATAAATTAAAAAAGGGGTAAAGTCAACCCAGTTAGAAGTAAAATAGGTAATCCTTAGAGCTAAGTAATACCTTAAAAGAAACATATTTTCTCTATGTGGAAAAACCAATAAACCTCTAACGGGGTCAACCCCAAACAAAAGGTCTTCTTTATTCGCTTTATTCTTCAGGGGTTGTCGTTGTGCTCTCTTCTTCTATAATTGGCGCTGGCATAGAATAAGCCGGTCTAAAAATGTTTAAATAATCTATTTGCTTTGTTTTCTCAAAGATCTCCTTGGCTTTTAAATAATTGGTTTCAAAATTATTTAAAAGCACCCTATTAATAGCTACAGCTGGTGGACCATCATCTTCTATCGTAGTGGCTAATAAAATAAATTTCCAAAAAAGAAGACCCCCTAAAATCAGGCTTAAAAGAAGCCCGGCGATTAAAATAACCCATATTTTAGCAAACAAGGCCTTAAAAAGCTTCTTGATTTTTTGTTTTATTTGTTTAGTTTGAAATTGCATCTTTTTCTTTAGCTGTTACCTTAAAACGAGCCCTACAAAGAACTTCCCCTGCCCTCAAAGAAGAAAACTCTTCAGAGAGGGTTGTTTTTTCAGTTATTTTGTCTAAGGAAACCTCTAAAGTTTCAAGCAAAAAGGGGCTGTGTTCAATTTCTTTTAAAAACCTCAAAGTATCTTCAAAAGAGCCCCCGCTTAAAACCTCAAACTCAATACTTTTAAAAACGACTTCTCCCTCTTCTCCCTCTTTGGGGCCTATCGCTCGAACATTTGGTGAAATATCAACTAAAAGGTTATCTTGACGGACTAACCCTTCCAAAAATTCAAAAAATTCAACTGGGGCTGAAAAATTCAAAAAACTATCATCTAAAAAAGAAAAAACTGTGGCCTTTTCTTGGGTTATTTCTTTAAAACTTTCAACACTTTTGATTTCTTTTTCAACCTGAAAAAAATCTTTGGCTTTCTTGGTTAAATTTTCTGAATTATTCTTTAAATTCAAAAAGAGGGGGCGATAAACGAAAATAACAATTAAACAGGTTAACCCTAAAAATAAAAGAATGGATAATTTTATTTGTGTTTTGGTCGTTAAAATCATTTTTTTGGTAAAAAATAAAGCAAGCTTAAAGAAAACTCACTCTTAATTGGTAATTTCCAAGAAATAGGCAGAAAGTAAACAGTTTCAAGCCAAGCCCCTTGATTTAAAAGAGTAGTTCTGAAATCATAGAGATTTTCTCTTGTTTTGGCTATTCCTTCTAATTCGCCTTGAGCAAAAAACTGGGTTTCTTTTTCTTCGCTCCCTTCGCTTTTAGACACCTCTCTTGAGCCCTTTTTTAAAAGAATCCTTTCAAAGTAAATTTCAGCTGGAGTTATCCCTTCTATCCTCTCTAAAAAATCACTAAAGTAAATTTTATTTATCAAGACCTGGCTTGAAAAAGCTAATTCAGTGTTGAGGCCTTCAATTTGAATTTTTGTTGTTTTAAATTTTTCTTGATTTTGAGGGTTATTTTTCTCAATGGTTTGGCCAACAAAATTCTTAGCTTTCGCTTTGGCCATATAATTTAAAGAAAATAAAACACAAAAAAATAAAACTAAACTAAACCCTAAATAAGCTAAAGCAACCCAAACTTTTAATTTTATTTTTTCTTGTTTTAGGGCCTGTTTTTGACTATCTGGTAGAAGATTAATCTTCATAAACATCTTTTTGACTTAAACCAAAAGCTGTTGTGAGAGAAAGTGCTTTGTCTTGTTTAATTTTAAGTTTTTTTGCTTGAATTTTCAAATTAAAATTAATTAAAGGATTCGCCAAGCTAACATCCATTTTAAGCTGTTCTTGCAAAAATTCAGCCAAGCCCTTCAAATTTGCCCCACCCCCACAAAGAAGTAATTTAGAAATATTTTGGATTGCTTCGCCGGGGTAATTTTTAGATAAATGCGATTTATAATAAGCTAAATAGGCCTTTATCTGTTCGGCTAGCTCATTTAAAACTGGCACCATCGCTTCCAAGCCCTTTTGCTTGCCAGAAAGCCCCTCTGCTTCTTTAAGCGCTTTAGCTTTTTCTGTTGAAATTTTCAAGGATTGAGCAATACTTAAAGTTAACATTTTAGCTGAACAGGGAACCGTTGAAGTTAGCCGAACTGCTTTTTTAGAAAAAACAAAAAAACTTGTCTTATTTTGGCCAAAATCAACAATCAAAGTTGGAGCATTTACTTTTTTAGCTGAAAAAATGGCTCGAGCTATAGCTAAGCTTTCTATCTCCATGCCTAAAGGGAAAAGGCCAGCTCTTTTTAAACTATTAAAATAAGGGTCAATAATTTTTTTAGGGCAAGCAGCCAAAATAACTTCTCTGGAGCTTTTTTTATTTCCAACTTCTTTGGGGTCGCTAATTACCTCAAAATCGTAGTAAACTTCGCTTAAGGGAAAAGGAATTCTATTTTCAGCTTCAGTTAAAACAATTTGTTCTAATTGTTCTTTTTCTTCAATAAAAGGCACTCGAAAAACATCAACAAATGACCTTTCTTCAGGTAAAGAGCAAACTACATTTTTTGTTTTTATGCCTTCGCCTTGGCTATTTTTTAAACAGCTTAAAATAAGTTTACTTAAAACCTGTTCATTTTTTAACTCGCCTTTTTCAATAATTTTTTCTGGAATATCATAAAAACCAAAAGCGCTTGCAATAAAGCCCTCTTTTGTTTTGTGTGTTTGAACTACCTTTAAAGAAAAGTCAGAGATATCAAGCCCAAAAAATTTTTTATTCCAAAACATTAATTTATTATATAAAAATTACTGGCTAACTTCAACTTTCGTCATTAGTTATTAGTTATTAGTTAATCAGTATTCTTCTTCCCAGTGTTCAATGGTAATAATCGGGGAATACTGAGCATTTTTAAAGGTGTCAACCACCACATCAACATCAAGATAAATATCAATCCCGCCCCACATACTTGAAAAAGTTATTTTTCTGCCAGCAATCGCCCCCCTAATCAAAACAGAAGCCGCAACAGAACTAAAACGCATTTCGTCGCCAGAATAAACTAAGCCGTTAACATTAAAACCTTCTCCCCCAATATCAAGCCAAGCACCAGTGCTAAATTTTCTTTTAGACAAAAGCCCAGCTGGAAAATTGTCAGCTGGAGTGCCTGGCCTAACCACTTGTAAACGAGAACTCCCGCACCTAACAAAAGGCGGGTTTGAACTTGTCCAACATAAATCCTCCCCCAAGCTTATATCTCTGTCAGCGGCTAAAACACCATTAATAACTAAATTTTGACCTGCTCTTAAATTGAAATCGCCTGTTATATAAACAACAACATTACTAGGCAAGGAAAGCAAGGGGTAATTATCCCACATCACCGTTTCAAACTCGTTCGGGGTAAACAAGCAATTTGTTTTGCCATCGCTTCTAACAGAGGAACAATCGTCAACGGCTGCTTGATAAATATAAGAACTAACCTCGCCAGAATCAAAGTCAATAGAGGGCATAGAAACCGCTTCTGGCGGGCACTCGTTTCCAGCATCACAACCCGCCTCGCAAACATTACTGGCACAACTTGTCGCTATTAGTTGGGAAAAGCCCGTAACAGAAATATTTTGACCAGCTAAGGCCTTGTTATCAACTTCAACATAACTTAAATTTTGGACCCGAATAGCTTTGTTTGAAAAAAGCGACCCATCGTGAACTCTAAAAGGGTTGGTAAAATTTATTTGTAAATTCTCGCTTGGCCCACCTAAAAAAACATTGTAATCTTCTAAAGAGCTCCCCATGGCCTTAAATACCTTTACTTTAACTACTCTTTGGGAAAAAAACCCACTCAAAAGAGCTATCTTAGCTTCAATTTGTATTTCTGCCTGAGCACAACCTAAATTGGTTATTGTAACCACATAGCTCCCATCAGAAAACAAAGCTGGGGTTCTAGAGAAAGGGCTAATCGCCCAGGAAGAGCAAAGTGGATCTCCTGGGGTGGGTAAGGTTTCAAAAGCATTTTTCCAAGTAGGGTCATTATTAAATTTAAAAATAGCTTCAGCAACGCCAGCTTCTGCTAAGTAATATGTTTTTAAACCCTTTTCTTGAGCTTGGGCCATTTTAGAGCCGGTTAGAGCAAATGAAAGCAAATAACCAGCCAAAAAAATTAGCAAACCCAAACAAACAAGGCAAATAATTAAAATCGCCCCTTTTTGATGCTCAGTTTTTATTTTAAAAATTTCTTCCAGCAATTTTTGTCTTTAAATTAACTATTTCGTTATTTTTTTCTAAAATCAAAGTAATATCAATCAAATTAGCACCCCAAATAGCAAGGCCCGTAACATATTCGCCGATAACTCTTTCTTCTAAATCGCAAGCCAGAGGGCTAATTTGTTCTTCGCCTTGTATTTGAAAATCATTCCATCTTACATAAGATAAGCAAACACCACATTCTTCAAAACAATAAACTCTGTCTTGACGAATAACTTCATTCGTGCCTTCGTTTAAATAATAACGAATATAATAATAGTCGCTACCTAAATAAGCAAAAGGCGAGGGGGTGTGGCCATCTTCAAATTCAATTTCAGACAAAGGCGGATTGCTCGGCAAATCGGGCGATTGGGGAAACGCTGAGACAATCTCAACAGCTTGGCGAATTTCTCTATTTAAACGTTCTAAAATAATTCTGCCGTTTTGTAAGGTTTCGGCTCTATTTTCAGCTTTTTGATAAAACTTTTGGGCTAAAAAATAAACAGCAAAACAAGCCACAAAAACAAAAATAAAAATATTTAAAGTAATCATTACTTCAATCAAAGTAAACCCCGTTAGAAATTTATGGGGATTTCTCTTGGAAAAAGTAAATATTGTTTTCTTGTTTAACATAA
>Ga0210057_1002558_pt1 | contig 25905 bp, 25 predicted proteins | sample CryGeyCG2114_010_2_FD_183968 | JGI IMG/M metagenome (GOLD analysis project Ga0210057, IMG submission 183968) | Groundwater microbial communities from aquifer - Crystal Geyser CG10_big_fil_rev_8/21/14_0.10 (SPAdes) (version 2) | ecosystem: Environmental > Aquatic > Deep subsurface > Groundwater ...
TTGCCCGAAATGCGCCGCTTTCTTTGCCAAGTGAATGCACGGTGACATTTTCGGGAATATCATACTCACCGACTGAAAGCGCGACGACATGCACTTCGCTGAAATTCTTTGCAAACTCCACTACCCACCGGTGAAAGAAACCGAGGACTGGGTCATTCCTATCAAGAGCCTGGGTAAAGACGAGCAATCGCATTATTTTTCCCAATCACGAATAATGAGCTCTTTGTGGCGCGCGTCTACTTCCACGACGAGCTTCTGCCCCTTCTGCCAATCAAGGTCGCGAACCACTTCAATAGGGACCGTAACATAGTAACTCGTGGCGCCCTTGCCGAGTTTGCGAATATTTCGCTCATTAATTTTCCGTCGTGCCATATGTATTTAAATATGTATTAAAGTATGTATTTAAATATATACAAAAAAAGAGGTGTTGTCGCCTCTTTTCCTCCTATGCACACTGTGTAAGAAGGGTGAGGTACCGCTCTACATATTCCCTCTCGGATGTGTACGGGTAATTTTGAAGCTCTCCTATGGCATTCTCTCTAAGCATTGCTTCTATTTTTTCCTTCATTTCTTCGTCGGTTTTGTATAGCTCTGCGCCCGCCTCGCCTGCCACGCCAACATCGCTTGAAAGCACAGGCGTGCCCGCGGCAAGTGCCTCTACAATACTCATTCCATAGCCCTCGAATTTCGACGTTACGAGGAAAAGGTCGGCGCTCTTGTAGTACGGCGCGAGGTCCTCTACCCACGGCTCAAATACAACTTGGTGTGATATGCCATAGCCCTCTGCCATCGCTTTGAGCCTCTCCTTCTCGCTTCCCTCGCCGACAATAACAAGTCCGATATCGTCGCGATTTTCAACAAGTCGTGCAAAAACACGGATGGCTCGCTCAATATCCTTCTCCGGCTCAAGGCGGCTCGCCATTACAATCACCCTTTTGCATTTTGGGTAACGCTCCCTAAGCATATTTGACGGCGGCGCATTTTTTATACGCTCTACATCAACAAAAATCGGGAGGACCGAGACCGGGCAGGTGAGTTTGTATCGCAGAAGTGAGTCAGCAATTCTCTTTGACACCACCCGAATGCAATCGGCGCGTTGCAGGACATATCCGGCAATAGCAATTCGCAGGCGATTGAGTGGAGAGAGCGCCACAAAGGCAGGCGAGAGGAAGTCCGTATGGATTTGAATTTGCAACTTCGCATTAAGGGCTTTTGCAATACGCGCCCCGACAAAGCCAGTTTCAAATGGGTCTTGTGCTGAAACCACATCAGCAGAGAGCGTTTTACCGATTGCGATTGCATTAAATAGGTAGCCAATCCTGCTTCGTGAATTGGTTGGAATAATGCGCAGTGCACCGTCTGAGACTTCTGTAAAATGAAAATACTCTTTTGCAAAGACAATAATAGTAAGTTCGCCGAGCGCATCGGCGTACTTTTTACTGCGCGCTCGCACCGCACTTCCTTCCTCAAAGAGTTTGCGGTCTGTAGAAATCATTACAACTCTCATGTCAAAATACTTATACCTTGCGTAATACTTTCTCCGTTGCTGCGACCATGCGCTCTTCGGTAAATTGCTGGGCTTTCTTTTTTCCACCAGCTATGAGTTTGCTGCGGACACTACTCTTCGTAAGCACCCGCACAAGCGCATCGGCAAGCGCGCGCGTATCGCCGTACTCAACCAATAGCCCCTCTTTTTCATTTTCAATGAGTTCTGGGTTGCCGCCAATACGCGTGGTTACAACCGGCACTGAGAGCGCCATTGCCTCAAGGATCTGGTGCGAGAACCCTTCATAGGAAGTGTTAAGTACAAATGCATCTGACGCAGTCAAATAGCGGACAAGCACGTCTTTAGGAAGCGAGCCAGTCAACGCCACGCGCTCTCCAAGGCCGCTCTCTTCTACCTGCCTTTCAAGAGCGTCTCGCTGCGGTCCGTCGCCGACAATGAGTAATTTATAGTCCGGCACTTTTTCAACGATGTATTCAGTTATGGAGATGAGTTCGCTAAACCCCTTCCATGGAACGAGACGCCCGACCGAGATCGCGAGCGAACCATCAAATTGCAGGAGTCCGCGAAGCGTCTCCCTATTGCCAGGGTCAGCTGGCGCATCAAAACTGTTGTACACAACTGAAATCCTCTGCGCAGCCACCCCCCAGTGAAGCACGATGCCACGCAAATAGTTGCTCGGGACAATAATGTGCTTCGCGCTGCGCGCAACGAATAGCTCTATCTTCTGAAGCATCCGCACAAAAAAATGCGCGCGCGCTCCCGATTCAACAAAATCATCGAGCGTACTGGTAAGTCCGAATCGCTGCTTCCCCTGCTCCCACGCATAATCGCCCACGATTTTGACAAAGAAAGGCTTTTTGGCAATCCGCGCCGCAAGCGCCGCGGGGAGTCCGACCGAGACCGGATCGAGGGCCAAAACCGCATCTGCCTGACGTGCTCGCTTAAGTGCGTAGAGGAAGTAGAGGAAATGTTTAACCCCCTTCGGGTACCTTTGGAAGCGTCCAAAAGCAAGCACAGAGACCGCAAAACCACGCTCTGGGAGGCGTTTCTCGAGTATTTTGGCGTATGTGGCGGGCCCTCCAATTTCAGGCGGGTAAAGCGGCGTTGCTAAAAGTAGCTTCATGTAGGTATGCTAGCCCTTCTTAACGAGCGGTGCAAAGACTTTCTCTTGCATCTCATGAACTATAATGTCCCAGTCGTACTTCTTCTTGACGAGCGCTTTCGCAGTCTCCCTGACCGCTGCGACCTTCTCCGGACGAGCGAGAATGTCCTTCACTGCATCCGCAATCTGGGCGGGACTGTCGGGGTCGACTGCCCAACCGGTCGTTTCTTTCTCTCTATTCTTCTTCTCATCGAAAAGGAAGTCTGCAATGCCGCCCTCTTGCGTTGCGATGACAGGGAGCCCGGCCGCCATGGCTTCAACAAAGGAATTGCCCATGCCCTCCGAGCGGCTCGGGCGTGTGAAGATATCAGAGATTTTGAGATATTTCGGCATCTCGCTGTGGTCGACCTGACCGAGGAAGTGTACGCGCCCGGCAACACCTTCTCTGGCCGCTAATGCCTTCAACTGTTCTTCGTCCGGCCCGGTTCCGAGAATGAGGAAATGCACGTGTGCAGGCAAAAACGCCAATGCGCGGATGACGTCGTCGACGGCATTCTTCTTCACGAGACGCGAGGTCGTGATGATATAGATGTCGCCGTCTTTCTTGCCGATTTTTTCTTTGAGGCTGGCGAGCTCGTGCGGTGAGTACTCTTGCGAGAAGTGCGCCATGTTGACAGCATTCGGGATCACCTCGAGCTCGCCGGTAAATCCCATGTCGCGTGCCCAGCGTGCCAGAAACGTGGAAATGGCTTGCACCATGTCGGCCTTTCTGAAGCCGCGCACGAAGAGCGGGTAGACAGGGCGCATTGTGCGCTGTATGTAGTCGAGCGGATCTCCCTCTTGAAGCGTCAGCAGATATGGCACAGAGGGATGGAACGTCTTAAAGAGCCCGGCCGGGACACCTGTCGAATGCGCCATCATCGCCCACACACCGTCATACTGATAGCGCACATGAAGCTGATGCGCCTTCCATGCCGCCCAAAACTGGAAGAGGTACTTGTTGAGATGGAGTGGAAACTTCTTGAGATCGCCCATCGAAGGATTCTCTTTTGTAATACCGATGCGATGCACAAATACATTCCCAATTTGCTCTTCTTTGGGAAGAGTTGAGTCATACCGATTACACACCATATGAAATTCAATGTCCTCCTGTGGGATACGGTCCGTAATCTCCTTTATGGCCACCTCGGCGCCGCCGACGTGCTTCGGATAGTATGCAAGTGAAAATATAAGAAGGCGATTCATGGTTGCTGTTTCCTAACAATATCAGCGTAGGCGAATCGCATGGCATTTGCGAATGCATCACCTGCACCCATACTGTTGCGCGGGAGCGCGCGACGCGTGGCGCTACCCACTTGCTGCTCCTGCGCCGTATGCGTGCCGTACACCTGGTCGGTGCCAGAGATGAGCAACGAGAGCGCCGCGCGCTTGCTGGCAGAAAGCTCATCAACACTCTGATCAGCGAGTGTCACGAGAAGTGACAGGTTGCGTAGGTAACGCACCGAGACCGCGGCAAGCGCCGCGTAGCTTGCCAAAAGCGACCATAAAAAGAGATAGCGATGCCGCGTTGCGAGCATGCCTCCCGTGAAGGCGCCGAGGACCGGTAGCAGGAACTTGTCTAAAGGCGAGCCGATACCGAGACGATGAATGTGTACATTCTCGGGAATGTCAGTCCCGACGTTTATATTTCTTGTGAATCGAGCGGTTACGACATCGAAGTGCACGCCAGGCAGCTGCTGCGCCAACTCTATAAATGCGTCTTCAGCGCGACCTGAGACAGGGTGCATGGTGGTCGAGAAAACAAGGACGCGCTTTTCGCGCGGTGCGCCGCGCGCATGCTCTGCAGTAAATGCGGTGATGTAGTCGGTGAGCGAGCGGTGGGCACGCCATCCCAAGGCGCGCGTCTTGCTGGTGTCGAGCGAGGAAGTCATACGATTGCCTGCGCGCTCGGGAAATATAACGGTGTTCTCATCGTCGCAGCCAAAGAGCCGAGCAACTTCGAGGATGGTGTGTGCCTCTTCACACCCAAGGCCATACTCGCCCTTTTCCCCATCCTCACCGACACGAACCAGTGCTTCGACGATATCGGCGACATGCGTGAAGTTGCGCTCTTGGGTGCCGGGGGCGACAACCGCACACGGAGTGCCTGAGAGGTACATACGCTTGAAGTGCTCGATGACGGTGCCGTAGACACCGGTGCGCTCGCGCGGACCATAAACGTTATAGAAGTAAGTGATGGCGTACGAAAGTTTTTCCTGCTCCCCTACCTCGCGTACGCGCTCCGTGTTCGCTGCTTTCGTCCGAGCATAGGGCGAGGTGTGGCGCGTAGCACCGCCGTCGCCGAACTTAGTCGAAGAGCCGGCATAGACGAGCTTGCACTTGTGTGTGCGCCAGTAGTCGATGACCGCCGCAGTGCCTGCTGTATTGAGGTCCTCGACGATATCGGGCTCCAAGATGCTCTGCTCGACACGTGCATACTCGCCCAAGTGAAAAATGACATCGGGGCGCTCGGGAACGATTGCCCCGATGTCTCTCGTGTGCCCTTCCCGGTACTCGACACCAGCAACGTGGTTCTCCTTCGAGCCAGTGAAGTAATTATCGAGTGAAATAACCAGATTATTTGAATCTTGTGCAAGACGCTCACAGAGGTGAGAGCCGATAAAACCGGCTCCGCCGGTTACAAGAATCACCTTTTTTTGAGATTCGGTCATAATCAAACTATACAATAAAAAATAGCTTTAATCAATTAGTTCCCATTCATCTTTGCTTCTGCTTGCAAATAACATTCCTGCCACCGCGATGCCAATAATTCCCGCAAGGGCAAGGAGCCATTTATACATCTCCCCTCCTGTATCTTCCGCTACAATTCGTGCCGCGGATGTCGCCTGCGCCTCCGGTTCTAAAGTCCGCTTGATGGCAGATTCTCCAACGGGAGCAGTCGCGCCAACAATCGACTTGCCTGAGAGAGCTTTCACTGGGGTCCTTGCTTCTGTAACTGCAATTGGAGCGGAAGTGGTTCCCGTTACTGGCTCAGGCGCAGTACTACTCTCAGTAGTCGCCGCAAGCATGCCATTTGGATAGAGAAGGAAAGCGGTAGAAGAAAGCGGCAGCTTTGTAAGAGAGCGCGCCAAGGTAAGCTGTGCCCCCTTTAGGAGATACGTATTTTTTGGCAATTGAAATGTCGCACCTCCAGCCCGCACCATCCAGAAAGACAGATCGAGTTCTCTCGTATCAGTATTGCTGAGCACTATCTCGCCATCAGCAACTGCTATTTCGATGCGTGCCTCGCGCGCGTGCACGAGCATTCTATCGCTTGCCGAATACTCTCCCGAGGAGACACTGAGCACCACCACATACTCACCCGGGTATTCATAGTGGTGGAGAATACTTTTCCCTTCCGCGATTCGCCCATTGCCGAAATTCCAAAGAAAACGCGCCCCTTCAAGCGCCTCGCCCGTAAGGCCAAATGCTTCTCCCTCGTACTCGACATCCGCGCCAACCGATACCACCCTATCCTCCCCCGCATCAGCAAAAATTGTCTGTTTCCGATACGGCGTTGTCTGATGTATATTCGTACGTGTATCGTTTGTCACTGTCTCTTCTGACGTACTGGGTGATTGTGGGTCGCCTGAGTCTATCGAGACCACTCCGCTTCCCGGAGTCGGTGCGCCTGCTTCCCATGAGTTGCTCGCGCTTCTTGAAAGCGTATTTCCATCCCCGCCAGCGCCCCAGTCAGAGTTATACGTGAGTGAATCCTGATCAACAAGTTCGCTATCCCGAATGGCAAGATACTCCCCTGTATTTTTAAGCGAGAATGAGCTATCAAAAAGTGTGCCGCTGTATTCTGCATTCTCAGCAAGAAAGGCGGTAGCGTCATCTGCTAGTACCGCATAGTCGCCGGAGGCAAGCGTCTCATCGCCTTGAACAATAGTCAGTTTGTGGTTGGTATCTGCTTCAAAAAAACGCCACCCTGAGAGGGAGACGCTTGTTGCGCCAGTATTTACAATTTCAACCCACTCACGCCCCGCATCCGACCCCTCAAGGTCGTACATGATTTCAGAGAAAAGAATTTGCGCGTGGGCTGTAATCGGCAGAAAAAAGAGTGTGAAAATTAAAAGAGCGTAGCGCATACGCGTACATTACGATTCGTCATTCTTTACACGCAGTATCTCCTCTAGCTTCTCTGCCGAAACCTCCCCCGGCCGTTGTGCGTGCGGCTCTTTTTTTTGCGACGCTGGTTCTGATGTGCGTTCGTTCTTCTCTCTAGACTCCCCCATTGCCCGGGTGAGCGCTTTGCGCAGTTCGTTTAATTGCTCTTTGCTCGGCCCTTTACTGTCGTGCTTCTTGAGGTCTGAGAGCGGTACCTCCTTTTTTTGCGGCGCGCTTTTCTTACTTAGTGCCCGTTGTCGCGCTTTTAACTCTTCAAGGGTCGCGTGGGGACTCTTCTCATCCCGCTTCTCTCGTTTGTCATTATTACGCGCAGGGCGCTCTGTGCGACGGTTTCCAGTATTGTTTCCATTCTTGGTACCTTCGGCATGATTGGCACCCGGCTTATTGGCAGGCCCTCCCGCCGATGCTTTTTTATGATCGTCTTTCAGATTCTCCTCAAGCTCTGAACTGCGCTCGCTTATTTCTTTTTCCACTTCTGGCCGCGGCCGCCCATATTTACTGCGCGAGTGTTCAATAATGCGGTCTCTGAATGATATCTCCGGCTCCTCAATCGGGGGCAGTGTTACGGCGGAAAATGGCTGGCTGCCGATGCCGTCTATCATAAGTGTGAGGTAGATTTGCGTTTTTCCCAGATTCACAATGTCTTGGGCCATAAAACGCGGTTGAAATACCGTCTCGAGCACCTCTGCGTCAAACGGACCGACTCGAAATGCTATTGTCGTCCCCACGTTGCCAAAGACTGCATTGCGCACCTCCTCTTCCATCTGCTCTATGTATTGGTGTGCAATGGTAAGCGCCAACTTGTACTTGCGCGCCTCTGAGAGAATGTCTGCGAATGAATCATTGGCAATGGACTGAAATTCATCCACGTAAAAATAGAATTGCGGAAGTTTTGCCTGTACCGCCGCTGGTTCATCCGCACGACTCATTGCGGCAAGGTAGATCTTTGTCGTAAGCATTGAACCGAGAAGGTCCGCATTCGTTTCTCCCATGCGCCCTTTCGAGAGGTTAATAATGAGAATTTTCCCCTCGTCCATGATTTTGCGCACATCAAATGCCGATTGCGGTTGCCCGACAATGTTTCGAATAAGCGGGTTGCTGGTGAACTGCCCCACTTTGTTTTGAATGGCGGGGGTCGCATCTTGCGTATACCGGTCCGTATAGTTTGCAAACTCTTCCACCCAGAAGGCGCGAACAATCGGGTCGGTAATTTTTTCCACCACTTTGTTTCGAAAACTCTTGTTAATAAGCATCCGGTTTACATCAAGGAGCGTTGAGTCTGGATACTCAAGAAGGGCAAGGAGTGTGTTGGAGAGAATGTACTCCATTCGCGCGCTCCACGCGTCTTTCCAAATCTTGTTAAACGCGCTCATCAGGCCCGAGACGACCAGGTGGCGCTTATCGTAGCCGACATCCTCCATAACATTAAACCCAATAGGGTAATCCATATCGAAAGGCGCGAAATAGACCACGTCGTTGATGCGGTTTTCTGGCACAAAGTCGAGGAGTTTTTCCGCGGTTGAGCCGTGCGGATCAATAAATGCCATGCCGTTGCCATTCTGGATATCTTGAATGGCCATGTTTTCAAGAAGCGTCGACTTTCCCATGCCGGTCTTCCCGATAACGTACATATGTTTTGCCCTGTCTTCGGCTTTAATGCCAAAAGCCTTGCGCTCATTCCGCGCATCCGTAGCGGCAATATAGGTGACCTGTTGGGGATCGTACATTATTTACAGTATACCTTACTGCTCGACCGCTGGAGTAGTGGAAGCTTTCCGGAGCGCTTCTGGTGTGTAGCGGTTCGCCGGATCCCAAAGCATCCATGAGGTAAGCCCCGCATCGTATGTTGCTTGTATTTGAGCGCGTACTTCCGCTTTTCCGTAATTGCCACCATAGTCGAAATCCTGCAACCATGGCCGCAACTTCAGCCTGTTATACTTCTCTTTTGTATACAGGCCGGTTGCTACCTTTCTCGTTGATGTTGCGATAAATTCCCCCGCCTCAGTGGTGTGCGCTGGCACGGTTTCATCCCGATATATAGGCACTCCATCAAGCGTCTTAACGGTAGTCTCGCGCGCCTCTGTTCGCTTTACAGCGCCCGCCATTGAGGTGTAGGCAACTTTGTATGGATCACTGTTTGGATTGGCAAGACCGGCAAAACCGCTGTTGTAGTGGCTTGGGTAGACCATTGGTGCGATGTAGTCGAAATACGGCAATGCGCGCTCAAGCTGCTGCCCGATGCCGAGGTCATCAGTCAGAACTGTCGTGTAGCCGAAGAGGTCCGCTGAGAGCACCGCGCCGGTTGGGCGCATTTTCTCAGCGAGGTATTTGAAAAAGGCTTCAAGTGCGTCAGCTTTACTATTGTTAATGTACTGCGCATCTTTCATTGGCCCATCAGAAGGATAGCGAATGTAATCGTAATTCAACTCATCAAAACCAAGCGCGTACGCTTCTTTCGAAAGAGTTACTATGTAATCCCAAAATAGGCGCGAGGACACATCGACAAATGCGAGTCCCTTATTATCCTTCCACGGTTCTCCCGGACGCGAGACGCTCTGCACCGCCTCTTGTGGATTTAGTTGTGCGTAGTGCGGATCTTGGAAGACGGTGATGCGGCCGATAACATAGATATTTTTCTCGTGGAGACGTGCAATAAAATCGGCTATGTCATACGCTCCGCACGAGACAAGCGACGCCGACTCAAAACGCGGGTCAGTGGTTGGAATACCGATAGTGCCTGAATAATCCTTGATGTCTATAACAACCGCATTGAGCTCTGTCTCCTCGATAAGTGCTACGAGCGAGTCGCGAAATGACGGGGTCCCGACGACACATTGGCTCATATAGACTGCCGCGAGTGGATCGGGTGTCGCAAGATGAGGAACCGACTCGACGGCTTCAGCAGCTTCAGGCGTAGTGGTCGCCCCGAGAGCGCTCCCTACCGTCGCTTCATACGAGTACGGACTTAAGAAGTGCGGAACACCAAAATACGCTATCGGGACAAGCCCAATAGCGAGTATGCCAAGCATGTAGGTGTACTTAGAGCTCTGGCTGAGTTGAATACTGCTCGTTATTTTTTTGTGTAATTTCTTTCCGTTCATGGTTGCTTCCATTTTGAGAAAAGGTGTCATTTACCTCACCGTGCATAAAGTGCTCGCAATGCTTCCCGTGCACAATATCACGCCGCAGAAGATAGCCAAGAATGGCCACACCAAGCCCCGCGCCGAGGAAAAACCAATTCTCCCATGCCCCAGGAAAGCCAAGAAATGGCATGAGCGCAACCAGTAGACCGAGAACGAGTATTGCTGAATCTTTCTTCATTGCGTCCTAGTATAGCACACGCTTAGCTACCGATACTGATGACGAATTCCCCACGCACTTCATCTGGATGTTCGTTAAAGTAATTCACAACGCCATCTATAGGGCCCGTCACGACATTTTCATATAGTTTCGTCATTTCTCGTGCTACTACCACTGTGCGCTTCTCGCTGAGTCGCCCGTTCAGTTCCGCAAGCGTTTTAAGAAAGCGGTGCGGGGACTCGTAAAGCACCACCGTTCTCTCTTGCTCAGCAACCTCATCGAAAAATTTTTTTCGCCCTTTCTTCTGTGGAGGAAAACCGAGGAAAAGAAAATCGGACGAAGGAAGGCCGGAAATGGAAAGTGCCGCCGTAAGCGCAGATGGCCCGGGTACCGCTTCAATGCGTATGGACGGCAACTGCTTCCGTACAGCAGAGACGAGCGCCGAACCTGGGTCTGAGATCCCAGGAGTCCCTGCGTCGGTTACAAGCGCGAGTAGCTTCCCGTCCTGCAGCAGGCCAATGATCTTATCCACTTTCGCCAACCCGCTGTGAGAGTGGTACGAGAGCGTCTCAGTCGCAATGTCAAAGTGCGAAAGCAGTTTTTTGGTGACGCGTGTGTCCTCGCAGAGCACCATGTCAGCTTTCTTAAGCGTTTCAATCGCACGCGTGGAAATATCACCGAGATTTCCAATCGGTGTCGCGACAACAAACAATGTACCTATGTTACCCATTGAGTTTCGGATGCCAGTAGATAGTTTCAATTTTTCGCACCGGCTCTCCGTTCTCCTCTCCGTATGTTTCGTGGTGTACGACCGGCTGCTTCTGCTGCCAGCTATTGCTGATTGCTTCTTCTCCACCAACAGAGAACCCTGCATGCGGGTGGCGCTCCCCGCTTGCTTGCTCTTCTTCAACCCAAACCAGTACTGCCCCTTCTTTCGGAGATTTTATTTTTTCCCAGCCGCTGCGCTCCATGTCTCGAACCAGACCCGCAACAGTTGAATGCGGCTCTTGTAGTAATTTAAATTGATGCAAAATTGCCGAAACAAAGAGAGCACACGACCGGTCGCCGTCTCTGAGAATATCAGTCTCAACACCATCCACCTTCGCGTAGAGATTGCGAAACATATTACTCCCGATACTGTTTTTGATCGTCGCAATATAAGATGGAAAAAGTTGTATTTCTACTGTCTGCGCCATGCTGGCTACTATACCATGTGTAATTCTCCTCTTGAAATTAGACCAGAAAGTCGTATAGTACCGGATTAGTTGCGTTGTGGGGAAACAATACATTCCGGAGGAATAGTATGAGAAAAGGTGCGTCATTCGTCTCCGAGCCGAGTCTCGGAGAGAAAACCACGGGGCAGAAGACCGACGCAGAGGGAGAGCTTCCGACTATAGAGGAGGCCGACGGAGACTATTCACCCCTGCACAAGAATTATTTTTTGCGCCCGATTGGGCCGCAAGCGTCGATGAAAGAGGCAGCCGACTGCCACGGCGCTGTCCTTATTTCCAGTCGCTAGACTTCACCGCCGCCGCGCTTATGCGCGGCGGTTTATTGTGTGCCGGAGAGATGACTTGGCGTCAGCTCACTACACTATAATTCTTCGCTTTGCTTGAATTCTAGCGAGTGGCTCCTTCCCGGACTCGCCTACCCTTCGTCAAGCTTAGGGCACCCTGGCTCCGTCTTTCAAGTCCTCTCTCAACAAGAAATGTAAAACACCAAGGGCATGCCTTGGTGTTAACATTTTTAGTGCCGGAGAGAGGACTTGAACCTCCACCCCCTTGCGAGGACTGCGACCTGAACGCAGCGTGTCTACCAATTTCACCACTCCGGCAAAAAGAAAACGGCTACGAAGGAAGGTACTTGTAGCCGTCAGGAACAACCAGTGAATCTTTGTTTTCCCCATCCCAGGTAATTTTTTTATTCACCACCAAATTCGTGATGTACGGCTGAAAGCGATGCTCATGGATATTTACCCACTTCCCGAGAGACTTGGGTGTATCAGTCGGGAGTATTTCCACTGGGTAGTGGAAAAAAACCGGCCCATCATCGTAGTGTTGCGTCGCAAAGTGCATTGAGACAGCGGAGTACTTGATTTCTCCTTTTCTATACGCATCCATAACCGCAGTATGGACGTGTTCTCCGTACATACCATTTCCACCGAATTGCGGGAGCGGGCCAGGATGGATGTTGAATACATACCGTGGATCAAGTCCCGGATTCGAGTCTTCAGGACTCTCTTTCATCGGGACAAGCCACAGACACCCGGAGAGTGCGATAAATACTTCCCCATCACCAGCAATTTCCTCGACAAGAGCCGCATGTCCCTCAGCGGTTCGCTGCGCCTTCGGAAAGTGAAAGAATTTAACTCCAAGATCATTTGCTTTCTCCTCTACTCCCCCACCCGTATAATTTGAGACAACTGCAAGAATATTTGCACTGAGCCTGCCGTCACGCGAAGCTTCAACAAGATTCTTAAAGCCGGAACCGCCTGCATCGGGGTCTTTCTCCCCAGTCGCAAAAATAATGAGGTTTGGTTTGTGATTCATGGTTTGATCCTCTCAAGGAACCCTCAAGAGTGTACTTGGGGCTCTTTTTTATGCAAGTCTCAGGAGAGATAGTTTCATACCGCCCTACGCGCGAGTGGTGTGTGAGGATGATCTTTTTTAACGTCCTGAGTGCGAGTGGTAGGACTTGAACCTACGACCTCTTCATTATCAGTGAAGTGCTCTAACCAGCTGAGCTACACTCGCACTCAAGAAATTAAGATATAAAAGAACAAGCTTATAACCCACGTATGCTGAAATTGTATGCTTCGCATATAAGTGAAGTGTTTTGTTGCCGACCTGCCTGCCGGCAGGCAGGCCTACACTCGCACGTAAGAAGCTATAACGGAGCCATAGTAGCAGAGAATGTCCGTATGCTCAACGCTTGCAGACCATTATTCCAAAAAGTAAGATAGAAAAGGACAAGAAAGGAGGGACTTTTGAGTTGTAGATATTTTCGAAAAGTATTCACAAGGGCATTTGGGCGACGCGAGCCACGGCGATGGGGCACTTTGCCACCGAACAATTCGCGGGCAAAACCCGACACGCTCGAGCGTAACGCTCGCCGGAGACGCTCCGCACAGCGAGTAGCACGGCTCAAAAACGCTGAGGTATGAATACGAAGGCCGCCAACATGTTGGCGGCCTTCACTCATTCCATCCATTCTGCATTCTCACACTCCCCCAAATGCAATAAAAAATGCCCCGGCAAACACTGCGATAGTAAGTACTGCCAAGAAGAGTCTCATATCTTCCTCCCTACGTGTTGCTCCGTTATTAATTAGCTCATTGCTGGAACCGTTAGTCAAGCACCAAAAAAACCGGCCGCGCCGGTTTTTTGCTCCCTCCTCTTTCGTTCTGTCCAATACTATCCAGTAACGCATATCTGGAAAGCGAGTGCAGCCCCGACCTAAGGTCGGAGCTCCGATTACAACATCGGAGATATGAGTACAGCACTATTGCTCGTTTTATGCTCGATCGAGGCATAAAACATCAACCGGTTAAGCTCCAACGTTTGTTGGGGCGGTTCCATTTGGAATTGATCCACGACCAGCTTCCGCTAGCCGTGCCTTGTTACGACTTACTCCCTGTTACTGAATTTACCTTCGGCCATCGCGAGGACGAACTTCGGGTACTCCCAGCTTCCTTGAGTTGACGGGCGGTGAGTACAAGGCTCGAGAACGTATTCACCGCAGTGTTGCTGACCTGCGATTACTAGCGATTCCAACTTCATGAGGTCGAGTTGCAGACCTCAATCCGAACTGGGGATGGCTTTATAAGGATTTGCTCAGCCTCTCGGCGTCGCGCCCCGTTGTACCACCCATTGTAGCGCGTGTGCAGCCCAGGATATCAAAGGGACATGCTGACTTGGCGTCATCCTCACCTTCCTCTCCCGTGAGGGAGCAGTCTCGCCTGACACTTGTAACAGGCAACGAGGGTTGCGTTCGTTTCCCCACTTAAGGGAACAGCTCAAGCCACGAACTGACGACAGCCATGCATCACCTGCCATGCCGCCCGAAGGGGTCTCTGGTTTCCCAGAGATTTCGTCATGGTTTCAAACCCTGGTAAGGTTCTTCGCTTAGCTACGAATTAAGCCACACGCTCCACCGCTTGTGCGAGCCCCCGTCTATTCCTTTGAGTTTTAAGCTTGCGCTCGTACTACCCAGGCGGTCCGCTTAACGCGTTAGCTTCGTCTCCCAGAGGGTCGATACTCCGAAAAACTAGCGGACAACGTTTAGGGCCAGGACTACTGGGGTATCTAATCCCATTCGCTACCCTGGCTTTCGTGCCTCAGCGTCAGGAATACGCCAGTCTGCTGCCTTCGCATTCGGTGTTCCCCATGATATCAACGGATTTCACCCCTACACCATGAGTTCCACAGACCTCTCGCATCCTCTAGTCATACCGTTTCCCCCGCGATTCCTCGGTTGAGCCGAGGGCTTTAACAAGGGACTAATATGACCGCCTACGCACCCTTTACGCCCAGTAAATCCGGGTAACGCTCGAGGCTCACGTATTACCGCTCCTGCTGGCACGTGATTAGGAGCCTCTTATTCATGGGGTAACGTCAATAAACTTCCTCCCCCATAAAAGGTGTTTACGTCCCTAAGGACTTCATCCACCACGCGGCGTCGCTCCGTCAGACTTTCGTCCATTGCGGAAGATTCTCGACTGCGGCCTCCCGTAGGAGTATGGGCCGTGTCTCAGTCCCATCGGTGGGGGTCAGGCTCTCACCTCCCCTAGGCGTCATAGCCTTGGTAGTCCATTACACTACCAACAAGCTGATACCCCGCGGGCCCTTCCCTCTCCGCAAAAGCTTTACTCCGGAGAGACTATCGAGTATTAGCTACGGTTTCCCGCAGTTATCCTCGAGAGAGGGGTAGGTTCCCACGTGTTACTACCTCGTCTGCCACTCCCAGCCGTACTTTTGCAACAATGAAAATTTCATTCCGACAAAAGTACGGCTGGGCGTTCGACTTGCATGCCTTATCCACGCCGCCAGCGTTCACCCTGAGCCAGGATCAAACTCTGAGTTAAGAATTTGCTCTTTTGCTCATTCGAAATAGATTGGACAGAACGAAAGAAGAGATAGCTCCTCTATCGTCCTAAAATAAATTAAGGGTTCACGAACATGTTTGCACATGTTCTGTGTGGTTCTATGCAATTGTCAACGAGCAAATAAAAACTACCCCTTGGTAGCTACATCAGTCTACCAGAGCCATACCGAGAGTCAAGCCTTCTTTCTACCCTTTCCTCCCAGTGAGACAAGAAGCGGCGTGGCAAGGAAAATTGACGAGTAGGTACCGGCAACAATACCCGCAATCAAGACGAGAGCGAAATCCTGTGTCGCGACCGGTCCGAAGAAGAAGAGCGCAAGAATTCCAAAGAGTGTTGTCAGCGAGGTGTTAACTGAGCGGGTGTAGGTCTGCGTTAGACTCTTTCCAACAGTCAGTTCGAAGTCTTCCTTGCGGTTTGTCTCTTGGTTAAAGCGCAAATTCTCTCGCACACGGTCAAAGACAACGATCGTGTCGTTCACTGAGTAGCCGAGAATGGCAAGAAGCGCCATTACGAAAAGAACATCTACCTGAGCGCCCGTCACATACCCAAGCGCGGCAAAGAGACCGACAGGAATGAGTATGTCGTGGAGGAGCGCCACGATTGCAATAAGTCCGTATTTCCACGAGGAAACCGGTTTTGATACTTTTCTAAATACAAATGCAACAAAGAGAATGATTGCAACCATCGTCGCAAGAAGCGCGATAATCGCTTTCGTCCGAAGCTCCTCACCGATAACAGGCCCGACAGAACTGACCCGCTCTTGCATAACCGGATACTTTTCATTAAGCGTTACCACCTCAAGAATTCCTTGCCGTTCACTCTCTTGTAATTCTCGTGTGCGAAGAATAAAACCATTCTCCCCGCTCTCGCGCAGTGAAAAATTCCCGATATTAAAATTATGTAATCGCTCTGACACCTCCACTTTTGCCGGACGGCCATTTGGATACGAGAGATCCATAATAGTCCCGCCGGTAAAATCAATGCCAAAAGTAAGGCCGAATACGGAAATCGATGCAATAGAAGCCACCACAAGAACCGTGGTAATGACATAGAAAATTCTCCTGTATTTGACAACTAACATACTATTTGAAATACACGCCACTGCCGAAAAGTATTCGAAAGAGACGTCGGTTACTCTTTGGCGCTACTGCGTAGAGAAGTGTGCGCGAAACAACGATGGCTGTGAGCATCGACATGATGACACCAATACCAAAAGTGAGCGCGAACCCTTCAACAAGCGACGTGCCGAGCCAGTAGAGAATGATTGCAGTGATAATGCTCGACGCGTTGCCGTCTCGAATCGAAAACCATGCCCGCGCAAAGCCGTCTTTAATGGCGTCCTGCGGCGCTTTTCCGTCCTTCAGTTCTTCTTTCATGCGTTCAAAGATGAGCACATTCGCGTCTACTGCCATGCCGAGAGAGAGAATGAATCCCGCAACTCCTGCCGCGGTGAGCGTCACTGGAATAAGTTTGAATATTGCAAGCATGACCGCCAAATACATAGCAAGTGCAATGACTGCAATCACTCCCGGAGTTCGGTACCAGAGAAGCATAAAAAGCGCGACGGCAATAAGTCCCACAGCGCCGGCAAATACTCCCTGCCCTACCGCAGAGCTCCCGAGAGTTGAGCCAATTGTCTGTGTTGAAATAAGTTCAATTGGCACCGGAAGTGCTCCGAGGTTTAGGTTTTGGGCAAGCGCTTTTGCTTCCTCTGGCGTAAACGCTCCGGATATTGTGGCACTCCCGCCGGTGATTTCCTCCCGAATGACCGGCACACTCATGAGCGCTCCGTCAAGAAATATACCGAGGTACTCCCCTGTGTGTTCACGAGTGATTTGAGCAAACAGGTCGCCTCCTTCGCTATTAAACGTAAGGAGTACATACGGTTCATTTGAGAGTCCGGCACTTCCCTGCCCAAAACCAACCGAAGCAGTTTTTAGATACCGTCCAGTAAGACCGGTAGCATCAAAGAGGGCGTCAACACCCTCGGGCGTAAGCACCGACAGTTCAGAAGGTGGCGCCATTCCTTCTTTGAGTAATTTAAACTCCAAGACCGGCGTTCGTCCGATGAGCTCTATTGCTTTTGCTGTATCTGTCACCCCAGGCAGTTCAATAATGAGCCGCTCTTCGCTAACCCCTGCAAAAAACCCCCCTTTCTCAACCTGAACAATAGGCTCCGATACGCCAAAGAGGTTCACGCGCCGCTCGATAACAGAGCGCAGTGCGCTCATGGAATCTGCGACATCCCTCTCTGGAATTTCAGAAACGTCAGCTCGGTAGACCAGGTGCGTTCCTCCGGCCAGATCAAGGCCTAATGTAAACGGGAAATGAGAATTAGCGCTGGTCTCTGATTGATATAGAAAATAACCGACTCCGAGGCCGGCAATGAGTATAATGAGTGCTACAAGGCGCTTCTGCCACATGGCACACAGTATAAGCGGAAAGAGATTTTTGTAAATGCGCCCTTATCGGCCGGATCGCGAAAGTACTATTTTCCCTGTCTGAAGCGCAATATAGAGATCAAGCAGGAGCGAGCGCTCCTTTAGGTAGTAGAGATCGTATGACAGCTTCTCGGTCGTCGCTTCATCGTTGACGCCGTGGTGCGGGTGATTGGTATGGAGCACTTGCGCCCACCCCGTCAACCCTGGCTTAATAAGGTGGCGCACATTGTAATACGGAATAGATTCTGCGTACTGTGAGACGAGCATAGGGATCTCCGGGCGAGGCCCGACAAGCGAAAGGTCGCCTTTAAGCACGTTCCAAAATTGCGGCAGCTCATCAATGCGCGTCGCTCGAAGGAATGCGCCAACATGCGTAACTTTCAATTTCGATTTTAAAACGCTCTCACCAACGTCATTTCCATTCATTGAGCGGAATTTTACTATGTATATTGTTTTGTTATTTTGCCCTACTCGTTCCTGCCGAATAAATATCGGTCCCCTATCCTCAATCTTGATGGCAAGCGCTACGAGTGGATAAAACGGCACGGTAAGAATGAGCGCGCACGTGGCAGTTAGTATGTCGAGGCTTCGTTTTAATACGTCGTATATAACCTTCGGAGAAATGGAAACGTTTGAGAGGAGCCACTCGTGGCTTACCATTGAAAGCGGGAGGCGCCCAAAGACAGACTCGTAGAGGCGTTGCGCGTCGACGACAGTAATTTGCAATTTCATAAAGGAAACATCGAAAAGGGCTGGGAGCAGTCCAACCGCATTTGGGTGCGCGATATCTACAACAATAATTGAGACATTATCCTTGGCAATACTCTCAAGAACTACCTCAGCCACTTTCTCGCTTGCCACTTCATGCAAATCAATAAAGCCCGTGACTGAGAAGGGGTAGTGCGGAACCGCGTGAATAGCTGCAGCGAGATCCTGCGAATCCTTTCCACCTCCAACGACAAGCACGTTCCGTTTCCGGCGGAATCCTAATACAGGGAAAAGATATACACGCCAGAGTACGACGAGGAAGAAAGAGACGATAAGATAGATAATGAGGTTCGTCTTTGGCGTAATGCCGAAGTACGGAATCAGGAAGAAGAAGAGTGCGGCAATGACTATGTTGGTAATTTGCGTATTGAGAATGAGCGGAGCCAAGTCCTTGCGAAACATGACCACCTGCCTGCTGTAGAGTCCTGCCATTGCAAAAATCATGACCCACACCCCAAAGAGAATGGAGAATGGAACTATGTGGTCATAAAAAATGTTCTCCTGAAGAGAAGAACCGTAGCGCACCACAAGCGTTATCCAAAGAGAAAGACCCAAAAAGAAAAGGTCTCCAAGAAGGAGGATGTACGGCTCGCGCCTGCTTGCAATAGTCATACTGTCGTGTTCATATAGTACAACGAATTTCTAAAATGACAAGATTAGAAGAATGAAGATAGTATACGCAATAACAAAGTCTAATTTCGGAGGCGCTCAGCGTTACGTTTTTGACCTTGCCACCGCTTTACGTGAGGCAGGTCAGGATGTTGTCGTACTTGGAGGAGCAGGCGATGCTCTCCCTGTACAACTAAAAAAACACGGTATTCGTTTCAGACGCATTCCACACATGGATCGTGACGTTCGTATCACCAGTGACGTACGCGCTTTTTTCGCTCTTATGAGACTGATCCGAGAAGAGCGCCCTGACATACTCCACCTTAACAGTTCAAAAATGGGCATTATGGGTGCCGTCGCTTCCCTTTTTGCAGGAAATCCTAAGACATTTTTTACGATTCACGGATGGGCATTTACCGAAGACCGCCCAGCGTACCAACGCTTCCCTATCAAAGCACTGCAGTGGCTTACTGTCATGCTATCTAGTCGTAGTATCGCAGTATCCAAAAAAGTGGCAAAGGAGCTATCGAAACATCCTAAAATTACTTACATCCCAAACGGAATTACGCCTCCTGAATTTCTCTCCAAAAAAGACGCGCGGACAGCTATTGCCAAGTACGTAGGTACAGAGTTGCCGGAGAGTGCGTTTGTGTTTGGAACAATTGCCGAATTGCATAAAAACAAAAACCTGGGCAGCGCTATTCGCGCACTTCCAGAAAACTCTTTTTTCATTGTTATCGGCGATGGAGAAGAGCGCCAGAGCCTGCAGAGACTCATTGAGTCGCTTTCTTTGCGGAATCGAGTATTCCTTGCCGGGCGAATTAAGAATGCCGCAACGCTTCTTGCGGCATTCGACGTATTTCTCTTACCGTCAAAAAAGGAAGGCCTTCCGTACGTACTCCTTGAAGCAGGAATGGCGCAAGTGCCAGTTGTGGCAACTCCTGTTGGTGGTATTCCTGAGCTTATTGAGCATGACGTGACAGGGCTCCTCGCTACTCCTGCCGTGTTTTCAGACGCACTTCTACGAATATCAAAAGACGCCGAATTACGGATGCGGCTTGGGGAGGCGCTTCGGAGGAAGGTTTCGAGTTATTACACACTGAAGCGTATGGTTGAAGCTACAGCAAATCTCTACGCTACAGTCCAATAACTTCATTCTGTTCATCACTGCGATGGACTGTGCGATTGTAGCGGCGCATACCCATTAAAATACCGAGTCCTATAAATTCAGTAATGAGGTGAGAACCGCCGTAGCTCATAAACGGCACTGTCGTGCCGGTGACCGGCATAAGGCCGAGATTCATTCCTATATGCACAGAGAAGTGCGCAATGAAAAGAGTCGCCAGTCCGACTCCAAAGAGCACTTCAAAATTACTTGCGCCGCGCTTTGCATTTTCAAGAACGCGCCAAATAACCAAAGCGAACAGTATAAAAAGGAGTGTTACGCCAACAAAACCCCACTCCTCAGCGAATGCCGCGAAAATAAAGTCTGTCTCATACTCAGGCAAAAACTGCAGTTTGCTCTGTGTTCCATATCCGACTCCTTTCCCAAGAAGTTCGCCTGAACCGACAGCAATGGTTGACTGGTACGCATTATACCCAGTGCCTTGAATGTCAGTGAGCGGGTTAAGGAATGTGATGATCCGCTGCTTTTGGTAGTCCGCAAATACAAACGACCACATACCAACACCAGCGAGCGCGCCAATAAGCAGGACGGCAACGAGGTGCTTCTTAGAAATACCGGACACCAGCACCATGCCAAACCAGATAAGAGCAATAATAATTGCCGAGCCGAAGTCCGGCTGGATTGCGATAAGAGCGAAGAGGGCAAAAATGTAAAAACCGGAGACCAGAATGTGCCGCACATTCGCGATTTCAATATGCCGTCGTGTGAAATACTTCGAGAGAAGAAGAATTGCGACGAGTTTTGCCGGATCAGACGGTTGAAGCGAAAACGCGCCGAAATCAAAGCGACTCTGCGCTCCTTTCACAACATCACCGAAGAAAAAGACAAGAATGAGCAAGAGAATTGTAAAGCCGTAGAGTGTGGTGATAACGGTCGTGCGTCGAAGAAAACGGAAATCGACAAAGGAGAGTACGAAAAAGACACCAATGGCAATCGATGCCCAAATGAGTTGATTTTCAAAAAAGTAATTCTCACTTGTAAACGAGTTCATTGTGAGAATTCCTGCCGCGACAAGCGCAACTGAAGAGCCGAATAAAAGCCAGTCAATAGAAAGCAGGAGTGACAGCGTGCGCCGTGTCATATTACCGTTTCTCTGGAATAACGATTGGTTGGATCTCAAACCGTCCGACTTCTCGAGGAAATGGCCGCGGCCACGTAAATATTACCTGCTCTTTTCCCCGAGCCGCCAGCCGCTCAATTACGGTTTTCGATGCGGCAAGCGCATTGTCTTCAAGATCAAATAGAGAAACCACCACCACAAGCTTTGTGATGTCATTGAGGGTTAAATTCTCAATAGTTGCAGTGAGTCGCACAGTCCCGTCAGTAAGCAATTCTCGTTCACGCACCGTCACATGGTTTGCGGCACTTTTTCGCGCAAGCCAAACCGGGTCTTCAAGCAGTTCAAAAAATGCCTGCGCGACGCGGCGCTCCCCAGAGCGGATGCCGCCCTCAAAAACCGGCGTAACACCGTTTGGTGTAATAGTCATGGTTCCCTGCCGCTCCGCTACGAGAATGCCGTCCTCGTCTACCAATTTAAATGCATACGGAACCTTATACGCTGCTGCTTCAAAATTTGGATTATCAACATGCGCAAGCGCACTCCACACACCAGGTACCACTTCAAATGGTCTCGCGAAAAGCACGGTTGCATCAGCAGTTTGCGAATCAGCGAGGAGCTCACACGGCCCTCCCCTATCTATCGCTACTTCGCCTTGATTTATCTTTCCATCAAAACACGTTGGCGGTGTGTACCAAAGGAAAAAAGCGGCAATTCCAATCGGAATTGAAAAGACAAGAAAAATTCCAAAGATGTATTGCCCCCGACGGGCTGCTGCCCATGACATACTGCTAGTATAGCAAATAGCCCCGCGCGTGCGCGCGGGGCAATTCATTTTTTACTGTTCAGCTTGTGTCAAAAAGGCACCAATTCGAGCAAATGATTCTTTGTTGTCCATTCGATCTTGCACAAAATTTCGAATAGAGCGGACGATTGCCTCAGCATTGAAACAGTCCACACCGCAATCTAGATCATTTGGTGGCTTTCCACACGATGGGAATCGTCCGCATACACTGCTTAGTATCGACGATTTTAACCGGTCAAGCCGATCATTTTGCAGTGCACGCAAGTACTCCCTTGTGCCGTCACTGATTGGTTCTTTGTTTTTCTGCTGAAAAGACCACCACAGAATAATCTCATGGCATTTATGCAAGCTTCTGTGAGCATCCTCAGCAGCGTCGCCTTCACCAATAAGTTCCGACAGAAGTGTGTGCTGGCTTGTGAAAAGACCATCAAGAGGCCAGCCATTCATATAAAAGAGTTCGAATAGAAAACTTTGGTAGAAGGCTTGTGTATCCTCGCCGCTAAAGTTCCCAGCATAACTCTTCACGAATCGCCGGGCAGTGGTGCACGGCCCTTCAGCGCACGCACCAAACCGCTTGTAGAAAATGCGTTCACTCATAGCAAGTGTAGTGCGTGGTGTAGCCTCCCAATCGTCGTGCCGCTGCCGGCCAAAGATATGCTCGAGCCCTTGTTGTGTGTGAATCGAGTGCGAGTGATGGGTCCCAAAGGACCCGCCAAAACCATCAATAGGCACCGAACCCCACACCTCAAGTGCTTCCTTGCATGTCAGAGGCGGTAAATCACAGAAGTGCTCAACTCCTTTTTCTAAGCAGTCTTCTTGGCACTCTCGATAGTGCTGCGCGGCGGCTAATTGCGCTTTACTGCCGGAGCGCAAATCAAAATTTGGGTCGGTAGACTGAAAGACGAGTTGCGCCTCACGGCACGAGAGCTTTTCAACGACACTTTCCTGCCTTTCAGCGGTTATCGTGCTCATTTTTTCCTCCAAGCACCTTGTTTCTTCTGGCAGTACCATACAGCGAAGCACAGTGCTTGGCAATCAAAAACAAAAATCGATTCAATCATATGATTGAATCGATTTTTGTGCCTACCTGTCGGCAGGCAGGGCTTTATAAAGCCATATATTCAAGTACTCTGAGCTGGCGGATACCTACTCTCCCTCAGAAGAAGTACCATCGGCGCAACCGTGCTTAACTGCCGTGTTCGGAATGAGAACGGGTGTACCCACGGCGCCAAACCACCAGCTCACAACACTCGAATATTTTCTTGACGAACTGCGCGCAAAAATAAATGAGATACGAAGCGAGTGTGTGGGGTGTACCGAGCGTTATTTGAAATAACGCGAGGAAGCACCGCAACACACAACGAAATATGTCGTTATTTTTGTGCACAGATCATAGTAGGCAAATTGCATTGCACTGCAGTAACAAATAATGAAAGCGAACTTCCAGATTTCCTGACAGGAGTCGACGGATTAGTACACCTCGGCTAAGCACATCACTGTGCGTACACCTGGTGCCTATCACCTAGTCGTCTCCTAGGGGTCTTAATGATTCCTGATCTTGAGGTTGGCTTCCCGCTTAGATGCTTTCAGCGGTTATCCATTCCCAACATAGCTACCGAGCGGTGCTCCTGGCGGAACAGCTCGCACACCAGAGGTCAGTTCATTCCGGTCCTCTCGTCACATACTCCCCTGTTTCCAGGAGTGCAGACTATATCTTCACCCGCTCCCATGAATTGGAGTGAGGGTGGTGGCGTGTTGCCTATACAGGCTGTCGTTTCCACGATTCAACACTTGTATAAGCCTGTTTTGCAGTGGTGAGCTGCATGAACAAGTCGTTACGGGGTCAAACCCAATCTCTTATATACCGCCTCTTTTGTATGAGTACTACGACTTTTGTAGTTCTCATTCTTCACAATAAAAGCTAGGTCAACGACTCGCTTGAGTTGTTTCTCACTAAGCTTTTGTATTGGCATGGTAGAGAGTATTCTGCAAGCTTCTATCAATGCGTCCGCTTGCACTTCTTTGAAACGAATAAATGGTCGCAATTCTGTAAGAACTTTCAGTACGTGTGTGTACCCATTTATCCGTAATTCAGTTATGCCATCACTTCTTCGTGACAGATACCCGATTCCGAATACATCTCGCATCCAATGAAGAGGTTTTTCATGGCGGGAATCTTGATACAGACAGATTGTTGCCATAAATCTCACGCCCCGTTTTGTGTCAGAACGTTTTTTGATTTGCAGCATTAAACTGCCGTCACCATCAAGAAAACCTGCAATATACGCTATATACGTTTTGGATCGACTTCCCACGGTATTACCTTAAAGAATTTCCGGTCCTCAAGTGAATTGTAACATGCACGGACCAGCGCACGCTCAATTCTCGGACAAGAATTCTATGAAGGCTTCACCGTTATAGCCACTTTGTCATCATAGATTTCTCTATGAAGTAGCAATTTCTTACTAGGAACAAATCCTCTCAAGAATCAACGCCTGCAGCAGATTAGGACCAACCTGTCTCACGCATGGTATCACGAATTGACTTCGTGCATTGGACTATATCTTCTTCCTTAAACAAGGAAGGTCAACGTGTAGTCTCTACGGGGTTTTGTGTATTACAAAACTTCCCTCGGTATTGCCCTTCGACAAGCTCAGAGTTCTACCGATACAGTCGACTTGCCACTCTATGCTTACACATAGAGGCCGCCGTGATTGGATTGGTTAATTTTTTGCAGGGACAGAAAAACTCGATTTTGTTGTCTGTTCTGTCTGGATTCAGACTGCACAACAGCCTTTTCATGCTCAGAAGCTCAGAAGCTTCAAAGCTAAAAGCTGCTCTACGGTCTGAACCCAGCTCGCGTACCTTTTTAATTGGCGAACAGCCAAACCCTTGGGACCTTCTCCAGCCCCAGGATAAGATGAGCCGACATCGCTGTCGTTATACTCACATTACTGTGAGGATCGGACTATATCTTCACCCAACTGTAATCACTGTTGGGGATTGGCGTGTAGTCTCTACGGATTCTGAACCAATTTTGTAGCGCATGGATGGTACCACGTAAGGCTCAATGAGCTTTGTCAGAGTTGGAATGCTCTTTTTAAGGAACCGTATCCGTTTGTATTCCTTATCCTTGTTCAGTGTCGCCTCCAACTCTAGCGTTTGTAACGCTCTGATGAGAGTGAGTTGATCACACCCATCAAATTGTTGTGTGTTGAGATAGATGTCGCTGTCTCGACATCGACTCCCGTCATCCATGAACCATACTGCAAGCATCAATGGATCAAGTACGAGGTCGTGAGGAATGACCTTTTTGCCGTTCCGGTAAAACAACTGAAACAACAAAGTCAGTTCCTCTGCCTGTCTTGTATTGAAGCGAATCGCTCTACGACTTCCATTGCCATGACGTTCAGTTGGTATGCCGGCGCGAATTCCTTCAAGTACGTGGTATTTCCACAGCACGTACTCTCGTTGACTCGCCGCATGATTGATTTCCAGAAATGCATTCTGACGTCCCGGTACAATTCGCATGTAACCGTCGCCGAGAATCGAACCAATAACTACTGATTTCTGGAATTGATTCAGTCTTTCCACGGTATTGTCCATACATGTATTCTACCACCACGTGGGGGTAGCGCTGGTGTGTGGAGTTCACCGTTATAGCCAATTTGTTTTTGTACGAGATTACTCTCGTAGGCACCCCGATTATATGTTTGTAACATAACGTTAAGGTGCCGAACACTGCCGTCGATTTGGACTCTTGGGCAGTACCAGCCTGTTATCCCCGGGGTAACTTTTATCCGTTGAGCTCCAGCCGCATCTAATACGAACTGTCGGATCACTATGCTCCGCTTTC
>Ga0210057_1002559_pt1 | contig 25898 bp, 30 predicted proteins | sample CryGeyCG2114_010_2_FD_183968 | JGI IMG/M metagenome (GOLD analysis project Ga0210057, IMG submission 183968) | Groundwater microbial communities from aquifer - Crystal Geyser CG10_big_fil_rev_8/21/14_0.10 (SPAdes) (version 2) | ecosystem: Environmental > Aquatic > Deep subsurface > Groundwater ...
AACAAAGAATAGGGTTACAAAATCACAGTACTTTCCAACGAGAGAAGAGATGCAGGAAGCATTGGAAAACTTTTGGGCCGAACATATTTTTATGCAAGATTTTATGCGTTACTTATGTCGTTGACTATTCTCTTGATTTCAAAACGCATCGTTCAGCGCTACCAGCGCCAGCACGACGAAAAATGACACGAAAAATGTCATGAGGTTTATCTTTGTCCTCCTTTGGTGCGTGATTCCAAAATCAAGCAGCTTATTCAGCAGCAGGAGCTGGAAATGCACCAGGATGTACATTGCAACAGCGATGCCGAGCGGCAATAACAGGTATCTCACCGCTATGTCCGAAGCGTTCATTTTTCAGCCCTTGCAGTAAATGATTTCCCGTCGCTCTTGACTATTATCGTTCCATTCATGTCTGTCCTCAAGACTTCTATATTGTTTGCTGCAAGCCTTGTCAGGACATCTGCGCTCGGGTAGCCTTCATGGTACGGCCCCGTGGATATTATTGCGAGCCTTGGCTTCACATTGTCGAGAAGCTCCTGCGATGTCGTATCATTCCCGCCGCTGTGGCCAAGGAGGATTACATCTGCCTTGAGGTCATGCCCCATTATCTTCTTCTCGCATTCCAATGTGCAGTCTCCCATGAGGAGCATCGACACGCTGCCATAAGTCATCTTTACGACAAGCGAATTGTCATTCGTCTGGTTCATATATCCGTCGACATAAGGGACTATCATCTCTATCTCCATAGCCTCATCAAGGTTTATTGTCGTGTCCTCTTTCACGACCGTGAAGAATCCTTTCGCCTTTGAAAACTGCTCATACCCTATATAATCCTGGCTTGTCGAACCCTGGCCATTGTCATATGTCTCTGATATTGCCGCAAGATTGAAAGCGACTGCATCAAGGCCGCCTATTGTCTCAGCATCGGGATGTGTGGCTATCATGACATCAAGCATTGAGCCTGCGCCATTGTTCCGCAGAAGGTTTATGATCTTTGATCCTGCCTCATTAGGCCCGCCGTCCACGAGCAAAGTCCCGTTGTGGGGGGCTTTGACAAATACAGAATCGCCATATCCTACATCAAGGAATGTGACCTCAAGATCCCTCAGGCCCTCTTCTGTCCCGGGTTCTGTCACAAGGGTGTCAGGATTAAGCTCTGTCCCGTTGCTTTCGAGCGTGAGGTTTTCGCCCTCATTCACGACAAGCCTGTCTATCTCTGACTCGTTTCCAGTGATATCATCAGTTGTGTTCTGGCCAGGGATATCCGGCGCTGTCCCGCTCTCATTCGTATCATTGCCTTTGAGCAGGTCATCTTTGCCCGAATTGCAGCCATATGCAAAAACCGCTCCCAAAAGCAGCACGATCATAAGGTAGTTTATCGCCTTCATTTTATTCCTCCTTGTTAATGCTATTTTTTCAGGTTCCGGTGTTTTAAATTGAATATTGAGTGAATATGCTCAGATCCCCGCATAATTCTCGACAGTCCTTGTCTTGCTCGCATATTCGAGCAGCCTTTGGCTGTTCTGGTTCAGCAGGGCATACAATGGATCGATTATCCAAAAGATTATGAAAGGGAATGCAGGAAGCCAGATTATCGATCTCAGCAGGGCCTGCCATAATGTCATTGTTTTTTCATCTTTTCTCTCGCTGATGACATATATATTGAGCAGCATCTTGCCTATTGTCTGGCCAAGCTTGTATTCCATCAGCGCAAAGTACAGGACAGCCAGCGCCCCCATCGAGATCGTGATCAAAGTGACTGTCCCCATCATTTCCGGCGATGATGAGAATACACCAGCGAGCGATCTTATATCACTCAGGCTCTTATAATCCAATGGCATAATCCTCTCAAAAAGGTTTTCAAATGGCCAGAAAAGGACCATGTCTATCAATAATATGTCTATTGCGAAAGCGAGCATCCTTTTCCATATTGATGCAGGACCCTGGAAGATCCTCTGTTTTGGGAGATTAAGCCTTGCCATTTAGCCCTCTTTTTGCCATAAACCTCTATAAGGGGTCAAATAAGCAGGCATATTTAAAGTTAATGTAAAGTCGGGGTGGGAGGATTAGTGCATAACAGAAATAAAGATAAACTAAAGTGAATCAAATATGCATAAACTATGCAAGGAAAGACAATGGGCCTGCATCAATCTTGCAGTATTAATCCTACAGCAATATGACTGCGAGCAAAAACCCTATGATCACACCTATAAGAAGGCCTGTTATCAGCTCTTTAAGGCCGTACTCAATCTCCTCTAATCTCTCTATCTCCTTCTCAAGGTCTTTTGCTGATTTTGCCATGATAATCCTCCTGATCTTCTCTTTTTTTATTTTCAGTTTCTTTTTTATTTTTCAATCTATGCAATCTATCTTAACAGGCCTACTCCCTGTTCTTCCCTGGCATCGCCTCTTTCAGCTCTATCCTTCCGAGGACCCAGAGAACTGCGCCGATGCCGTAGAATATTGGGAACAATACGAATTCCTTGCCTTTTATGAAATAATCAGAAGACTGGTGAAGCAATGGCCTGCCTATCGCCCCGAGCAATGTCAGGTATAATCCTATGCCGAAGCATGTAGCGGCGAGGAATACCAGAATTAAGCCGATCACCTCATGTTTTCTTAGATTATGTTGCATTGTGGCTTTGTAAAGGTGTTTTATATTTAAATGTTTTGTTCATTTCGTGGGTTGTTTGCCGCTCAGCTCATCCAACCGCTCAAGATGGCCCCCTATTCCGCAGATGACCTCAGGGTAAGTCGGTTGACTAAGCAGCTCGGCAGGGTGATTCTTCCCGTAAAAAAGCATGTCTGTCGCCAGCTTATATGCTGCTTTTTTCAGCTCTATGCTCAAGTTCAAAAGCTTCCTGTCTTTATTCAACTCTGCTTTTAACAGCAGGGCATCAGCGATGAATTCAAGCTTTCCTGCATAGAAAGCGGCCTCGTCCAATTCCCCTACAATAGGATCATGCAGTCCGCTGACCAGAGCATAATTCTCCTTTGCCTTTTTAATGAGGACAGGCATCTCCTCTGCAGACATCCTCTCCTTTTTTGCCTTGAAATCTTTTTCTGATCTCCCAAGTACCACAAAGCCGTCTGAGCTGAATGATGTGAAATAAGGATCGTCCTCGATCAGGTCTTTTTTTAATGACAATGGATAATCACCCTTTATAGTGAAGACCATCCTGTCAGCCGGCTGGTTCATGACATATCTGATTGACACATTGTTCCCCCTGTAATCCTTCATCAGATGTTGGATCACTTGATTGAATATAGTGCTTGGATGCATATTGCCGTCACATGCCTGGACAAGATCCGCCAATGACTCCCTGATTTCCGGAAGAAACCCGAACCTGAGGGGTTTTTCGCCTCCAGGCACATATTTGTTGTTCCGGGGTTTAGAGTAGCTGTAGTCTATCATCCCTGATAATACCCTTTCGGATCGGGTCTCATCAGCAAGCGTTATATTATTCCTTTCGTCAGAGAAGACCAGCTTTCCATTTTCCTTCCGCATGCTCATCTCATGCAAAGAAAAAGAATCAGCCAGGATCTTCATTGCCTGGCAGGCATTCATAATACTAGGGGGATTGTCAGGGAAATGCATCGGTTCAGTCAGCGCTGCTGCTCTATCCTGCGGATTCCCTCCATCTCTGACATGAATCATTCTCTTTTCCATTTTGCCGGGTTTTTCACGAAAAATAATAGAGAAATTGTTATATCAACCAGTATATAAATGTTACTATTATGAGGATTAGTATAGGAAAATGTATACTAACAATATAAATATGATATATGCCATAGATACATATTACTCAATTGGGGCATGAATCGGTCGGAGCCTTATAGTGTTGATTGCATGCTGAAATCCCTAAGTTAGGGACGTTTTTCCCGGCCATCAGCTCAGCATTGTATATTGCAGCATTGCAGAGCGTATTATGTGCTGCCCTCTCAACAAGCCTCCTGATAAGGCCAGGGTTATTATATATTCTCTGCTCAACATATGCAAGAAGGTCTGAGAAGGACCTTGAGACCTCTTCATCATGCCTTTCATAAAAACCGGCTATTGTCCTGATGCTGTCAATCTCTATGCCCACTGTTCTCCTCAATGCCTGGTTTATGCATTCTATCGCCGCCGCATATCTCACGACTGTGCTTGCAGTGCCGAATTCAGGCTCTGCTAATTTTTCAGTTATGTCAGCAATATTCATCATATTGGCCGTATTTATTCCGAACCTTTCTGCAAGATTAGAGACATAAGTGTCCAATATGGCCTGATCATAAGGCCTCTGCACGGCGATATATTCAAGATTCACAGGGATCTTGTGCGCCTTGAAATCAGGATCAGCCTGTGCTGTCATTTTTCATCCTCCTCATTATGATAAGGCCTCTCTGCTTCATCCTCATGAAGAACAACCCGTCCCTTCTTTCGATCTGCCTGTGCCTGAACACATTGCCCTTGATCTTCATGAAGTTGAATTTCATCTTGTTCGCCCCATGCTGCATCAGGTGCTGCATCAGAATAGCCTCCCTATCCCGTTCAGCAATCCCCATCCATTCCCGAAAGAAGACATCACGAATGATGCTGCGACTATGAATATGAAAAGGTTCATCTCGATGCTGCCAACAATGTACCGGAAAATAATGAACCAGTAAAAAGGCACCGAGGTGATGAAAACTGCCTTCTTACTGATCCACTTTAAAAAAGATCGGAATTTCTGGAATTTCTGCCTGGCTGTCTGCTTTATCTGCAGGACTTTTTCCTTCCTGCTTGCCGCATCCTCTTCTTTTGTGCCGTAAACATTGAAATTTTCTGCGTCTTTCTCTATCGTCAAAAGATCGCCCATGCTGATGTAATCCATAAAACACCCCCAAATGAACATTATTGATATTTGATATTTAGTGAGCCGTTGTGAGCCATGAATGATGAGTAAGCTGCCTGCCCCAACAACAGGCAGCCTCACATCATCCAACCACCCCCGTGGTTAAGCGTGATTTCAGCGATATGCCTATGATTATCAGTCCATCTACCCTGATCACCTAAATCCAAAAAGAGACCCTGGGCCTTTGCTGAGCAAAGGCCTGAGTCACCTCTTTTTCCCCACAAACATTTCTCGCTTAATGAACATGATGATGAATGTGAATGATGATGAACATGAATTTTGTTATGGGCCTATATCGAATCCCTCAGTATCTTTATGGCCTTGTTCTTGACTGCATTGTCAAGATTGACTATTATCTTCCTTGTCTTCTTCTTCTGGCTCTCGAGCCATCCTACCTCGGACTCTATCAGCCCGAGCTCGGTGAAATTTATCAGGAACGACCTTGCGCGCCTCTCTGACAACGGCTTCAGGTTGTATGATTCGCACTCCTCGAGATACATCTTGAAGATATCTGAGCCTGCGACTATCTTGTCAGGATGCTTCAATATCACAAGATAAAGTATCTTCTGGTGCTGCGTGAGCGTGGATATTATGTTCAGCGTCTGGTCCCTCTCAAGGGTCTTCTCCGCCTCTTCGACAAGATCAAACGTTATCTTGCTCCTCTTCTTTGATATGGCGATCTTTGCGCACGCATCGAGCATCTCCATCGCTTTCCTTGCGTCCCCGTTCCTCTGCGCCTCTATCTCGCCTATCTTCTTCAGGACTGCGTCCCCTACGACGCCCGGCTTGAATGCGAATTTCGCCCTCTCTCTCAGTATGTCATAAAGCTCGTCTGCCGAGTATGGTGAGAATATCACCTTTACCCTGCCCAATGTCGATTGCGTCCTGGGTTTTATATAATCTGCGACACGCACATCATTCGATATTATCACAGAGGATATTTTCGCCTCGACATCATTGTTTATCCTGCTAAGCCTGTACAGCACATCATCTCCGCTTTCCTTCAGCACATAATCCACTTCGTCAAGTATTATCAATAGGTGAGTATTCTGGTCGCTCAGTCTCTTGTTGAATTCTGAGACTGCCTTCGCCCTTGTCCAGCCCATCTTCGGATATTCCTTGCCCGGATCAAGCTGGCTCAAGAGGCTTATCAGGATCGCCGTCTCATTCCTGTTCTCTGAGCAATTTACATAAGTTGTCTTCAGGTTAACGTCCTTTTTCTCTGCCTCGCTCTCCAATTCCTTCATAAGATCCGTTATCAATGCTGTCTTCCCTGTGCCGGGATTGCCATACACAAAGATGCAGCTGACTGCAGAACCCATGAGGATAGGCGCCAGTTCCATAATCAGCTCATTCTTCTGTGCAACCCTGTGCAAAAACCCTGTAGGCGGCTCCAAAGAATAGAGCACATCCCTTTTATTGTATATGGGGTTCTTGATCATAGATGCGAAGGTTATCTCCCTCGTCTCGGTCTCTGTCTCTGCTCTGTGTTCCATTTTCATCCATGCCCTGTTTTCTCAAATATTCTGTTTTCTCAACCAGCCCCGGAAACAATCCCAAACCAATTGTCTCCTGAACCTTTCCTCTTAAGACATGGTAGCCGTAGGTCCTATATAAACTTTTCGCTTTTTAGTTCCCCTGTTTCCGATGCTTCCGATACTAATTTCCATTCCAGTATGGGATTTCATGATGCCAGTAGCCGAAATAGGAATTGCGAAAAATAGTTTTTACAACAACAATTTATTTAAAGAAGGGAAAAAGCGAAATCGTTATGAGATTGCACCACCTAATGCAGGACAGGACCGCAATAAGGATTCTAAAGATGCTTTATGACAATGAGGCGGCCAAGAAGGGCTATTCCATGAGGCTTTCATATGCGAAGAACAGGTTAGGTATGACGCTCTCGCCAGGAAAATCAGTCGAAACGCTTTCAAGGTTCGGCCTTGTCGGGATCGACAATGTCGGGAATGACATGGTGATGAGCATAACGAACAGAGGGAAGGAATTCATCGAGGTTTTCGACCAGTTGATTGAGCTGTTCGCCGCAAAAAAGCCTTCTTATGCAGGCAAGGTCAAGGTGAGGTATGAATTGACAGGCCAGGAGAAAAGGATCATAGTCATGGCTTATAAGATAGGGAAGGAGATAGGCAGGGATTTCATCGCCCTGAAAACCCTCGTTGAAGAGCTTTATCCACTCCAGCAGAACCAGGCGAACAAGACAAGCGCTGTCTCAAGGTACATCTCGAAGCTCGAGGAACTGAGACTGATGGAAAGGAAAAAAGAAGGAAGGAACACTTATATCAGGGTCACTGAGAACGGCCTGAAGACCATAAAAGAGCAGTACCTGAACGGATTGATGAATTGATCGCCATGGGAAAATATTTAAATTTTTAATCTAAATTCTCGAATTTAATCTTTCTAAGAAAGCAGGGGAATAAGACCTTTCCCCTGCAGAAGCGAATATGTCCCTTCCGGGAATCACCAAGAGAGGGCTTGTTTTTGCTTTTGTCACGCCCGTGCTCACATCCACATTCTCGATCTTCCCGAGCATTGAGAAAGGCTCAAGGCAGCCATTCAGTATCCTCACCATATTTTCGTCAGAAAACAGCAGCCTCATGTACAGATCAGAGCTGTAAGCGCCGAAAAAAGTAGTCAGGTAATCTTTGACATTCTGCCTGAATGTAGGCATGACCAATCCGGCTTCCTGGTTATTTATCAGTCTCCTGAGCGAGATATGCTGCATCCTGTCTCCTGTCCCATTCGGGCACTCCGGGACAAAGAAGGCATATTCCGGCAGCACTGTGACAGCGCCTTCAGGTTTTATTCCTGTAAGATAATCCACCATCTCATCTATGGTATCAGATGGCATTTTCAGGACCATCCTCTTTTCAGTGATGCTTTTGATGAGCGATCTTGCCTGCTCAGCTGAGATGATATTACTTTCTTCCATTTTCAAACCCATCTAACCTATTGTCACCCATATCCACTTAGAATCCTTCTCATGATCGCTTGACAATGTGATCTTTGCCATGTAAGTGCCTTTCTTCACTTCTTTCATCTGAAGGAAAAGGAACTGCCCGTTCTTCTGCTTCTTCTCAAGGTCAAATGATGTCGTCCTTATCTGGAAATCAAGGTCAGGGATCCATAATGTAACCTTTGCGCCGTCTATGTCCTTGCTGCCGATGTTCTTCGCATTGTAATGCATCTCGAATTCGCCATTGTATATGTATCCGTCCCTGACTTTTCCGAGCCTGAGCTTCTGCGTCCTATCGTATGCAGAGGCAAGGCTGCATGTGCCTGCCATGAACACTGCGATGAGCAAAAGTGCGAATATTCCCTTCATAAGTTTCATGATAAATACCCCCATTATCGTCGTATAAACTATTTACCCTTAAAGAATAGTAAAGAGATATTTAAATGTTTTGGTGGATTGAAAAAGTTTTGTTGAGAAAGCGTATCCGTTTAGTTACTAAAGGTAATGGATTAAAACAAGTTGATGTTTGATGCCATTATAAATCTACAATATCTGCGGGGGAACCGAGTTTCCCCCCGTCCCCCTCCTGCAACGAGCTGGGAAAGGGAGCAGTTGCGGCGGTGCAGTTGAACAAGGTGAAGTTGTACGGCCATGAGCCATATCGGGAAGTTGGGAGGTGGAGGCGAATGGATTGTAGTTTTAGGTAAATAACATACAAAAAAAGAATCAAGAATTAAACAATCAAATAAACATCAAATTAGAAGTTTAATCTGTCATGCTACCACATACCTATCTTCTCAATGCTCTCAACATAGATTCCTTCAGTCTCCGTGTGCTGCCAGCCGATAAAACCGGTTTCCTTGAATCCGGTTATCCTGACTTTTTTGTCAATGAATTCTTCAAATCCTTCATTACTGCCTAGCTCATCAAATATATACTCCTCTTTTCCATCATCAGCCCTTATCTTAAGGTAGCGATTTTCGCTCCTTGACCCCTTGTTATCCACAATCTCCACTACCTCCCCTTCAATCGTCAAAGAGGAAGGCGTCTCAGATTTTTTCTCAAGGATAACGGCAAACTCATTGTCTCCAACAAAGATCATTGTAGAAGTTTGATAGCGACCATATCCTCCCTTAAATACCCCTAAAGAATAACTTCCTCTTGCAGGCACATCATTAATCGCGCATTTGCCCTGGCTGTCTGTATGGCACTTATAAAAATTACCTACATAAACGACTGCACCTTCAATTGGCTTTTGTGTATCCTTATCTGTTACAACTGCGGTTACTACAACAGAGCCTGCTACCTGAGAATCTACTGCCGGACTTTGGCCCATTTGAACCTCTTCCTTGCTGCAGCCATAGATCATAGCAATAGCCGCTGTAATGAGAAGAAACAATCCGATAAAGGCGTATCTCTTTTTCATGGTTGAAAATAAGGTCAGATCATATATAAATCTGTTGTTGACTTTGATTTAATCTGAAACTATTCACTTCACACTGCCGATCATCTGCTTCACATCGCCGCAGGCCATCAATGCATTCTCGAAGTATGTCTGCACAGGATCATTGTCGTTCATTATCAGGACGTCTATTATCCTGGAACTCCCTGAAGAATCCCTCTTCAGGTTCTTGAACTGTATCGTCCCGAACAGCTCGAATTCCTTCCTGAACAGGAGATTGAGCCTCTTCTCTATCTTGTCCACCAATTCATAAATCGCATGGTTGTCAGGATGGTTCGCAAGAAGATACCTGAAGCCATTGTACCATTCGCTCTTCACATGTATCAGTTCCCTGACAAGGTTTGTCCCGCCATTGCTCCTCCTGTACACCCTGCCTATTGCGGAATTAAGCGCCTTGCAGTTGCTCTCGATAGATTCGACGACTTTCTTCAGCGATTCATGCTTCTGCGGCACTTCGATGTATTCTCCTTTCGCCTCGCTGGGCTGCCTCTGCCCATGTCTTTCTTTCTCCTGCCGGGGCTCGAATGCCTTCCTGAACTGCTCGAACCTGCCTTCGGCGCTCTCGTCCCTCTCTTCCTCGAACTCATCCTCCCTCCCGCCGAGGAAAGACATGCTTATCCTGTTCAGGACGTCTGAAGACTGTATGAAGAATATGAATATGTATGACATCACAAGATTGAGCAGCGTAAGGTTGCCTACTTCCATGCCTGCGAACACAGGTATCGTGCTCAATGTCCCGCTGATGTAGAAGAAGAATGCAAGGACCAAAGGCATTATCATGAATATGCTTTTCTTTACCTTCTTCCCCAATGCGAGCGAGAGGACTATCAATGTTATCGTAGGCAGGAACCCTATGAATACCGCTTCGCCTGATGAATCGGATGAGATGCCGACCCAGAATATGAAAAGCACGAACAATGAGATGAAGAGTATCTCTGCTGCCATCTTGAAAAGGCTCTTTTTATTGGATTCTTCCTCATCGAGTATGTCATCGAATATCCTCTCAAGCTCTTCTCTCTTGTGGCCGTATTTAATGAGGTGGTCAGTTATGCCTGCCACAGTATGGCCTGAGTCAAGCTGGTCTATCATGTACTCTCTGAGCTCTTTTTTTGACAGCTTCTGGGCCATAATGGCTTTTAAATCAGTGCATTATTTAAATTTAATGATTGTTTTGTCTGTGTTCGGGGACTAATCCGGCTCAAGACGCAATTGCACAACATTTAAATACTAAACCCCAAAATATGCGCTTATGGCAGAAAAATCCAAGAATGACTCTGGCAAGGAAGAGCAGATAGGGTTCCATAAAGGCAGCCTGGCCACTTTGGCCAAAGAAAGGCAGGAGATGGCAAGGATACTGGGCATAGTCGAGCAGCTCATGCAGATGCATGTGAAGGCATTGAAGGAGCTTGGCGTCGACCTTGTCAAGGAAGCAGAGGCAGCGCAGAAATCAAGCCCTGCAGCAAAGACCAAGAAGCCGATTGAAGACATACTCAGATAAGCATAAGTATAATATATGGGTATAAATTTCTTATTAAAAGGGTGTGGTGCATCATCTTTAAGGGGGCCGCTATTCTTCTTGATGGTGAGATATCCTTACGAATGACACAGAAAAACCAGAACTGAAAGCATGGGATCAGACAAGACTCTTGAAAGGATAGTATCGGCGCAGATACACGACTGGAAAAGGCCAAACGACAGCGATATCGAGGTTATTTTCGGCAGGGAGATGGTTGATGTCTTTGATTATGTTTATGATTTTTTTGAAGGGAAGAAGAGATCAGACTGCGATAATCCTTCAATAAGGCACATGTTCGATGTTGCGCGCTGGACAAAGAGATTTATCAGGAAAAGCTGCGCAAAAGGGGATGAGATCTTCAAAAGGTACATGAGGCTTTCCTTCCTGCATGATGTCGTCGAAGACACTTGCGATACGATTGATGAGATAGATGAAAGGATAAGGGATATAGAAAAAAGGTTCGGCAGGCAGACAGCAGATGATGTCATGCTTATCACGAATGTATATTCTATGATCATAAACGGCATTGAGAACAATGGCACCAAGGAGAGATTACTACAGGGAATCGAGCAATACTATTCGGGACTGGATGAGGGCCTAAAGGGAAAGTATAAGCATTATTTCAAAGGTTTATGGAATATCGTGCAGGAAACAGGAGAGAATGAACTGATTGCCCTGAAGAAGAAACATCCCCTGTTCACATTCAAGGACCTCATAAGCCTGAAATGCTATGGCCAGACCTATATAAGGGGGATGATCGATGCGGCGGATGATAAGTTCATGGAAGGAAAGCAGGATTATGGCGCGGCAATAGTCGTTAAATTGGCTGATGGCATCGATTTTGTCAGGACAATGTCGCCCACAAAGGACTATAGCTGCAGCAAGGGAATAATAAAGGCGGAAATAAAGATAAATATGTTCGAAGAGTTCAGCAAGTTCAGCAATAAGCCCGAAAAAGACAGCCACATCCTCCTGATAGGCGGAATGGTGGAATACCTGAAAGAACAGCTTGTAGAACAGGTCCGCAGGAGAAAGGAATCCGCAGTAAACCTGAATGATGACAGTTATGAAGGCATAAGGGGGTTTTTTGATGAGGAACATGAGAGATTAAAGGGTATGTACCCGCCGCCTGGCAGGATACGCAGAGCAGTGATTGGTCTCATAAAATCCATTAAAAATATGAGTGATGCCGAATATGCCCCATGAAGAGAATATTGAGGCAGTATGCCAGCGGCTCGCAAAACTAATAAATTCTGTCGCAACAGGCAAGGAAAAGAGGATATACAGGGAGAAGATAGGCGAATCCATAAGCCATGTGATGGGTCTTCTTGATTCTAATTCTGAACAATACAAGAGGAAGACGTACGAGTTTGTGAACATAACGCTCGAACATTGTTTTGATGCTGATATGTCCATTGAACAGAGAGATATGGTGTCCAGGACTGAATTCTGGCATATAGGGGGCAATGGCAATGGGTTCAGGTTCGGCCTGTACAGGACAAAATTGCTTCTGCATATAATGATGCAAAAGCTCATCGGCGCTTACATCGCAGACAGGAATGATCTGAGCGATATCGCCAGGAAAAAATTCCCTCTCGGCGTAAAAGACGCTTTTGGCGTCAGGGAGATTGCAGACCATCCTTCAACGCCTTATGTTGATTTCATAGGGATATATGATGAGGGCATGATTGATGAAGAGACAGGCATAGCGAGGATAATAAATACGATAGAGGATAACCTAAGCCAGTTCTCTGAAATCGGTTTTGGTCCTGAAGAGGCCGATGCATTGTCAAAAAAAGGATTTGCTGCGATGTTCAGGAGATTCTGCGAGGCTTATGTGGAGAATTTTGAAGCCATGAATGAGAATTACCTGTATGATATTGCAAAAAAGATGCAAAAGAATGAGATGAAGCGGGCCCTGTCGAGGGCAGGATTCTCGATAGTGAATATTGCCGATATCCCTGCATACTACCGTGATGATAAAGGAAGGAAACATGAAGCAACGATAGCTTCACAGGATTTTATCGTGCCTGGCAATCCCCTGTGCAACATAGCCCAGGATTTCATAGTATTTAACACATTAGACAGCGCAAACCAGTTCTCAGCTGACCTGAAATCCCGTGCCCAGCATCTCAAATTAGGCATAGGGAAGAAAGTGAATTATGAGACGATAGGAAAAGCGGAATCACCGCACATCAAAAGGGGGATCTTGCTGAAGGATTACGAGGAAGAGACGCAGACGGTCATATGCCAGCTTGAAGATTCAGGAAGGGTCTTTTTAGGGTTCAGAGGAATCCTTGAAAATGAAAATTTCCTGCATGGGATATTTGGCTCTGCAGATGAGGGCAAATGGAAAAAAAACAATGGGCTTGTTGATGCGACTGTCAGCGGAAGAAGGCTGGACGTGGCTGCTGCATCTGCCCTGAGGCTCATGGTGATAGAAGTCCCTGCCCCTTATGGCATCAACCATTACACCTCAGAGAGCATCCTGCCCCTGTATTATCTTGAAAAAGACCCTAAGGAAACATCTTATTTCAAGGATTACATATCAAACCCGAGGGCGATGAGAGGGAAAGACGGCAGCATTGCAGGTTTCTACAAGGCGCTTCATTTTGTATTGGCATTGGAGGGCTTTCCCGATGATATGGAATTCCAGATGAGGACAAGCTGGCAGAATTTCATCTCATCAAGGGGGGAAATCAGCGATGAGGCTTATGAGGAAGAAAAGGTCAGGAGAAGCGACATAAGGATGAACAAGGACGCCCTCCCTGAGACGAAGGGGAGGGAAAGGGAGAGGGTATGTGTGTTCCTGGATAATATTGAAACTGCCGTCTTGGAGGAATATGCAATGAAGATTGAGAAGGATATGGCTTCCATCAAAGAGCTGTTCCTGGAAAAGAAGAGCTACCACAGCAAGAGAAGGGAGCTGATCAGGCTTACCGGCAGGTTAACGAATCAGCATAAAATGATGGAAAAAAAATACATAGTCTCTGATGATGCAAAAAATATAATAGCGGAAAGTGAAAAAAATGTCAATAACCTGGCGTATGTTCTTGTCGATATTGCCGGCTCATTGGGTTCAGAGGAAGAAAGTTTCATAGAAGGCCTGTGCAGCGGGCTTAAAAGTTTCGATGAGAATATGTTTAAACGAGCCATAGAGTACGGATTATACAAGAAAACAGAGCCATTGATGAGGTTTTTTGCTGAGTATTCGGCAAAAAAAAAGGAGAGCAAGGGGGAGCTGATATTCTTCGAGGCCATGGCGCTTGCCATCAGGGAATACGAAGGCGGGTTTAAAGGATGCGGAAGGGATGCAGACAGTAGGATATCAGATTTTGAGGCCCTGATAGATAAATATTTCGTAAAGCCTGAAGTCGTCATGAAATCCGATAAATACCCCCTGCCAAAAAAGGCATTGCCGTTTGTCCCGAAGGGGATCGGCAAAAGGGTATTTAAGATAAGGCAGATCGATGAGGCATACAGGCTTGCAGGAGAGATGCTGGAAAAACGCGGCATCAGCGATAACATTATGGGCAAAATAAGATCGAATATAGATTATTTCTGTTATGAGATAGACCCTTCAAGAAAAAGAAATTACATCTATGAAAAAATTTGAAATTGCCATGACCCGGGTAAGTGATAGATATGATTGATAAAGCCAGGTATTAGTTCCATTCTAGATCTGGCCGCTTATCCTCCTTGTCTTAGGCACATAATTCAATATCCTGCTTTTTTCCATGGCTTTTTTCCCGATATTCTTCCCTGCACCTTCCCCTATACCCTCTCTCCTGCACTTGCCGCAGCCAAGGAAGTCATATCTTCCTGTTTCCCTGTTCCTGTTCTTCAGCAGCACAAATCCCGCTGCATCAGTATCCTTCTCGATATCGTTTCCAGCAAGCCATGATCTCGATTCATCATCGTCAAGCTCGACGGCATTCTTCTGCGCAAAAGGCCCTACAAGCTGGCTGCCTTCTATGCTCAGCCTCATGCTGTTATTTTCCAGGACCTCCCCGAAATACATCCCCGCGGAATCAATATTGAGATTCCTGTCATCCACATTGGCAAAATCCCTGCTCAGCAGGTAGATCTTGTCCTTTGTGCTGAGAAGGACCACATATCCAGAGAGATCTTTTTTCAGGTCGCAGCCCCACTGCTTATTGATGATCTCAATGATCCTTTTTATCTCCCTTGTATGGAGTATCTTAAGCTGCTTCATATGGTCCATTGCTGCTGCGGGCCTTATATATTTTGCGGGAGGTTAGGGTGTATTTCATGGTTTTGGATGTTGTGTCGCAGGGAAATAGGATTAAGAGCGATTAGATAACTTAAATATATATTGTTAAGGATGGCCCAGGACAAAAAACCAGCAGGCTCAAACACCCCATACGGGATTGATCTTCCTCATGATGACAGCGATCTCTTTTATTATCTCGACCTCGTCCCTTGTCAGGTATTTCTTGAGGTCCTTCATCTTCCTGTAATCCTCTTCTGGTATCGCTGAGTAAAGGACATCCCCTTCGTTTATCTGCCTCCCTACTGTGACTCCGTCCATGGACACTGCGACCTGCTTCCCTTTTTCAACCTCACTTATGTTCTTCTGCTCAGACTGCATGCCCTTTATCTCTGTGAGCGTCTTTCCATCCTTGTTCATCAATGACATGCCTGTTTTCGCTTTGCCGCCTAAAACTTCCATGCCTATCACTGCAGGATTGTTCTGCCTGAATACATACCCCATAAGAAGCTTTATCTTGCACGGCCTTGCAAGGAGATCAAGCTTCAATGCTTCTATATTCTTCGCTGCTTCCTGCTTCCATGACTCAAATTCTTCCACTAGCCTATAGATAACATCATTCGTCAGTATCTTGACTTTCTTTGACATCTCAAGCCCTTCAGGAATAGAAACATTGAACCCCAGGATCACGCTTTTCAACGGGTCATTGTCGAAATTGCTCTCTGCATCCGCAAGATCCTTCTTGGTGATGTTGCCTATGGATGCATTCCTAATAGGGATATTCTTTGCCTTGAGAAGATGTATCAATGCCTCAAGAGAGCCGAGATTGTCTGCCTTCAGCACAATGCCTTCGGCCTCTGTCTCTATGAGGACATCGGCAACTTCGCTCTGGATCTCCTCTTTTATGGACTCGATGTCCTCTCCTTTTATGACACCCCTGAGGGGCATGCCTGCGATGACATCTTCTGTGCCAGGAGCAGATATCTTCACGCCTGTTGCTGCTACTACCTCCTTAACAGACTGGAATTTGGCTTTCTTCTCCCTCATCTCCTGCAATGGCGCAGGCTGGAACAATGCCCTAACCTTTGCTGTGATGGATCCGTTTATGCCCCCTATCACCACAGTGTCATTCACCTTCAATGTGCCGTCGTAAAGTATCACATCAAGGGTCTTCCCGAGCCCCTTATCCTCCTTCACTTCCATTATTGTCCCTTTTGCAGGGCCTCCAATATCATATTCAAGCGTCTCCTCAAGATATTTCTGGGCAAGGCCTGTGACAACCATTATCAGCTCAGGCAGCCCTTCGCCTGTCTTTGCCGAGCAAGGAACTATTGCGATCTGCTTTGTGTAATCATCCACCCTGTCGAACCTCTCTGACTGCATCTGGAATTTCTCATGCAGTTTCCCGACGATCTCGTAGAGTTTCTGCTCGAATTTCGTGATGACATCCGCGTTCTGGGACATTATGTCTGCGATCAGGGGCTTCTTCTCGTCTGTTTTCCAGCCGTGGATCAGGTCTATCTTATTTGCGGCGATTATGAAAGGGGTTTTGCTGGATTTGAGTATCTCTATCGCTTCAACTGTCTGCGGCTTGAAGCCCTCGTTTATGTCTATGACAAGGATGGCTATATCTGCAAGCGCCCCTCCTCTTTTCCTGAGGCTTGTGAATGCCTCGTGGCCAGGCGTGTCTATGAAAAGAAGGCCTGGGATCGTGAATTTCATATTCAGGCTTTCAAGCAATGCACCGCATTTGGCTTTCACAGTATTGAGGGGGATTATTGAAGCGCCTATCGCCTGAGTTATGAGACCGGCTTCCCCTTTGACGATACAGGTGCCCCTGATCTTATCTAGAATGCTTGACTTGCCATGATCCACATGGCCTAATACTGAACAGATCGGGCTTCGTATCATATTGCACCTTATGTTTGTTATATATCACATAATATAATATAATCTAAAGGTAAAAGAAAAGAGGGTTGTTTTTAAAGGTGTTGGTAATATCTCACTTGAAAAATTAGGTATTAATCCCTACAGGAATCATCCTATCTTCGGCGGGCCGCCGTCAGTCCACTGCCCGTTCTGCATCGTCCCATGGTAAGTTGCCCCTTCAGGAGGCTGCGCATCCCCGTTTCCGCCCCATATCACGGTCTCGCCATCTGAGTTCGTATAAGTATAAGCCCTTATCGTCCTTCTCTTCTTCTCCCACTCCTCCCTTATCTCATCAATCTTCTTTTTGCTTTCTTTGGCAGCATCAAGCTTCTGCTGAGCCTGATTCGTTGCACCTGCTGCATCTGCTGCTTTGTTTGCTGCATCTTTAGCCTGCCCGATCATTTTCTTCGCCTCTATGCATTTAGGATCATTTGGATCGCCTTCTGCAAGAGCCTGTTCTGCAGTTGATGCTATCTTCGCGATATCATCTGCCAGTTTGCTGGCCTGTTCCTGCAGTTTTGCAATGTCTTCAAGTGCTTTTTCTGCGGATCTTATCTTTGAATCTGCATCGTTTGCGATGCTTCGCAGCTTGATCCCTTTCTCAAACCTCTCCTCTGTCCTTATCCTGACTGCATCCTCTTCAAGCTGTTTCAGTTCGGATTCTGCATCAACAATCTCCTGCAGCTTCTTGTTTATCCCTTCCATCAGCGGGCCGATAGTCTCAGAAGCCTTCAATGCCGCTTTTGCATATTCTAGGGCCTTCTCGCAACTTTTCTTTTTCTCTGCCATAAGTTTTGCGTTTGCATATTCAACAGCGACTTTTGCTATGTTGCCAGTAAACTCTGCTGTCATCACAGCGCTTCTCGAATATTCCCAGTATTGCGAAGAGCTCCAGATCTTCCCTCTTTCATCATTGACAGATTCTATGACTTCTGAGCTGCCGTCTTTAGGTATGCATTTGCCAGGGCATAATTCCAATGCCTGATCCAATAGCGCTTTCGCTTCTTCTGACTTGGTTCTTGCTTCATCAGTATCTTTGCTTGCTGTCTGTGCAGCTGCTTCTGATTCCCTGGCTGCCTCAGCTGCCTTGTTCGCTGCGCTGACTGCATCGGCAGTATTGGTGGCGATGTATGACTCTCCTGCTGCTTTTTCTGCGCGCTCATTTGCGGCTCTTGATCCATCATAAGCTTTTCTTGCCTCTTCGGTGAGGCGTTCTGCTTCCTTAACAAGTTTTTTCGCTTCTTCAACAAGCTGTTTTGCCTTATCACATCCCTTCTTTGCCTCTTCACACATCTTTGTCTTCTTCTCAATATATCCTGGATCTTTGCATTCGTTTATAGTATTATCCAGGTTCTCTATCCAGCTTTTCCTTGTGTCAGAAGGCATGTCAGCAGGGTCTGGCACATTGGGCATCTTCCATTTGCAGAAAAGATCGCCTATGAAAGAGACCCTTGAATCGCCTGCATACCCATAGATGCACATGCAGAATGAATAGAAGTTCAGGGAAGCCATCACATCGTCCTGTGATTTGAAATAATCAAGCAGGTTCTCAAAGCATTTGCATTTATCATCTGATATCCCTTTTACTGTCTCGCCGCCTTCGTATGCCTTTCTTATGAGCTCGTATGCCTGGCTCCAACCCTCACCTTTGAGCTTTATCAGCTCTCCCAAGGCATCACGTGCGCCGCTTTCTACATGCGCTTTTATCTCTTCAACTCCTGCATTTGACATCTCGGAAGATGCTGCAGCCAAGATATTCTCATCAATGGTTTCAGAAGTTGTCGTGAAAGAGATTGCATTGGCATTCCCTTTGATATCGACAGGAGGATCAGCTACAAAGACGGCATTCGGCTTTTCTGACCCCTCATTGACATATTTTATAAGAGTCATGAACCTCTCATCATCATTTGACACTATGATGCCGACACTGCTTCCTGGCACAAATTCGTCTGCAAACCTGACTATTCCATTGGCATCCACAGTGGCAAGGTAGCGGTTTGTAGTGCTAAAATAGTAGCCTTTTTTTGTTGAAACCCTCACTGGCTCTTTTGACGAAACAGTGATAAGACCGCCAAGGTCCTTCTCCTTATCAGCATAGCTTTCTTCATCCCCCCCTTCATACCCAAAGATGCCCAGTATCGACCCAAAAAATCCGGGGCGCTTTACATCCACTATTGACAGCTGAGATGCATTGTTCCCCTCGGAATCTGTCACTCTCAGTTTTATAACATAGCTGCCTGATTTTTTGTATTTATGTGTTGGGTTCTGCTCATCTGAAGCTGAACCGTCTCCGAAATCCCAGCTATAAATCATGTTGCTGGATCCTGCAAGATTGCTGAACCTTATCTTTGAGCCGGAAACCTTTGAAAAGCCGATGACTGGATTGTCTGCGATATCCCGTTTTATGTCGAAATCATTCAGTGCACCATAATCAACAGGCACGCCGACAAGCGAGGAGAGCGTTACTGAAGGCCTATCCTCAACTGCCTGGACTGAAAGCCAGTCATCAGGAGAGTATTTTGGAGTGTATTGCTCGACAGATGATGATTCAATGACGGGTTCTGGAGGGACAGCAGCTGTTGATGCGTTTTGCTTTTTTGTGATGTTTCCTCTTGTTATGGTGAGATGCTGATTGCTGTCATTTGTGAGTATAATGCCATTCCCCCAATCTCCTGCTGCAGACGGCTTGAGGAGTATCTTGCCGCCATCGTATGTGATATCCACCTTCTTGTTGTTGCTGAAAACCAGCGTCGTATAGGTCTTCCAGTCTGTTTTTACAGTAAATGTGAGGCCAGAAAGGCCCAAAGTGCTGAGATCATATTTTACCTCGCTTGTTGAAGAGCCGATGGAGATCCCTGAAGGATCATCGCTCCACTGATAGACTGAGATATCTTTCTTGTTCACATTGCCCCATGTGCCATAGTATTGGGCATACTTAGGTGTCCAGAAAAGCTTTTTCTCTTCGCCTGTCTGTGCATCATTAAGGACAACAGCCGCTTTGCTGTTATCACCAGGGTCACCTATTTTCACGCCAAGGGAATTTGAGATATAGGTCTTGCCGCCGGACTGCCATATATAGACAATATAATAATATCCTTCATTAAGTTCGCTGGTTTTCAGGGTGGCAGAGCATCTTTTGTTTGGAGTGCTGCAGTCCTTTGCCGGGTCTGTTATCGATATCTTTGCAGCCTCATCGTCATCATCAACTGAATAAATTATGAACTGGCCCGGCAGCACAAGATTGCCGTTTGTTATGAAATGTGCATTTTCTCCTTCAGGTATTTCCATAAGATTGTCCTTGAAAGCTGCAGGTTTCCAGTCCTGGTTTTCAAGAAGAGGGTATTCCCAGCTAACTGTAACTTTCTCCTTGCCTTCAAAGACATTCTCGCCGTTTTTGTCTACCTCTTTGAGATAATACCACTTTGTGCCGTTTCCCATGTCTGATTGCATGAGGGCCCCCGTCGAAGAATATTTGCTTGGCACGCCTGCAGTTGAAGCCACCTTGCCTGCGCCCATGGAATAAGTCACCATGAGATTTGAGCTCACATAACTCTGGCCTTTGGATTTCTCCGCTATGTTCATGCCGTTGAGGAGCACAGAAGATCCCTCCACTTCAAATGAGACAGCGCTGAATGTGGCTGTGCCTGCGGACAGGCCCGCGCCAGTATCTTCACCATATCTCACTTCCACTCCCGCAATCCCATCTTCAGAAGTGAGGGTATTGGCATCCTGGGCTGAGACAGGGATTAGCAGTAAGCAGAATAAGAGAAGTGCAGTAAATATGGTTTGAATCTTCATTAGATCATCACTTCGCCTCTTTTATACATTTTTATATGGTGTATTTTTGATTGCCAGTTTATATATTTATTGGTGAAAAATTTCTTAAGAATTCTCCTTCCAAGATGCCTGGCTCAGACATCTGAACTCATCATCGCGAGCATCGATCCCCTCTGCAATCTTCGCCCCGAAATAAAACAGCCTTTTGATGTACTGGCATCCATCAATGTTTCCAAGCCTAGTATGGAGATTCCTCTTTACTGCAGGACAAGGAAGCACATCTCCTTTAGTGTCGATGTAAAAAAAGCCTGTGCCGAGCTGGCAGCCCGGACCTATATACTCATTCGAACGGCATCTGTGCAAGGAAGGGAAACCTTCGGCATGGAAAAGACCACCATACTTTTCTTTTAATGCGATTATAATCTCTTTAGAAGTGGCTGGATCGACATACAACTCATCATTCTGCTCAACCCCCCTCCCTTGGCTTACGAAGCGTAGCAATCTCACCTTTTCAACGCCATAATCTGATGTCAAGGCGTATATTGTCTGGTCTACACTGCCGATATTTTTTTTGGTTAAGACGCAGTTTGTCTGAACCTTCATCCCTGCAGCTCCGGCTTTTTTTATGCTTTCAAGGGTATTTTTTAATACATTGGCCCTGAAATACGCATTGTTGACATTTTCATCGATCGAGTGTACGCTGAATACCACCTTGTCCAATCCTGAAGAGTTATACTCTTCCCAATCTGAGATTGATGGGATTTTCCCCATTGCATTGCCCGTCGTGAACAATGTTACGCTATTGGCAGGCACAGATGAAAACCTGATTATATCATTCAAATCCTCCCTAAGCAAAGGCTCTCCTCCTGTCAGGACAAGCTCAGCAATATCTCCTTTGAGGGCTTCAAGCTTTTTTAGCCTGGTCTGGATCTTAGAAAGTTCAACGTGGTCATAATCCTTAAAAGCCGACCCAGAGCAGTGTATGCAATTAAAGAGGCATTTCAGTGTTAATTCAAAGTGAATTTCCATTTTCATTATTATAAAGTAGTTATGGTTGTATATAAATTTTCCGCAAAAAACCGCAAAACTATAAAAACACTTCTTACCACCCTTGCCTTATGCAGCCGAAAAACGCAAAGGGATGGAAGCAGTTCGTGGCAAAACTGAAAAGCTCCACAAAAATCACCCTCAATGACAGGCAGGAGGCTAAAGAGCTGACAGAGATAGCCATAACAAAGGCTGTTGAAAGGCGGATCCCAAAAAAAAGGTTTGGTGTATTGTTCTCAGGCGGCGTCGACAGCTCGACAATAGCGATGATCTGCAGGAACATGAAGAATGATTTCATATGCTATTCTGTCGGCCTTGAAGGCGCCGAGGATCTTGCTGCGGCGAAAAAGGCGGCTAAAAAGCTCAAGCTCAGACTGAAGGCGAAGACAATAAAGCCTGATGAAGCAGAGGATATAATCAGGAAGACAGCAAGAATTGTGCCCGTCATAGATGTTGTCAGCATAGGCGTCGGCTCTGTAGTATATGCTGCCATGGAGATGGCAAAGAAGGACAAAGTCAAAGTCCTGTTCTCGGGCCTAGGTTCAGAGGAGATATTCGCAGGCTATGAGAGGCATTCTGGCTATGAAAAAAAGGATTTCAGCGCAAAAAGCATACAGAAGGAATGCTGGAAAGGCCTTGCTGGCCTGTGGGAGAGGGACATGGTAAGGGACCTTGCCATCGCAGGGCATTTCGGGATGAAGATCGAGACCCCTTTCCTGGACGAAGATGTGATAAGGACCGCCATGAGGATACCGCCTGAATACAAGATAAGCCTCGACCAGAAGAAGATAATATTAAGGGAAGCTGCCGAATCATTGGGCCTGCCGAAGGAATTCGCCTGGAGGAAGAAGAAGGCTGCGCAGTATGGCTCAAATTTCGACAAGGCCATAGCCAAGACAGCAAAAAAGCACGGTTTTAAGTACAAGAAAGAGCTGCTGGATCAGCTGAAAAAAGACAGAAAGGATAAAAGAGTGGATAAGAAGAAAAAAATATCAAGAAAAAAATAAGAAAAATCAAAAACCTCGGCATAAATGCTGAGGTATGCCGAAAGTAACTTGATGTTCCTCCAGTAATGCCTCGGTTTTTGGTATGCTAAAAAATGCAAAGCATTTTTGGCATCCTGAAAATCGCTTTGGCGATTTTCATGATTAACTTCGCATTCGAATGTGTAAAACACACCAGATTCTCTGCCTAAAAGCGGAGGTATGCTCAGTTAATAATCAGATTATGCTCATTTTCCCGCACAATTGCACCACATAGGGGTTGTTCCGGTCATAGCCGCACACTATGCCGAACTCTTTCTGTATCTCCCTCTGCATGCTCTCCTTCTTGTCCTGGGCAAGGTTCTCGCCGTAGTTCGCAGCATACTGGTCCTGCAGGACTTTTATCCTCAGACCAAGATAGTATGAATAGCAGAAACCCCTGTCCTGCTGGCTCTCGACTGTCCTGCATTTTGCAAGCCCGGATTCATAGCTCCCTGAGTTGATTGCTGCCAATGCGCTATGCAGCCTGTTCTTGTCAGCGCGCCATCTCGAATATGTGAATATCCCTGCAGAAATGACCAAAAGCACCAATACGCACGTGAATATCTTCAGGGCACGCATCTTATGGTGGACAGCCTTGGAAGGCTTGTTCTCGATTGTCTTGCTCTTTTTCATTTTCACACCTTTTTTCAGTTTATACTTATTAATACACTTTATGATATATCTAAAATATATAAATGTATCCCCGGATGCGTCCCTGCATCAGGTCGCATAATAAACTTTATAAATGAACAGGCCAGATTTAAGGCAATGATTGAATATATCAAAAAAGGATCCGATTACCTCGTGAATTTCAGGGGGATATACCTCCAGTACCTTGTCAACCTGATAATCCTCCTCATAGGGTTCATCCTAGGTAAGCTCGCAGGGAAGATAGTGGCAAGGATACTCCATGAGCTTGAAGTGGACAGCATAATAAAGAAGGCCTCTGGCGTCGATGTCAATCTTGAACACCGCCTGTCTGCATTCGTGACCTACCTGATATATTTCATAACGATAATCATCTTCCTGAACAATCTTGGCGTCGCGACGACCCTGCTTGAGATAATATTCATCGCAGTGGTCATTGTCGTCGTGATCTCTTTGGTCCTTGCGACAAAGGATTTCATACCCAATGCATTCGCAGGATTCTATATCTACAGGAAAAAGATAGTGAAAGAAGGGGATATCATAAAGGTCATGGGTGTAAAAGGGGAAGTGGTACATATAAATCTTGTTGAGACCAAGCTGAAGACAGGCGAAGGCGACATAGTCTATATCCCTAATTCTTCGATGACGAAGACAGGCGTCATAAAGATGAAAAAAAAGTCCAAAAAGGCAAGAAAACACATTAAATAGAATTAAAGCGATAAGAGAACTAAAGCGATTCCAGCATGCTTACTATATTCCATATCTTCGTCCTTACAAAAGGCTGAAGATTTACGTCATCTGATATGTCGACAAGGACATCCACTGCCCTGTTGACCTGCATCGAATTCTCTTCTGTGCTAAGAAGCATCGTCTCTATGGCCAAAAGCTTCGACTTGACATTCTTCGGCACAGAAGTGTCTTCCTGCATCTCTTTTATAACCTCGATAATGTCTTTGACTTCTGCCATTTTTACCGCACTTTCCATCATCATTTCCCTTTCATCTGTTCAAGGACTTCTGACTGCATCTTGGAAGCTTTCTCCCTGAGCTTGTCTTCCTGCTTCTCGACAGAATTTATCCTCATGTTGAGCATCTCCTGCTTGCTCTTCAGCTCCTTCTTCAGTTCGTCCTTCCTGGCAGCGACCATCAGGCTGCCTATGATCCTGTAAGCATTTTCTGTCTTGTCTATCTCTGTGAGGGCCGATTCGACCTCCATTAGCTGCATCTGCAGGTTCTGTTTCTGCAGCAGGAAGCTCTGCAGGTTCTGCTCCACGAGCTGCAGCTGGCTCAATTTGTCCTCTGTATCCTTTTCCATATGCGCCATTTTAGATTGATTTTAGATTTATTCAGACATTTAGATTGTGCTTGCAATATTGATTGATTACCTTGCCTTTATTTTAGTTGAAACAAGCCTTGGCTTGTAGAGAATTTTTGAGCCGCAATAAGGGCACCTTATCCTCTTCCTGAGGTATTCCTCCTTATCGACTTTCTTGTTGCAATAAAAGCACTTGTATTCTACCATTTTGTCCCTGAATTGAAGGTTATTTTTAAATCTTTTTGATTATTTTGGATTATTCCTTATGATATTATTTATTATTATCGATGACCATGCGATTGGGCGTCTGAAGCGTGGAAAATGAAGCATTGAAAAGGGATGTGATCAAGCAGGTATCTTCTCCACTGTCTCTTCCATATCCTCTGTCTTTGCCTCGGCTTTCTCCTCAGCGCCTATTATCTCTGCTGTGAGCTCCTTCGCGGTCTTCTTCTTGGTGATAGTGTATGCCTTGCCTGTGAACTTAGAATCGCATTTCCTGCACTGCCATATCCCTGCTGCAATCCTTTTCACGGCGATGTTCGAGCAATAAGGGCATTTGTACTTTATCCTGTGCAGGTTCTCGATCTCGATGAACCTCTGCTTGAGGCTCCTTCCGTATCTCGCCCCGAATCTCTTCATCGCTCCTAGTTTTTTTTGTGCTGGCATTTTGTTTTTATATGCTCTTTGATTATGCTGCTGATTCCCGTAAATATGGGGCTGCCCGGACTTTCATCGGGGAACAGGCCTTTCGACCGAACCCTGACCCCCTAATTTGAACCGGGGTCTTCTGGTCCCAAGCCAGAAAGGATAGTTGCTTCAGGCAACCCATATGGATTTGCTCTGGCCAAGCTACCCCACAGCTTCGCGCCCTTCATAGGTTTATAAGGTTATTAGCCCATTATAAGGGTCCCACGCAGGGGTATTAGCCCTCTTTAAGTGGGTTTTTGAGCCTCTTTTTAAATTTATCGTTGAATTAGTATAAGACAAAAATAACGCATAATTTATATAGTAGTTCTGTTTTATACCCTCATGATAAACCTACAAACACGAGAACTCGTCCTTAAATGGGCAAACGAAGGAAAAACACAACAACAAATCGCA
>Ga0210057_1002560_pt1 | contig 25898 bp, 22 predicted proteins | sample CryGeyCG2114_010_2_FD_183968 | JGI IMG/M metagenome (GOLD analysis project Ga0210057, IMG submission 183968) | Groundwater microbial communities from aquifer - Crystal Geyser CG10_big_fil_rev_8/21/14_0.10 (SPAdes) (version 2) | ecosystem: Environmental > Aquatic > Deep subsurface > Groundwater ...
TGATCGCCACAGAGGGAAGTATTTCAAAAGCGGCGCAAAAGCTGCTTTTGGGGCAACCGACCCTGAGTATGCAGTTGAAACAGTTTGAAGAATACCTCGGGCACAATCTTTTTGATCGAAAAAATCGCCGTCTGGTTCTGACTGAAATGGGCCAGTTGGTTTTAAGTTACGCCAACGAGATTTTTCGTATGGGCGACGAGATGGTGGATGCCATCAATGATCGACCCAAATCGAAAAAAATTCGCCTTCAGGTCGGTGCTCTCGACAGTGTCCCAAAAAATCTGATCAAAGCGGTGATGGACAAAGCCTTTGAATATGAAAACTGCCAGATTGCGGTGATGGAGGGGGAAGGCCCCGAGTTGATGGACGATTTAATCAATCATCGATTGGATCTGGTGATCTCGAATGCAGCTCCACCTACTCTATCGACAACGGAAAAGCTTTATGCTCGTTCATTGGCCCAGCTGCCGCTGATCGTGGCGGCTTCGGCTCAGTACAAGAATTTGATCGATAATTTTCCGCGCAGTCTTCAGGATCAACCTTTTATTTTTCCAACCATTCACAGTCGAGTTCGTAATGAAGTCGAACATTTTTTTGAGACCGAGCGTATTCAGGTTGATATGATTGCTGAAACGCAGGACACCAGTTTGCTAAAAATGTTAGCGATGGAGGGTAAAGGCCTGATTGTCGTTGCGGAAAGCGCAGTTCATGGGAATCTAAAGGACGGCAGCCTGATTAAAATTGGTGCCGTGGGAAAAAAATATGAAGAGCTTTGGTTGATTTCTGCTCACCGAAAAATTCAGAATCCAGTGGCTCAGAAGCTAATGAAAGAGTTTCAGTTCGTCGGCCAAGGTGGGCGAGGCAAGTGAAACTCCAGCATCGCCCCCTCGAGCGGTGAGGTGGGCAAATGGAGTTCATAAGCCTGCAGGCAAATCTCTTCGTTTTCAGAAATTTGCATGTTCGACCCATAGGCCTTGTCGCCGATCACGGGAAAACCTTCGCACGACAGTTGAGCTCGAATTTGGTGAGTCCGACCTGTTAACAACTGAATTTGCACTTCACTCTGATTCTCTCCCAATTTTTTTTGCTCGAATAGATCTAGCTGACAGGTTTTCCATTGGGCTTGTTCGGTTTTAGAAACTGTTTTGGGTGCGCGGGGACTTGGTTGCATATAATGAAGCCATCGACCAGTTGGTAGCTCCTGGCCATGCACTAGGGCTCGATAGAATTTTTTTGTCAGCCCTGATTCAAAAGCAGAATTGATTTTGCTTTGTTGTTCTTTGGTTTTGGCAAAGACCAAAAGACCTTCGGTGGCGACATCGAGACGATGAGTGATGAACAAGGGCTGTTGATAAAACTGTTTCAACAGAGTGAGAACATTTTCTTGGATATTATCGACACTGGGGTGAACCGGAAGTCCCGCTGGTTTATTGACAATGAAGAGTCCATCATCTTCATACACCAAACACTGTGTGGGATTGAGCTTTTCAATGGGAAAACGACGAGGAGTTTGATGGATACGAAGATAGGTTTGTGCCTTGATCTCTGTTTGTTGAGCCGATTCGTTCAGTCGTTTTCCTTGCAGATAAATGGCTCCAAGATGGAGAAGGGCCCGGGTTTGATCCGAGGTGAGACCTAGACTTTTCTCTAGAACTTGCTCCAAAGTCCCGTTCAAGGGGCTCAGTAAATGTCGAACCCCGTATTGGAATCCACGATTTTGAAGAAAAGAGCTGTCTTCTGCCTGATTATTCATCAAACAAGGCGATAGCACGGAGCAATGAAGGTCAGCAACCCGAAAAAAAGCTGCTATCTTTTTGAGACATGCATTTCGGACACGAACCCATCTTCCAGTGGCTTGCTCAATACGCCTATGAACCGTCGATGGTTTACATTGGTGTTTTCGTGTTGATGATTGCCAGTGGTTTTGGATTTCCGTTGCCCGAAGAAGTGACCATAGTTTCAGTGGGGGTTTTGGCATATATGGGCGCCAATCCTGCTCTGTTCCCTCCGCCGACAGTGGGCGCTCCAGTGATCAATGGTTACGAAGCTGCTATTTTGGTTTCTCTGGCGGTGTTTTTTTCCGACAACCTGGTGTACTGGTTAGGGCGAGAGTTCGGTCGAAAGATTCGAAAGATGCCACGCTTTGAGGGATTTTTTGCAGGCCCCATCAATGAAAAAATTAATCGGTTCATCGAAAAGTACGGAGTCTACGCGGCTTTTGTTTTTCGGTTCACACCAGGGATCCGGTTTCCAGCACACATTTTTCTGGGAATGAGTAAGTTTTCATATCCAGCTTTTGCGCTGGTGGATGGAATCGCAGTCTTGATCAGTGTTCCGACTCAAATTTTGCTGGTGTACCATTTCGGTGACCCCATCTTGGCCACCCTCTATAAATTCAAGGTTTACGTCGGAATTACTCTCGCCATCATCATTGCCTACATGATCTCTAAAAAACTCTGGCAACGCATGCGCCTTCGTTTTTCCAGGTAGCAGCAACCTAGGCCGCTTTTGTGGTGGGGTAGAGTTGGTCAGCGGTGAGTTCGCAGCTGACGCTCAGGCAGGTCTGTGTTTGGTCAGCCCGGCCATCGGCTTCGGACCAAAAAACTTTTTCATAGCCTTCCACCAGGCCATAGAGCTCTTCTCGAATTCTGAAAAGAAGACCAGAATCCGTTCCCAGCAGCCAATCCATTTGCACGATGTACAGAGTCTCTTCGAGCTCATGAGTCGTCAGGGAGTTCAAAAAGCTCTTTGGCATTGCCTCAATCAAACAATATCCATTGTGGGACAAGGTTCGGAATGATTTTTCCAAGCTTTGATAGGCGTCTGCTTTCATATGGTCTTTTTGTTTTCGAAAATGATGGAACAACAAAGCATCATTGGCGACGTATTCGGCTTTGCTCAGGTAGTCCGTGATTGAATCAACTTTGCAGGCCTCATGGGTTGGATCCTGAATATGGGCATTGTAATCCAAAGCGATCATCGAACGCAGGTTGAATAGCATCGAATGAAGGTAGTGTAATTTTTCGACCAGGGATTTAGAAAACTTGAGATTGAAATTGTAAAGCAAAGGAGTCCCCATTTTTGACTCGAGGTAATCAATGGCTTCAACGACATGACCCAGATGTTCAAGGTCGATGCCCCACGGATGCAGGGAGCTCTCCAGAACGTCGGTGATGTTGCGTTCGAAATACTCGGTCAAAGGGGCGGGGATTTCCTTCATGTGTTCTCGCAAAGACTGAACTCGAATTTGGGAGCGATCAAAAAGCTCTCGATGGGGTTCCAGCGCAAGCCATGCTTCGTGGCAGAATGGAAAGCTCATTTGCGGTGCCGAGAAAGGATTTTTCAGATGAGGGTTGAGATGAACCAAGGCAAGCCCAGTCAGAGCGTCGGCAAAATAGTGAAAGGGAGCTTCGGGTTGAGCTTTTTTGAAGTCATCCCCGTTCCAGAAGTGGATTTGGGTTGGTCTTAAAATAGGACCTGGAACAGTTTTAATGTCAAAACCCAACCAAACACGATCCTGAGATACCTGCTTTTTCATCCATGACTCCTGCAGTAAAAATCCTGTGTTTCTTTTTCGGACACTTCGCGGGAAGGAAGAGTCGAGATTTGCATTCTTTTGAGATTTCCGCCAGACTTGGGTCCATGAAAGGTCCTCCTTCTCTCGGATACGTCGATTCTCACAGTCACCTTTCGGACCTGCGTCTAGAGAGCGAGGTCGAGGCCATGATCCAAAGTGCAAAACTCGTTGGAATCGAAATGTTCTTGCAAGGTGGGGTCGGCCCGGAGGACTGGGAGCGACAAAGGGCCCTGAGCCTCAGGCACCCTGAGATTCTTTTGTGTTTTGGCCTTCATCCCTATTGGGTGATCGATCACAGCATGGAGCAATGTGAAGAAGGGCTGGATCTTTTAGCGAGGCAAATTGCTCAGGCTTCGGCCCTTGGAGAACTAGGCTTGGATTTCAGGCCTCACTTGGTGAAGGACTCTCGAGAAAGGCAGCTCGAAGTTTTTGAAGCTCAGCTCGAGCTTGCAGAGATCGCAGCGAAGCCGATAGTTCTTCATCTTGTCAGAGCGTTTCCAGAGGCTCTGCAAATTTTTGAAACAAGGGGTGTTCCGCGGGCTGGAGGAATGGTCCATTCCTTCAATGGCAATATCAGAGAGGCCGAGGCCTATCTGAAGCTGAACTTGCATCTGTCCATTGGCGGCCCGGTGGTCAGGCCTGAGAACAAAAAATTGCATGAAGCTGTGAAGCTCATTCCGTGGTCTTCTCTTATGCTGGAAACCGACAGTCCCGATCAGCCGCCACCGTCCCGTCAAGGAGGTCTCAATGAGCCTCAGACGCTGCTGGAGGTGGCGGAAACGATCGCGCAGTTGAAGGGCTCCAGCACCCACGAAGTTCTTGACATCACGAGCCGAAATCTAAGACAAATGCTATCTCTCAGTTGAGTAAGGATTTGTAAAAATGGAATCAGTCAGTGAGCCCCAATTCGAACAGCCTCCGGAAACTCGTTATGTCATGCATCGACGTTTTGATCGCATGGGCCGTTTGGTTGGAGACTCTGCGATGGAAAAACTTTTTCGCAGTCACGTCATGGTCATCGGCATGGGCGGCGTCGGCTCTTGGGCGGCGGAAAGTCTGGCTCGCAGCGGAGTGGGGCGGATCACTGTCGTGGATTTTGATGAGATTTGCATCACCAACGCCAATCGACAACTGCATGCTCTGCAAGGTTTGGTGGGAAGAAAAAAAGCGCAGGTCATGGCGGAGCGACTCCGAAAGATCAATCCTCAAGCGCAGGTCAAAGAACTGATTTTATTCTACAACCAAGAAAATGCCGCTCAGATTTTGGCTGAAAAACCAGATTATATTGTCGATGCCATCGATAATTTAACCGCCAAAGCCCACCTCTTAGCAACTTGCCGAGAGCTCGGTATTCCCGTGATTACCTCCGCGGGGGCAGCTGCGCGTTTAGACCCATTGTCGGTGAAGATGGCAGATTTGGCAGACACACACAGCGATCCCTTGGCGCATCAATTGCGTAAAATTCTTCGCACAAAGCATCAATTTCCCAGACAGGGGCCTTTTGGGATTTCCTGTGTCTTTTCAGATGAAACGCCAATGATGCCTGAAGAGCTTCATTACGATCAGGGTGAGGGCTTCAAATGCGTCTGTCCCCAGGGGCAAAATAACTTGCATTCTTGTGACCGCCGCAGTGTCATCTATGGCACCGCTAGCTTTATGACCGGAAACTTTGGTTTGGTCATGGCTTCATGGGTTGTTCGGCAAATCGTCGCCCCTGTTTTGAAGCAAAAAAATCTGCCTGCGGCAGAGACGGAGTAAAGAATGAGTCTGATTATTTTCTTCGGTTTTTCCCTGATTTTCACGATCGCTAGCTCCGTCTATGTTTTTTTCGTGATCCGCCACCACTGGCGTCAAAGACAGGCCTTGAAAAGACTTGCTCCCAGCGAGAATTCATAGATACATTCGACCCCCAAAAGCTAAAGAAGAAGTCAAAAACGAGGGAGTGCTATGAACACCACAGCCAACGCGACAGCCACTGGAAAAATGGGCCCGATCAGTGAATTCATGAATCATCATTATCGGCACTTCAATGCGGCCGCGATGAAAGACGCTGCTCAGGGCTATCGCAAACATTTGGATCAGGGTGGAAAAATGTTGGTGAGTCTGGCTGGCGCCATGAGTTCTGGAGAGCTGGGTTTGTCTTTGGCTGAAATGATTCGCCAAGATAAGGTCCACGCGATTTCTTGCACGGGTGCAAACCTGGAAGAGGACGTTTACAATCTCGTGGCTCACAGCCATTACGTGCGCATTCCTAATTACCGAGATCTCACTCCGGAAGACGAACAAAAACTTTTGGATCGACATCTAAACCGAGTCACCGACACCTGTATCCCCGAAGAAGAAGCAATTCGCCGAATCGAAGACGTGATTTTAGAAGAATGGCAAAAGGCCGAAGCCGCGGGCGAGTCTTATTTGCCCCACGAGTATTTTTACAAAATTTTGCTCGGTGGAAAATTAAAAAAACATTACGAGATTGATCCCAAAAACTCTTGGTTGTTGGCGGCCGCTGAAAAAAATCTGCCGATGGTGGTCCCTGGTTGGGAAGATTCAACCACTGGAAATATTTTTGCCAGTCACTTGATTAAGGGCGATATTAAAAAGGCCACAACGATGAAGTCTGGAATTCAGTACATGACTTCTTTTGCTGAGTGGTACATGTCAGCCTCAAAAAAAGCAGATATCGGATTTTTCCAAATTGGTGGTGGCATCGCAGGGGATTTCCCAATCTGTGTGGTGCCCATGCTTCATCAAGATCTGGGCTACACCGATGTCAAGTGCTGGAAGTATTTCTGCCAAATCTCTGACTCTACAACTTCTTTTGGTTCCTACTCCGGCGCCGTGCCGAACGAAAAAATCACCTGGGGAAAACTCGAAATCGACACCCCCAAATTCATCGTCGAAAGTGACGCCACGATCGTGGCACCACTGATGTTCGCGTATATTCTGGGTTGGTAATTTTCGCTGGAGACTGGGCAGCTCCAGGATTGTAAAAATCTAAATCTCGAGCGGAGTGCTGAGCTCATCTAAGGTCAGCGAGAAGCTGGGGATAAAGTGTTTTACGAAATAGTCCACTTCGGGGCGATGGCGGATTTCTTCGAGTTTTGTTTCGATGCTTTTTTTGGCTCGGCTGAATTCGTGGTTGCCGGCGGCCTCTTCTTCTTGGCACTTGATATAGGCGGCTAAGGTGTCCGCGGCCTTGATGGTCAGCTTGATCTCTTGTTTTTCTTCGGACAACAAAAAGAGCTTGCGATAGTCTTCCTTGAATTCTTCGGGAAGGAGCTTCAGTAGCTGTTCCACAGCGTGATCCTCGATCATCAAATAAGCGCTGCGAATTTCGGGGCTAAAGTATTTGACCGGTGTCGGGAGATCGCCGGTCAAAACCTCAGTTGCATCATGAAAGATCGCTCTCAGAGCTACTCCATCCGGAGAGAGCTTTCCTTCAAAGTATTTATTTTTAATCAGGCACAGGGCGTGGGCAATAATGGCAACCTGCAGGCTGTGCTCTTGCACATTTTCACGCTGAGTGCAGCGCATGAGACTCCAACGATCAATCAACTTCATGCGAGCGAGATAGGCAAAAAAGTGATGGGATTCAGATCTTTTCATTTCAGAGTCCTTTCTCCGTCAAATTCTAAGAAGAGGCCGAGGAGTACTTGGTCAGAGCCCACTGCCAAAAACGATGACTTAAATACAAAAGAACAAAGGACCAGACCACCACCCAGGCGAACAATGCGAAATTGGGAGGGTCCAAGATTGCTCGCGCAGGGACGCTGGCGACGATGCCCACGGGCAAAATTGTCAAGATGACAAATTTCAACCAGGGAAAGTAAATGGAATCTGGACGCATTCCCAACTTGTAGACCTGAAACCACAAGTATTGCAGATTTTCGGAGCGAGTAAACAAAATGGCGGTGGAGCAAAACATAAACCGCACCGAGTACAGGCAGAGAAGACCCGCCGGAATCAAAAATATCAACCACAGGAGTCTGGCCGGTTGAAATCCTGGCAAATTATAGAGAGAAAAACTTAACCAGCTAAGTCCAATCAACAGATTCCCGATCAAAGCCGTCGCCATTCTTTGACAACTCAACATGAACTGCGAGTCCACCGGTTTTGCCAACAATAGATCCATTTCCCCTTTTCTCACCCGATCGGACATGCGGTCCAAATTGTCGTGAAAGAAAATCATATAAAAAGCATCCACGACAAAAAGAAGGCCCAAGAAAACCCGTGTTTGTTCGAGATTCCAAGAACCAATGCGGTCGGTGTGGCGAAACAGAGTTTCAAATGTAATAATTTGAGCTGCATACCAAAAAATATCGGTCGCAATTCGTGTGACAAAATTGGCCCGGTATTCAAGATCGGCAACCAAACTGGCTTTAAAAAATGCAGCAAATAGACGAGCATACTTCATGCGCCGGTCCCCACGTATTTAGTCAGGCCACGTCGCCACAGCCACCAACCGATCGCACCGAAAAATAAAATTCCCAAAGTTGTCGACAGAAATCCCTGCATAAAAACATCACGAGGAATTCGTCCCGTCATATAAGCCACCGGCATATAGACGGCGTTGCAAAAGGGGAGTTTCAGCAGAACACTTTTAAAAGGCTCTGGGATCAGATCCAAGGGAATCAATTCGCCGCTCAATAGCCACAGTGCCAAGTTTTTTGCCACCGTAAAAGAATGGACGCGGGTCAACGAGAAGGCAAACGTGGACACAATAAAACTCAGACAATGAACCATGATCAAATAATAAACCACCAGGGCCAGCGCAATCGGGACCTTGCTGAAGTCCGTGGGCAAATCCATCCAGTAAATCACGGCCAATGGGATCATCAAACTAAAGATCGAGGTCACAAATTTATAACCCATCAACTGGCTCAGGTAATATTCAAAGAAACTCATCGGTCGAACCAAAAGTCCATTGATGCTGCCGGATTCAACCTCTTCGATCATCCTGAACTCGTACATCCAGCTTGAGCTAATTCGACCAATGAAAGCGACCCAGAGCACATAGGCTAAATAGTACTCGCGAGTAAAGCCGCCAATGCTGGTGCTCGTGGAGCTGGCAAAGATAGCAATCCACAACGTCAACTCGATCAATGCCGTGCACACGGGTTGCAAGACGACATCGGTCAGGAAATTGACTCGGTATTCGAGGTTAGTGATGACCGCCAGGCGAAAGAACGCGAGATTCCTTCTCCAAAAAGCGGTGAATGATGTCTTCAAAATCGGCCTCTTCAAATTTCAAGTTATGAATTCCTGGTAAACGAGTGATTTTCCCCAAGATAGGAGCAAGATCTTTAGAGCTGACCTCCACGGAAAATTCTTGTTGGGTGGCTGAAAGCTCCAATCCATCCATCAGCTGAAGGTTTTCAGGAAGGGGTTCAATCAACGAAAACGTGATTTTTTGCAAGGACTCTGTTTTTGCCACGAATCCCTGAACGGTTCCATCATAGACAAACTGCCCTTTGCTGATCAAAAGCAAACGATCTGCCAGCTTCGCAATGTCATCCATATAGTGACTGGTCAGAATCACCGTGGGACCTTTCTCGCGCACATATTCCCCAAGAAATTTTCGAATGCTGGTTTGGGCGACAATATCCAGGCCGATAGTGGGTTCATCCAAGAAAAGAATTTCGGGACTGTGAAGCAGAGATCCAATGATCTCCATCTTCATGCGCTCACCAAGACTCAGTCGTCGCAGTTGAGTTTGCAACACGTGTTTGCATTCAAGCAACTCAGCCAGCTCTTGGACCCGCATCAAGGCGGTCTTACGATCCAGATCATAGATCTCGGCGAGCAAAGCAAAACTGTCGTTGGGAGCAAGATCCCACCACAACTGATTTTTTTGCCCTAGCAAAATGCTGATTCGTTTCAAAAAGGCTGATTTTCTCTCCCAAGGCTGGAAGCCCAGCACTGAAGCTGTGCCCGAGCTTGGATGAATCAAACCAGAGAGCAGTTTGAGCAAAGTGGTTTTGCCCGCACCGTTGGCGCCAACAAGTCCAATGATCTGGCCGGACTCAATCTGCAGAGTGGTTGGAGCCAGGGCTGTTTTTTCGATATGCTTGCGGTCCCAAAAGCCACGCAGACTTTCGAGCAGACCTTCGGGTTTTTCATAGGACACAAAAACCCGGGAAAGGTCTTTGGTTTCAATCACTAAACTCATGCAATTCCTGTTCGCTCAATAAGAGAGCACTTCTTTGATTTCTGGAAAGAGCTCTTGCAGACGCACTTCGATGCCCTGCTTGAGTGTCGCGGTGGAGCTTGGACAGCCCGAGCATGCGCCATGCAAACTCAGGTAAAGAATGCCCTCTTCAAATTTGGCAAACTTGACATCTCCGCCATCCATCGCCACGGCTGGTCGGATTTCTGCATCCAAAGCTTGTTTGATTTTTCGCACCAAGGGGCTGTCGTCGGCGGATTCATCGCTGCTGGACGGAGCCTCCATTGCTTCTACGGCTTCGCCGCCTTCGATATGTTCTCGGATGAGGCCGGCCAAGGGTTCCGCTAGAACCTCCCAGTCCACCCAGTCTTGTTTGGTGACAGTGACGAAATCAGCGCCGATATAAACAGCACTTGTCCATGGAAATCCAAAAAGTTTGGTTGCCAAAGGAGAGCGTTGAGCTGTCTGGGCATCCGGAAAGTCCTGGGACTTGGTTGAAATGGGACTTGAAAATTGAAATTTTAACGTCGCAGGATTGGGTGTGGTTTCAATCCGAATTTGGGGGGTGGTCATCGAAAGCCTCCAGATGATCAACGAATGTCTCGTGACGAGAAGCTCCATTTGGTCTCTCTGTTCCAGTGAAAAGTCAATGAACGCCTTGATTTGACAGACAAAAAACAATAGGCTCGGGGGCTCATTTCAAGGAGCCATCATGACACCAAGAGTAAGAGAGATTTTGAGCTGGTACGGAGCCGATAATCCTGGAGTTCTCACCAACCTGTCACGCCTGTTGAATCACGGTCGATTAAAGGGCACGGGGAAGATGGTGATTTTGCCAGTGGATCAAGGGTTTGAACATGGACCGGCAAGATCTTTTGCAAAAAATCCCGATGGTTACGATCCCGCTTATCATTTTGAATTGGCGATTGAATCCGGTTGCAATGCTTATGCGGCTCCCTTGGGCGCTCTGGAAGCCTGTGCGCGGGATTATGCCGGGGATATTCCATTGATTTTAAAAATCAATAATTCCGATTCTTTGTATTCGAGCAAAAGCCCAATCTCGGCGCTGACTTCCAGCGTGGACGATGCCCTTCGTTTGGGTTGTGCGGGAATTGGCTTTACCATTTATCCAGGAAGTTCTGAGCGCAAAGAAATGTACGAAGAAATTATGGTGGCCTCAAAGCGTGCGAAAGAGGCAGGTTTGGCGGTGATCATCTGGTCTTACGCCCGCGGCGAACAAATTTCCAAAGACGGTGAAACCGGCATCGATGTCATTGCCTATGCCGCTCACATTGCCGCGCAGTTGGGCGCTCATATCATCAAGGTGAAGCCTCCAACAGCTCATATCGAACAAGATGCGGCCCGTAAGGTTTATGAAGCTCAGGGTATCAAAGTGACTTCGCTCGCAGATCGCGCCCGTCATGTGGTACAGTCTTCGTTTAACGGCAAACGCGTGGTGATTTTTTCTGGCGGCGAAGCCAAATCCACCGATGAAATTTTGGCCGAGGTAACTCAGCTGGCGCAAGGTGGAGCATTTGGCAGCATCATGGGTCGTAATGCTTTTCAACGTCCGAAAAAAGAAGCTATCGAGCTGCTCCACCGAGTGCAGGATACTTTTGCAGGAAAAGCGCTTTAAAAAACTGAAGGATCTCTAAAAATATGCATGGCGATGACAATCCCCTAAGAGCCGAAAAAAGAAAAAAACTGCACGCCTTAAAAGAAGCGGGGATCAATCCCTTCCCGTATTCATTTGAACGCAATGCCAATGTTTCAGAATTGGTAGAGCGTCATGCAGACAAATTGCAGACCGGGGAAAAACTGCCCGAGACCAAATATCGAATTGCGGGTCGGTTGATGACCTTGCGATCAATGGGAAAGGCTGCGTTTTTTAACTTGCAGGACCAAACTGGAGCTTTGCAGGTTTATGTGAAGCTGGAAGAACTGGGCGAGATAGATCGCAAGGCTTTCGAGCTCGTGGATCTGGGGGACATCGTTGGGATTGAGGGCTATGCCTTTAAAACCCAAAAGGGGGAGTTTTCCCTGCACGCAAAAAAATTCGAGATGCTGACCAAAACTTTAGAGCCTTTGCCTGAAAAATTTCATGGCATCAGTGATGTGGAAATTAAGTACCGTCATCGGCACTTGGATTTGATGTCTGACCCTGAGTCTCGCAAAGTTTTTGAAACTCGGGCTAAAATCATTCGCGAAATTCGCAAATGGATGGAAGCTCGTGGTTTTATGGAGGTCGAAACTCCAACGTTGCAGCCCATTTATGGCGGAGCCGCAGCTCATCCTTTTGCGACTCATCATCGGGCGTTGGACATGAAGCTATACATGAAAATTTCGCCAGAGCTTTATTTAAAGCGACTGATCGTTGGTGGCTTCGAAAAGGTATTTGAAATCGGTAAAAATTTTCGTAACGAAGGCATCGATCGCACTCATAATCCCGAGTTCACCATGATGGAGTGGTACGAGGCCTATACGGACTATCAATACCAGATGAAACAATTTGAAGAATTGGTTTCTGGATTGGCACTGACGATCACTGGTTCAATGAAAATTTCTTATCAGGGCAAAGAGGTGGACTTCACTCCGCCTTGGCGTCGATTGACAGTGTTTGATGGTGTTCGCGAGTATGCGGGAATTGATCCCGACAAGGCCAGCGACGATGAAATTTTTAAAGCCTGCAATAAAAATGGATTGGGTTTGGAAAAGCCTCTGGTTCGGGGCGAGATGCTGATGAAACTTTTTGAAGCAACGGCTGAACAGCATCTGTGGCAGCCGACTTTCGTGATGGACCATCCAGTTGAAATTTCACCACTGACAAAAATTCATCGCGGGGATTCTCGTTTGGTCGAGCGGTTTGAGCCCTTTGTGGCCTGCATGGAAATCGGCAATGCCTACTCGGAGCTCAATGACCCCGAGGAACAGTACCGTCGCCTCAAGGAACAAGAGGACAAAAGAGGGTCGGACGAAGAAGCTCATCCGATGGATGATGACTTTGTTTATGCCATCGACAGCGGGATGCCGCCGACCGGAGGGGTCGGTCTTGGGATTGAACGAGTCGTCATGCTTTTAACCAATCAAAACAGCATTCGGGACATTATTTTATTCCCGACCATGAAATTAAAATGATAAAAAAAATCAGCCTTCTCTTTTTATGTTTGGGTTTTTTCATGGCCTGTCAGCAGAAACCGACCAAGGTTTTTGAAACGGTGCCGACCAAAGCTCACGAAAATGGTGAAGAGATCAAGATCACTGAGAACACGGTGATCTTAGATGCGCGCCCAGCCTTTGATTATGCCGTGGCCCATTTGAATGGGGCCCTCAATGTTCGCCCCGAAGACTTCACACAGAAAGAAATGCCGTTCATTGGTCTTCTGGAAAAAGATCTTTTCTATCACGCCCGACGTCTGGCTCGCATGGGAATTGGACCCGAGACCCCGGTCGTCGTTGTTGGTCGTGGCCCTATGGGTATTGGAGAAGAGGGGCGGGTCGCATGGACCTTACGGTACATGGGAGTTCGTCACGTACAGTTTGTGGCCATCGATTATTTTGAGTTGCCACTGACGACGGTGGAGGCTCCCCCGAGAGCCTCGGTTCCGATGTGGAAACCCGAGCTCGACGAGTCCCTGATTGTTGATCGGACGCAATTTATCAAAGAGTCCATCAAAGCAAAGGGCTATGCAGATCCTCCGGTGGTAATTGATGTTCGTCCGGTGAAGGAATACCTGGGAAAGGTCCGATCTCCCTATTTCAGAACAAGCCCTGATATTGGAGCCATCAATATTCCGTGGGACGAGTTTTTTGATTCGAAAGGTTTGCCGAACGCGGGGATTCGCAAAAAACTTGAAGAGGTTCATATCACTGCCGAGAAAAAAATCTTAGTCATCGCCAATATCGGCATCGAATCTGCAGCAGTCACCCTGGCGCTGCGGGATCTCGGTTATCATCGGGCCGCGAATTTTGCCGGCGGTTATCTGGAACTGGTCAACTTAAAGAAATAGAGCTGCCGCTAGTAACCTTCGGACAGCCGGACAGAGCCCTGACGACCCCTCATGCGTGGGCTGGTCGCTTTCTGAAAGGCCTGATCTGATTTTGTCGCGGCGGCGCTTCGAATGCACTTGATTCTGTCGGTATCATCCATCGAGGCTTCGCAGGCTTCGAGCTTTTTGGGTGAAAAAAGAGTCACCTGATTGAGATCCAAACATTCATAGAAGCTCTTGTCGTCAAACTGTTTGGCGCAGGTGGATGCTAGATACCAGTCGGGCTGCATCTTTTTTATTTTTGCCAGGCAGGACGTTTTTTCTTTCTCTCCTAGAAAACGATCGCAGAGACCCTCTGGATTTTGAGGTTCAAGCGCCGCAGCCGTCGCGCTCAGCAGAATCATTGTGCAGAAATAGAGCAAAGCCTTTTTCATTGAAAACTCCCTTTGTTCGACAGAGACCAATACTTAGGCGGCTTTTAATTTAAATAAAACTGAGTACATGGCTTTGAGTAGGTCAGGATCATAGCGGCCTGCCAGCTTTTCTTTCATCATCGTAACAGCGTCCAATGGTTTCATCGGTACATTGTAAGAACGTTGGGTGGTGAGAGCGTCATAGGTGTCGGTGATGGCAACAATACGAGCAAAGGGATGGATCTCATCGCCCGAAATGCTCTGTGGGTACCCATTGCCGGTCCAGGATTCGTGGTGTTCAAAACAAGCAGCTTTGACCGCATCACTGATATTGTCATTTTGGTTTAAAATCAAAAGTCCATACTGGGGATGTTTCTGCATTTGAGCCCATTCGGCATCATTCAGGCCGCCTTTTTTGCACAGAATATCCAGGCTGACCTGGCGTTTGCCGACGTCATGGAATAGAGCTGCGATGCCCATTTCTTCGAGCTCTTTTTTGTTGGAGATTCCAGAGGCTTCGGCCAATCCCAACGAATAAATGCCCACATCCAAAGAATGATTGTAGGTGTAAAAATCATGGCCTGACAAAGAGATCAGGTGCGCCATGGCCTCTGGTTCGGCCTTCATAAAGGTCACGAACTCTTCAATCAGGGGGCGGGCGCCATCGAGAGCCTTGTTCACATCTGGATTTTCATACAGCTCTTCAACCAAGGTCATCGAAGACTCGCGAAGTAAGATGGCTTTTTCGCGAACGTTGAGGTCTTCGGAAATCATCTGATCATGGACATAGTTTTTATAGGCTTTTCGATCTTCTTCTTTGACCAAGAAATGACTGCCGCTGTCTCGGGACCCAAGAGCTTCAATTTTTTCTTGAACCAGTTTGTCGCCCGCACGCAAATAGATGATGTTTTGATCATTGATCCTGAGGTAGAGGTCGAAACTGGTGGGTTTTTCGGGGATCAGGGTGCTGATTCGTACTTTGAAGAAACCAGGTGTATCCATCTTTTTATTTTGCCATGTCCCTGCTATTGACGCACTTTCTTCTCACTGTGAAACAATCCAACGTCTGGGAGTTTGACAAAAAAACCCGAATCTGCGTGAAATGGGAACCTATGTCCAAGGCCCCTGCGTCCAATGACCGTGAAAAAATGCCAGCGCCAGCTCTGAGGTTCGAGACAAATGTCCAGTACCTCAAAGGCGTCGGGCCCCAGTTAGGAGCTTTGCTGGCCAAGAGAGGCATTCATACAGTTCGTGATCTTTTGCAGTACTATCCAAGAGCTTACGAAGATCGAAGGGCCGCGCGGGACATCGCTAGCTTAAAGCCGGATGAGGTCGTCAGCTTAAAAGCCCAAGTGGTTAAAGTAGCAGCTATTCCCATGGGGAAATCTCACCGAAAAATATATGATGTGCTGTTGCGAGATGCGTCGGGGCAGATTCACTGCAAATATTTTCGCACTCCCTATCGGGGTTATTTTGAACGTTTCAATGCTTTTAAAGAGGTTCGAGTCACCGGCAAGGTGATTGATTACCGAGGGCGGCTTGAATTTCACCACCCCGATATTCGGGATTTAGCATCCGATGAAGAGATCCAAGACGATGTCATTCCAATCTATGTCGAGATTGAAAACTTAAGCTCTGCCAAAATTATGCGTTTAATCCGGCAGTGTTTGGCGCAGCTTTCCGATGAGAGCTGGGGTGCAGAAAAGCTACCTTCCAGCTTGCTGAAAAAGTATCAGCTGATGGAAAGAAAAGAATCTTTGTGGAAGCTGCATCAGCCCCCAGCTGAACTTAGCGCAGAATTTATTCAGTTAAAGTCTGCGGCTCATCACCGGATTATTTTCGAAGAATTTTTTTGGCTTGAGCTTTATTTGGCGGCGAAAAAAGCAGGCCTTCAAAGAGAAAAAGGCTTGGCTCTGCGAATTCCGTCCACGGATCGAAGGGCGACGCTGATCCAGAGCCTTCCTTTTCAAATGACAGGGGCCCAGCTCCGGGCCTTTGAAGAAATTAAGAATGACATGATGAAAGATCAGCCCATGCATCGAATGGTGCAAGGAGATGTCGGAAGTGGAAAAACACTGGTCGCTTTTCTGGCGGTCCTGTTCACTATCGATAATTCTTTTCAGGCGGCCCTCATGGCGCCCACGGAAATACTTGCGGAACAGCACTTTCGTAATGCTGAAAAAATGCTGGGTCCCCTTGGCGTCAAGGTGGCATTGTTGTCGGGGAAAACCAAAGCCGCTGCCCGAGAAGAGATGGCCCAGAAACTACAAACCGGCGCCCTTGATTTTTTGATTGGAACCCATGCTCTCATTGAAGAGGACATCCAGTTCAAGAATTTGGCCTTGGTGGTGATTGATGAGCAACATCGTTTTGGTGTCGAACAGCGTGGGAAATTAAAGGCCAAGGGGATCTCGCCGCACTTTTTGGTGATGACGGCCACCCCCATTCCGCGGACTTTAGCAATGACGGTCTATGGAGACCTGGAGGTTTCACTCATCGATGAAATGCCCCCAGGGCGAAGTCCCATCCAAACCCGCGTTATTTATGAAAATAAACGACCGCAAGCCCTGCAGTTTATGCACGAACAAATCATGAAAGGACGTCAGACCTACATCGTCTATCCTTTGGTTGAAGAGAGCGAAAAAATCGACCTAAAAAACGCTGTGGACGAGTTTGAAAAGTTGCGGCAGCAATTTCCGGAAATCAATATGGGTTTAATGCATGGAAAGATGAAAGGCCCTGAAAAAGAAGCCGTGATGGATTCTTTTCGCCAGGGCAAAATCCAAGTTCTGGTCAGTACGACAGTGATCGAGGTCGGCGTGGATGTGCCCAATGCAAACATGATGATCGTCGAGCATGCCGAGCGTTTTGGTTTGTCTCAGCTTCACCAGTTGCGTGGGCGTGTTGGCCGAGGCACGGCCAAGAGTTTTTGCATTCTGATTATGGGTCGGGCCGTGTCCGAAGAGGCTCGGGCCAGAACTCAAATGATGGAGCAGACCACGGATGGATTTAAAATCGCCGAATTTGATTTAGAAATGCGCGGGCCCGGAGAGTTCTTGGGAACCCGCCAATCCGGCTTGCCTGGATTTCAGATGGCCAATTTGGTGCGGGATGTTTTGATTTTACAAGAGGCCAGACAGGCAGCTTTTGACATTCTCAGAGAAGATCCAGAGCTGAAGGAAAAGGAGAATCTTCTCCTGAGAGAAGAACTCCTTCGTTCTCACGGCCCAACGGCCTTAGCGGGCATTGCCTGACGCAAATAGGCATAAGCTGAGATTATAAGTCCCCTCGAAATAATTTGCACAGAAAAGTCTTTATTCTTTCTTTATTCAGTGATCGAATCTTTTCCAATCGAATCCAAGGGGGGAATTAATGGCACAAGGAACGAAACTTCAGTCAGGAATTCGGAGCCGAATTTCTGTTGCAACTCTGGTTGCGGTTTTAGCATTGGCTTTTGAAAGCCAGGCGGGAACTGTTTTGCATTTTCAAAATGGATCTGTTGATCCGACACAAGTTCGCACCAACATGTCGAGTGTGTTTGCGGTGAGTGCACAAGATTACGTTCTTCAATTCCATTCCTCAATTACAGAATCTGACAAAGCTGCCTTGACAGATATGGGTGTTCAGATTTTCCGCTATATTCCTGATGATGCTCTCATTGTACGTGCGACCGAGCGACAGTTGTCTCAGTTCGCAGCCACTGGAAAAGTGAATGCTTGGATTCCGTTTCAAGGGACCATGAAATTGTCACCAAGCCTGCCAACTCTGAGTGTTTTCTCGGTGGGACGTATGGAAAATATTTTGGTGGCTGCTTTCACCAATGAGGACGCCAAAAATATTTTGCAAGCTTTGAAAAATCGCGACAGTGAACTTCAAGTTTTGGATCAAACAGACCGGTTTGTCGCTGTGAGAATGGACATGGCTTTTGTCTCTAACTTGATGAGCATGAAAGGTGTCGAGTTCATCCAGAAGCTGGAGAAAATGGAGTCTTTGAATTTCCGTTTACAAGATGGGGACATGGACACTTCTGAGGTTGCTCCCAAAGGGGACTACTCAGATCTCAATGGATTTGAGGCCGGCACAAAAGTGATGAATTTTGAATCAATGTGGGCCAAGGGGTACCATGGGGAAGGTCAAATTGTTTCTATGGCGGACACCGGTTTGGATTCGGGTGTCGCTGACAGTATTTCTCCTGACTTCACTGGAGCGGTTAAATCTGGTTATTCTTTTGGTGCAGGTGCAAAAACATGGAGTGACCCCATGGGGCATGGAACTCATGTGGCTGGATCTGTCCTGGGTCGAGGCACTTCGTCAGGTGGGGCGTTGAAAGGTGGCGCTTATGCCGCCGAGATGGTGGCTCAAGGGATGTGGTCTACAATTATCGATAACCTCACTGTACCGCCAAAATTGAATAAGCTTTTTGATGCGGCTTACAACGATGGGGCTCGTATTCACACCAACTCTTGGGGTGCGGCTCGAAACTTTGGTGTTTATGATTCTATGGCTCAGCAAGTGGATGATTTCATGTGGAATCACCCCGACTTTTTGATTCTCTTCGCAGCTGGAAATTCTGGCGTGGATATGGACAGAGACGGCCGAATTGATCCCAATTCAGTGGGTTCTCCTGGAACAGCAAAAAGTGCTCTGACGGTCGGTGCTTCCGAGAATCTTTTGGCAATCGGAGGTATTCAGAAAAAAATCAGCGAATTAAAAACAGCCAAAGATGTTTGGCCGGCAGAGCCCATTTGGAGTTCAAAGATCTCTGATGAGCCCAATGGCATGGCGATGTTTAGCTCCAGGGGGCCAACAACTGATGGTCGTAGAAAGCCCGAGATCGTAGCTCCAGGAACGAATATTTTATCTGCTCGTTCTCATGTTCCAGGCGCTGAGGTTATGTGGGGAGCCTACAATGATGACTATGTCTACGCAGGTGGAACTTCGATGGCGACACCGCTGACGGCAGGGGCTGCTGCGCTGACGAGACAGTTTCTGATGCAGAAGAAAAATCAAGCCAATCCTTCGGCGGCTTTGATCAAAGCAACCTTGTTGCACACAGCATTTGATATGTTCCCAGGCCAATATGGTCAGGGCAGTGCAACTCAAGAGCTGCAGTTGCGACCCAACAGTGACGAGGGATATGGCCGAGTCGATATGAAAGCTGTTTCTGAACTGGGCAATGCCACTCGTTTTGTAGACTCAGAGGGTGTGGCAGAGGGTCAGAGTGAAGATCAAACAGTTCAAATGAAGTCCGGGACATTGCTGGCGAATCTCGTGTACACGGATGCTCCAGGGACGCCATCTGCGGGGGCTGCTTTGGTGAACAATATTGACCTTATTGTTACAGGGCCTGATGGCAAAGTTTATGGTGGCGGAGATTCCATCAACAACAATGAAGTGGTGGAGCTGAGTGGCTTGAAAGCCGGTCGTTACACCATTTCGGTGAAGGGGATTAAAATTCCAATGGGAAAAGCGGGAAAACAGCCATACGCGCTGGTGTACACTTCTCGTTAATTTATTCGCCTAATCTATTGATTTTACTATGAAAGCGGAGGCCAATCGGCCTCCGCTTTTTCTTTGAAAAAAGTCCTCGGTGCACTTCATAGGGTTTGATAACTCGTGTCAAATAGGCTATAAATTCCTTGGCTCATATTCCGCCTTTGAAATTGGTTTTGGGGTTCTGGAGTGAAGCGGAATGAGAGTGGAGGTTCAATAGTGGCAGAAGTTAAAACTCAATCGTCTTTAGTGGATTTTAAAGCTGGGGATCACGCAGTTTATCCTGGGCATGGTGTCGGTCTGGTTGTGGCCGTCGAGACCAAAGAAATCATGGGTTCAAAGCTGGAGTTCTATTCAGTTCAAATCCTTGAGACCGGCCTGAAAATCATGGTTCCAAAAACCAGCGTCAGTCAGGTGGGTCTGCGGCCCATTATCTCTGTAGACGAAGCCAACAAGGTGATTGAAATTCTCAAAGTCAAAGACGTTAAGATTGACAATCAAACCTGGAATCGACGCTATCGCGAGTACATGGAAAAGATCAAAACCGGATCCGTTTTTGAAATTGCTGAAGTTTTACGCGATTTGTTCCTCCTTCGGGTCGACAAGGAGCTTTCTTTCGGCGAAAGAAAAATGCTCGATACAGCCCGAGGTCTTTTAATGAAAGAGCTTTCCTTGGCTGTGGATCAAAAAACTTTGACGGACGAGGATGAAGTTCGGCAGATTTTCGGACTCTAGAGAATTCATGAACATTTGATTTTACAAAGGGCTCAATGCGTTGAGCCCTTTTTTTATGTCCAAAAGTCTCGACGAGGGGAGGTTTGGGGAGATGTCCCTTTCTGTGCGTCATCGATGTCGACTCGTTGGCAAATGGGTTCAAGGCTTCCATTGAAAATCAGACTGCGCTAGACTGATCCCTTGCTGTGTTTTCAGCCGGGAGGCCTTGATGTCTTTTCAGGAAGTTCGTGTTCGTTTTGCGCCTTCACCGACAGGTTATCTGCATGTTGGTGGCGCAAGAACTGCTTTGTACAACTATCTTTATGCCAAAAAACATGGCGGCAAATTTATTTTGCGAGTGGAAGACACAGATCAGGCTCGCAGCACTGAAGAGTCTTTGAAAATGGTTCTCGAAGATTTGCAGTGGTTGGGATTGAAGTGGGATGAAGGTCCTCATCCGAGCACTTTGGAGGCCATGGGGCCCTTTGGCCCTTACAAACAGAGCGAGCGGTTATCAATTTATAAAAATGTGGCGGAAGAGCTTCTGCAAAAGGGAGCAGCTTATTATTGTTTTTTGACGGACGAGGAGATCGATGCTCAAAGAGCGCTGGCCAAAGCGCAAGGGCGACCTCCCCATGTCGAGAGTCCCTATGAAAGTTGGTCCTTGGAAAAGTCTTTGGCAAAGATTGCTGAAGGTGGGCAGGCCGTGGTTCGATTTAAGACCCGTGCTCTGAAAAAAGACTATGTTCTGAATGACTTAATCCGCGGAGAGGTTCGATTCCCATCGGACATGGTTGGGGATTTTGTGCTTTTGCGCAGTGGTGGGATGCCAGTTTATAATTTCTGCTGTGCTGTGGACGATCACATGATGAAGATTTCTCATGTGTTGCGTGCGGAAGAGCATTTGCCGAATACCCTGCGACAGATGATGATCTATGAGGCCATGCACTGGGTGACACCGGCCTTTGGTCATTTGTCGCTGATTTTGGATGAAGATCGGCAGAAGTTATCAAAACGAAAAGGGGCAACGAGTTGCCATGAATTTAAACTGGAAGGCTACTTGCCAGAGGCTCTTTTGAATTTTGTGGCGCTTTTGGGTTGGTCTCATGCCAACGGCAAAGAAGTTTTGACCATGGACGAAATGATCTCGGGTTTTGACCTGGGCAGAGCAAATCCAGCGGGTGCTATTTTTGATGCGGTGAAATTAAAATGGATGAATGCACAGCACCTCAGAAATTTGCCGTCGGCAGAAATTTGGAAACAGATTGCTCCTTTTTTGCAAAATGCAGGTCTTGAGTTGTCTTCGGATCCGGCGTGGCAGGAACAGAGTGTAGATGTGTTTAAGTCCGCCATGGAAACTTTGAACGATGCGGTGGAGTTGTATCGACCTCTGTCTGACAAATCTTTTACCATTCATGATGAGGCCAGCGAGGTTTTTACTTGGGAATCCAGCAAGGCGGTTCTTGCAGCTTGGAAAGAGCTGGTCGAACAAGAGAACTCTGAGTTTATGACTGAAGAGAGATTTTTGAAGCTTCAGGATCTGGTGAAAGAAAAAGCTCAGGTTAAAGGTAAGTTTTTGTTCATGCCCATTCGTGTGGCGGTGATTGGGAAACCCCATGGCGCCGAGCTGAAAATTTTGGTTCCGTTGATGTCGAAGAAAAGTTTGCTGGCGCGGGTGAATCAGTGCCTGGGAAAGCTTTAGGATTGGGAATTTGAGGAGCAAGCCAATGTTGGTGGTTTACAATACGCAGACTCGAAAAAAAGAAGAATTCAAACCTTGGACCCCGGGGCAGGTGAAGATGTATTGCTGCGGACCCACGGTCTATGGGCTTTTGCATGTCGGAAATTTTCGGGGCGCCATTTTTTACAATCTGGTTCGCAATTGGCTGGAAGTTCAGGGTTACAAGGTCACATATGTTTATAACTATACGGATGTGGACGATAAAATTATCGATCAGGCAAAAAAAGAGGGGACAACGGCCTCTGAAATTTCTGAGCGTTATATTCAAGAGTTTCAAAAAGATTTTGCTCGTTTGAAATTGCGACCGCATGATCACAATCCCAAGGTGACCGAGTATATGGAGCCCATCCAACAGATGGTGGGTGATTTGGTTTCAAAAAATAAAGCGTATGTGTCGGACGGCGAGGTCCTTTATTCCATCAAGGCCTTTGATGGTTATGGAAAACTTTCGAATCGCAATCCAGATGATCTTAAGGCCGGGGTGCGTATCGAGGTTGATCGCAAGAAACAGGATCCTTTGGATTTTGCACTTTGGAAGCCATCGAAACCCGGAGAGCCCGCTTGGGAGTCTCCATGGGGGCCAGGGAGACCAGGGTGGCACATTGAGTGCTCGGCCATGGCAAAAAGTATTCTGGGAGAGCAGATTGATATTCATGGCGGCGGCATGGATTTGATTTTTCCTCACCATGAAAATGAGATTGCCCAGAGTGAGGGCTGCAGTGGCAAGGCTTATGTGAAGTACTGGTTGCACAATAATATGCTGAATTTTTCCGGCGCGAAAATGAGCAAGTCTTTGGGAAATATCAAAACTGGCCGAGCCTTTATGGACGAATACAATCCAGAGATTTTTAAATATATGCTGTTGTCGGTGCATTATCGTTCTATCAGTGATTTTGGTGAGAACGGAATTGATCAGGCGGTGCATGCTCTGGCCAGAATCTATTCGGCCCTGGCCTTGGCCGAGCAGTTAATCACAGGGGACACCAAAGAAGACCCTGGGTTTCAGAAAATTACCAGTGAAGCTTGGGCTCAGATCACTGAGAGTTTAAATGATGATTTCAATACGCCAGAGTCCTTTGCGCGGGTATTTGAAGTGATTCGGCAATTTAATGCTCAGGTCAAGCGGGGAGTGAAGCCTTCGCCGGCGGTGAGTGGGAAGGCCTTGGCTCTTAGGAATTTTGTGGTCAAATTTGGTCAACTGATGTCTCTGTTTCAAGAGCCCGCTCGGGAATTTTTGATCACTTTGGATGATATTTTACTGAACAAGAAAAAATTGGTTCGAGCTGACATTGATCAATTGGTGGCTGCTCGTGCTCAGGTCCGGGCGGCCAAGGACTTTAAAAAATCCGACGAACTGAGGGACCAGCTGACAGCCATGGGCATTGCCGTCAGTGACACTCCCGAAGGGAGCGAATGGGAAGTCGCAAAGTAAAAAACTTTCAGTTGGTGTCCGAGTTTAAGCCCTCGGGAGACCAACCCAAAGCCATTCATGATTTAGTCGATCATTTTCAGAAGAATCTGAATCATCAAACCTTATTGGGTGTTACCGGATCGGGGAAGACCTTCACCATGGCTCATACCATCGCGGCTCTCAACGAGCCCGCGTTGATTTTAGCACCCAATAAAACCTTGGCCGCTCAATTGTATTCCGAGTTCAAAGAGCTTTTTCCCAATAATGCGGTCGAGTATTTTGTCTCTTATTACGACTACTATCAGCCGGAAGCCTATATCCCTTCAACTGACACTTATATTGAAAAAGATTCCGCCATCAATGAACAGATTGATCGCATGAGGCATTCGGCGACCAGGTCTTTGTTTGACCGGCGGGATGTGATTATCGTTAGCAGTGTTTCTTGCATCTATGGTCTGGGCAGCCCCGAGGCCTATGAAGGGATGATGATTCAGCTGATTTCCAATACAGAAATGAAGCGGGATCATTTGTTGAAAGAATTGATTCGCATTCAGTACCAAAGGAACAATGTGGATTTTCATCGCGGAACGATTCGGGTCCGAGGGGACATCGTCGAGATTTTTCCTCCGTACGAAGAAGAAAAAGCTATTCGGGTCGAGTTTTTTGGAAATTTCATCGAAAAAATTGCGTGGATGGATCCACTGACCGGAGAGGTGCTTGAGGAATTGGATCAGATTGGAATTTATCCGGGGTCTCATTATGCCACAGGGGATGACAATATAAAACGAGCGGTGGGAAATATTCGCGATGAGCTACGTGAGCGGCTTCAGTATATGCAGAAAGAGATGAAGTTTCTAGAAGCGCAACGGCTCGAGCAGAGAACTCTTTACGATATTGAGATGATGGAGCAAATGGGGTTTTGCCAGGGGATTGAAAACTACTCGCGACATTTGACAGGGCGATCTCCGGGGGAACCGCCGCCCACCTTGTTGGAATATTTTCCGTCCAAGTTTATTACCTTTGTGGATGAGTCCCATGTCACCATTCCTCAGATTGGGGGGATGTACCGCGGGGATCGGGCGCGGAAGATGAATCTCGTGGAGCATGGTTTTCGGTTGCCCTCGGCTCTGGATAATCGGCCTTTGAATTTTCAAGAGTTCGAAGGGTTTATGGACAAGGTCGTGTATGTCTCGGCAACCCCTGGTGCTTATGAGTTTGAAAAAAGCGAAGGCATCATTGTAGAGCAAATTATTCGCCCGACCGGGTTGGTCGACCCGCAAGTCGAGGTCCGGCCGGTGAAACATCAGGTGGATGATTTGCTAAAAGAGATTCGTTTGCGGACAAAGAAGAAAGAAAGAGTGTTGATTACGACACTGACGAAACGAAGTGCTGAAGACTTGAGTGAGTATTATGAGTCTTTGGGCATCAAAGTAAAATACTTGCACAGTGATATTGAGACTGTCGAGCGAGTCGAGATTATTCGAGATTTGCGGTTGGGCGTTTTTGACGTATTGATTGGGATCAACTTGTTGCGAGAAGGATTGGATATTCCCGAAGTTTCGTTGGTGGCCATCACCGATGCGGACAAAGAGGGGTTTCTGCGCTCAGAGAGAAGTTTGATTCAGACGATTGGCCGTGCGGCAAGAAATCTCAATGGCCATGTAATTCTGTATGCGGACAGAATGACGAATTCGATGACTAAAGCCATGGGCGAGACCGATCGTCGTCGAAAAATTCAGACCCAGTACAATTTGGATCATGGAATTACGCCGGCGGGGATTAAGAAAAAAATCAGCGAAGGCATTGGTGATTTGTTCGACGGAAATCCAGCTGGACGTATTGGTCACGAAAACAAAAAGTGGGAAAATCTTTTTGAAAAGTTTTCGGAAAGCCCCGAGAAGTTGCCAAAAGAAATCGGCAGTCTTCGAGAGAAAATGAAAAAGGCGGCAGCCAAGTTGGATTTCGAAGAGGCGGCCAAAATTCGAGATGAAGTGAAGCGGCTGGAGATCCTAGAGCTGGGTCTGAGGTCGGGAAGTATCGAGACGGATTTGAATAAAACTGAAGGCGGTGAAGTTGTATTGCCTTCGAACAAAGGAGATCGAAAATGACACGGATATTGTTCTTAGCGCTCTTGTTTTCAAGTTATGCAATGGCCGGGGTGGAGATGGCTCAAACGGAGATGCCTGAAACTGCAAAGTCTAAAGCTCATCAGGAGAATGCAGATGTTTCTCATGGTGCGATTAAGATGGCGCGGGTCTTTTTCGTCGAACCATTGGACGGAGCCACCGTGCCCGGCACATTCAAGGTTAAAATGGGTGTTGAGGGAATGACGCTGACTCCGGCTGGAAAAAAGGTCAATGATGTGACTGCTGGCCACCATCATTTGATCGTGGATGG
>Ga0210057_1002561_pt1 | contig 25897 bp, 26 predicted proteins | sample CryGeyCG2114_010_2_FD_183968 | JGI IMG/M metagenome (GOLD analysis project Ga0210057, IMG submission 183968) | Groundwater microbial communities from aquifer - Crystal Geyser CG10_big_fil_rev_8/21/14_0.10 (SPAdes) (version 2) | ecosystem: Environmental > Aquatic > Deep subsurface > Groundwater ...
TACCGTATTGCCGTGGCCCGCCATTTTGCCTACCGTATTGCCGTGGCCCGCCATTTTGCCTACCGTATTGCCGTGATACTCCACTTTGCTGTTCTGCTTCTTGTTGGAACCTATTTTTTTGGCATTTCTACACAAAAAAGCTTATTCATATCGTTAACAATTCATTAAGTCGTTGTTCGAGATACGCCGGAAAAGAACAATATGTGCATGGGGTATTTCTATGTTCTTCAAAGTTCTAAAAATCCGGAATGGTTTTATAAGGGATCTACCATTGACATGAGACGCAGATTACAACAGCATAACAATGGAGAAGTTATTGCCACAAAACCCTACCTACCTTTTCGATTTGTATATTGTGAAACGTATGTGAATGAAAAAGCTGCGCGACTACGCGAATCGGCAATTAAGAAGAATGGCAATATGTGGGTTCCTCTACGTAGGAGAATTATACAAAGCCTCTCATGATTGATCCGCCAAGACGGGCATAGACAAGTTTGCCCCACCACTTCAATTCCTTCAATACTATGAACAGTGAACAAAAAACTTCCTAAACATGTCAGTCGACGAACTTATGGTTCTTGAGTTAGGAGCCGGTGCTGATGCATCAGCAAAACTTCGCAACCAAATCGTAAATTACAAACTGCAGAAGGAACTTTTAAAAGAAAATAAGAATTTGGTGTATGCCACTTGGTTTTTAGCTGTCGCAACAATTATTTTGTCAGGAGTGACATTGTGGTTCGGCTAGTTCTAACTCCGTTCAATACAGCCCGCCATTACCGAATCCTAATCTTCGAACCGATATCTGGTTTTGCAAAGCGCAAATATGCAGACTGATGCAGTCTCGTGTAGCGGTCTTCTCCGTCTTCCCATTTGCGCACAATTTCGAGATGTCCACCATTTGGGTTTTGGTACATGACAAGTGCACCTGGCTCTGCATCACGCAGTGAGTGTGCAATCTTCACACGTTGCGACACATTTCCAACAATCACTTTAATGTATCCACCGTTTTCTTTCTCTGCCTTTAATACTTCTTCCCAGTGAAGCTCTGGGTTCTTAGAGTAACTAATCATATTTCCAAAGCGGTCGGCGTATGCAAGCTCCCATCGTAGATCATCAAAGTCTGGAATAAGATCAAGAGGCTGATCTTCTAATGACAACCCATGATCTGGGAACATCATGACCGGTGTATAGCTCGAACGAAACTGTTCTTCGGGTCCATAGAGACCGTTATCAATATTTGGCAAAACAGATAGTGTCTTAATCTTTTCTTTTACCCATGAAAGTGCCCGTAAATCTGTTGTAACAATTCGCACTGCCCCCGCCGTTGCAAGGTAAAACGGTGCACCGTTTTGATGAGTTTCTGTGCGTGGAGCTGCATTAATAAAAATACCTGTCTGTGTTTTTGCAAATTCATCCTTTGCTTCTTTGGGCATGTGCTTACATTTTTCTGTCTCTTCATGCATTTCTAAAATAAGCATCACCATATGATTCATCACATTTTCACGACCATAAATATCAAATACACGTCGCACGGGCATTAACGGAAACGATCGAAAATCTGTTGATATTAATGCATCTGCATCGTCTTGATCAAAAGGACTCTTGCTTCGTCCATAGGTATCTGAGAACAGATACATACGTCGAAGATCTTCTGAAGGAATCATATAACCAGAGTAATGGTTTTTATACCCTTATTCTAGATATAAGACTGGATTTTTCTTCACACCATTGAGACGAACTTCAAAGTGTACATGAATACCAGTTACACCGTATACAAGCCCTGTGTTTCCCATCCACGAAATAGTTTGTCCACGTGCGACGGTATCCCCCTTCTTTACATAAAGCTCTTTATTATGCCCATACAGTGTGACGAGGCCGTTCCCGTGGTCTATCTCTATGACGTTTCCATACCCTCCGTTCCAGCCTGTATCTGCGCGAATAACTGTACCTTCTTCCGCTGCATAGATAGGTCCTCCTCCTCTATCTTGCATATCAACAGCGAAATGTTTTGAGTGGAACTGTTGTGTGTAAAAACAGTCAGACGCACACGGCTTCTGTAAGACTCCTGCTGTTGGCGTTGGTGTAAATGCTGCATCAGGCTCTTTGAGCACTTCTACCGGCCTTGTTGGCTCTTTGGCATTTGGCTTCGTAGTATCGGTCGTTTTTTCTGGTGTCGTTGGTTTATTATCTACTGTTGCCACCTCCACTGTCTTTTGAATAATTGGCTTCGCACCGGGGATGATCAGCTGCTTACCTGCAATGATAAATTCATTTTGCAATTCATTCTGCTTCATAATATCTGCCTGTGGTATATCGTAAATTTGTGCGATGCGGCTAAGCGTCTGCCCACGAGAAACAGTGTGCAACACTCCGTCTACAGGAAGGATGAGAAGCTCATCACCTGGTTTAATTGCCTGACCCTTTTGAAGATTGTTTGCCCATTGAATTGTTTCAACAGAAATTGGATACCAACGAGAAAGTCGTTCGAGGCTATCCCCCTCCTTCACAATATGAATTGTCCCCTTTGCATATGCACGACGTGCACTTTGTTGTGTGAGTGGTGACGTCTTCTTTAGGAATCCATCTTCAACTAACAAGAACTGCTGAGATGCAATAGCAACTTCCTCAGGTGCAAGAGCTGCCTTTGGTACATACGGTGGTAACAATGATCCTACGACAAATACGAAGAAGCAGACCGTACGAACACGACCAGAGATCCATCGATGAGTAGAGGAAGATGAAGACATACGTTAGAAATTAATATTCTGTCGAACAGCAACAGGCGTTGTCGGACTTCTACTAAGAACAGACAAAATGGTATTCATGTCTGTATACCGCTGTGTAGAATGCAAAAGCACTACAATGTAATGATTACCACCCGATTCAACCACAGACATCAAACATTGCCCTGCATCCACCGTTGTCCCTGTTTTACCAGCAAGAACCTCTGCCTGTGTCGTACTCTGCTTATGCAACAATGCATGTGTATGGTACAGCTGAATGCTGTCACCAGCTGTACTGACAATACGTTGCCCAGCACGCCCAAGTCGATCTGCAATTTCTGGATACCGCATAGCAAACATCGCAAGCCACGCAATATCTTGGGGTGTCGACCAATGTGCAGGATTATCAAGTCCTGCTGGGTTTGTAAACGACGTACTTCTCAGTCCCAATTCTAGTGCGCGCTCATTCATCTCTCCTACAAATGCCGAACTAGAACCACTATGGAACTGCGCTAATGTAAGAGCTGCATCGTTCGCAGAGTTGATCAATAAAGCAGAAAGGAGATCTCCGACTGTAAACTTTTCACCTGGTGGTAAGTATGCCTTATTCCCAATCATATCAACAACGCTATGTGGAATAGTCACAAGCTCATCGAGCTCATGATTTTCGACAATAATAAGCGCTGTCATAAGTTTTGTGAGACTGGCCATCGATCGTTGAATTTTCTGCTCTCTCCCATAAACCACTTGTCCGTTGTCACTATTGAATATGACAATACCAGATGCAGATAACTGATCATCAAATTGTAGCTCAGTGCTCGGAGGAGCAATGGCCATTTTTTCTAATGTCATCCCATCAGTATTGATATCCTGTGTCGCAGGAAACAAGCCTAAAAGAAGAGTTGCTAGCAGTGGTCTATACATCTCATATACTCTATTGGACTCACCCCAAAACTGGAAGTGGATCACACTATTTTATCGAGTAGTTCATGGTCGCTGGTCAAGCGATTAGGCTTGTAGAAATTGCAGAAAAGTTACTATTGATAAATAACACGATTCGATACTCGCAGATCTACATAGTCTTTAGCCTCTTCTATACCCACTTCTCGTAAGAATATACGGTATCTCTCTAGCTGATCTTCGAGAGGACTTTTGAGGTCAAACCACAATTCTCTATCACTAATTTGCAAATGAAACTCTTGTGCACGTAAATAGACTGTTCGTCGCTGCACCTCTTGTCCAAACTGTCTTAGAAATGCTATTTCCGCTGCATTAATACGTTCGATAAATGTTGGTGATACGAGTAGCGTTCTAGGAACTGGTCGCACTCCCCAGTCTACTAAGATAATCTCTGGCAATGTCTGTGTATCTTTTGCTGCAGTTGTTACAACATAAATACCTTCTTCTGTCACGTAATCAACTGTTGCCCCTGTGCCTACAGGGGCATCAATATCATCTGGCTCTACAATACGCAATCGTGCAACGAGTGGCTGCAATTCTATTTCGACATGCAACACGGATGCATACTCTTTCCCTATTTTTACGCGTTCAATGTCTGCGATGCTCTCGTTTAGTAGTTGCTCAACTTCAAATGAAGACAAGAAAAATAAATGACGACCAAATAATGATGACAATGTACTTTGCACTTCTTCGATATCAAGTCGAGGGCTAAGCCTTGTTACTTTTATTTCTCGTACTTGAATAATGGGAGAGAATAACAAAAAACCAAATACCGTCATTCCAAGAAGAATAATGCTCACTGCCATCCAACGCATGGCAGACGCCTGAATATTTTCCCAGTGCATCTGAATTTTGCGAAGACGTCTCTTGCGTTGGTCCGAACGTCTTTTTTGCTTACGTTCCATTGTACGCTTCACGAAGCGCGCAGTATCTGGTGTTACTCGCCGAGCATATTTCTTTGGAATTCTGGAGGATTTTTTGCGTGGCACTCGAGCATTTTAGAGGAGTTCACGCTACTATTCACCTATGCAGCTCGCTATTGTTGCCGACTGGCTACCAGTCTTCGCCGGCGCCGAACATGTCATCGCAGAATTCCATGTGATGTGGCCTGATGCACCCATATTTACGACAGTCACAAATAGAGAAAATATTGGACCACTCAAACATGCAGACATTCGCACAACGTACCTTCAAACACCATACTGCCTCAGTGGCAAGCACCAATGGCTACTCCCATGGATGCCGCGGGCAATTGAATCTATCAACCTTCACGGCTACGACACTATTCTCAGCTCTTCACACGCAATTGGAAAAGGTATTATCCCGCCAAGTACTGCACGGCATATCTGTTACTGTCACACGCCAATGCGCTATGCATGGGAAATGGAGGAGGAGTACTTAGACGATTTCAAGATCCCACAGTTTCTGCGTAGGGCAATCAAGCAAAAGTTGAAACAGATTCGCCGATGGGACATGACAAGCGCTATGCGAGTCGATACATTTATTGCAAACTCGACCACTACACAGGAACGTATCGCCCGCGTGTATAACCGCGATAGCATCGTGATTCACCCTCCAGTCAGTGAACGGTTTTTTCGAGTAGAGACGTCACGCCGTGACGTCTCTACCGAAAAACCGTACTACCTGGCAATTGGTCGGCTGGTTCCGTATAAACGATTCGATCTACTGATCGAAACAGCAAACAAGCTAAAGCTTCCGCTGAAGATTGCTGGTTCTGGGCAAGAAGGTGCAAGGCTCAAGGCAATGGCAGGACCAACAGTAGAGATGCTTGGATTTGTACCAGACAACGACCTCCCAGAACTCTACCGCAACGCGCGTGCATTGCTCTTCCCTCAATTTGAAGATGCAGGAGTTGTCCCTCTTGAAGCACAGGCTAGTGGCACACCAGTCATAGCTTTTAGAAAAGGCGGAGTACTCGATACCATTAAAAATGGTGAGACAGGGCTGTACTTTAATGAGCAATCTATTGATTCTCTTTCAGATGCTATTAGGCAATGTGAAACGATGACGTTTAATTCTTCTGCTGTTTCTAGATTTGCTGCGCAATTTAGTGCTAATAGATTTAAGGAAAAAATGAATAATGTTATCTCTTGTCTATAGCAGGAATTAATCTTCCACATCTGTCTCATCTTCGATCTCCCCCACAAGCTCTTCTAACACGTCTTCAAGTGTCACCAGACCAATGGTGTGCTCGTCTTGTTGCACTACTGCCTGATGAATACTCTTGTCTCTAAATAGGGCAATGAGCTCATCTGCAGGAATAGTGTGCTCTACGACAAGCTCTTCACGCGATATATCCATAATGGAATTCCCGCCATGCTTCTGGTGTAATTCAAACAAGATATCACTTTTAAGAACGATACCTTTTACCGTATTAATCGATGTGCTAAAAATTGGATACCGAGAATACCCTTCATTTTGAATCTTGCTCCATGCTTCTCCGATAGTCATTTCTTCTTGAAGACCAACAATATCTTTTAGTGGCGTCATAATGTCTTCTGCTGTTTTATCGTTAAGAATAAACGCACGATGAATAAGCTGTCCTTCATCACTTTCAATGTGCCCTGCACGTCTTCCAATTGTTACGAGTGAACGAATCTGAGCTTCTGTTCCTACTTTACGCTCTCCCTGTTTAAAAAAACTTGTGATGTAATCGAGTACCACAATAATTGGTAACATCAATGTTGTTAGAATAAGAACAATTGGTGCTGCAAGAATTGCGATACGCTCTGCGTAATGAATACCAATTGCCTTTGGAATAATTTCAGAAAAAAGAATAATACCGAATGTCAGTGCTGTCGTAATCACCGCAAGAAATGCATCTCCATAAAATGCAATGACCATTTGTCCTACAAAGATAGATCCTGCAATATTAACAATGTTATTCCACACCACAATAGCAATAACGCTACGGTGTAGGTTCCTATGGACACGATTCAGCACACCACTCCCAACAACCTTTCGATGCACCATCGCATGTACTTCTGCATCAGCAATACTAACGAGTGCTGCTTCTGCACCTGAAAAAAAACCTGATAATAAGAGAATAACTACAATAACGATAACGAGTTCTAGCATATAGGTTTAGTGTAGCAGGTATTTCTGTATAATCACCACATGCAAAGGTCACCTCATTCCCACAAAGGCGATAACGGAAAAGTAGCTATTATTGGCGGAAGTCGGCATATTCATGGGGCACCCATCTTTAATGCACTAGCCGCTGAAGCCAGCGGTATTGATACTCTCAGTATTTGCCTACCACAGTGCCACGAAGACACCGCAAAGCACTGGATGCTCAATGCATTTGTTCATCCATTTCATGGCAATACAATTGCGAATGAAGACATCGAACCAATTTTAGAATTGATTGCTCCACTTGATTGTATTGTTATTGGGTCTGGCATTGCGCGAACAGGAGAACGTATCGCTGCCCTCGAGGAAATTATCGCATCATGCACAACACCAATGGTTCTCGACGCAACAGCATTGCAAGCAAATACGTTGGATCTTGTGCGTGGTAAGCAGGCAATTCTGACCCCACACCTTGGTGAACTTGAACGTATGGGCATCGAAGAAAATGACTTACAAGACGTCGCTAATGAATACCAAACAATCATCGTCCTTAAAGGTGAAGTAGACCGCGTCGTAAGTGGGCATACATCAGACGAAATTTCCGGTGGGAACGCAGGGCTTACAACCGGTGGAACAGGAGACGTCCTTGCAGGGCTTATTGCAGGGCTCGTTGCACAAGGATTAGCACCTCTTGATGCTGCTCGTGACAGCTGCATCATCATGAAAAAAGCTGGCGAAAAGCTTCAGAAAGACTACGGTTTTTCCTACACTGCACTCGATACTATTCGCACCATTCCATCGCTCTTAAAAAACCTCTAAATGATTACGTTTTTTGACCAGTTTTCCGACCGCGTTACGTGTCTCTTTCTTGGACGTGATGATGATAGAATTCCTTCGGAAAATAGCGTGCGACTTCACCAAGTTCACGGGAGTACAACTATCATCGCACGAGAGAAAATGAATGCTACAAAAGAGGCTGATGGCGTGCTGAGCGACACCTCAAAACTCAACCTTATTATCCGAGCTGCCGACTGTCAAAACTTTGCAATTTTTGTTCCAGAAAAAAATATCATCGGTGTTCTTCACTCTGGATGGAAGGGGTTACTTGCCGGTGCGATTCCAGAATTTTTCCGAGTTTTAGAGAGTGAATTTTCCATAAAACCACGTGACGTTTTTGTCGCCGCTGGGCCGTCACTTTGCTCTTCTTGTGCAGAGTTTTCAGACCCCCTTTCAGAGCTCCCAGGAATCGATCAAACATTCTTTCATGGCCGCATAGTTAACCTCCAAGGAATCGCTGACCAGCAACTTTTAGAGGCTGGCATACTCCCTGAACATTTCGAGAGGCATCCCGACTGCACTTTATGCAAAAATGATGTGTATTTAAGTTATCGCGGAACAGATAAACATCTTGTAAAGGCTTGTTTGAGTAACTTTCTTGTATGCTCACTGCTCTGAAAAGTTATGGAGCCTTTTGTATAGTATACTGGGCTCTATGAATAGTTTACTTATTGAAACTTTCATCTAACAGAAGCATATTTCGACTCTAGCTCAGCGGTTTTAGCAAGTCCTCTTCTTGGACATCGACACAGTCAATCCCTACCATGGAGGGTGTTCTAGTTGATACGTTTTGAGGGCAATTACGTTTCTTCTCAATCATCGTTCCCAGGGAGGTTAAATCACGGAGGTTCGTGGACCACTGTTGCAACCACCCACCTAACTTACAGGGGACAGGCGTGATTGGCCCGACGATCTACTGGATGACATTTCTCCCACTATTATATGGGACAGTACACGGACGGCCTCATCTAGCGGATCAATACAATTGCCGGGTGGGGTTTTTCCTTCGTGAGCTGTGCTGCTCCAGCGAAAGCGAGCTTCCGCTTCGCAGATTTTTGATTGGATGCTGCTACCTGAAATAGATAACCAAGAGCTATATATTAGACAAAAGAAAGTAAGTATTAGAAGATGAAGAACCTATGAAGAATCTAGAAGTTAGAATGGCCAAAGCGAACGAACTTTTAGAGCCATATGCCGTGCCGCATGAGGGCACGCTTGGACGTGTTCATAAAGAGGAAAATGATGCGACTCGGTTCTCTTTTCAGAGGGACATCGACCGTGTCCAATACAGTGATGAATTTCGACGGCTCAAAGGGAAGACTCAAGTCTTTGTCGGAGGGAGATCCGACCACTATCGAACACGTCTTACTCACACCATAGAGGTTGCTCGTGTCAGTCGAAATATTACTCGAACTCTTGGTCTCAATGAAGACCTTGCAGAGTGCATTGCTCTTGCTCATGATTTAGGACATCCGCCCTTCGGTCATAGTGGTGAAGACGCTCTGAATCAATGGATGAAATCGCACAATATGACCTTTGAACACAATCAACAATCACTGCGCATTGTTGAATTTCTTTCATCACAATCTCCGCTATTTAGAGGGCTAAACCTTAATAGGGAAGTACTGCATGGTCTCATGAAACATCGTACGCCGCATGACAACCCAACAGATACCACTATCGAACTTCCATCTATGGAAGCTTTGGCTGTGAACCTTGCAGATGAGATCGCCTATACCTGCCATGATGTTGATGATGGAATGAGAGAAGGTCTCTTTGACATGAAACAACTCATGAAAATCCCACTCATTGAAGCGTGTTACACGCCCGAAAAGAAACTTGGGAGTTCTCTTACTCATGTACTTATTTCAGATCTCTATGAGGCAACAGAGCAACAGATTGACCTGCAGCAGATTGCTACGTTTGAAGATGTTTACACAAAGAGTGACCAACCTGTTCGCTTCTCTGATGACATGCGAACACAATTAAAGACACTCAGACAATTTCTGTACCAAAATATGTACTTCCATCCAAGTGTACTTGACCAAGTTGAAGCAGGAAAAGCTACTGTGTTACACCTTTGTCAGTATCTCAGCACACACCCAACAAGCGAAGTACTAGCACTCCAAAAACGATCTGACAGTACAATTATTGAAGCAGTGAAAGACTACGTCTCTGGAATGACAGACCACTACGCTACAGAGGTAGCCAATAGACTCAACCTATCGTCGTAACTCCACTCCTGCAGCTGGTAAATATGGCAGTGGGTTTATGTGACCATCTCCTGCAATGAGTTCGAAGTGTACATGAGGTCCCGTGGATAAATTTCCAGCACCTGGAGTACCTGGCATTCCTCCGCTATAAGCGATTGGATCTCCTGCAAGGACTCTATCCCCCTTTGATACTAAGAAGCCGCTTACATGTCCGTATAATGTGACGTAACCATTGTGCCTGACTGTGATATAACTATATCCCATACCATTATCGACAAGCTCTTCGACAACACCATCTTCAGCAGCACCAATTGTTGTTCCCTGCATTGTTGGGATATCTATCGCATTATGCTTAAAGCCAAAGAACTTTTCGTAATCTGCATCATCAAATGTTGCAGAAATTCCATACATTGGCTTCACTGGCCACTCGATATGAATTGTTGGGTTGAGGTCGCTGATCGCTGCTGCGGCCATTCCTGCCCTCCGTGCATCCCACATCTGCTTAAATGATTCTACCATTTTGTCATCTGCACGCCTCTTACCTTCTATAAGCTCCACAAGACTTCGTAGCGCCTTACGAAACTCCTCATTGAGCTCTGGTGTCAGCTCTGGCTGCATAATATTTCGTTCTGCTTCCAGTCTTTTTAACTGGTACTTCAAAATATCGATATGCTTTTCTGTAATTTCTTGCTCTATCCGTGCTCTCCTCATTTCGTCTTCTGCAGTGTGAATAACGAGCTGCGGAACATCGTCAGAACCACCTTTTGCTGTAATATCAGCCGTTTGTGATACAGGGGCACCCATGATGTTTGACAGTCCAAAAACCACTCCTCCAACAATCACAAGAAGAGAGAGTGGCCGACTGATTTCGATATTAAGTGCCATAGACGTCCCATATCATACCATATATTTTCATGAGCAAATTGCTGTAGATCTAAAGCATTGAGCTTGTATAGTATACGAACAAAGGCGCGTAGCTTCCTCCTTCGCCTCTTGGCTACGGAGGACAGGCAGTTTCCAACTTCGCTTGGCTTCATAAAAGCAGAAACGTGTGTATAGTTCATTCAATCACAAAGGCGCGTAGCTTCCTCCTTCGCCTCTTGGCTACGGAGGACAGGCAGTTTCCAACTTCGCTTGGCTTCATAAAAGCAGAAACGTGTGTATAGTTCATTCAATCACAAAGGCGCGTAGCTTCCTCCTTCGCCTCTTGGCTACGGAGGACAGGCAGTTTCCAACTTCGCTTGGCTTCATAAAAGCAGAAACGTGTGTATAGTTCATTCAATCACAAAGGCGCGTAGCTCAGTTGGCTAGAGCATCGGTCTCCAAAACCGGGGGTCGCAGGTTCGAATCCTGCCGCGCCTGCCATTCTCCTTCGCAAGCTTCGAAGAATGACAGTCATTGTCAATGCAATACAAATGAGTGTACATTAGTACACCTATGTACCATGTCTACTTATTACGAAGTATTCAGTCTCCTCACATGACATACGTCGGCTTTAGCCAAAGGGCAGACATACGCAAAAGAATGCAGGAGCATAATACTGGTTTATCAAAAACAACACGTCCACATATTCCTTGGAAAATAGAAGTACTAATCTCATTTGCCAGCAAACAAAAAGCAGAAGCATTTGAATATTATTTAAAAAAGGGCTCAGGATACGCTTTTAGTAAAAAACATTTTTGGACAGAGTAATAGTAAGGCGCATGATTCTACGTAGCTTGCGGAGTAGAACCGCGCCTGCCATTCTCCTTCGCAAGCTTCGAAGAATGACAGTCATTGTCAATGCAATACAAATGAGTGTACATTAGTACACCTATGTACCATGTCTACTTATTACGAAGTATTCAGTCTCCTCACATGACATACGTCGGCTTTAGCCAAAGGGCAGACATACGCAAAAGAATGCAGGAGCATAATACTGGTTTATCAAAAACAACACGTCCACATATTCCTTGGAAAATAGAAGTACTAATCTCATTTGCCAGCAAACAAAAAGCAGAAGCATTTGAATATTATTTAAAAAAGGGCTCAGGATACGCTTTTAGTAAAAAACATTTTTGGACAGAGTAATAGTAAGGCGCATGATTCTACGTAGCTTGCGGAGTAGAACCGCGCCTGCCATCTACACACACAATGCTCGTACTACCTGTTTAGATTTCTTCTGCTGACATGCATTCATCCATTCTCTTTGTACTGCCTTTGTACGACCAAATTGAGGATCAACAATATCTCCATCATGCAGTGCAGTATCCATCGGTCTACTGCGACCATTGATCATAATGTCTTTTAGAACCGACACCCGCTGAGGCCATGCATGACAAATAAAATCGAGTGCTGAAACTGGTTTTTTCATGTGATACAAATTATTTTTTGCATCGAATATCGCAAGATGATCCTCACGAAAATACTGGCGCAAGGCATCTGAAAACTGATCTGCAGTTCGTGATTCCTCGCGTAAAATTTGAAAATTTCGAAAGAGATTTACTCGTGCAGGACGACTATGAAGACTGTACATATACCCTTTATATTTATCATGTGCGATAGAACCAAACTCACACTCTTCGTGCATTTGTGTGGTACGAATTTGAATTTCTATTGGTTGCTCTGTCACACCTGGAAGAGGATAAACCACTGTATGAATGGACTGATATCCATTCTCTTTTGGAGAACCAATATAATCTTTTAACTTACCTGGAATTGGGTGCATATGCGCATGAACCACAGCAAGTACGCGATAGCAATCCATCTGATCCTCAACAAGAATACGAATAGCCAATCTATCGGTAAGGTCTTCGAACTGACGCTTTTTGAGAATCATTTTTCTGTACGTTGAATATGCACCTTTAATACGTTGTCCCATTGAAAAGCTTATCTGTGCATTGCTCAGTTTTTCCTCTAAAAACGACCGCGTCTGCGTCAATGACGCATTGTCCATTTCTGCATACTGCAAAAAATATATTTGAAGCTTTTTTGCTGCTTGAGGATTTAGATGTGTAAAACAAATATCTTCCATTTCATGACGCCATGCATTCATTCCAAGACGCCCAGCAATTGCTGTGTACATATGAAGTGTCTCGTGTGCAATATTTCGTTGAAGTGTTGAAGAGAAACGCTCCAAATGGCGAACATCATTCAATCGATGTGCCATTCGAAGGGGGAGCAATAACTCATCTTCCAAAAAGGCATCTATCACAGTGTCTAGATCCTTTGTATTACTATCAATATGTAATCGTCGAAGCATGTGTGCCTTCTCTACTAAAGCGCATTCTGCAGGTGATAGTGGTGACTCCTGTAATAGTTCTTTACCATCAGGATGAACCAAAACATCATGCAGCATCGCAACTGACAGGAGCGATTCATCTTGTGTGGCTTCTGATAACACCGTTGCAACTTCAGCACTATGCTCTGCATATGTCTCTCCACTGCGCCGTGTCATACCGTCTAAATACACATTGGCAAAGTCCCGCACCTCCTCGAGCTTGCGAGTCGTGCAGTGTATCTTGCTTGAATTATTAATTGTCACGTATTCAGTATAGTACACACTTCTTTTTCTGCTAGTATTTTTCCACTACTTTCCCCTTACATTTATGACTCACTATATCTGCACTGGAGAATGCAAAGGTGAAACAGATGATGAAACTGTTGGCACATGCCAAGCAGAAAGCTGTAATAAGTTTGGCGAGCCACTAAAGCCATGTAACTGTGAAAATGGACGTCACAATGCTCATTAATTTACGATGAATGATCATGGCTTTTCTCCCACAGAGTAAAGCCATTTTTTCCTATTTTCCATCGTCCTCGTTCACGGAATGCAGAGAGTGATTGTTTCTTTGCAGCATTTGAGATCGACTGTGGTGAGTGTACGGAGTGGTCTTTTGCGAGATCGCTAAGCAGTACTATGTCGTCTCCTTCCATATAAGTGATACGCTTGTGGAAACTTTCCTTAAGGAGCAGAGCAAAGATAAGCTCGAATGGCTTTGTGTTGCCCTTTGCATCATACGCTTGTAATGCTTCGTAGTAGTCCTTCTTCTCTTTGTTTCGGATAATAATTGGCGGATACCCTGCACTCTTTAATTGAAAGTTTATGAGGGCACGACCAACACGACCATTACCATCGAGGAATGGATGAATGTGCTCGAATGCTAAATGAAAGAGCATGATTCTATCAAGAATATGCTCAGATTCATCCATAAAATCTGACAGAAGATTATCAATAAGACTTGGCAGTTTTTCTGGTGCTGGTGCAATGTGCTTTCCAACCTTCACGTACTCTGATGTCTTTCTAAAATTCCCTGCAAACTCATCATTGATATGACTGAGTAGTGTTCCATGCACAAGAAGTATCATGTCTTTTGAAAGCACTTCTTTCTTCTGAAGTTTTACATCGAGGTACGCAGTGACCTTTCCAAGGTTTATCGCCTCGAAGACTTCCCTCTGACTACTATTTGGTGGCAAGAGTTGGTGCTCTAGGATCTGTTCTGTCTCGTCGAGAGTAAGGGTGGAATTTTCAATTGCATTACTGTTAAACACAAGCTCTGGCATTTCTGCTTCTTCAAGTAGGGTAAGCAACGACTCTTTTCCTTGTTTTAGGCATTCAAAGCGTTTTTGGAGCTCCTCGATGTTGTTTAGTGTTGTTCCGTGCATTTTATAGGTGAAAATATGTTAATAGTGTATATTATTCATCTATAAAAGTCAACTATTACTTTCAACGTACTGTACTGGCTACTTTGAGGTAAAACAAGTTTCGCTTCTCTTGTCTTTTTTTTGATCAATCTCTTTGTAACTTTTGAAAGATCAAAAGTAACCAAAAATCTTCGCCACTGATATGAACGAAGAAATAATGAGAGAACAGAGATGTGCGCTCCTGGGTAAACCTGCGTCACTAAACACAAGTGAGGCGGTGTGATCTTCGTCCATACTACAGTGGCTAGACGAGCGTCTGTCAGTTGCGTTTGTTTGAACGAAAAGAATAACCATGTGTACTCTTTTATAGTGCCCGAATGCCCCCGGCGCGCCGGGGAGTGAGTTAGCAACTGACTTGATTTTTCGTGCCTTTTTATCAAGCTACTACTTCTTTGCCTTCGGCTTCGGCTTCGGCTTCGCTTTCGCCTTAGCACCCCATGCACCTCCTTTCCTCGGAGGAGCTGTACGCTTCTTTTCAAGTAATTCACAGGCAGTAACGAGGTCTATATCTGCAATTTCAAACCTCTTTGGTACAGATACATTTGTAATACCGTCAGTAATGTATGGCCCGTAGCGACCAGCCTTAATCAGTACTTCACCCTTCGTGTTTGGGTCTTTTCCAAGTTCTTTGAGTGGCTCTGCTTCTTTCTTCTTTCTGTCTTTTGCTGTTGCGATCAACTCTTCTGCTTGTGCCATATCCACAGTAATAGGGTCTATGTCTTCTGGAATAGTCGCAGTAATCTTTCCCCACTTTATGTACGGACCATACCGCCCACGATTTACCGTGATATCGTCATCACCCTTCTTCCCAAGATTTCGTGGAAAACTAAGAAGTGCAAGAGCATCTTCCAGTGTCACTGTCTCTTTTGTCATTCCTGTTCCAAGAGATGCACTTTGTGGCTTGCCCTCTATCCTACCCTCTTTCACATCTGCAGGTGTTCCCACTTGTATGTATGGGCCAAATCGGCCAGTAAGAACCACAATACTGAGCCCTGTTTTTTCATCTGTTCCAAGAACTTTTTCCTTCAGAACATCTTCTTTCTTTACTTCTTTTCCTTTGGCATCAATGAGCGCCTTGAATGGTCCGTAAAATCCTTTCAAAAAAGAAACACGCTCTTCTTTTCCCTCGGCGATATCATCAAGCTTGTCTTCCATTGTTGCGGTGAACTTGAGGTCTACGATATCGGTGAAGTGTTCGACTAACAGATCTGTCACGGTGAAGGCGACATCCTCTGGTGCCAACTGTTTTCCTTCTTTACGGATGTATCCACGCTGCTGAACAGTAGAGATAGTTGGGGCGTACGTACTCGGACGGCCAATACCTTCATCTTCCAATTTCTTCACGAGACTGGCTTCTGTGTATCGTGGCGGTGGCTTTGTGAAGTGCTGTTCTGGGAGTATCTCTTCTTGTTTTAGCTTCTCTCCTACAGATAGCTGTGGGAGGAACTTGTCACCACTTTGTTCACTTCCTTCTTCGTCATCTTTACGATGGGAATCCTGCGATGCATCTGTACTTTCGGTGTATGCACGGTAGTAACCATCAAACACGACAGTCTGTCCTGTAGCCCTGAATGTGTACTGTGCAATAGTGATATCTGCCCCTACACGCTTGAGCTCTGCTGCTGCCATCTGTGTTGCCATCGTTCTGTTCCAAATAAGTGTGTAGAGCTTTAGCTGCTGATGGTCGAGTACTGTCTGTAGTGATGCAGGTGTGCGGCTCATCTCTGTTGGACGAATAGCTTCATGTGCTTCTTGTGCTCCTTTACTCTTTGTCTTGTAGACACGTGGTGACGACAATACATACTCTCTTCCAAAGAGTTGCTCAATAGTCATCTTAGCATCTGCTAGTGCCTTTTCACTAAGATTGACGCTATCTGTACGCATGTACGTAATGAGTCCTGTTGTTTCTTCTCCTTTCCCAAGGCTCATACCTTCGTAGAGCTGCTGCGCAACAACCATTGTCTGCTTCACAGAGAAGCCAAGCTTACGACCTGCTTCTTGCTGGAGTGTTGACGTTGTAAATGGTGCAGGTGGATTTTTCTTCAATTCCTTTTCTTCAATGTCTGAAACCGACCACTCTTTGCCCTCGATATCTTTTAAGACTTGGTCAGACTCTTCTTGTGACACAGGCACAAATTTCTTTCCGTCCTTCTGACGGAGTCCTGCAGTGAACATTTCTTCTGTATCTTTGCTGAGCTCTGCATCGATCGTCCAGTACTCTACGGCATCGAACGCTTGGATTTCTCGTTCTCTATCAACAATAATGCGAACAACAACAGACTGCACACGTCCTGCAGAAAGGCCTCTGTAGACTGTCTTCCATAAGAAAGGAGAGAGTGTATACCCTACAAGACGATCCAAAATTCGTCGTGCTTGCTGCGCTTCGACAAGCTTCATGTCGAGATCTCGTGGTGATGCAACTGCAGCATCTATCGCTGTTTTTGTAATTTCATGGAAGACAATGCGGTGCACTTTTTGATCTTTTTTTATCTTCAATGCCTCTAAAAGGTGCCAACCTATAGCTTCCCCTTCGCGATCTTCATCAGTTGCGATCCAGATTGCTTCTGCATTTTTTAACTCTTTTTGAAGACTACTAATGACAGATTTTTTCTCTTCTTGTACTTCGTACACAGGATCGAAGTTACCATCGACATCAACACTCAGTCCTGAACTTGGAAGATCACGAACGTGTCCCATGCTCGCCTGCACGACGTAATCTTTTCCTAAAAACTTCTTAATTGTTTTCGCCTTTGTAGGGGACTCGACAATAACGAGGTGTGACATGATGTGGAGCGTAGTGATGATTGTAGGGAGTTGTCAAAGGAGAACTATGAAAAGATACAAAAGATTCACAGGATTCAAAGGAGAAAATCTGCATCGCATTTCTTGGTGATTCTTTTAAATCTTGTGATTCCTACTGTTGGCCTAAAAACCGCTTCCACACTTGCTTTCGAAGCAAAAACATTGCAAAAGAGTAAAGTCTACTTTCCATGTTGATCATCTTTCGTACTCAGCTGATTTTGGCTTTCTTATGCCATTTATTTGCTATTTTACTCAGAAGATTTATGATGACAACATATTTTTGGCTTGCACAAGGGCAATGCCTCCGTAGACTGAACTTAAAAGTTACTTCTTTACCCCTTTATCCTATGTCTAAGCAGGATATCATCAACACCATCGCAGACGCTGCTGGTATTACCAAGCGTTCTGCAGCTGCCTCTCTTGATGCACTTTGTACTCTTGTTACAAAGGAGCTTAAGAAAGGAAACTCTGTAACCATCACTGGTTTCGGAACATTCAAAGTCAGCAACCGTGCTGCGCGTACTGGTGTAAACCCACGCAATCCTAGCCAGCGCATTTCTATCCCTGCGATGAAAGTTCCATCTTTCAAAGCTGGTAAGACTCTTAAGGACGCTGTTCGTTAGTCGGACTGTTCAATGAGCTGTAAAAGCCTTCGCGAAAGCGGGGGCTTTTTTGATTTTCTTCCTTCCGCGGCTGCGCTATTCTTTGAATAACATGAATGATGCTCTGATAAAAGAAACCGTTGGCGGCCTCCTCACAACGCTCGAACTTGATTTCGATGATGTTATCGTCACAAAAGAAGAAGATATGATGCGTGCAGAGATTGTAAGCAAGACTGCAAGTCGCATTATTGGTTGGCACGGAGAGACGCTTAATAGTATTCAGCATCTTGCAAAATCTATTATTCGTCAGCAGGAGAAGCTTGCTCGGAGCCCATTTCTTGTTGTTGATATTGATGGATACAGAAAATCCCAAGAAGATAAAGTACGAACGATAGCAGAGCAAAAAGCAGACTTCGTCCGAAAGACTGGCCACCGTGTTGCACTTGCACCAATGAGTCCATACTTCCGCCGTATTGTGCATTTACATATTGCCAATACACCAGAGCTCAGTGACCTTACAACAGAGAGTGCAGGAGAAGGAGACTACCGTCAGGTAATCCTTAGGCAAAAACCAGGCCAGACAGCAACGGATGACCAAGAATTATCACCTGTTATTGAAAGTTCATCTGATGATGGCCTTGATAATTTGGATATATAAGAGAGGATGCAGAAGTGATGAGGGTGCAGAAGATGCAGAGATTTTTGGATATTTAAAAACACCAGGATAACGTACGAATACGTTACCCCGGCAATGGTTAGGTCAGACCCCGGAGGGTCGACGTGGAGGTTTTAGGAGCTTAAAATGTCGGACGGACGTGCCCTAGACAATGCATGTCGCAATAGCTGGGCCCTCACTTTCATTTTCTTCAGCATTTCGTGATTTCTGATTGAACAATAATGCAACATTTCGACGCTCCTCTTGAGAGAGTGTATGGCCGGAATTGGCCGTCGCATTGGGTCTGACAAAGACCCAAAGAACTTTGGCCTTGACTGGGCTTCGAAGATGGGTAGTCATCCGCAGTGAAGTGGGACCGGCTACTGTCGCATCTGCAACTCTCAAAACCTGTACCTCTGAAATAGCATTTTGCAAGTGTTCACATTCAAAATTGTCGAGTCTTTTCCCCATGACTATTGTTCTCCTTTTAGCTCTTCGTAGAGCTTCTTTTCTGCCTTTGAAAGTTTACGCGGTATCTCTATTTTGACGGTAACATAGTGGTCTCCTGTACGTGACGAACTGAGTACTGGCAGACCCTTTCCTTTGAGCCTGAGTATTTGGTTCGGTTGTGTTCCTGCAGGGATTTTGAGTGTCACATCACCATGTACTGTTTGTACTTTGGTATCTGTACCAAGAATTGCATCGAGAACAGACACTTCAATTGTTGTACGAATATCATCGTTGTCACGAACAAACTTTGAGTCCTTCTTCACCTGAATTTGTACGTAAAGTTCTCCTGATTCATCACCGTGCGACCCTGCATCACCTTGTCCTTGCAAGCGTAATGTTTGACCGTCGTGAATACCAGCTGGTACGTCTATGGTGATTTCTACCTTCTCCCTTTTTCTTCCTTCCCCCTTACAGTCGGAACATGGTTTTTCTGGCACTTGCCCAGAGCCTTGGCAATTGTTGCACATTACTGCCTGTTGAATGGTCCCAAAGAATGACTGTGCAGTATGTGTTACTTGACCTGTCCCCTGACAGTTTTTACAGGTTACCAGCTTACCATTATCTTCTGCTCCAGAGCCTGCGCATCCTTTGCACATAACATATTTCTCTATCGCAATAACTTTCTTTGCACCTTTAACGACATCGATAAAATCGATCGTGATACGTACCTGAATATCCCTTCCCCGGTTACTTCGCCTTTGCCGACCGCCTCCACCTTGTCCTCCAAAGAAACTACTAAACATATCACCGAGATCTCCCATATCACCTTGTTGAAAACCTGAGAAATCAAAACCGCCAGTATTACCTCCACCAAAACCACCTCCTGCTGTATTTCCTGTTGAACCAAACTGATCGTACTGCTGCTTTCTCTTTGCATTGCCAAGAACTTCGTATGCTTCATTAATTTCCTTAAATTTGTCTTCGGCCTGCTTTTCCCCTTTGTGCTTATCTGGGTGCCACTTTTTGCTCATATCACGATATGCCTTCTTAATGTCACTTTCAGAGGCATTTTTCGATATCCCGAGGGTTGCATAATAGTCTTTTGACATGTGAGAGACAGGATACCGTTAAAAACACGATTAGGGCTAGGGATTGAGGCTAGAATATAGTATTTTTATCAATTTTCTGCTATAATAATTCGATGATTCAATTTACAACGCACACTGCGCGAAAAGCATTACAGCATGCAACAGTTACCCTTGGCGTGTTGTCACTCATGCTTGTTGTCTATGGTTTTTCCCATCACAATGGGACTGCACTTGAAGGGCGACTTATTCCAGCACAAATACAAAAACAAATTAAATGGGTGACAATTAATGCAGACCAGATTATGTCTGGTACTACAATCCCTCAAGATACGAATATTATTATCCATATTCCTGAAGAGATAACACGCATTACACGTCGTGTACTCTTTGGGCGATCAGGAGATACTGTGAGGTACTGGGGATACTGCTTTCCACATGAGAACGAAGACACAACGGTGCAAAATCGTAATGGATTTCCAGGAGACCTCTTCCTCTCTGAAGCAGAACGAGAAGCACGAAGACAAATTCTTGTACAGCAACGTCAGCGCACGTTTTCTGTCTTTAAAAACCTTACTGCTGAGGATTTAAACGAATCTCAACCTGATGTAAAATCTCGTGTTCGACATCAAAAAGAGGTATTTGAAGGTGGAATAACATGTTACGTTATGACGGAAAAATCATTACCTATTGGATCAGACACTGATGGAGACTCACTAAATTCTGCACTTGAACGTGCGTATGGATCCGATCCAAATAATCCAGATAGCGATGCAGATGGTGTCATAGATGGACTAGAAGTGTTGCGCGCAAATACACTCCCTACAAAACGGGATAGTGATGGTGACGGTATTATTGATGGTATTGAGGATGCAAACCGCAACGGACGATTTGAGCCAGGTGAAACAAACCCTCGTGAATGGGATACAGACCGTGATGGACTCTGCGATGGGCTCTGTAAAGTGAATAAAGGACAAGACCTTCGTGGAGAAGATAAAAACCTTAATGGAATCTATGAACCTGACCTTGATGAATACGATCCACGTTCTGTCGATAGCGACGGCGATGGTATTCTAGACGAGCATGAAGTATACCTTTGTGTGATTAATGGAGGAGATGACTGTTGATAAAAAATATACATTCCTGTATAATACTATGATGATTCGGAAAACTACATTCCTAACGGCACTGATGATTATTGCTCTCCCACAGAGTGCAATGGCATACTTAAGCCCTGAAGATGTACTGCTTAACCGTGAACTCTTCATGCCACCAAGTGCACGAGAAGCACAAGGTCGCAACGCACTTCAGGCAGAAGAGGCAAGTGCAAGACGTGAACGCGAACAACAACGTTCATTTGAACTACAACATCCAGTTGTCGAAGAAGAATACAGTGAACCACTACAAGCTGCTGCACCTGAAGTGCCAGCAGTGCCAGCAGGTTATATGGCAGTTCCAATCAACGGTGCATATTATGGTCAGCCACTATTCGGTGCTGCACCAGCACAAAGCCAAACACTTGACGCAGCAAACCTTGAACTACAACGAACAATGCGCCTTCTTGGCCGTGTGAATCAGAATCAAGTAGTAAGCCAACTCCAGGGACAGATGCTTCATTCATCTGCAAATGACCTTGCACCATCAGGTGCTGGCACAGTGCTCTCTCTTATGGCTCTTATGGGAACCGCTGTCTACATTATTCGTAGGTCACGTCATATCACAGCTGTTGTAGAAGCGAAAAAGTATTAAGGGATAAATATTACGTATTAAGGGAATTCCCTTATACTTACTTCATGTTATCTCTGACACAAAAACGTTGGATAGTACCTGAAACAAAAGTACCGATTCATTCTTCACATATACTTGCTCGATTACTTGCGGAACGAGGAATTAACCCCAATGAACATCCAGAAATTATTTCTCCCTCTGTTTTTGATGATATAGAGAAAGCAACAACCCGCATTCAAAAAGCTATAGAGCAACACGAAAAGATTGGTATTTTTGGTGATTATGATTGTGATGGCGTCACCGCTGTTGCTCAGCTCGTCCGTTACTTCCGTCGTAAAGGCGTTACACCATTTGTACGCCTTCCCCATAGGGTGAAGGATGGCTACGGGCTCCACAGCGGCATTGTACAAGAATACATTAAGAAGAACATTTCTCTTCTGATAACGGCAGATACAGGTGTGACATCTGTAAAAGAGATAGATGTACTGTCTGCACATGGTATCGATGTCATTGTGACAGACCATCACAATGTACTTGATGGTTTTCCACATGCATATGCAATTATCCATCCTGCGCGAAGCAACCACCCTCTTCCTCATCCATCAGGGAGTGGTGTTGCATTCTCTTTGGTATACGCATTAGAAGACGGCGAATGGGATGATATGTATAGCGATCTTGCACTTGCAATGATGGGAACAGTAGCAGACCTTGTCGAACTCAAAGGTGCCAATAGAGCGCTTACTGAACTTGGCCTTGTAGCTCTTGAACGTATTTCCAGTGGTCCACTTGCAACACTTCGCGACCGTTGTCGTCAAAAAGATTTACCTTTCCATAGCCAAGATATTGCATTCCGCATTGCCCCACGCATTAATGCCGCAGGACGAATGGGAGCTGCAGACATAGCCCTCCGTGCCGTTCTTGATGGAGGAGATGACCTCGATACCATCAATACACTCAATGAAGAACGCAAAGTCATTACAAAAGATTTACTGGACTCGGTTGTCGATACTTTTACTGATACAGAAACACCTGCAATGCTCATGAGTATTAGTGAAGAATATCCACATGGAATTGTCGGACTTATTGCGGGAAGGCTAACCGAACACTTTGGAAGGCCAAGTCTTGTGGCTCACTCCGATGGAGAGACATGTGTAGCCTCACTACGGAGTCCTCCATGTTACAACATTGCTGAAGGACTCAGTCGTTGCAGTGAACACCTGCTCCGTTTTGGTGGACATGCTCAAGCTGCAGGTTGCACTTTTTTATTCAGTAATGCAGATGCATTATCGCAAGCGCTACTCCAAGATGTTTTAACACATACATCACCAGAACTTCTTCATCCAACACTTACTGCTGATGCAGAAATTTCTGCATGTGACATCACTGTTGAATTTTGTGAAAAACTAACAATGCTCGAACCATACGGACAAGGAAACACCGAACCTTCGTTCCTAATACGAGACATTAGACTGCAAAATCTTCGTGCATGCGGAAAGGAAAATACTCACCTCCAATGCCGCATTAGTGGTATTCAAGCTATTGGTTTTAATATGGCTGAATTGGCCTCAGAAATCGAAAAATATGACATTTTAGCGAAAGTAAATATCAATGAATGGAATGGGAACAAGACCGCGCAATTGAAAATTGTGGATATGCGGTTAACAGTTAATAGTGAATAGTTAATAACGCTCGTGACTGGGAAACTTTATTAATAATCGTCTCACTATTTTACGTAATGATTTTGCAGTGTTATATACGGTAAATTCTCGAAATCTAAATGCTTGCATATTCTTATCTACACCGGTACCAAGCTCCCTTCCATTTGAAAGACATCAACGATTGGCATTTCCAATGCTGCAGAAATTTTAAACGCAAGTAGCACAGATGGGTTCGTATCTCCGCGTTCAATACTCATGATAGTCTGACGACTTACACCTGTTCTTAAAGCTAGCTCTTCTTGTGTCATAGATTTTTCGAATCGAAGACGGCGAATGCTATTTTTCAGAACGGCTGTTGACATGAGTGTGAGTGGTAAAATTAAAGTAAAAAATTGTTTGCTCTTCGGTTCACGCATTTTACTGACTCTCTCATGTTGTGCAAGGAAAAAGACGCAACACTTATTGTGTTGCTGACAGAAAAATTGTGAGCACTGACAGTGCTATAAGATACGGTGCAAATACAGCAAGTCCACGATGAACTATGTAACGTCGTAAGAACAAAATAGAGAGCACACTCGATGCAAATGATGCACTCACTGCAGCACTTGTAATCTGCAATGATGGTAGTGTGATTGCCCCGTGCAAAACATCAATAAGTGTTAACACTGTTGCCCCTCCAATAACTGGAACAACCATCAAAAAAGAAAAATCGAGTGCCTGTTTTCTATCGAGCCCTATCATACGACCAGTGCTAATAGTTAAACCGCTACGAGAAAGCCCTGGTACTAATGCTAACGCTTGTGCACACCCAATTGTTATTGTGCTTCGTACCGTGAGATGCTTTGCTGCTGGTGTTCGTGGATGCAATATTTTCTGTAATATCGTTTTATTCTTCTCTGTACAACACTCACCAAGAAGAAGTACGAGTCCTGTCATAAGGAACGCGAGTCCAATACTTAAAAGGGATTGAAAGTACACTGCAACGGCGTCCTCAAAAAGTACCCCTGCAACACCTGCTGGTATTGTTGCAAGAATAAGAAGCAGGAGCATGTTCTTATTTGGTTTATCTTTTGTAAATGGAGATAGAAGGAGCCTTGTCCATGTCTGAAAATAGATAATGACAAGTGCAAGCAATGTTCCTGCATGCAGCATAATATTAAGTCCCTGCATATTCTGTGGATCGATATGTATACCAAGTAACTGCTCTGCAAGTACTAAATGTCCAGAACTTGAAATAGGGAGAAATTCTGTAAGCCCCTGAAGGATGCCGAGGGTAAACGCGTGAAGAAGTGTCATTACAATAGTATTAGGGGATACGTATTACGTATTAAGGGTAAAATGCATGCTACATTTACGTTTTCCTTCTTGTTGCGATTAGCTCTATCACTACTACGAGTATACAACCAACAAACATCAATCCTATCAGCTCCCACGTAGTGCTATCGAGTGATGGAATGACATTCATATCCTCTACTTTCCATGGCCAGATTTTCCTAAGACTTCCAATCATAAGCCCCGTGAGGAAAGCCACTGTTCTATCGTGATACTTTGCAAATAACCAACCGAGTATTTGTGAAAATAGAATAAGTCCTACAACAGCACCGATACCAATATATGCGATACTTATAATATCTCTGTTATTGACAGCAGAAAGAATAAACTCATACTTTCCGAGGATAACCAAAAGGAAAGCACCAGAGATTCCTGGAAGGATCATCGCGCAGATTGCAATTGCACCACAGAGTACAAGGAACCACGGTTCGTTTGGCGTGGACACTGGTACAAGTCCGACGATGGCATACGCAACAGCACTACCAAGAAGAAGCATTACTCCATTTGTAAGTGTCCACGACTGCACTCTTTTTGCAACAAGGAATAGCGATGCGGTTACAAGTCCAAAGAAGAATGACCACACTCTTTGTGGTGATGTCTCAAGTGCATGTTCGAGTGGTGCAGCCAGTATTGCTGCGGCCATGAGTATTCCTCCACCAACGGAAAAGAGGAAGTCCCATCGCGGCAGACGCGCAGCAGCGATTATGTTTCCTGTTCGTAATTCATGCCACATTTCTTTTTGTCCAAATAGACGAATTGCATCAATGAGCTCTTCGTATATTCCAAGAATAAACGCCATTGTTCCACCAGAGACACCTGGCACGATATCGGCTGCACCCATACAAAAACCCCTGAGTACTAAGCCAATTGTGCGACGTGTTTTTTGTATCATCAGAGCCATAGTAGGGAAAGAACTGCAAGGGCTGCAAGGGTTACGAGGATATTTACCTCATGGCTTAGCTTCTATGTAATCTTTGCAGTCATCGTAGTCCTCCGTCAACATACTCTGTTTGCACAAATGTACATTTCATCTGTAACATTGCACGAAATGACACCTTCACCTTTTCATGGGATCT
>Ga0210057_1002564_pt1 | contig 25892 bp, 30 predicted proteins | sample CryGeyCG2114_010_2_FD_183968 | JGI IMG/M metagenome (GOLD analysis project Ga0210057, IMG submission 183968) | Groundwater microbial communities from aquifer - Crystal Geyser CG10_big_fil_rev_8/21/14_0.10 (SPAdes) (version 2) | ecosystem: Environmental > Aquatic > Deep subsurface > Groundwater ...
AAAAATGGAAAATGAAATTAACAAAGCAATATTAGAAATTAGAGCCGGCACTGGCGGCGACGAAGCCGCTATCTTTGCCGGCGATCTGCTCCGTATGTATCAAAGATATAGTGAAATTAAAGGCTGGAAATTTATTATCAAAGACGAAAACGGAGGCGCTCTAGGAGGCTATAAAAATGTGACCGCCCAAATAAAAGGCGAGGGCCTATATAGTGAACTTCAAAATGAATCTGGTGTTCATCGAGTCCAAAGAATTCCGGCTACCGAAAAACAAGGTCGAGTCCACACCTCAACTGCTTCCGTGGCTATTCTACCGGAAGTTGCCGAAACAGCCATAAATATAAACCCCAACGATTTAGATGTTTCAACTTTTAGATCTAGTGGCCCGGGCGGACAAAATGTTAATAAAGTTGAAACCGCTGTTCGTATAACTCATAAACCAACTGGGGTTGTAGTCGCCTGTCAAAGCGAAAGATCTCAAGCCGCCAATAAAGAACTGGCTATGAAAGTTTTATACGCCAAGTTATACGAAGAAAAAAAACGCCAACAAGTCGACGCCGTGTCTGATTTAAGAAGAGAGCAGATTGGCACCGCCGATCGCTCGGAAAAAATCAGAACCTATAACTTTCCCCAAGATAGAATAACCGATCATCGTATCGGTAAAAAATTTTCCCACATTGAAAAAATACTAGACGGCACCGACTTTCATAAAATAGTTAAGGCTTTTCAACCTCCAAAACTTTGATCGGCATATCTAGATTTACATCATACTCTCTTAGTTTCTTACTAGATCCAGCTTCTTTATTATAAATTAATTTACTAATAGTTAAATTTCTACCCGCAAACTTTTCTTTAAAAGCATCATTAAACACAAAAGTTAAAGAATCTACACTATCATCCTTTACCCGAATTGGATTATGCAATAAATATTCCCCCATTTCTCCTCCATATAAATAAGTATTAAAGTTAACCGCTACTCCGTTTATATATGTCTCCTCTAAATATTCTTTTAAATCATTTTCTCCTAACACACCCATAATAATACCGTGAATATAAAAAGAATTATGTTGACTATAATTTGTAATCTCCACTTGATCTAAATTATTTTGAGTATTATTAAACACCACCGATGACAAAAGAGTCTCTCTCTTACCTTGAAACCCAAAAACATATAATAAAACCCCTACCAACAAAATAATAATAATCCAAATAATTTTTTTACTCATAATATAATTGTATTAATTACCATTTAAAATATCAATATCTTTTTGAAAATTACGCGCTCTTTCAACCACCGGCTCTCCATAAATAAAACGATATGTATACCAACGAGAACCAGAATAATATTGAGCCGCCGCACATCTTTCCTGAAGTGTTTTGGCATCGCTTGGAATAATTTGACCATACTCTTTACAAGAATTTGAGTAATACGAATCTTTTAAATATAAAGCGGTGGCCATAAAAGCATCCTCGTTACTCCAGGGTGAGGGCGGATTATTTCCTGTTGCCCGAGCAATATCATCTTTATATAAATTCCAAGTAGACGGTATAAATTGAGCCGGACCCATCGCTCCGCCATAAGCTCCATGGAGAGTAATTGGACACGACACTTTAACTCCAGCTGGGTCAAGCCCAAGCTCGGCTGTAATTTTAAGAAAAACCGGAATATCTCTCGTTGGATGCATCGCTGTTTGATAGGTACAGCCTCCCACATTTTTACCAAGCGCCGACTCCTGATCTAAAACTGCCAACACCAAAGCCGCTCTAATTCCAGTCGCATCCGATGCCTCCTTGGCTAGTGCGTAAGCCACCTCAAAAGTAAGTTCACCTCCGCCCAATATACGGAATATTCTATTTCTAATTTCACTAGCTGTCTTTTTGGTTTCAGATAAAAGCTCCTGATATTTAGACTCCTGTCCTTGGGTTACTTGCAGTAAAGTATCTTTATCACTTTTTGTACTCGCTATCACTAATTGTTGTTTAGCCTGATAATTTTTTAAAGCCTCTTTATCATTTTTTTCTAAAGCCAAAATTTCTTTTTGGTCAATTAAACCATCTCTTAACTCAATTATTCTCTGTAAAGTTATTCGCAGTCCATCCTGAACTAAAATCACATCATTAACATCATTCACAAAATCTGAAAGTTGCGCATTCTTAAGCATTATTTGGAGTAATCCCTCACTTTCAGTTTCGTATATATTTTGCAATATCTCTCCTAAATTATCTCTATTATCAGTTATAGATCTCTCTGTACTTTGAATTTCGTTACTGGTTTGCACAATTTGGCTATCCAGTTTTGCAATTGAAATATTAGCCGCCTTTATCTGTAAATTAATCTTATCTATTTTAGTCTCAAGCGACCTAATTTCACCTTTAAGAGAGGTTCCTTGTTGTCTGTATTTACTAATAGTAGACTCATATTCCTCAATTTGTTTTTCTAAGTCAGCCAACTGGGCCTCAAGCTCGGCTCTCTCCTCGTTACTTGTAGCCGCCAGAATTGTTTGTCTAAGTATCGGTGCCTGCGCAAAACCAAAGAAAAAATAAACTACTGAAAAAAACAAAACTAGGCTAAAAAATATATTTTTAAAAGGAATATAAACCACTTTTTCACTTCTTAAATTTAAAGAAGTCTTAAGACAATCATAAGATTTATTTTTACGTTTTATATCAACCAAAACCGTAGGTCTACGAACGTAACTCATATATTTATTATTATACCAAAATAATATAAAAAATAAACGCCTTAAGGTGTTTATTTTTTATCAGTTTCAGATTCTTCCTTAGATTCCTCCTCTTTCTTTTTATCAGAAACCTCAACTGCCGTCACATCAACCGGTTCACTTTCTTTTATCTCTTCCTGTTTTTCTCCGATAATAACCACTACCGACTCCATATCACTTAACACCTCAACCCCGTTTGGTATTTTTATATCACGCACATATAAGGCATCGCCAATATTATTTAACGAAGAAATATCAACTATTAAATTATGTGGCAAATCTCCCGGCAAAGCCGAAACCTCAATTTCATTAATAACGGTTACCAAAACTCCTCCGCCACTTTTAACACCTTGCGACTCTCCTACAATTTCAAGAGCTACGCTAGTCTCAACCTTCTCTTTCATATTCACCTGATAAAAATCAATCGCCAGCCACTTATTATTTAATTCATCATACTTAGCCTCATAAATTAAAACTGGCCTTTTGTCTCCATCAATATCTAAAGTTACAACCGTACTTTCTCCCGCCTCCTCATAGGCTTTATTAAAAGCCTCCGCCGAAACCGCTAAATGAAGGTTGTCAATTCCTTTTCCATAAAGCTCCGCCGGCACCAAACCAGAACCCCTAAGATCCTTTACCTTTTTACCTAGTATTTCTCTTGTCTTTACTACTAATTCCATAATGAATAACAGTATATAAAAAAACCTAGCTCTTGGCAAGTTTTTTTATAAATTAATCATATAAATAACTATGAGTTCCTATAGTAAAAAACTCTACCTCTTGTTCACTTAAATATATATAAATAGCTCTATAATCTCCAGTTATATTTATACTTCTAAACTTCTGCCATTTCCCTCTAAGAGGATGATTTTCTAATATAACATTATTAGGGTCAGCTAAAAATATTTTAAGACGCTTTTTGAACTGGTCTTTAATTTTTACTGAACATTTTTTATAACTCTTATTAAAATTCCTATGAAAGTAAACTTTCATATATTAAAGTTCATCAAGATAACGAATAGCCTCTTTATAATTAAAGGGACCAACCGAATTTTTATTCTTCTCGTCTGTATTTATTTTAGCTTTTTCAAAGAGTTTTTGCAATCTTTTATTAGGCGTAGGCGACACTAAAAATATAACTTTTTTTTTACGCACAAACTCTTTTAAGTAAGCATTTAAAATAGTACTAAGAGATAATCCTAACTCTCGCGCTGTTTCTTGCGCTTCAGTCTTCACTTTTTTATCCGTTTTAATATTCAATACTGTCTTTTCCATAATAACCTTATTATATATCTTGGTTAATTCATGTCAAACGCAGTAGAGATTATATTACTTTTCTAAATTTCTCCTCTTCTATTTCTGCTAGCTCAAGAATACCAAGAAATGTTCTTAAAATTTTCACCATTTCTTTCCCAGAGAATGTCTTAGCCACAACTAACTTCTATAGAAGTAATAAAAGGTATATCTTGAGTAAGTATATTCTTCTTTTTTGGCATATCCTCAAGATACAACACGACTGCTTCTTTTAGATTTTTTTTGGCATCTTCAATAGTTTTTCCTTGACTTGTTATCCCTAACTCCAAAGCACGCGCAACAAACCATTTGCCTTCTTTTTTAATAATTGCAATAGATTTATATGTCATTAAAAACAATAATACTATTCACCTATAAATAAAGCAACCCAAACCTAATAAAAATCAATTTTAATTTACTTCTCTAATATATCTAAATTCAAATTAAAATTTTTTTCTAATACATTCCCCACTATTCCATTTTTAGAATAATATATCTTAGATATATTAATTTTTTTACCACTAATATCACTATCTATATTTAATTTTAAACTCATAAAATCATCTCCATTTATACTAAAAATTTTTTTATCAACAACATAAGCTGGTCTTAAATAATATTCATTAAAAGGCCTAGAATCTAAATCTATATCGTCATTAATCTTCACAATAAAATTATTTATATCACTAAATCCTTCAATATTCGCCATAAAACCAATTATATCCAAAGAATCTATATTAAAATCAAAATCATCAAAATTATTTAAAAAATCATTTTTATTTATAACAGCATAAAAATCATTATTCTTATCACTTAAAAACGGCAACGCCCATTTAAAATTAGTATTCTGCTCTCTTATGCCATTAACATTGCTATCAAAAGAATAAATAACCTTTCTGATAGTAAGTTTTCTATTAACTAAACTTGGATCATAATTAAATTTAAAAACTAAAGACGAACTTCCCTCTGATTTCACAAATAAGGCATCACCATTAACATGATATAGTGCTAAATTATCATCATCTCTATATCTACTGTTAAATTTAAAATTTAAATCCTCATTATATAAAACTATACTATCCAAATATCTTTCCACATTAGAAATTCCTTCAATCTCTAAAATAATAGTGGATACATATATATCTTTTTGAGATTTATTATTAATATCCAAAACACCCGAATCCTTCAAAAAAACATCTGAAGCCATAACGCCTTGACCATAAATATCAATATTATTGTTCAAAGAAAAATTAATAAAATTTTGTTTTTTATAAAAATAATATCCAATCAAAATAACTCCTATAATAAAAAACCATAGGATAATATTTTTATATTTATTAAAAAAATTCATTATTCAAAATACCCCCAATATAAAGCATTACTTCCACCCCAAACACCGGTATTATTTTGATTCACTCCGCTAGTTTGCCCCGTACTTTCAGCTTTTAACGAATCTATATAAGAATCAAAAGTAGCTTCACTATTTAAAGTGGCTGTTATAGCTCTTGTATTAGTAAACGACCCGACACTCCCATAAGAAGGTAGTTCGTTTGTTAAATTAACATTTTTATATTCCGATCTATATAAATCAACATGCCCAGTATAACTTTGGATTGTATAATCAACTCCCGCTAATACAGAGTTGTACATTTCAACTCTTCCGTCGTCACCACCATTTCCACTATTATCATATATAATTCCCCTACCATCTAAATTAACCATAGCCACATTATTTAAAGTTAAAACTCCGGATACATAAGGACTATAAGATCCGAATAAACTAGATTCATATGTTCGAGCTCCATAATTATTTCTCGCTTTTATAATCATACTGCTCATAGTTGCGTTACTATTCCACCATAAACCATAAAATCTATCATTATCCCCATGAGTACCATTACCAACCATATCTATAATAGTATATTTACCATAACCCTTAAAAGTTAATGGCTTTGTTATATATATACTATTTTTTCCATAAGACACTGCCGTAGCTTCCGCCCAAGTAATAGTATGAGTTCCTGGCATTAAAATAATAGTATGACCCGAAGAAGCCGTATCTATAGCCTTTTTTATTGTTTTAAAAGCCGTCGCTGATGAAGTTCCATTATTTGTATCAGATCCACTTGTATAATCCACATAATAATTACCAGTCAAAGACACAGGAACCTCGCCTCTATAAATAGAAGATGCCTCATAAGGATCTAAAGCTTTATTATAAATACAAACATCATCTATTTTTCCAGGATAAAAATCAGAAGAACCAGCTCCAATAGAACCAGCGTACAACTGATTAGAGTTTAAACCGGTATTACCCGATAAAGATGAGTTAGTTATAGACTGGTCAACTCCATTTACATAAATTTTTTTAACAGATCCGTTATATGTGGTCACTATATGATTCCATTGATTTAGAGGAACACTATTACTTGGAGTATCCGAACCACCATCCCAACCATTTGTATATATATGCCATCTTATATTTTTACTTGCAGGTAAATAATAAATTCTATTATTATTAGTTTTATCTAATATTGTATCTGTACCAGCATCTCCAGTAGGATATATCCAAAAAGAAAAACTTAAATTACTTACCCCATCAATCTGATTTATATCTCCTAAAGCAACATAATCATTCGTCCCATCAAAACTATAAGCTTTAATAATTTGTCCAGACTGATTAACGGTAGCTCCATTAACAGTTCCGTTATAACTACCAATAGAATCAGTTGCTGTCGTTCCACTCGTTTCATCAAATTTCCAATTAGCTACTGGGGATCCTATAGAACCACAGCTTGTTACTGAAACCCCACCTGCTCCAGTCAAATACCTAATAATCACAATACCAGATCCTCCCGCTGCACCGGCAACACCATTACCTTGGTAATATGCACCTCCACCACCACCTCCCGTATTTGGTGTTCCGGCAGTCGCTGCGACACCAGAATAAGCTCCTGCTCCACCTCCGCCAGAACCACCCACACCATTGTTGGCTGAAGAACTCCAAGCACCACCTCCTCCTCCACCTGCATATGTTACTGACGATCCTGAAATAGAGTTTGTTAAACCAAGGCCACCATCACCACCTGAACCTGGACTTACATACACAGAATCTTCTCCAGCTCCTCCAGCGCCTCCGCCTCCAGCGCCTCCGCCATAACCACCTGAAAGAGAGGTATAACTACCTCTTCCACCATTACTTCCTTGACCGCTTGTACCAGAACCACCGATACCATCATATAATGATGCGCCACCGCCAGAACCACCATTTAAACCATGAGTTGTACTACCACTCCATGAACCACCTCCACCACCACCGATTGCTGTAATAGTACTAAAAACAGAGTTCCCACCATTAGAACCTCTAATATAACTTGTACTTCCACCTGCTCCACCTGCTCCAACAGTTACAGAATAAGCTTGCCCAGTTACAGCAAAAGAAGTATTATACACATACCCCCCAGCCCCACCGCCGCCGCCATAGGCTTGGCCACCTCCCCCGCCACCTCCGGCTACTACCAAAACCTCCACATTACCTGATCCGTTCGGGGTGAATGTTCCGCTTGAGTTAAAGGTATGAATTGTATAAGCTCCACTGGTTGTTATTGTGCCACCGGTGGCGGAAAAACTACTACTAACCGGCTCCCGCACCACAATCACATTCCCCGCCTCCGCATTATTTGGAGCCGAGACAAACCCTCCCGGCATAAAAACAAAAGAGGCACTCAAAATAAAAACAAAAGTAAATTTGAAACCACACAACAACTTAGTATATATATTATGAAAAATCCTCATTTTTAAATTATACTATTACTCGCTACTAGGCGCGCTAGGCTCAATATTATTATTTTCCAAAACCTCACTTACTACCTGCTTTTCCTGTGCTAAAAAATTAATCATCTCGCTATTTAAAGCAATCGGCGCCGTCCACACTATCTGTTTTCTATTTATATAAATATCCCCCGCCGGTTGCCATAAAGATTCCGAAAAACGACTAAGCACAAAAGGCCTCTCCTCATCCTGTGTTACTTGAAGTAATCTTGCCTCAACTAGCTTGGCCTGTGGCCAAGCATAATATTTGCCTAAATAAAGCTCTCCGGTTGTCATATAAACCGCCCTATACTCCGGCTTAAAACCATAAAACCCCGCCAAAACCAAAGCCACTACCAAAATAACCAAAACTGTTATTTTTTTATTTAACCCCTGCCCCTCTAAATTTTCTTCTTTTTTTATTAATGTTTTTGCCATAATTTTTATTTACCCGACTCTATACTTAATTTATTTTCTATTAATTTTGTTCTAGATAGACTGTCCTCAAACTCTAATCTAGTAACCATGTTTTCTTCTATATTTATTACTCTGTCTTCTACTCTAGAAACTCGGCTATCAACTTGCGCTATATTATTTTTAAGTTCAGCCCTTAAAGATTTAAATTGCCCATCCACTCTCTCAAACTGCTCTTGCACACCTTTAAACTGCTCCTGCACCCCATCAAAACCTCTAGACATCATTCTAGCCAATTCCTCATTATCATTCTTTAATTCAGCTCGTAATTCATTTAAATCAGTTTTAAGTTCAGTCCTTAAATCATTTAAACCCTCTTTAAAATCAGTTTTAAGTTCAGTCCTTAAATCATTTAAACCCTCTTTAAAATCAGTTTTAAGTTCAGTCCTTAAATCATTTAAACCCTCTTTAAAATCAGTTTTAAGTTCAGTCCTTAAATCATTAAAGCCTTTAGAAACAACTTGAACCAATTCTTCATTTGTAACTTTTTCGTTAGTCATTAATAAATTATATCACAAAAAGTTTACCTCAAAATTAGTCATCAAAAGAATAATCTATATGAATCCTAACAACTCCGGGACTCGTTGCCACCGCATCAATATCCAAACTTAAAACCGCATCCGCCGCTATACCCGCATTACCAAACAAAGTCGTCGCCTCACTGTTTGCATCACATACGAGAGCACTCGTCATCACATCAGTCCCAGCCGTATTTGGGGTACCCTCGGCCCTTTCATCAAATTGAATCGTCGCTGTTCCCACGTCTGTTGAACAAGAAATACGGCTAATAGTTACTGCTGTTGGAAACTTATGTTGAACAATGGCGTCGTCGGTTATAGCCGGACTCTCTAAAACTATAGTGTCTATATGCGTATAAAGTTCAGCGTCCGCCAATACATCATCATTAGTTAAAGTTAAACTTCTCCCCGCCGTTAAATTTGTATAAGTAGATAAATCCAAAGCCGTCCCATTCCAAGTTCCCGCCGTTACCGTCCCAGCCGAACTAACCTGAAAACCATTACTCGTTCCGACGTTTAAAGTAGTGAAATACGTAGTCGTGGCAAACAATGTTCCAGTCGTCCCAAAAGTACCACTTCCTAAATCAAGTTTATATTTAGGCATCGTCGTCCCAATTCCTATATCTCCTCCGTTATCTAAAACTAATTGATTACTAACTCCATCAACATTAATTACTAAATCTCCATTACTAGTTGTTTGAAAATCAGCGTAAACAGTACCATCACTTTGCGTTAAACGTAATTGAGGATTTAAGGCATCTAATAAATCAAATTTTCTATCCGGCCCGGTCGTCCCAATACCGACGTTTGTTCCATTATCATAAATCAAAGAATTAGAAACCGTAGAAGTGCCCGAAAACTTTGCCACATAACTAGCTGTTCCAGACCCCACCACTCCAGAGGAAGTTGGAATAGCCACCCACGAACCGCCGGAATTTTTTAATTCCAATGTCCCCAAATTATCACGCAAACCATAACCAGTCGTCCCATCGGTATCGCCATAATTTATATAACTCCCCGCATCAAGCCCAATATTACCCGCTACATCAAGTTTATGGTCGGGCGTCGTGTCCCCCACGCCGACGTTGCCGGAAATAGAGGCTGTCCCCGTGACCGTTAAAGTATTTGGAATGAGGGCTGTTCCAATCCCCACCGATCCACTACTCCGATACACATTACTTCCCGAACTACTCCACGTACCATCCCCACTACCACTAGACCCTAAATCAGCCCAAGCCCCACCCACATAGGCCCGAATAACACTACTGGTTGTATTGTAATATAATGACCCATTCTGACCCGAAGGATCCGATGAGGCTGTTCCAAGATTTAACAAAGTTCCGACATTAACACTGCCCGAAAAAAAAGCATTTAACCATTTTGGGTTAGATGACCCTACGTTATAAGTCCCATCAGAGCTCGGCAACAAATCCGAATCAAAAGTTACCGCCGACACTCGCGAAATAGCCGACCGATAATCACTTGTTAAATTACTAAGCGACGCCACATCGGAATTATAAGAAATAGTAAAATCCACTCGCACTGTATCCGGCCCAGGCGGATTAGCTGTTTTTACAAAACTAATAGAGTCAAAACTTACCTTATTATTTGATAAAGGCGTTGGAGCGTTACTCCCTTCTTTTTTAAAGACCACCCCATTTTCTACATATATTAAAGTCGGGCTCTTGGTATTATCCTCTACTAACAAAGTTAAAACCGCCCCCGATTCATCGTTGGTCATATTGATAGCCGATGATTCCGAGACCGCCCTTTTAATAGCTCCCATTACAAATTGACTCTGTTGCGATATATCGCTTTTAGCCAGCTCTCTCTGTTGTATATCGGATACCGAGGAAAAAACTCCAACCATAAGGCCAGACACAACTGTAAAAACACCGGCGTAAACCAATACCTCAACCAATGTAAACCCCGCATTATTTTTACGAAATAAAAAACTAAAAGTACTCATAAATTAAACTTATTTAACTTAAAGTAAGTATAACTAAAAAACAAACAAAACCCCCTGTGGACAACAAAAAATAAGTCTTAATAAATATTTTTTATCATCATAATCATATTTATAACCACAATTTGAAAAGTTATTTTTAAAAAACCAATTAATTTAAAAAATACCCTCTATAATTTATAAAACAATTGGTTAGGCTCTTAAAAACAAAGGAGTTCTAACGAGTTAAAGGCCTCTTTAACGAAGTTGGGCGACTATTGTTTTTAGGGTTCTAAACACCCTGTTTTTATAAATTATAGAGGGTATGTAATAAATCATTTAAAGAGTCTGGTAAGCTAAAGGACGCTTTAACGCCGGGGGGCGACTATTATTTATAAGGTCTTTGCGACTGTTTTTGTAAATATGATTATGTTTATAATATTTTTATAAATAGAACACATCATAAAAACTAGTTAACCAATCACCCGTAAAGCAAAAGGTAAAAAATAATCTTTTACATTATTATAATTAAGATTTAAATCTGAATATTTTTTAGAGATATCCTCTATTACCTCACGTAAAATTTTAAGCTCATATTTTCTTTCTTTTAAATTTTCTTTCAATTCTATTTCAGTCCATATTACTAAAGCTCGTTTTTTAGCATCTTCCAGCAACTTAAAATCACCTTTTTGCTTAGCATTTATTAAACGAGTTACTTCGCTTCCTAAATTAGCCATTAAAAAATTAACATTTCTTTCCTGATTCATATAATAAGTTTATTTATTATATTATACATTTTATCGCAAATAATAAAACTCTTAACCTCCATACTTCTATTACCATCTACTGGACGTATGTTAATCAAAGACGTATATTCTACTCTGTCTTTTCCCTTTCTATTTAAATAGATATTAAAACCCCAAACATTATACTGTTTTGAACCATCCTTAATTAATACTTGGTTAGAATCCATATGCCATTCGCCCCCTAAAGCCATAACCTCTCTTTCAATATCAACCACCCCTTTAACCATGTCTTTATAAAACTCGCGAGCAATTTCTTTAACTACTTGCATTTTTATAGGCTCTTTTATAATTCTTATATCCATATAAAATTACTCAACCACTATTTTTATTCTGCGTACTCCGCTACCAACCGCCTCCTGTTTTTTTATTATAATTTTACCAATCTCGCTAGTCTGTTCTACGTGTGGCCCTCCACAAAACTCTTTTGAATAAGCTGTTTCTATTGAATCTCCAATATAATAAACCTTTACCTCCTCCGGATATTTATTTGAAAATAAACGCAAAGCCCCCGTTTTTTCTGCCTCCGATTTTTTCATTTTTTCATACTTAACTGGCAAATTTTTTTCTATTAACTCCTTAGCATATTTTTCTACTAAAATAATCTCCTCATCTGTTAATTTTCGCTCAAAAGAAAAATCAAACCGAGCCCTCGCCGGCGTTATATCACTGCCCATTTGATTAACAGTATTACCTAAAACCTTGCGCAAGGCATACTGCAATATATGAGTGGCTGTATGAAGTCTTAAAACCTTTGCTAATTCCTCTTGATTACCCGCCTTCATCTCGCCTGTATCAAGTATTAACCCATGACCTCCAAATTTTTTTTCCACTCCCAAGCGAGATTTATCTCTATGCTCCTCAAATAATTTTTCAAACTCCTCTAAAACCAAACCATCAGCCTTATTGCCTGAAACCTCTTTTATAATCTCAAATGGAAGTCCGAAACTCTCATATAAATAAAAAGCTTTTTTGGCATCAATTACCTCAAGTTTATTAAGTTCATTAATACCCAAAGACAATGTCTGCTCAAATTTTTCCCTTTCTAAAGTTATAATTTCCTTAGCCTTACCCACCTCAATTTCATAAAAATCATGATAAATATTATAAATAATATCAATTAAAGAGTTTAATAAATTTTTATCTAAATCTCTTGTATAAAAAATAATTCTACGCAGTAACCTACGCAAAACATAACCAGTCTCTTTGTTACTCGGTCTAACTCCATCGCTTATTAAAAACACCGCTCCCCTAATATGATCACAAATAATTCTTTTTTGAGAAAGTATTAAAACAGACGGTAAAATACTCATCATTTCTTTAAATAAATCCGTCTCAAATATATTATTAACTCCTTGCTTCATTATGAGTAGCCTCTCTAGCCCCATACCCGTATCAATTCCCTTTAATCCACCCTTATCCTCAATTGGTAAGTACTCACTACTTTCCGTCTTATAAAACTCATTAAAAACCACATTCCATATTTCCACCCCTTTCACATAAATTTCAGTGGTTGGCCCACATGGACCAGTTTTACCGGTTGGCCCCCAAAAATTATCCTCTCGCCCGTAAAAACGTATCTCAAAACTTTCTCCCTCTCTTTCTTTTATTTCCTTCCATATTCCCTCCGCTTCTGTATCTTTTGAAATATTTTCATCACCCTCAAAGCAAGTTACATAATCAATTCTTAAATTCATTTCTTTAGTCATAAATTGATAAGCATACTCTATAGCCTCACGTTTAAAATACCCTCCAAAAGAAAAATTACCCAGCATCTCAAAAAAAGTATTATGAGTTTCATCGCCCACCTCATCTATATCGCTAGTTCTAAAACATTTTTGCACTGTCGCTACGTTTAACAATCCAAAATCACTTTCCGCTGAAAGTTCTCTGGTATAATATCTTTTAAACTGTTGCATGCCGGCCGTTGTTAACAAAACCGATGGATCACCAGAAACCAAAGAAGACGAAGACACTATTGCGTGCCCCCTCTCCCTAAAAAAATCTAAAAAGCACTGTCTTATTTCTCTAGATTTCATATTTATTTTAGTATTCCTCAAGCGCTCCACTTCTATCATGCTCTCTAATTTTATCCAGCGCCTTTGCCTCAATCTGACGAATACGCTCACGTGTTACGCTAAATATCTTGCCCACCTCCTCTAGCGTATGGGTCACTCCATTCTTTAAGCCAAATCTCATTTCCAAAATTTTTTGCTCCCGCTCCGTTAAATCAACTAAAATTTCATCAATTTTATCTTTCAATAAACTTCTGGCCGCCGTTTGAGCTGGCGATAAACTATTTTCATCCTGAATAAATTCTAATAATTTTGAATCCTCATCATCCCCATCTCCAATTGGCGATTCAAGTGAAACCACCTCCTGTGATATTTTTTGTATATGACGCACTTTTTCTACATCTATTTCCATTTCAGCTGCAATCTCGGGCGCTAATGGCTCCCGCCCTAAATCCTGCGCCAATTTACGCTTAATTTGTGTATATTTTGAAATAGTCTCAACCATATGCACCGGAATACGAATAGTTCTAGACTGATCTGCTAGCGCCCGCGTAATCGCCTGACGAATCCACCAAGTAGCGTAAGTAGAAAACTTAAATCCTTTTCTATAATCAAACTTATCCACCGCCCGCGACAATCCAATATTTCCTTCCTGAATTAAATCTAAAATAGAAAGCGATGGACTTCTATTGACATATCTTTTCGCAATTGAAACTACTAGCCTAAGGTTGGCCTTTATCAGTCTATGTCTAGCATCCTCATCATCCCCCTCCGCTCTTTTCGCTAGTTCCTTTTCCTCGGCAAATGTTAAAAGTGGTGTTTTACCAATTTCTTTTAAATAAACTTGCACCGCATCCGGTAAATCACTTTCTATATAGGTCGCCAACTCAAGCTCTTTTTTACTAATTTCCGCATCCTCCCCCACATCAATCAACTGCGCCGGCTCAATCACTTTAATATTCTCTTTTTCTAGTAATTCATATATCTCCTCTAAAAACTCTATATCATTTTCAATAGTTGGAAATAAATGCAAAATTTCAGCATCTGTTACAAAACCTTTATTTTTGCCCCGACTAACAAGCTCTGCCAATAAATCATCATCCTCTCTTCCCTTAATTCCCACTTGTTTTTTAGAAGAAACAATTTTTGAGTTAGATTTTTTTTTAATCTTTTTACCTATCTCTTTCTTTTTTACTACAATCTTACTCTTTTTAATCTCCTTTTTTATAGACTTTTTTTTCAGAGCCTTAGGAGCCTTTTTTGCACCGCTAGTTTTTTTACCAGCCAGTGTTTTCTTAATTATTTTAGGTTTAACACTACGCTTTACGCTTTTTTTTATTTTAGCTTTAGTTTTTACAACTTTTTTAAGCTTAGTTAAGCGACCGCGAGTATTTACCTTTCTTTTTATAGAAGGCATCTCTTAAAATATACTATAAGTATTTTCACAAAATATTGCAAGTTTATGTATTATTTCTCAGATTCAATTTTATCTACTCTCATCTCCAATCTTTTAAGTTGTCCGGATAAAAAAGTAAGCTCTTGTTTTTGGTCATCATAAAGAGCTATAAACTTATCAAGTTTTGTAAATAGTTCTCCAGAATTATTTTTCATCCACGATACATCAGATTCCACACTACCCAACCTATCCTCCACATTTTCCAAACGATTTTCAACGCTACCCAACCTATCCTCCACATTTTCCAAACGATTTTCAACGCTACCCAACCTATCATTAATAACAGCAAACTCATTTTGCATAGACACTGCTAAAGGATCTATTTTAGCATCTAATAATTCCTGTATATCTTTTTTAGTTAAATTATCCATTTAATATATTATAAACCATTATTTAAAGTTTTCTCAAGTTCCAAAGAAACTTTTTGAAAATCATCAATTAATTTAGCCACCGACCCATCTGAAATCTGCTCCGCTTTTTTTATTTTTAGAAGTAGTTCCTGTTTTTTATCCCGAAGATACTCAATTTTAAGCTGGCAACCAACCAAATCAATCGACTCTCCTTTATATAAGGCGCTTTTAAAGTGTATATCTAGAGTATCGTCCTTTAAACCACCCTCAAGTAATGCCTTTAAAATATCCTTATATTTTAAAGGCATATATAACTCAAACTTTTGAGCACTCTTTAAATCATTATAATGCACTCCAGCCAATAAAATCTGTAAAGATAACATATCAAGCCGACTTATATTTTTCTCATCCTCCTCTTTTACTTTATTATTTTGTTCCTTAAAAACATCTTTTTCTAAATATCTAAGCTCCTCTTTTAAAGCCTCGGATACAATTGAAACTCTACTTGATAATTCATTTATCCACTCCTCCCTATCAATCGCACTAGGCCTTAATAAAATCTTTTTTAAAATCTCTTTTATACCTCTTTTTTTCTCGTAAGAAGATTCTCCTACTAAATATCTATTAAAATAAAAATCCGAAGCTGAACTCAAATTTAAAGATATATCTGCTAACCCGTCAGGTTTATCTAAAACCAGTTCCGCTATATCCTTATAACCATCCAGCTTTAACAAAGAAATAGCCAAATCTTTTGTTAAAGTCATATCCAGCGCTCTCTCCGCCGCTCTTTGCCCCGCCTCATCACTATCAAAACTAAAAATAATTCTATCAGTTAAACGCGATAAACTTATTAAATGATTTTCGGTTAAAGCCGTTCCACTGGTCGCCACAATCGCTTTAAATCCCGCCTGATAACCCATCAACACATCCATTTGCCCCTCTACCACCAAAGCTCTATTTTCCTCTCTGATAAAATGTTTGGCCTGGTAAAAACCAAATAATATTTTAGACTTAGAAAATATAGGTGTCTCGGGGCTATTAATATATTTACCCATAGTTTCGTCCCCCCCCGGCCTAATCCGACCAGAAAAACCCACTACCTTGCCCGCATGATTAAATAAAGGAAACATTATTCTATCTCTAAAACGGTCATAATAAGTTCCTCGTCCCTCATTGCGCACTACCAAACCCGACCGCTCTAAATTTTGCACCGAAAAACCTTGCTTCATTAAAAAAGTCGTCAAGTCATCCCAATTAGAAGAAAAGTCTGTAGTCCCCACTCTAAAAATTTTAGCCGTCTCGCCTTTTAACCCCCGCTTTTTTAAATACTCTTGCGCTCCTATATTTTTTTTTAAATTTTCAATATAAAACTTAACTGCCAGCTCGTTAATATCATATAAAACCCCAAACTGCCTTTGTTGCTCAACACTTTCTCGCCGTACCTCAACTCCGGCTTTTTCAGCCAATATCCGTAAAGCCTCAAAAAATTCCACATTTTCATATTTCTGCACAAAAGTAAAAATATCTCCCCCCTCATCACAACCGAAACAATGCCAACTCCCCCTTTCTAAAGACACCACAAAAGAAGGCGTCTTCTCATTATGAAAAGGGCACTTAGCCTTAAAACTCTTGCCGGCTGGTATAAGCTCAATATACTGCTTTAGAACCTCAACCACTGATAATTTATCTTTTATAATTTGAGTTAGCTTCTCCATAAATCATCTATAGTATACAAATACCTATAACCTAAAGAAACTATACAAAAACCTTAATTTCTTATATAATCATTAAATGAACGCTATTTACAATATTTTATTAGCCGTTTTTATAATATCCTTAATCTCTTTAATAGGTGTATTTACTATCTCTCTAGCCCAAAAAGAGCTAAAAAAGATTCTTCTTTTTTTAGTCAGTTTTTCAGCCGGCGCTCTCCTTGGAGATGCCTTTTTACACCTTATCCCCGAAATAGCCGAGACTCAAGGTCTTAATACCGCAACCACTATTAGCCTAATAGGTGGTATTCTACTTTTTTTTATTCTAGAAAAATTTCTAAACTGGCAACACTGCCACGAACCAGTCTGTGTAGGCCATAATCACTCTCTTGCTTTTATCAATCTCGTAGGCGACGCCTTCCACAACTTTCTTGATGGCGTTCTAATAGCCGGTAGTTTTATGATAAGCCCAGGTCTTGGTATTACAACCACTATCGCCATCGCCCTCCACGAAATACCTCAAGAAATCGGAGATTTTAGTATTCTTTTATACTCCGGACTAAGCCGAGCTAAAGCCTTATTCTTTAACTTCATAAGCGCCCTTTTTGCTTTTGCCGGCGCCATTTCTTTTATAATATTAGCCGATTCTATTAGCCTAATAGAAACTTTAATCCTGCCAATTACCGCCGGCGGATTCATCTATATCGCCTTAGCCGATCTTATTCCGGAACTCCACAAAGAAACCCACCTCGGAAAATCTATCATCCAACTCATCAGTCTTATACTTGGAATCTCCATCATGGCTCTACTTCTTTTTCTATAATAACAAAAAAACGGCTCGCATCAACCAAGTCGTTTTTTTGTTTCTTATTTATCTATCTTAATATTATTTTATCCTGACTTACTTTTCTCGTAAAACAATTCTCGCCCGCCTCATAGATCCAGCCTCCCCCAAAAATATCATAAGACTTGGTCTCCTCCTCTTTATTAGACAGATTAAACCTCGTACAAAGCTCATAACTATCAGCTGAAACTATTCTATAAGAAAATGGTTCTTTTGTAACCGGATTAACAATATCGGCCTCTCTTATATATAATTGACCATCACTGATTAAAACACTTAAATCACTAGGTAATTTTTCGTATAAATCATAATACTGATTTAAGTTACCTTGCACCGTACTTAAATTATTAGATATAGCGTTGTCCTCATTTTTAAGTCTGGTAGTTTTAGGTGAATCTATAAAAGAAAGCCCGACGATAAAAGAAGCTATTACCACCGCCAAACCAATTATAGACAAAAATTTCATCGTTCCATCAAATTTATTAGAACTTCTTAAAATATCATGCAAGTAATACCAAATCACAATTCCCGCTATCACAAACACCGACAAAGCCTTTAAAATAAATCTATTCGTTAACTCACCCTCCAAAAAACTATTAAAAACCCCGATTAAAAACCCGAGCAACACAACCGAGGCTACCAACAATATAAAATAAGATAACCATTTTCTCACCCCCGAATCTAGTGGTAAATCACCCTTAGTAATATTTAAATTCAATCTCCAAACTGTAAAAAAATAAACTGGCGCCCCAACCAACAAAGCCGACAAAGCAAATCTTATAGCCGATAACGAAAAAGAATACCCATATAAATCCGTCACCTCCGCTATCAGTTTATTTATCAGCTGAAAAGCGATTGTCCCAACCGAGGTTGTTACAAAAACCAAAGCTATTAACGATAATACATAAAAAAACGCAAATTTTGCACTGTGTTTCATATTTTTTATTTTACTCTGGAAAATCTGTTGGAGTAATAGTCTCGCTTGGGCTATAAGTCGGTTCTATAAAACCTGCCGGTAAATCACTTGGAGCCTCTATATTTTTTGAATTAAGAAAAAACACTCCCATAATTACCAAAATTGCTATTATTCCCCATACGACTTTCTTCATACTTTATAAATTATCAAGCTCCTTATCTAAACTATCAAGCTCCGACTCTAAATCACCCAAATCAAGAGCCTCTAAATCATCTTGAATAGATTCGGTTGTATCCTGATCTATTACAATTGTATTAGGGTCTAATCCCTCATCTTTAACTACTTCCTTAAAATCATAAAAATACCATACCGCCAAGGCTACAATTAATATTACAACCACAATAATAGTTTTTTTCATCTTTTTATTTTAATTTATTAATTATTACTCAACCTCTGCCTCATTTACGCTAGGCACACTTTTCAATCCAAGTAATGCGTTTCTAACAGCCTGCTTCGCGCTATCAATTGAATCTCTCACAACTCTTAAATCACTTCGGAATCTTTCCTTTGAAGCCAGCACATCCTCTCTTAAAGTCTCCTCACTATTTACATTAACAGTATAAACCATTTGAGACTGAGTCTCTATAGCTCCTCTGGCCGTCAATACTGCCTCCTGCGCATCTGCAAACACTACATCAAAAGCAAAAGTATCAAGTCCTTGAGACACTGCCTTATTTGCCCTACTTTGCATTCTAGCCAAAAACTCCTCTAAAGAATCTACCGCCTTATTAAACTTATTAATCATTTTCTCGTTTATCTCATCTACCTGAACACTAAACCTCAAAACCGCCTCCGCTTTTTTATCATCTGAAATTTTATCTCTTAATTCATTTTTTAAAGATTCTCTAGACTGCACTCTAAACTCACGAGTCTCATCTTTATTTTTTTTAATAATATTACGAGATTCAACTCTATTTTCTAAAATATTTTTCTTTAAAACTTCGCCTCTCTCCATCATAATTTCCTTTTTATTCTCACCCGAATTTTGAAGTTTTTCTCTAAAAACATTCTTATCCTGAATCGCCCGACTTTTAATTTCCTCCCTCCTCTCTAATCTAATCTCCGCTTGAGGCAATCTACCTCCTTCTTGAGCTAGAGCCGACAAAGGTAAAGCTATAGCCAAAATAAATAAAATGTATAAATAACGCATATAAATAAAAATTAATAATAATTATAAATAATTATAACATATTGCTTAAAAATAAAACTTTATCACTTATATTTTAAAGAGAATAAACCCAAGGCAAAGCCACCGAATACATCATTAAAGTCGCTCCCAGCAAAGCCATATTTTTCATAAAACCAATCATCTCACTCATCCGTGTTTGCGAGTTTGAGTCATTCCAAAAAGTATGCATACTAAACGAAATTAACACCAAAAGCCCCGCAATTATAGCTAAAGACTCTTTTATATAAACACCAAATATCACTCCAAGACCCGCTAATATTAACAATATTCCGCTAATTAAAACCATCAAAGACGCCATCGGCAAATGTCTACTAGACGCATACGCTACTAAACCGGATTTTTGTGTAAAATGATTAATACCATTCATTAAAAAAAATCCCCCAAACAATATTCTCCCTACTAAAAATGCTATTTCCATATATTTTATATACTTAAATTCTAATCAATTTCATTATACCACGATTACTTAATAAAACATAGATATGTTTACATTTTAAAATATTTATAGTACTATATAGTCAGCTTACAAAAAAGGAGATTTAAAAAATGAATAATATCCAGCAAGAAATCTGTAACCTTCAAAATGAACTAATAGACATTGCCACAAGGGAAGGGAAAATTAGATCTAGAATCAATGAGATACAAAAAAATTGTCCACATGAAAATAAAATAAATAGATCAGTACACGATGTCTACGAATTTAAAACCAGATCATTTTGTTCTGATTGCGGATTTGAATTGTAATTCTTTACATTTATTAAAATTAAATAAACAAAAGCCCCTAAAATAGGGGCTTTATTACAAAAGAAAATTCACGCTTCTTTTATAATATCAGAAATAATATTAGTTCTTTCTTTAATTAATAAAGCTTTCTCTTTATCAAATGTATTAATTAAATTACTAACCAACTTATCAATATCCACTCCATAAAACAGTTCAAGCAAAAACTCTTTTAACTCATCATTATCTTCATGCTTTAAAACATCATATTTATCACTAATATCCTGATCACAATCATCATGACCAGTAACCTCGCTTACTAATAAAGACATAAAAGAGTCTAACTTTTTATTGCCTGGTAAATCAAACTCCTCGTTCAAAAGAATTTTATGCCTTAAAATTCCTATTGGTACTCCTCCAAATCTTACATCTAAACGAGTTGCTGAACGAAAAGGGTAACTTTCATTATTATTTATAATAGCCTGCTTACTATCAATAATCTCATCATCTATAGAGACAAATTGATTATTTAATTTATCAGTGAAGATTGATCTTGATTCTTTATTACAAATTATAGTAATAGAGTTATTTTTTTCATTAAAAAAAACCGAAATTAAAACATCACTATCTCTCACACTAAACTTATAAATTCCATCAACTAAACCATTACAAACAACATCCTTATATCTTTCCCCATAATCAGGGAAAGTGTTCCTATTAAAGAATGAAAAAGCTAATTCATAAGCTACAACTTCATAAAGTTTTTCTACATTAATAAAAATATTAGGAAAAAATAAAAGCCCTCTTTCTTCCTGCATTTTTTTAACATACATATTTCCACTTTCAGGTTTAAACTGCTCATGATCAATATCATGCTTTAAAAGTTTTTCCGCTAAAAAAAGAAAACAAATCACATCAAAATGATACTGCTTACTGCCATATCTCGCTTGTAAGTTTCGAGCCATAATCTTTCTCTCTTTCTTATTTATTATTGTCAAACACCTGGCGGAGAGAGAGGGGTTCGAACCCTCGATGCCGTTTCCGGCATACATCCTTTCCAGGGATGCCCTTTCAACCACTCAGGCACCTCTCCCCAAATAAAAAACGCTTATCTAAAAGCGTTATACCATAAAAAAAATCTAAAGAAAAGCTATTTGATTTCTTGATCTAAATCACTCACCCTGCCTGCAAATCCTTCAACTAAGCTTTGTGTTTCTTCAATCTTTTCTTTTATGTCTTTTCTTTCTTCTTTTGCATCTATTAAATCACTTGCTAAACCAGCTAATTCTATATCAACTTTTTCAAACTTCTCATCAACTTTATTAAATTTTACGTCTACTTTTTCAAACTTCTCGTCAACCTTATTAAATTTTTGATCTAAATATTCTATAAATTCTCTATCCATATAAAAATTATATTATTAATAAAAAATATTTAAATACTCATTCCCCTTAAAGCCTTTAATCTCTCCTCAACCGGTGGATGAGTCATAAATAATTTATGAAACCAAGGTGTTTTTTTACCCCTAAAAGGATCGGCCACCCATAAATGGGCTGTGGAATTTTGCACCACTCTCATTGGACTTGAATTAGCCGATATTTTTTCAAGCGCCCCAGCTAAGCCCTCTGGATAACGAGTCAGTAATGCCCCGGTCGCATCGGCTAAAAATTCCCTTTTACGAGAAATAGCTAGCTGTAAAATCATCGCCACTATCGGCGCTATAATAGAAAACACAATCGCCAACACCATAAAAATAACTCCCGCCTTATTATCATCATTATCACGAAAACTACCAAACCACATAGAGTGCATAAACATATCAGCTAAAATAGATAAAAAACCAACTAATACCACCACCGCTGTTGATAAAAGCATATCTCTATTACCAATATGAGCTAGTTCATGCGCTATAACACCCTCTAACTCGCTTCTATCTAGTTTATCAAGCAACCCCGTCGTTACTGCTACCACCGCATGTTTCGGATTCCTACCAGTCGCAAATGCGTTTGGTTGAGACTCATTAATAATATAAACCTTAGGCGTTGGCAAACCGGCGGTAATCGCTAAGTTTTCTACAATCCGATACAACTCCGGAGCCTGGCTTGCACTAACCTCTTTAGCGTGAGCCATAGATAAAACTATCTTATCAGAATACCAATATCCTAAAATATTCATAATTATACTAAAACCAACCGCCACGTATAAAATAATTGAGCTTTGAAAAGCCTGTGCAAATACAAAACCAATTCCGATAACCACCAAAATAAAGACTATAAAAAGCCCCCAAGTTTTATAAATATTAACATCTCTTTGTCTATATAAAGAATTCATAAATTAACCTAAATCTACCTAAAATAAAGTCCAAAATCAACCAAGAGAATCTTTAACTCCCTTTCTCAACCTTAAAGCAATTTTTACCGTCTCAAATAATACCTGAATATATGAAGATAATTTCACATGGCTATATATATCGTTAACCCAATAGACTGGTATCATCTCTATCTCATAACCAAGTTTTTTGGCCAGTAATAACGCCTCTACATCAAACGCCCATCTATTAATTTCCGCTCTTTCAAATATATCCATCGCCGCTCTCCTATTAAAAGCCTTAAATCCACACTGTGTATCCCAAATACCGGGCAAGGCCACTATCTGAATAAATAAATTACCCATCTTACCAGCTATCTGTTTATACCAAGCCTGGGGCGGAGAAAGTTCCGACTCCTTTAAAGCCCGAGAGCCAATCACTACCGAGGCTCCTTTATCAAAATAATTTTTCATCAAAAGAAATTGATCAACCGTCGTTGAATTATCCGCATCCATAAATAATCTGATTTCGCCTTTAGCCTCAATCATCCCTTGGCGTACTACGTAACCCTTCCCATGATTTTCTAAATTCTCAATTACTCTTAAATAAGGAATAACATCGGCAAATTTTTTAACCACCAAAACGGTATTATCACTTGAACCATCATCTACCACCACAATCTCATAATCAAAATCCATATCCTTTAAAATCCTATCCACATCAATCAAAGTTAACGGAATTCTTTTCGCCTCGTTAAAGGCGGGAATAATCACCGACAAATAAGGCCCCGATCCCCAAGATTTATAATCTTTAACTACCAATTCTTCTTTATTAATTTCAGATTTAATAATCTTTTTTAGTCTACTAGAAGTTTTTTTAGGTATAACTTTTTTAACTATGTTTTTTTTAGCAGTAGTTTTATTTTTTGTGCCCCCCTTCTTAGGTAAAATTTCTTTTTTAGTCGCTACCATACATATATTGTAACAGACAATTTAAAGTTATAAAAAATTGGCGGGCCCGGCAGGAATCGAACCTACAGTCTCGCTTTTGGAGAGCGATGGTTTACCGTTAACCGACGGACCCATTAATAAAGAGTATATAGAAAATATCTAAAAAAATAAATGCCCGCTTTCAGGCGGGACCATTTATTTTTTAGCCTCAGCGTGCACTCTATGAACTCTACAGGCTGTACTTGGACAATATTTCTTTAAAGAAATCTTACCCTCAAATTTTTTCCTATTTTTCCGCGTATAATAATTAACACTTCCACAAGAAGAACATTTCAGTCTGGTTAAGTGTTCGCTAAATTTTGATTTTGATTTTGTTTTCTTAGCCATAAAATAACTTGCAAACTATAACAGAAATGCCATAAATACGCAACACCCCTATTTAAATTATAAAGAGTGTCTTAATTTTGGGGGTATTGACACTGGTTCTAACGATCTGTATGCAAGTAAATCAAGTTGGAACATAAGATTTTCATTTTTACCAAAAGTGTCTTGATATACATGATGTGCAAAAAAAGAATAGCGCCATCTATCTGCTATAACAGTTTTATTGATACTGAGTGCATTCTTAACTTCATGATACTGTGCCGCATGCAATGCTTGAAATAAAAACATTACCGCGTTCTGATCAAGCTTGATTCCTGAAGCATTCATAAAATCGGAGACCACCTTGCGGCGTTCTCCTTCATAAACGGCACTTGTAAAAATCTCTTTTTTCTTTACATTTTTTAAGTAATCAGCAAGTAGTTTTGTTTGTGTAGTTTTTCCACTACCGGCAATACCTTCGAGGCAAATAAACATAACATACTTAAATTTCCTTCAAGAATGGCCTTTCATTCTCTAACCATTCAATAAGGCCATCTTTAAGTGCGGTGGGTAAAATCTTATAATCTTTTAAATTATTTTTAGCAATACTTACAAATTCAATATGATCTTCTTTGGTATTAACTTTTAATTCATTAGGGACATGAACTTTAAATATAATGTTTATTTCGTGTTGTAAAACATCTTTTTCCAGTGAAAAGATGTTTTCGCATACACCGATAAAAGAATTGATTTTATAATTACTATTACCGATTTCTTCGTGCAATTCTCTCAAAAGCGCTGTTCTTGCTGATTCTCCATCCTCGATGTGTCCCCCGGGAAGAAAAAACCACTTAACATCCTTTACTCGGCATAGTATAATTTCTTCTCCGTGTACAAGAAGACCACGAGCAATTGAATGAATGTGTGATTTGGGTCCTTGGAATGTTATCATATTTAACATCTTATCATCTTTCCACTATTTTGAATAGTCGCGTAGTAACAATTTTGATTCAAATAAATTTTTTCTCTTCGCAACCCACCGTCCAAAAATCAAAAAAGAATCCGCCGCGCATTCCTCCCGCACCTTCCTGCGCGGCGGAAATCCAAATCCAGCCGTTCTGAAAAAAGAGCCGAGACAAAGCAAATCCTTTCCTCCCGCAAAAATAGTTTTACTTTGCCTCGCCCGAATATTTGGAGGGCAAAACCCCGAAAGAAAAATGTCCTTTCCTTTTTTTTACCCCCACACCAAATTTTGGTGGGGGGGTTTAGAAAAAATCCACCCCCGCGAAAAATCAAAAGAGCAAGGAACATTTTTCTTTGGGGTTGCCGAGCGGAGCGAGGCAGTGGCGGGGCTTTCGTTCATCACGAATTTTTGATAAAATAAGTTCGAGTGAAGTCGTAAAGACACTCCGCAAATGCCAATGTAGCTCAGCTGGTAGAGCAACT
>Ga0210057_1002565_pt1 | contig 25891 bp, 23 predicted proteins | sample CryGeyCG2114_010_2_FD_183968 | JGI IMG/M metagenome (GOLD analysis project Ga0210057, IMG submission 183968) | Groundwater microbial communities from aquifer - Crystal Geyser CG10_big_fil_rev_8/21/14_0.10 (SPAdes) (version 2) | ecosystem: Environmental > Aquatic > Deep subsurface > Groundwater ...
AGGGACTGGAATGCAAGCAGGAAAAAGCGACTAGCCACTAGCGACTAGTAGTTAGTAAGAAAAACTATTTTGGGGATTTTTTCTAGTCGCTAAGCACTAGTGGCTAACTACTATTTTAGATCTTCCAGTTCGTAAAGAAAAAAATTGCAATAAATGAAAATGCCAAAATGACGAGATCCTTTACGATCTGTTTTTTTGTAAGAACGCCTTTGAGATAATCCACGCAAGAATCAAACATAATATAAACAGATACCGTCATTAAGGACGCGGAATTTAAAAAACCTAAAGGCAAAATAGAAACAGCCCAGCTAAGCTGTAAAACTATAAAAGAAAAAACAAGGGCGATGAAATTATATCTTTTCGGAAAATTCGGCTCCAGCCAGAAAAGCCACTCCTTTATCAGCAAGAATATTATAATAAAAACCGCCAAATATTTCAGATAAAAAAAGGTATATTTATTAGACATAAAATAAACCAGGAATATTGAAAAAATAAGAAGCGTGTTTTTAACAGAATTCCATTCATATCTGCGGACAAAATAAAATTCTTTTATGCCGAGCATTAGATAAAATAAAACTGAGAAGAAAAGGATCGCCGGAAAGATAAATTGGAGATGGCTCAGCAGACTGACGCTAAACATAGAAACCAAAAGCAGGGCCGAAAAAGAATATATATTTTCAAGATTATTCTGGCTATGATTTCTGAAATACAAAACAAAGCCCATTAAAATAAATATCAAAGCAGGCAAAACACCGAAACCAGATGTTTTGACCCAAAATAAAAGCCCGGCAAAAATAAGGCTTTTAAGAATTAACCGCAATTGAACGATTTTCCAAACCGATCTTAATTTTTCCGCCATCTTTTAATTCACCTTTAATTAATTTATCAGCCAATTTATCAACTATAGTTTTTTGTATGAGTCTCTTCAAGTGCCTGGCGCCATATTCCGGATTGAAACCATTTTCAACCAGATAATTTATCGCTCCCCCATCAATGGCGACTTTGAATCCTTTTTGTTCAACTTTTTTCTTTATTATCTCTATTTGCAAGCCGACAATTTTTTGAATATCAGCTTTGCTGAGCGGATTGAATATAATGGTCTCGTCTATGCGGTTCAAGAATTCCGGCTTAAACTTTTCTTTCAGGGCTTCCTGGATCTTTTCTTTAAATTCCCCTTCTTTTGCCTGCAAGTCGGAATCGGAACCGGAAGAAAAACCAAAAGTGGAAAGCTGTTTCAGGTAAGGCGCTCCGACATTTGAGGTCATTATGATAATTGTGTTTTTAAAATTCACGGTTCTGCCTTTGCTGTCCGTCAAACGGCCGTTATCTAGCACTTGAAGCAGGATATTAAAAACCTCCGGATGAGCTTTTTCAATTTCATCAAAAAGAATAAGGCTATATGGCTTATGCCTGATAATTTCAGTGAGCTGACCGCCCTCATCATATCCAACATAGCCCGGAGGCGAACCAATAAGCCTGGAAGTGGCGTGCTTCTCCATATATTCAGACATATCCACTCTTATCAAGGCCTTCTCGTCATTAAACATAAACTCAGCCAAAGCTTTGGCTAGCTCGGTCTTGCCAACTCCGGTAGGACCAAGGAACATAAATGAGCCAAGGGGCCTATTTTCGTCGGAAAGTCCGGCTCTGGCGCGCCTCAAAGCGCTGGATACAGCCGTGATAGCCTCTTTTTGCCCAACTACCCTGCCGCCCAAAACCTCTTCAATCTTCATTAATTTGGTATTTTCAGTTTCCAGCATTTTATCAACCGGAATGCCTGTCCATCGCGCCACAACACTGGCGACATCGCTTTCATCAACCATTTCTTTTATAAATCTGCTGGCAGATCTCACATTTTTATCCTTGCTTGCCTTAACAGACTCAGGGGTCTTTAATAGATACTTTTTCTCAAAAGCTTTATATTCTTTTTCGGCGGCCGGCAATTCTCCATACAATATCTTAGCTACACGATCCAAGCTAGCATCTCGTTCCGCCATTTCAGCTTCATGTTTCAGATCGTCAATCTTTTTTCTTAAATTATTATGATCTTCAAAGATCATTTTTTCGGCATGCCACTTTCCGGAAAGAGCTTCATTTTCCTCTTTGAGCTTAACAATTTCTTTATTTATAACTTTAAGCCTGGCCTTGCTGGCCGCGGAGGTTTCTTTTTGAATGGCGGATTTTTCTATTTCCAGCTGAGTTATTTTTCTCCTGACATTATCAATTTCTCTAGGAAGGCTCTCTGTTTCCAATCTTCTGGCGGCAGCCGCTTCATCAATCAGATCTACGGCCTTATCCGGCAAAAAACGATCAGAAATATAACGGGCAGACAAATTTACAGCCACAATAATAGCTTCATCGCTGATCCTTAGCCCGTGATGGATCTCATACTTCTCTTTAAGACCGCGTAAAATACTGATGCTATCTTCAATATTTGGTTCTTCCACCAAAATCGGCTGAAAACGCCTTTCAAGCGCCGGATCCTTTTCAATATGTTTCTGAAATTCTTTTAAGGTAGTGGCTCCAATAGCATGAAGCTCTCCGCGAGCCAAAGCCGGCTTCAATAAATTTGAAGCGTCAATAGCGCCCTCGGCTGAGCCTGCGCCCACTATCATATGTATCTCGTCTATAAACAAAATTAAACGTCCGCTGGCATTTTGAATCTCTTTTATAAAAGCTTTCAAGCGGTCTTCAAATTCTCCCCTAAACTTAGTGCCCGCCACAAGTGAACCGATATCCAAAGCAATGATCTCTTTGTCTTTAAGCGGCTCAGGAACATCGCCGGAAACAATCCTTTGAGCCAATCCCTCTATGACAGCTGTTTTTCCCACGCCAGGCTCGCCTATTAATATAGGGTTGTTTTTAGTTCGCCTTGAAAGTACCTGAATAATCCTCCTGAGCTCGTCTTCCCTGCCAATGACCGGATCAAGCTTGCCCTGTTTGGCTTTATTAGTAAGATTTACGGCATATTTTTCTAGAACCTGGAATTTACTCTCGGGAGTTTCGTCTACCACTCTAGTTGAGCCTCTAAGCTCCGCCAAAACTTTCATAACTACATCGCGTTTCAAGCCGGCTCTTTCCAAAATGATCTGGGCGGTTGAAGACGTGTCTAAAATACCCATAAATAGATGCTCGCAGGAAACAAACTCATCTTTTTGCACCAATGCAAACTTGGCCGCTTTTTCCAAGATCTGAATAAGTTCCTGGGAAAGATATAATTGAGAAATATTTGCAGTCTGCGAAGCCGAGAAAGAATTTGGAAGCTTTTTAAGCTCTTCTTCCACACTTTTGTCTATTTGTTCCAAGCTGGCTCCACTTTTTTCAATAATCGGCTGGACCAAAGACTGGCCATCTGAAATTAAAGCTAAAAGCAAATGCAGGGCTTTGAATTCGCCGTTGTTTTTAGAAGCCGCCATCTCTTGGCCATTTTGAAGCGCCTCCTGCGCTTTGATAGTAAAACGATTGAAATTATTGCGCATATTTTTATTAATTTTTCTGTCATTGCGAGGAGTCTGCGACGTAGCCCCGCTAAGCGGGGCTTCGGCGGCACTCATAATGACAATATTAAATTTATACTCTTTATTATTATAATAATATCATAATAAAAAAATTAGCACTCTGTCAATGAGAGTGCTAATAATTCCGCTAAACGGGGCGGTTTTCCCTTTTTTGTATAAGTTCAGCGCGCAATGCGGGCTTCTTTCCTCTTAAAAATAATCCTGCCCAGTCATCCGGTTTCCATCCAATCTGCGTCCAATGTATCCAACGGCCAAAAGCCATGGGCTGACCATAGCCGGGATTAAGCGGATATTCAGTCCAACCAGCTACGGTATCCTGACAAATCTTACCCTTAAAAATAATCTCTCCTTTTTCTCCGTAAATGGTAAGATAATCGCCGGTGTGAATACAATAAAGCCCCTCATATCCTCTTTTATCTTTACCACTATCGATAAACCAGAGTATACCCTCGGTTCCACTTTCCCAAAAAGGATAAAGCGCGCCTTTAATCATCTTCACTTTCCGATTCTTGAATTTTTCCAATGCCTCACGACAAGCTTCTTCTTGGCTATTTCTGACCGCAAGAACAGATAAGTCATTTAGGCAATGCTTTGCGTATTCAGCCTTTGTAAGAGTGCTAAAAAGAATTTTTTTATCAAATTCCTTTAAACAATCCGCCATATCTTTTTTACTGCACGCATAAGCATAATAATCGCTCTCAGCTTCCGGCTGGAAGAAATTATTGAAACGCCATATCTTAACCCTAATATAAATTCCTTCGCTCCGCGCCAATCTTAAGATTTTCTTAGTTTCTTCAGTCAGTCTCAACTTAGCCATATTTTCCTCCTTTTATATCAAAAAATAACTATTTTAGTAGTAATAAACATTATAAAAAATGTCAAAACATTATTAATTTCACAAAATGAATAAAAAACAACATTTAAATTATCTACTACTCTCACGATCGTAAAGATAGTAGATAAAGAGCTTTTTAACTTTTAATATTTTTATTAAACTTTAGAGCCATTAGTAATTTATCTATTTCTTGTCTAGTCGTTTGCCTGCCGAAAGAGATTCTTATGCTCTCGCTGGCTTTTTCATCGGAACAACCCATAGCCTTCAGCACGTGCGAGGGTTTGGCGAGCCGCGCAGAGCAAGCAGATCCCCCGGAAACAGCAAATCCTGCCATATCCAGTTTAAATATCAAGTCTTTTTTGTTGCTCGCCCGTCCTGCAGCGGGATTAGGGGGGAAATATATATTTATATTATTTGGAAGTCTTTCCGTTCCTATAACCGGACCATTCAATAAAACCTTGGGAAATATTTTTTTAACCCGGCTAATAAAATAGTTTTGTAATTTAGATAGTCTTTGCGACTCTTTCTTTCTTAGATCAAAAGTTATCTGCGCGGCCTCAGACATTCCAACAATACCGGCAACATTTTCTGTGCCCGCTCTTAAGCCCTCTTCTTGACCACCGCCGGTAATTATTGGACTAATAAATTTAACGCCTCCTATAGTTCCAAAGTTTTTAATATAAAGTAATCCAACTCCTTTTGGACCATATATTTTTTGGGAGGATAGGGTCATCATATCCACGCCCTCTAAAACATTTCGCTCGGCAAAATGTTCGGGCGATCCGCCTTTGGCGGATTTAGCCAATTCTTTAATGTCGCAATTTAAATAGTTAAAAGCTTGAGCGGCATCAGTATGGAACAAAGGGAATGGTGAATTATGAATAAATCTGTCATTGCGAGGCATCTGAAGCAATCTATCTGTTTTCAGAAATTGCCGCGTCGCAGACTCTCCCGATTGCAAAGCAATCGAGGATCCTCGATAAAGTCGGGACTCGCAATGACGGATAATTTTGAATTCTCTAATAATTTCCGCTATTTCTTTGATCGGCTGAATAGATCCAACTTCATTATTAGCATACATAATAGAAACCAAGACCGTTCTTTTATTCAAAGATTCTTTGAGTTTTTTTAGGTCAACGATCCCACTCTTCGAAACTGGAAGATAAATTACTTCAACGCCCTCTTTTTCCAAATCCCGACACGTCTCCAATACAGACCCATGTTCTATTTGTGAAGTGATAATTCTTGGCCTAAAATTTTTAAATTTTAAATTGTCATTTTGATCTTTCCTGCCTGCCGGTAGACGCGGGATTTTTTCCGCCAGAGGCGGATCCGCCTTCGGCGGAAAATTTTGAATTAAAGCTTTAAGAGTTCCTCTTAAAGCAAGGCTGTTCGCTTCCGTAGCTGATCCGGTAAAAATAACCTCTCTATAATTGCAATTTATCAATTTGGATATTTTATTACGCGCCTTAAAAACAGCCGCCGAAGCTTCTTGTCCAAATTTATGAAGCGAGCCGGGATTTCCAAAAATTTCCGATTGGTATGGCTGCATCGCCTTCACAACCCGCTTATCAACCGGGGTTGTAGCGGCATAATCAAAATAGTATTTTTTTTGTTTTAACATCTTTTTAATCATTGTTCTTAATCTTTGCTTTTAATCTCTATTTTTATTGTATTGGCATATATTACCCTTGGTTCTAATATTAGAACCAAGGGTAATTGCAATTTATAAAATCGTCGTGGTCAAAGAATATCCAAAATATTTATTGCTCCTTTATATTTTAGTCCATAAATTCTGCATTCTTTACGCAAAAGGGTCTAAAAGACCACTGGTACCTTTGTATCTTAAACCGCGCCTTTTGATTATCCTTTTAAAAACGGGTGAATTTGAATATTTTCTTTTTCTGTTTGGATTTTTGCCATAACCTCTGCCGGCAATAATATCGTTTATTTTACTAATGGTCCCGCTGGAAATACCCAATAATTCTTTAATGGCTCTATATTTCCTTTTTTGCCCCAACAGCTTCATTACCGCGATCCTTCGGGTAAATATGATCCTCTCGCTCGGAGTCATAAATTTATTCAAAAAATGATCCAGATCACGGAAAGAATCCACTCTTTTGAATTCTTTTAATAATTCGGCATAAACGTCCTTTTCCGCCGCTTTATCTAATTTTTTATTTTTTATGATTGCCATATTTTTATAGTTGCCATATTAAAAATATAATACCATATCTCGCTCGGTTCTAATATTAGAACCGAGCATTGTAAGCAATGTTAATGTAAATCAATTAGCAATAATATAAAAGGTAAAAAATATAAAAGACATTATTACCAAACTTCGTTACGCCTGAATCTGCCCCTATGCCTATCCCGCCTGATTCTACTATTGGAACCAGGCACGATCGTAATTAAAATAACTTATAAAAAATACAGCGCCCCCACTGATTATCAATAACTGGTAATTTAACTTATTAAAAATAAAAAGTAAAAGCCCCCGCACGTATGTGCGGGGGCTCATCAGATCCCTGCCTGCCGGCAGGCAGGCGCTATTCGTTGATTTTAGCATTTCTTCTCAATTACTATTGGAGCGACACTCTGGTCTTGGGCGTATAAATATCCCAGACCGAAAGATAACGAAACAATGAAGAAAAATATAAAAAATAACAGGACTTCCCGCTTTTTCAAAAAGCCTATAATTTTAATTTTTATCTCAGTAATATTTGACATAACCGCCTTAATTCTAATATAATCTATAGACTAAAACAATTTCTAATTACTAATTACTAATTACTAATTCCTGCCTGCCGGCAGGCAGGTCTAAATAATGACTCAAGCCCCAAAAATTAAGATTATGTTTAGGTCAATTAGGTCAATTAAAAATTAGAAATTTCACACATATATGGCACATACAAAATCGCTAGGTACCAGTAAAAACCTGCGCGAATCTGCGGCGCAGAGGCTGGGAGTTAAAAAACAAAATGGAGAGCCGATCAATGCCGGCCAAATTATTATTCGCCAAAGAGGTACAAAATATATTCCTGGCAAAAATGTAAAGATCGGATCAGACGACACTCTTTACGCAGCCACTAACGGAAAAGTAAAATTTCAATCTTCAAAGAAAACAAAGTTTGACGGAAACATTAGGTATATCAAGATAGTGAGCGTGATAACTGCTTAGAACACTATAAAAAACAACTCTAAAAAAGGTTGTTTTTATTTTGCTCTCAATATTTTATCTATCCTTCTAGCAATTTTCTTTATATCTTTTTCTTTGGCTCCCCTTGTCGTCTCGCCGGCAGTCCCCAGCCTGATACCCGACGGATCAAATGGCTTTCTGGAATCAAATGGAATTGCGTTTTTATTTACAATAATTCCGGCTTTTTCCAATTTATCGCCCGCTTCACTGCCAGTAATGCCTTTTCCATTCATCCAAACATCCACCAAAATAAGGTGGCTATCCGTACCGCCAGATATTATTCTCCAGCCCAGTCTTTTTAATTCTTCTGCCAAAACTTTAGCATTTTTAACAACTTGTTTAGCATATTTTTTAAATACCGGCGACGTCGCTTCTTTTAAGGCAACGGCAACTGCGGCGATCTGATTCATATGCGGACCGCCCTGCAAGCCCGGAAAAACGGCCTTATCAATTTTCTTGCCCAGATCTCTTTCATCTATTTTTGAAAAGATCATAGCTGAACGCGGACCCCGCAAAGTTTTGTGAACCGTGGTCGTAACAACATCTGCATATAGAAATGGTGACGGGTAAGCTCCTCCGGCAACCAGACCGGCAAAGTGCGACATATCAACCATCAGTATGGCACCACGCGCCCGCCCGTTTGCATCAACGTTCGGGCAAGCATCTGCGATTTCTCTGAACTTTTTAAAATCAATTATTCTCGGATATGCCGTGAATCCAGCAACGATAATAGCAGGTTTTTCTTTTACGGCTTGTTCTTTTATTTTTTCATAATTCAAAGTTTCTGTTTCCCTGTCTACTTCAAATGGAACTTGTTTCCAAAATTTTCCGGAAGCGGAAACAAAATGACCGTGCGTGAGATGTCCGCCGTGAGCCAAACTCATTCCCATAATTTTTCCTTGCAGAGGAACCAATGCAAGGTAGACAGCTAAATTGGCCGGGGATCCGGAAAGCGATTGAACATTTACATGCCACCTGCCCGAATGACCGACATTCGGTCGGGCGGGATCTTTTGAAGAAAGTTTAAAGGCTTGCAGGGCTCTTTTTATACAAAGATTTTCTATTTTATCTATCACTTCGTTTCCACCATAATATCTTTTGCCCGGATAACCCTCCGCATATTTATTGGTTAACTTTGAACCTAGCGCTTTCAAAACATCATCGGAAACATAATTTTCCGAAGCTATCAAATTGATCACGCTTTTCTGCCTTTTTTCTTCTTCTTTGATTAATTTTCCTATTTCTTTATCTTTCATAATCAAATATATTGAAACTATCCAATAATAGCCTTATTTCTATCATTCTCTCCCTTCGGGAGATCCCTCGTAGAGAGCCAAACTAGATCTGCCTACCGGCAGGCAGGGAATCCAATCCCTGGGATGACAAATAAAATTATTTGTTTATCATTTTCTGAATTTCCTCCAATGCCCTTTCCAGTTGAGGATCTTTTTTGTCGGCTATGTCTTTTTCGGTTATTTTTACTTCAATATCCGGAACAAGCCCATTTCCCTCAATAATATAACCATTTGGCATAACCCATTTAGCAATAGTCATTTTAATCTGCGAACCATCTTTTAAAGCTTCCATATCCTGTACCGTCCCCTTGCCATAAGTTTTTTCTCCAATCAATTTTATATTTCTATTATCACGCAAAGCTCCGGCTAAAATTTCTGAGGCAGAAGCCGACCCCTTATTTACCAAAACTACTATGGGAAAATCTTTAAAGGCTCCCGTGCCATTACTTACAAATCTGACCTCTTCTCCATTTCTGAATTGCTCGCTAACAATTGTATTATCTTTTTCAAAAAACCAACCGGCAATATTTACCGCCACCTCCAAATAACCGCCGGGATTATTGCGCAGATCCAAAACCATTCCCTTCATATCGCCAAGCATTATTGCTAAAGCCGCCCTATAAAAAAGATATGGTGCTTTCTCGTTAAAACTGAAAAGTTGGACATGCGCAATATCATCATTTTTAATTTCCCATTTCAAAGTAGGTATCGTAATTGTTTCTCTGACAAGAGAAATGTCGTGCGATACTTTGTTGCCATTGCTTAAGAGGGTTAAAATAACCGTAGTGCCTATTTCGCCCCTAATCTTTTTGACGGCCTCATTCACATCAGCTTTCAAAAGCGGCTTATTATCAACTTCTAGAATTTTGTCTCCCGCTTTAACTCCTCCGCGCGAAGCCGGAGTATCTTCAAGCGGAGCTATGACAACTACAAAATCATCTTTAATTCCCAGCTCTGCTCCAATACCGCCAAACTCACCTTGAATATCTTCTACAAATTTCTGGGAATCATCAGGTTTAAAAAATACTGTGTGCGGATCACCTGCGGAATTAACCATACCTTCAACTGCTCCGTAAATTAAGTCCTGATCTTTAAGCTCAGCTCCTTTAATGTGATTAGATTTTAATAAATCCCAAGCTTGCCAAAAAATACTGAAATCGAAGTCTTCTTTGGCTCCCGTTTCAATGTTTGAGACACCTTTAATTACTATATTTTTGGGAGTCTCGGTTCCACGGCTATATCCGGAATAATAACCGGCGCCAATCAAAACTATGGATGCCAAAACTATTACGGAAACAACCAAACTTTTATTTAAATAATTTATTACAGACTTCCAATTTATCCAGACGCACATTTTTTTAAAATAGTATATTGGATTTACCCCCGCACCCAACCGTTGGGTGAGGGGGTTTATTTTTTCTAGTAAATTTTTAAAATGTTTCATAAATTATTTAACTGTTTTAACCCCCGCACCTAATTAATTTTAAGACTCTCAGATAATCGGCGCTTAAGTTGACTAAAAGCATTTCGCCTTAATTTCAGATTATGTTCTCGTTGCCTAGCATCGTCTTCGGATTTATATGCTTCATAATATATTAACTCAAAAGGAGTGCGTTTTCTAGTTGAAAATACCTTACCATTATTATGTTCTAAAAATCTTCTTCTTAGATCGTTTGTAGAACCAATATATAAATCATTATCCTTTTTGCTTCTTAAAATATAAACGTAGAACATGATGAAATTAATTAGGTGGGGGGGGTAAACTCTATCCGCTGTAAAATCTCATACTTTGCGCCTTTATCAGACATATGGGACTCCATCAGGTCCAAGCCTTCCGCTTCAAAGAACCAATTAAGATCTTTAAACTCTTTGCTTATCTCCAGCAAACCTTTTGCATGGGCCTGAGTAAATCTGGCCAAAGTAATATGCGAATTAAATTCCCTATTTTCCAATTTAAATCTAACACCATTTTTTATCAATTCATCCTCAAGCGCAATTTTAAAATTAGAAAGAATCTTGGAAGTTTTATCGTCGCCATTTAACCCTAAACCATCAGATGGTCGGCCTAAAGCTCGAGAGCCCGGCTCTTTAAAGGCGACGCCCCCGGCGTTTAGCCAGATCATGCGAGGAGTACCCTTTAAAGGGCCGTAGGAAATATCGGAAAAATTTATTTCAGGACATGCAAACTTTGGAACCAAATCTCTCATAGATCTAACGATCGGCAAAAGAGCTTCGTCGCTCTGTTGACCAAGAAAAACTAATGTAAGATGCCAATTCTCCTCCCCTACAAATCTAAGACCAGGAATTAAAGACTCCAATAGATCTCGCTTTTGGGCAATTTTCAATTTAATGTCCTTGGGGATGTTTATGGCTAAAAAAAGGCGTTTCATATAATGCGATACCAATATACGAATACATGCGAATGATACTAATAATACAAATGCAGATTCGGGATTAGTATGATTCGTATCATTAGTACAATTAGTATATTAGTATCATAGTTATCGGTTTTGAATGCTATAATCTTAGCATAATGGATAATCTAAAAAATATATCCGGCGACTACATCAAAACCCTAAACAAGAGGGCTGAGCAATCCAGGATCTATAAAAAATTCCAATCAACCGGCTTAATGTTGGCCGAGATCTTAGACGATCCGGAAAATAAGGCTATTTACATGAGACTGTGTAAAATATATGATAACCAAGAATTGATCATAAAAGCCCGCGACGTAGCCGAAAGAAGAGGTATTACCAATATGGGCGCTTACTTCATGAAGATGATCAAGGATATTAGAAAGATAGAACGACCAAAACTCACACGAAAAACAAAAAAGAAAAAAACAACTAAACTAAGATTAAATATATGATGCGATACCAATATACGAATACATGCGAATGATACAAATCATACGAATACAGAAATTAGTATTATTCGTATCATTAGTAAAATTAGTATATTAGTATCATAGTTGGTACAAATCTATGATTTACACCATAAACAACAAAGAACAAGAAAAATTCCTAAGACGCAAAGCGTCTGATTTTGATTTTTCTAAATATAACAAAAAAGAGATCCGCGAAATAATAAAGAATATGAGAGCGGAAATGACCACGGCCATAGGTCTAGGCCTGAGCGCAAATCAGATCGGTCTGGATATGCGTTTATTTGTAGCAAAAGCCGGCGGAAAACAATATGCCGTATTCAATCCCGTCATTACCAAATTCTCCAAAGAAACTATATTGATGGAGGAGGGCTGTTTGAGCGTTCCTGAAATATTCGGCACAGTGGAAAGACCGGAAAAAATAACATTGGAAGGATATGATACCAGCGGTAAAAAGATAAAAATAAAGGCATGGGGGCTATTGGCTAGGGTTTTTCAGCACGAAACCGATCATTTGAATGGAATCTTATTCATAGACAAAGCCAAAAGTTTACGAAAATACGAAAATGGATGCGAAAATACGAAAAAAGACAGAAATTTATAATTTTTAATTTAGAATTTACAAACAAAGAGATCTGTCATTGCGAGGAGTCTGCGACGTGGCAATCTCAAATAATAAATAGATTGCTTCCCCCGCTTAGCGGGGTCGCAATGACAGAAAAATTAATTTACCATGAACTACGTTTTCTTCGGCACCCCAAAATTCGCGGCTATCGTTTTAGAAAAACTTATTGGGGCCGGGCTTATTCCCGAAGCCGTTGTTTGCAATCCTGACGAACCGGTCGGCAGAAAAAAAGTTTTAACCGCTCCGCCAACAAAAATTATCGCGCAAACGAATAATATTCCCATCTTTCAGCCCCAAAAATTGGAAATTGGAAATTGGAAACCCCGCACCAGAAACTTTGTTTCGGTACGGGACCAGTCCAGCACCGAGCTTCGCTCTGGTGCTGGGTTGGAAATTAATGAACTTGGCAATATAGATCTGGCAATTGTCGCTGCATACAATAAAATTATCCCCGAAGCTATTTTAAATTCCCTGCCCGCCAAGTTTATTGGTGTCCATCCTTCGCTGCTTCCCAAATATCGCGGCCCATCACCTATTCAAACAGCTGTTTTGAACGGCGACAAAGAAACCGGAGCGAATCTCTTTTTAATAGACAAAGAAATTGATCACGGACCTGTTTTGGCTGGTGCAAAATGCGACATATCAGAAAAGGACAACTATGAAACCATGGAAAGAAAACTGGCCGAACTTGGCGCAAAATTATTGATCGAAAATTTACAAAAATACCTAGATGGCAAAATAAAATCAATTGAGCAAAATCACGAAAAAGCCACTTTCACCAAAAAATTCTCAACTGAAGACGGAAGAGTAGATTTACCCGAATATCTTGCCGTCTGTCATTCCCGCGAAACTTGTCCTCGAGATACATCGGGGAGCGGGAATCCAGAATCAGAAAAAACCTGGATTCCGTATCAAGTACGGAATGACAAAATTAAATCTGTCATTCCCGCGAAAGCGGGAATCCAGTCCCCAGAAGATTCCCCTGAATCAATTTTCAATAAAATTCGCGCTCTTAATCCCGACCCCGGAGTTTTCACTTTTATTAGCACCAAAAATGGATTAAAAAGAATAAAACTTTTGGAAGCAGAAATAAAAGACGGCAAGTTAGAACTCTTAAAAGTTCAACCCGAAGGAAAAAAACCAATGAGCTATAAAGATTTTTTGAATGGACTGAAAAGCGACTAATAGTTAACAGTTATTGGTCAAATGAAATCGGTGCACTATAATTTCGACCTCGGATTGATTTTAAATAATAGTTTTTTGATTAATTTAGGCATTTGTTCTTTTTCAAAATAAACCTTAAACTAAAAACTAAACTAAAAAATGAAAAAATATTTTTTAACGTCTGAGTCAGTCACCGAAGGTCATCCCGATAAAATGGCTGACCAAATTTCTGATGGCATTTTAGACGCCATCATCGCCAAGGATCCAAAAGCCCGGGTTGCTTGCGAAACTTTATTAACTAACGGTCTGGCAGTTGTGGCCGGAGAAATTACTACTAATTGTTACGTTGAGATTCCGGATGTTGTCCGAAAAATTATTAGAGAAATCGGCTATACCAACTCGGAATATGGTTTTGATGCCGAAACTTGCGGAGTCTTAACCTCTATTCATGCCCAGTCCCATGACATTGCTATTGGTGTTTCAAAGAAGAGAAAAGAAGACCTTTCCCTACTTGGCGCCGGTGACCAAGGATTAATGTATGGATACGCAACCACCGAAACGCCGGAATATATGCCCCTGCCTATTGTTTTAGCTCACAAATTAGCCAAACGACTGGCAGAAGTGCGCAAGAAAAAAATTCTGCCCTATCTTCGGCCTGATGGAAAATCGCAAATTACTGTTGAATATGAAAATAATGAAGTTAAACGCGTTAAAGATGTAGTTATTGCCGCTCAGCATTCACCGAAAGTATCTCTTGCTAAATTAAAAAAAGATATTATTAAAGAAGTTATTCTTAAAATTGTTCCGCGCTGCCTGCTTGACAAAAAAACAGAATATTTCGTTAACGCCACCGGCAGATTTGTCCTCGGCGGACCGCGAGCCGACACGGGATTAACCGGCAGAAAAATTATTGTTGATACTTATGGCGGAGTCGGTAGCCATGGCGGCGGCTGTTTCTCCGGGAAAGACCCGACTAAAGTTGACCGTTCCGGCAGTTACGGCGCTCGTTGGGTAGCAAAAAATATTGTTGCCGCCGGATTAGCGAAAAAAGTTGAAGTTCAAGTTGCTTATGTCATTGGCGTGGCCAGACCGCTGGCAGTCGGCATTAATACTTACGGTACTGGCAAGTTGTCTGATGATAAAATCAGTGAAATTGTTTCTAAAGTTTTTGATTTACGGCTGGGTATGTTAATTAAAAATCTTAAATTGCGCCGACCAATCTATCGCCAAATCGCGGCTTACGGTCATTTTGGCAGAAATGACTTAGATTTACCTTGGGAAAAATTAGATAAAGTTAAAGAACTCAAAAAAAAATAGCCAAAAAAATTTGAAAATTGTTTAGAAATTAGAAATTATAAATTTTCTTTTATTCTAAATTCTAGATTCTAGATTCTGTATTTTTATATCTCCCCTTCGGCGTCACCCAAAAACCAAGTCGGAACCTGCCCCCGAGAGCCAAACGAGTTTGCGCCTCTAGTCCCGGAATAGCGCCAAAAATAATAAGGGTAAATGGCATCAATATCCATTGAAAAAAATAAAGGATATACTGCCAGATCTTTAATCCCTCTGGTTTTTTTGGCAAAAGAATGACGCCTAAAATAGCAGAGCTGGCAATGCCTATCATAGACAAAGACAATATCCAACGAGTTATCACAGGAAGATTATAAGCCAAAATAGTTCTATCAAAAGCATCTCCCCCGATTAAAACTGGAAGCCAGCCCAAAGCGAATATGAAAATAGCGTTCGTAGCCCAAGAATGAAATCCCTCAATTACATTGAAAGCCCAATAAAATTTTGTTTTAAAAGGAATATTCTTATTTTTTCTAAAGCCATCCAGCATATAAGGCACGTTTTCCGCGCCGAATCCCCAGCGCCTCTGCTGTTTATAAATATTAACCGCAGTCTGCCAAAAATTTTGAGCGACATTTGCATCCATAGAAACGGGGTAAAACATCGGCTCCACCCTCCAATCGCCATCGTAATGTAAAAATAATTGCCAAAAGATCCTGGAATCTTCCGAAACCACATCTTTCTGCCAATAACCGATTTCAACTAGGGCTTTAAACGGCATTGAATGTGAAGAAAATGTAGTCATTCTTTCCGGCCTGGCTTGTTGCATCATATGCCAAAAAGTCGCGGAAAAAGAAACTACCCTAGCAAGCGCCGGAGCCTCATAAATATTATTTATGAACAGTGGAATTGGCTGAAAGCTAGTTCTCTGAGGCTTTTCACAGGTTAAGAACTTATGGGTTAAAAGAGCGAAATATTCCCCACTTATTCGAGTATCAACATCAAATACTGAAACTAAAATATTTTCATAGTTTATATTTAGAGGATCAATGATTATTTTTTTAACTTCCCTGGCGGCATAATTCTCATTAGATCCCTTACCGGGAATTTCGCCCGGAAGATCCATTGGGTGAGTGGTTAATAAAAATTTATAAAATTTATTAGAAAATTCGGCTTCTATTTTTCTAGCTACTTCCTGAAATTTATCGCCAGCCCTTTCCTCTGCAGCTAAAACAACTATCATTTTTTCTTTAGGATAATTTATCTTGATAAGACTCTCAAAAGAATCACGAACTATCTCATATGGCTCATTGTACATCGGCAAAATGACCAAGTGATAAATGTCTTGCCAACGAAGTCCTGAGGACATTCGGCTGAGCTCAGTCGAAGCCCTCGTCGAAGGATTCAATTCATTAAGTTGTTTTAGCCAATTTATTTTTTCATTCTCCCTCATTTTGTTGAAAGTGTGCCGCAGATGCAGAGATAGATATAAAGTTTTTAAAAGCCAATATATATCAAAAAGAATGATGAAAATAGCCGCCCAAAAAGCAGCCTTCCAGGAAGCTAAAAACATTAGAGCAAGAGTTAACCAAGAAAGGGTTGCGGGTAGAACTTCAAAAAACTTTATCATACCGGGTCAGTAGAAATTCGATAATTATTATATATCATCAACTTTATTTAAATAATTACTCAATTTACCAAGCAATGATTTATTCCAATTACTATCCGTCAGCTGACGGATCAATCGAATTTTCACTGCCCGGCATATTTTAATATTAACCCGAAACAATAAACCCCGCACTAAAAACCAAGTTTGTACCGCTTACGGGAATCGGACCCGTGTTTTGTCCGTGAAAGGGACATGTCCTAGCCACTAGACGAAAGCGGCATATATTATTTTAGTACGGGATAAAAGGGAACGCATGCCCCGCGCTCAGCTTCTTGCCCAGCACCGAACTCGTTCTGGTGCTGCGGCGCTGTAGTGCTGGGGTCCTAGCCACTAGACGATAGGACTATTAAACTTATATTCAAGGTTCTAGTTATTTAAACATTTTTTATTAAAAAAATCTAGTCTAGAGTTTGCCTAAAAACCCCTTTAAAGAGTAATATTATAATAAAATAAAACAATGAAAAGAACATATATAAAAGATTTAAAAAATAAAGTTGGCGAAGAAGTCGCTGTGTCTTGCTGGGTTGATGTTCGCCGGGACCATGGAAAATTAATTTTCGTGGACTTAAGAGATATGACCGGCAAGGTTCAGGCTGTCGCGCTTCCCAACCACAAAGAAGCCGTTGCCGTTGCCAGCACCATCAGACCGGAATGGGTTATTGAAGTTTCCGGAAAAGTAAATCCGCGTCCGGAAAAATTAGTAAATAAAAATGAAGAAAATGGAACTATAGAAATGGAAATAACTTCCATTGTCGTTTTAAATGAAGCTATCACTCCGGCTCTCAATGTAAACGGAGACGGAAAAGATATAGATGAAGAAGTCCGCCTAAAATACAGATATTTAGACTTACGCAGGCCAAGGATGCAAAAAAATATCCGCAACAGGAGCAAGCTAATGTTGCTCACCAGGAATTTATTAGAAAAAGAAGGTTTTTGCGAAATAGAAACTCCAAATCTTACTATTGCCACCGCTGAAGGTTCAAAAAATTTCATTGTGCCGTCCAGACTTGAACCAGGCAAATTCTACGCTCTTCCACAAGCGCCTCAGCAATATAAACAGCTTTTAATGGCTGCTGGATTTGAAAAATATTTCCAATTCGCCAGATGTTTCAGGGATGAAGACACCAGGGGCGACAGACAGCCGGAATTCACGCAGATGGACCTGGAAATGAGCTTTGCCACGGAAGAAGACGTGATGAAAGTGAATGAAAAAACGCTCATTGAAGTGGTGCAAAAAATATATCCCCATAAAAAAATCCAGCAAATTCCTTTTCCAAGAATCACTTATAAAGAAGTTATGGAAAAATACGGCTCGGACAAGCCGGACATAAGAACAGACAAAAATGATCCGGATCTTTTGGCGTTCGCCTGGATAGTGGATTTTCCTATGTTTGAGAAAGATGAAGCAAGGCTAAACCCTGACGGGTCGCCCGCGTGGACATTTACGCATAATCCATTTTCAGGAACAAAACCCGAGTCATACGGCAACCTAATGAATAAAGAAAATATTGAAAATATCATGGCTGCACAATATGATATCACTTTGAACGGCAGCGAAATCGGCGGCGGAAGCATCAGAAACCACAGGCCGGAAGCTTTGAGAAAAGTTCTGGAAATAATGGGTTTTAGCGACGAAAAAATCGAAAAGGAATACGGGCACATGCTCAGAGCTTTTGAGGCCGGCACTCCTCCGCACGGCGGTATTGCCTGGGGACTGGACAGGCTCATTATGATACTTGAAAATGAACCAAATATCCGCGAAGTGATCGCTTTTGCCAAAACCGGCGAAGGAAAAGACCTGATGATGAATGCGCCTTCGGAAGTTTCTCCTGAACAACTGAAAGAGTTGAGACTCAAAATCGATAAACCAGCTCCAAAAAAATAACCCCTCTGTCATCCCGGCCTACGAGCCGGGATCCAGTCCGTCATTGCGAGTGTAACGAAGCAATCTATTTATTATTCGAGATTGCCACGTCGCAGACTCCTGCCTGCTGGCAGGCAGGCCTCGCAATGACAATATTTTCTAGTCGTTTTTTTCGCTATAGACATCCAGTCCTATTTATTGTATAAATAACCCAGCACCTTAGAAAACGGTGGCTAAAAAGGAGGATTATTATGGACTATAATAATTCGGAAAAGAAGCATTGTATGTGCCAGCACGGCATGTGCAAGGATCATAATCCGGAATGGAAAAATATGGGCGAAGCATTTCTCAGCCCAAATCCGGGCATCTTCGGCGCCAAGACCTATTGGTTGGATCGCTGCTGTGGAAAAGGAATGATTCGCACTCAAAAAGTGCAAATGCAAATATGTACGAAATGCGGCAGAACCCAAATAGAAGTCTTGATCAAAGAAGTCGCGCTCTGCAAATGCTGCGGATACCACCATACTATAAGGACATTTGATGGGCCCAACTTCTAAGCAAACCATCAAGTATCAAGGGGCCTATAGAGAAATCTATAGGCCCTCTTTTTTTAAAAATTTGCTGTTATATATAAAAAACGTTAATATTTTGATTAAATGGCCTTGATTACAAAATATAGTAAATCTCGTCATTGCGAGTGCCGCCGAAGCAATCTATTTATCATTCAAGATTGCCACGTCGCGAACTCCTCGCAATGACGGAAAAAAGAAATAGCAGAAAAAATTAAAATGCCAAAAAGTAAAATAATTCTATCCATCGAAACCAGTTGCGATGAAACTGCCATTGCTGTTTTGGAATGCTCGGGCGGACTTCGCAAACCAAGCTTTGAAATATTGGCAAACGAAGTTTCTTCCCAAATAAAGATCCATCGCCCATTCGGCGGTGTAGTTCCTAATCTTGCTAAAAGAGAACACATACGGAATTTACCACTCCTTCTTAAGAAGATAGTAAATTCCTCAAAATCAAAAATCAAAAATCAAAAATCAAAATTACAAGAACGGATTCAAAATTATTTTAAAACAATCGACTTAATAGCAGTAACCGTAGGACCAGGATTAGAACCGGCGCTTTGGACCGGAATTAATTTTGCGCAGGAATTAGCTAAAAAAATAAAGAAGCCCCTCATTGGCGTCAATCATATGGAAGGACATCTATTCGCTTTTTTACTAAAAAGCGAAATTTCTAATGACAAATTTCTAATTTCTAAACAAAGAAGTCAGAGGTCAAATGTTAAAGGTCAAATGCCGAAGATCTCTTTTCCCGCCATCGGATTGGTTGTAAGCGGCGGACACACAATACTTTTAAAGATGCAGAGCTTAACCAAATGGGAAAAGCTTGGTGAAACCGTAGATGACGCCGCTGGCGAAGCTTTTGATAAAGTAGCCAGAATATTAAGCCTGCAATATCCAGGCGGACCGGAAATAGAAAAACTCGCGAAACAAGGCGATCCAAAAGCGATCACATTCCCCCGCCCGATGCTCAATCAAAAAAATTACGATTTCAGCTTTTCCGGATTAAAAACTTCAGTGCTTTATTACTTACGAAAATACGAAACTAACGAAAATACGAAACAAGAAAAAAATAATCAACATTCAGCTTTTCGTACTTTCGTACCAATTCGTAATTTCGTAAATAAGGCTGATGTCGCTGCTTCTTTCCAACAAGCCGCCATAGATGTTTTGACCAAAAAAACAATGCGAGCCGCCGAAGAATTTTCGGCTCGATCAATAATTTTGTGCGGGGGCGTGGCCTGCAATAAAACTTTGCGCGAAACGATCAAAAAAGAAGCTGAAAGAAAAGGCTTGAATTTCTTTGCCCCGGAAATGAAATTTAATACCGACAACGCCGCTATGATCGCTGTAGCTGCATATATTCATTCCCTCGCTAAGAAAAAAATCTATAAAATAGAAGCTGATTCAAATTTAAATTTGTAATTTTAAAAATACTTGCAAAGAGACTTATTTGTGGTTAATATTGTTATACTAATATCGCACATTAAAAAGGAGGTAGTAATATGAAAAAATATCGTCTGATAGGACATGACACCGCACAACACGGAACCAAAAGAATTGACCGCAGCTTTAATGCGAAAGACAAAAAAGATGCCGTCAAAAAGGCAAAAGAATTCATCAAGCTAGTTGTTGATTATCCCTCACACCACAGCTCTTCGTTCGAACTTTGTGAGCGGATCTGCAAGATAAAAGAACCCAAAATCAAGAAGCATGAGGAACTTAGCCGCGAAGCTTCTTTTGCCAGAACTATGAAAGTTGTCAAAATGAATAATAACGGCTAGTTAATATGGCCCAAAACAAACCCGCGCAGTTTTTAAACTGGCGGGTTTTTTATTTCGCAAATACTTTATTTTTGCGTATTTATTACTTTTAAAATACCTTCGCCTGGTCCTATTAATAGAACCGAGCAAATAGCGTGATATTGCCTTAAAAAAATAAATGGCCTTTTAAAAAGCAGGCTAGTCAAAAATATTTAAAATACTTTCCGCCCCCTTATATTTTAATCCGTATCTTTTCTTTGCTTTCTTGGGAGAAACAAGAGGAGAATATTTTCTTTTTCTGTTCGGATTCCTGCCGTATCCCCTGCCCGCAATAATATCCTTTGACTTACTTATAGTATCCCTTGAAAGGCTTAATAATTCCTGGATCTCGCGATATTTCTTGTTTTGTCTTATCAATTTTATTATTGCCAGTCTCCTGAGAAAATTCTGTTTCTCGCCGCTTGTCATAAACTTATTAAAAAAATCATCGAGATCACCGGGAGAGCTAATGCGCCGAAATTCTCTTAAGAATTCGGCATAGATTTGTTTTTGAATCAATCCAGCTATCTTTTTATTGTTCATACGAGTCGTATTAAATTAAATTGTATCATAAAACATTCCACAGTCCTGTTAATAGGACTGTGGAATGAATAATTACGTCTCGTCTTTCCTAAATTGAAATTATACTAGCTAAGTTAGAATAGGCTTCATTTTTTATTAAAAATCTCTATAATATAAAGCATGAACAAAGAACTCTCTCCACAATACAATTTTAAGCAAATTGAAGATAATATTTATAAACTCTGGGAAGAGTCTGGCTTCTTTAATCCGGATAATCTGAAAAACGCCGACAAAGAAACTTTTACTATCGCGCTTCCCCCGCCCAATGTTACCGGTACCCTGCATATGGGCCACGCCCTGAATGCCACCATACAGGATATTTTAATCCGCAAAAAAAGGATGGAGGGATATAAAACGCTTTGGATCCCGGGCACTGACCACGCCGGCATAGCCACGCAAAATGTAGTTGAAAAACAATTAAAAAAAGAAGGGTTGACCCGGCACCAGCTCGGAAAAGAAAAATTCCTGGAGAGGGTGTGGGAATGGAAAGAAAAACACGGAAATATAATTTTAAACCAGTTAAAAAAAATCGGCGCTAGCTGTGACTGGTCGCGAACGGCTTTTACGATGGATCCAAATTATGCCAAGGCCGTCAAAGAAGCATTTAACCATTATTATAAAAAAGGATGGATTTACCGCGGAGAAAGAGTTGTAAATTGGTGCCCGCGTTGCGGAACAAGTTTATCAGACCTGGAACTTGAATATCAGGAAGAAAAAGGAAAACTTTGGTATATAAAATATCCGCTCGCGGAAAAAGGCGGCGAATTTCTAATCGTCGCCACAACCCGCCCCGAAACCCTGCTCGGCGACTCGGCAATTGCCGTAAGCCCTAAAGATGAAAGATATGGGGACCTTATGGGTAAAAAAGTTATTCTGCCGATCAAGAACAGAGAAATTCCGGTGATTTCCGATATTGCGGTTGAAAAAGAATTCGGTACCGGCGCTGTAAAAGTCACGCCCGCGCACGACTTTGCCGATGCGGATATGGGAGAAAGACACAATCTTCCGGTTTATAAAATAATTGACGAACACGGAAGAATGACGGCCGAAGCCGGTGAAGAATTCAAGGGACTTAAAACTCTGGAATGCCGCGAAAAAGTTATTGAGGAACTAAAAAAACTAGGGTTTTTGGAAAAAGAAGAAGATTATATGCACAGCGTCGCGAAATGTTCGCGTTGCGGAGGCACGGTTGAGCCACTCCCCTCTCTTCAGTGGTTTTTAAAAATGTCCGAACTGGCAAAACTGGCAATTAAGGCCGTGGAAAGCGGAAAAATAAAATTCCACCCCGAAAGATGGTCAAAAGTTTATCTGGACTGGCTCAGCAAAGTAAAAGATTGGTGCATTTCCCGGCAAATCTGGTGGGGCCACCAAATCCCCATTGAAGACTCCGAAGACGTTCTGGACACATGGTTTTCATCCGCACTTTGGCCGTTCGCTATTTTAGGATGGCCGCAAAAAACAAAAGAATTGAAAGAATTCTATCCGACATCAGTGCTTTCAACGGCGCGCGACATCATCAATCTTTGGGTCGCGAGAATGGTATTTTCCGGAGAAGAATTTATGGGCAAGGAGCCATTCAAAGACATAATCATCCATGCCACGGTTCTGACAAAAGACGGAAAAAGAATGTCTAAATCGCTCGGCACCGGCATTGACCCGATGACCCTGATAGATAAATATGGAGCGGACGCGACGCGATTCGGATTGATCTGGCAATCAATGGGCGGACAGGACGTCCATTGGTCTGAAGAGCACGTAGTTGCCGGCAGAAAATTAGCGAATAAATTGTGGAATGCGACAAGGTTTGTATTAATAACAACAGACAAAATTACAAAAACATATGACCACCATGGAAAAAATTTAACAGAAGCTGACAAACAAATATTACAGTACTTAATAGGTATCAAAAATGGGTTAAATAATCATATCAATAACTATAACTTTGGATTAGCATTACATGATTTTTATGATTTTTTCTGGCACGAATTTTGTGACATTTATTTAGAGACGGCAAAAAAACAACTGGAAAACGAAGAATCAAAAGAAAATACAAAAGAAATTCTGTCTTACACGTTATATACATCCCTTAAACTTCTCCATCCTTTTATGCCCTTCATCACCGAGCAGATTTTCCAAATACTACCCACAACAAAAGAAGAATCTCTCTTGATGATAGAAAAGTGGTAAAATAACGGATCAAATTTCCAATCACTAATTCTAAATCTGTCATCCTGAGCTTCCAGCGAAGGATCTCTCAATTTATTTGAGATTCTTCGGGGCTCTGCCCCTCAGAATGACATATAGGGCTGAGGTATAATTAATACATATGAAATACTGGCCGCTTATATTAGGTCTTTTGCCGTCCATCGCCTGGCTGATTTTTTATTTGAGCGAGGACAAGAATCCCGAACCTAAAAAAACTCTATTTATCACTTTTCTGGCGGGAGGAATTACCACGTTCGTAGTTTTGGCGGGACAGATGTTTATAAATGGTATAGCCATAGATGCAGGCATACAGGAACATAGCCCGCTTTCATTTTTAATTTTGGGCGGACTGGAAGAGATCTTTAAATTTTTAGCTGTGTATTTAGTGGTCAGCAAAAGACCTGAATTCGACGAACCTATAGATGCGATGATCTATATGATAACTGCCGCGCTTGGTTTTGCCGCTGTTGAAAACATTGCTGCCGCCTATACTTCTTCTCTCCCGAATATCTTAGAAACAACCACCCTCAGATTCTTCGGTGCGACGCTCCTGCACACTCTTAGTTCCGGTCTGGTCGGCTATTATTGGGCAAAGTCCATACTCGCCGACAACAGCAAAAAGATCCTGGTATTCGGCATATTGTTCGGAACTTCTTTGCACGCCGTGTTCAATTATCTTATAATTAAATATGAGCCGGTAATAGTTCCGACTATTTTCTTAATAGTTTTCGCGCTTTTCATTCTTCACGATTTTGAGAAGCTTAAGAAAAGTTCCTAGCCACTAGCGACTAGCAAATTAGTTTTATGAAAAATACAAAGAAGTCGAAATTAAATTAATCTAGTGGCTAAATACTAGTCGCTAAATACTATTATTATGGACCAAGATTCTAAAAAATTCTTTGAGGAATTAGCTGGCGCTTCTTCCGATGAGCCAAAAACTTTAAAAATATCCGACGAAAGCGACGAAGAGAACGACAAACCCGCCGACGCTAAAGCTATGGCGGGCAAAGGAAAAAAAGTTAAGCCAAATGAAGATAAAGAAAATGAATTAGGAGATATTTTTGAAGAGGGTGAGGGCCAGCTCACAATAGACGTCTATCAAACTCCCGAGGAAGTAGTTGTGGAATCAACAATTGCCGGCGTTAAACCGGAAGACTTGGATATTTCTATAACAAATGAAGCAGTTACTATTCGCGGAAAGAGAGAAAAAACAGAAACTATTAAGGATGAGGATTATTTTTATCAGGAATGCTATTGGGGCAAGTTTTCTAGATCCATCATTTTGCCTCAGGAAATAGACGCGGACAAGGCCGTTGCCGCCCTCAAAAATGGCATCTTAATTATTAGGCTTCCGAAATTAAATAGGCAAAAAACCAAAAAACTTAAAATAAAATTTGATTAAACAATTTTTCTGTCATTCCGCACTCCCGCCCGTACCGAACGGTACGTTCGGGCGGGTGATACGGAATCTAGACCCTCTGGATTCCCGCTTTCGCGGGAATGACAGACTTATTCGTATACCCGCCCTGTTAATTAAAATCTTTTTAAGATTTTAATTTGCTCTGTAAATTATTTAACAGGGTGAATATTAATTCGTTATTAGTTGATTACTTATTTTTCCAGGTCCAAAATTTCATCAATCCTAATTTGTTTCACAAATTCAGGAATGTGGCTAACCAGAATCATTGCTCCGGCGAATTTATTCAAAGCCATGGCAATAACGGGCAAATGGCGGAAGTTAATGTGGTTAGTAGGCTCATCAAGGATCAATAATCCGGGCCTTTGGAGCATGAGCCGAGCAAAAGCAACCAAACCCTTCTGTCCTTCCGATAAACTGCCAATTTTAGACCTCATCATTTCGCCGCTTATCAAAAATCCGGCTGCGACCGAACGAACAGAATCATCATCTCTTTTATCCGGAGCATTGATCAATGTTTCAAAAACAGTCTCTTCAAAATCAAGCGTTGAAAAATCTTGCCTGTAATAACCTATTTTAACTCCCGGAATTGCTTTATTTCCCTTTGTTTTTCCTAAAACTAAAGCTTCAAGCAAAGTGCTCTTTCCGATCCCGTTCGGTCCGGCAATCAACCAATGCTCGCCTTTCTTTATGGAAATAACTTTCTTGCGCGCAGATTTTTTATGATCTTTAAAAATATCAAACGAAGATATATGGGCAACTTCTCCTATTAGATCCGGCTGTGTGGGAATAATAAAATCTCTGATCGCCTTATCTTCTTTTCGGACGTCCACCATTGTCCCTTCAAGCTCTTCCACTTTATCCCTCATTTTTCTGGCCACCAATCTCATTTGTCCGCCCTTATGAGCAAAAAAATTGGCCTTCTCTTTATTCGCCTGAATAATTGCGGCTAGTCTTGAATTTTTTACATTTT
>Ga0210057_1002566_pt1 | contig 25884 bp, 35 predicted proteins | sample CryGeyCG2114_010_2_FD_183968 | JGI IMG/M metagenome (GOLD analysis project Ga0210057, IMG submission 183968) | Groundwater microbial communities from aquifer - Crystal Geyser CG10_big_fil_rev_8/21/14_0.10 (SPAdes) (version 2) | ecosystem: Environmental > Aquatic > Deep subsurface > Groundwater ...
GTTCGAGACCTGCCGACAAAGACAAACACAAAAATCCCAATGCTGGCGCATCGGGAGTTAGTGTCTGTTGCTCCGCGGACAGGACTCGAACCTGTGACCTAGTCGTTAACAGCGACCCGCTCTACCAACTGAGCTACCGCGGAATATCTTTCCGCGGTATGCTCAGTTCTGAGCCCTGCCTGCCGGCAGGCAGGTACCGCGGAATGTCAAGCTATTGTATCGAAAAAACATCTTGTTGCAACGCGGATTCTTGTTCACAGAACGTTTGGAAAAGCTTGCTATACTAGATGTATGAATTCTTTGACGCGAGCACTGCTTTTGCTTATTGCGGCTGGCGTTATGGGTTTTTTCGTTTTAGTACTTTCTCCAGATGAGGCGAGTGCGGTAGTAGAACTCTTGTAGAGTGAGGTAATTACACAGGTATTAGTATAGTAAGAAGATTTTAATTTATGATGACATTGTATGTAAAAACTGGATGCGGATATTGTGCGCGAGCGCTGGCGGCTGCAGAAGAGTTGGGGATAGAGCTCAATATCAAAAATGTCGCTGACGAAGGTGTTCGAGAAGAGCTTGCAAGCCTTGGTGGAAAACAGCAAGAGCCGTTTCTTGTGGATGAAGAATGCGATGTGCAGATGTATGAATCGGAAGCGATTATTCAATATTTTGAAGAAAAAGTAGGTAAAAAGACAAATCCTAGCGAGAAAGGTCCAATGGTATGCCCGATTTAGTTGTAAGGGTGAAGGCGACTCCGGGTGCGAGCAAGGAAATTATTGAGAAAATAGGCGAGCATCAATTTGAAATGTTCGTACGTGAGCCGGCCGTAAATAACATGGCAAACAGAAGGATGAGAGTACTTGTTGCAGATGCGTATAAAGTGCCTCTGCAAAATGTGAGGCTTGCCACAGGACACCGTTCGCGTCACAAGACTTTTCACGTTACAATGTAAGCATATGTGGAATGAAGATTGGGTAGTGAATATAAAAAACACCAACTTTGATCTTACCCCTGAGGTTCGGGCTTATTTAGATGAGAGGCTTGATGCTATTTCAAAGCTTGTTGTGGTGCAAGGTAGTGATACGAAAGTGTTGTGTGATATTGAGCTAGAAAAAGCACTGGATAAGCAACACGGAAACATTTGGCGTGCAGAAATGAATCTATCGATTGATGGTAATCATTATCGTGCCACAGCTCGAGCCGAAAACATCAACGCCGCCCTAGATGAAATGAAGGATGAGATAACAAAGCAGTTGAGGCGGTCAAAGAAAAAGAATTTGGATATGTTGCGAAGAGGCGGCGCGAAGCTTAAAGAAATGCTTCGATTCGGAAGATTCAGAAAATAAGCAACCGCAGTAGGTACTGCGGTTGAAGAATGAATCCGTGCCTGGAGCCTAGGCCCAACAGGTCTCCTTCCGTGGATCTTCCCGCCATCCGGGGAACGGGGGCTTCAACAGGCACGGATTCACTGGGTATAAAAAGCCTTCGGCGTCGGCGCGGGTCAGAGTCACCGCCGTCAGCCTTCTACCCGTGTAAGAGAATGCCACTTAATATTTTGAAAGTCAAAGTGATGAGACGTGGGCCCGTTGCGTATAACAACGGGCCCACGTTGCACAAAGATAACGTACCGCGAATTCTCAGCAGTATCGAAAGAGCTCTGTGCGCCGGTCGCGGGTAGATTGTTTTTCTTATTATTATCTCCCGCGAGCTTTCTTAAGGATATTTCTAATACGATGCATAGGTCAAGTGATCGGGTGCGCGCCAGATCGCAAGAAATCTTCGTAAGACATTTCGTTTTTACCTTCTGGTTTTACTGAGTTTATTTTGAGCTCTCCAGATTGGTTAAGTGAGGCGTCGATAATCTCTACTCGGATTTTTTTGTCGGCTCGCTCAAAAAATGTATAAGCGCCAATATCTCCTCCGTATCCACGGATTTTTAGGAGATTTTCATATGCATCGCCAGATAGGTTAATCTCCGCGTCTTTTTTGAGTAGTTTTGAGCAGTATGTTGTTTGTTCATGATTTTGCTCGCGGGCTTCAATATTTCCTGCAATCCAATCAGGAATGGTACGGGATAGAAGCGAACCACCAGCATGTGCTAAAGAATTTTCAAGCCACATTGCATCAGGTGGCCACTCAGGTATCTCAATTTTTTCTTGAGCAACGAGTGGGCCGTGATCCATCTTGTCGTCCAGAAGCATGATGGATACTCCGGTTTCTTTTTCGTCTTGAAGAATTGCAGAGCGGATAGGGGATGGGCCGCGCAGGCGCGGTAAAAGGGATGGATGGACATTAAGAGTTCCGTGCTCTGGGATGTCTAAGAGTGCTTGCGGTAATAATTTTCCATACGCAGCTACAATAAATAAATCCCACTCGTTTTTTTTAATTTTTTCTAAAAATGCCTCATCAATTTTCTCCGGCTGCAAAAATTCTATTTTCCTATCTTGCGCCCACACTTTAACTGGCGGCGGTGTGATATTTTTGCCGCGTCCATATGGCGCGTCGGGTTGGGTAACAATAAGAGACGGGATCAGACCCATTTTCTCAAGCTCTTCTAAAATGGTGACGGCAAAAGATGGCGTACCGAAGAAAACGTACTTAATTTTCTGCATGTTCATTTTCCTTATCGTCCCACACTCTTTCCGCCTTATCTATGTATAGTATTCCATCCAAGTGGTCAATTTCGTGTTGAAAGATTTGAGCAAGAACGCCCGATGCTCCGTATGTTTGTTTGACTCCGGCTTCGTCCAGATACTCTAAAGTGATTCTTTCGTGACGTGGTACTTCACCCCACTTGCCGCGGACAGAGAGGCATCCTTCTTGGAGCGCGCGCACTTTTCGCGAGCGCGAAGTTATTGAAGGATTTATGTATACGCGATCAGGGTATTCCTCAGGCGTGTATTCTTCTGCTTTTCGAGCCGCAAAAACATGTCCGGCAACTACAAATAATCGCACGCTTTCGCCTACTTGCGGTGCTGCAACTGCAACTCCGTAGTGCTCTTTTTTAAGAGCATCTTTCATAGCTGCTATTAGATCTTGTGTCGGTTTAGCAGAAATTTCTTCCTTCTTTATAGGAGATGCAGTTGCTCGAAGGGCAGTATGTGGATTTTGGACAATTTCCATATGTAATTACTATACTTGTCATTCTGTAAACAAAAAAGCCGCCGGAAATTTCTCGCCGACAGCGGCACGCGACGAAGCGAAGGGGAAAGCGGTATGCGTATACATTACATCCACACGTCCCTAAGCCTGCGTCGCGGCCCCACCGAGGGCTTGGACCTCGACTGAGAATTAAATAATAACATATTTATGTAATTAGTAAAGAGCAGATTAGTGTAGCTTTGCCATGAATTTTGTACAATACGTACATGAAGCACATTGGATCTCAATTGCCGAATAGAGAAGAGAGAGAAGACAGGCGCACTGAGCGAGGAGAGCTTATGGAGTATTTTTGTAAAAAATTAAATGCGTCTAGAAAGGAAGATGGCTTGCCAGATCTCTCAATGGGAAGAATGGGTAGAATCTTGCAAGGAATTCCAACAAAAGATCTCTACTATATTAAGAGTGTATGTGAAGACGCAAGTAATTTTTCTAAGAAATTTTGGTGGGAGATTAATCCAAAAAAGCATTAATATAAAACTAGACAAATTTGCATTTGCAGGTATAAAGAAATGAGCATTAACTTTCGCGGGAGGTGGCTTTATGTCACGGAACGTAGCGAAAAAACTTCATCGAAGGCAGGCGGCCTGGAAACGCCGACAGAGAGAAGCGGAGCGCCTCTCTTTTCGCTGGCTTGTGCGTCAGTTGAAGTAGGATCTCATTAGCGCCGCGCGGTTTTTACCGCGCGGCGTCCCCATTGCTAAGCCTTAGAAAACATCTACAATGCGCATGCATGTTTTCCTTTAATCCAAAGCTCGGTATTGATTTAGGTACGACAACAGTGCTCGTATTTTCACCAGGAAAGGGAATTGTACTCAATGAGCCGTCAGTTGTAGCGGTTTCAGAACAAGATAATCGTATTCTCGCGGTTGGGAATGAAGCAAAAGAAATGGTCGGACGCACTCCCGACAACATCGTTGCATATCGCCCGATGAAAGACGGCGTTATCGCTGACTATCGCGTAACTGAGGCGATGCTTCGCTATTATATAAAGAAATCATTGGGGCCATTTAATCTCTTTAAACCAGAAGTGATGGTGAGTGTGCCCGCCGGCGTAACTTCAACAGAGCGCCGCGCGGTAGTAGAGGCAGCAACAAAAGCCGGCGCTCGTGAAGCGTACGTGGTGAAGGAGCCGATTCTAGCCGCAATTGGTGCAGGGATTCCAATACAAGAGGCTCGAGGCCACATGGTGGTAGACATAGGTGGAGGTACCACGGACGTCGCCGTTATATCGCTCGGCGGTATTGTGGCTTCCACATCGGTAAAGTGTGCAGGAACACGCATTGATCACGCCATAGCTGATTACATAAAAAAGAACATGAACCTTGCTATAGGAGATAAGACTTCTGAAGATATTAAAATAAAAATTGGATCTGCGGTGCCGCTTGAAGAAGAATTAACAATGACAATAAAGGGTCGCGACTATCTGACCGGACTGCCGCGTTCTGTGGAACTCTCAACCAATGAGGTGGTTCGAGCAATTAGTCGCGAACTCAGGCAAATTGTGGGTGCCATTAAAGATGTGTTGCAGGAGACACCGCCTGAGCTTTCAGCTGACATTATCGATCAGGGCATCATTATGACAGGTGGTTCATCGCAATTGCGAAATATTACAGAATTGGTGTATAGACGTACAGGTGTAAAAGCACAAATGGCGAAAGATCCAGCATATTGTGTGGCCAAAGGAACTGGAGAGGCAATCAAGCATTTGGATGTATACAAAAAAGCGGTACTCTCGAAGCGGTAGATTGCTTTTATATCTTTAACACGAGATACTAATTTCTGGACACAATTGACAGAGGATGACTGAGATGTCACTTATCTTTGAGACGGTTAAAGGTGGAATATTAGAGCTGCGAGATCGGTTCTTCGGCCTTCTTCTGGCCGCGCTAAGTGTGTATGGTGTCTATAAAGCGTTTGGCGCCTTAGATTGGATTTCGAAATATGGTCTTTCGCGCCTCATTCTTTTCGAAGTCGTGACAGTGGGAATGTTCTTTCTATTTTATTGCTCCACCCACTTCACTGTGAAAGGAGAACTACCGGCGCAGGATCAAAGGCAAGCGGTGTTGTCCGTTCTGGTGATTTTCGCAATAATTGGTTTTTTCACGGCCTTGGTCACTGGGTATGGATGGACAGGGTGGTGACAATTTCTGGGCCGGCGCGTGCGCGCCGGCCGTCCACTTTTAGTGATAACATGTAACCATGGAGCATCACGCATACGTTCTTGAGGGTTCTGCAATTGATACAGTCTTTGAATATTTGCGTGACCAAAAGGTAAAAATAGAAGGAAATCCCGATATTACAATTATTCGTAAGGAAATTCTTGGAGTGGACGATGCGCGTAAGGTTAGTCAAAAAGCCACAAACAAACCAATTGCAGGAGAAAAACAGTATTTTGTTATTCAAACGGTTTCCATAACCCCAGAAGCACAAAATGCGTTGCTGAAAGTTTTTGAGGAACCGACAGGTAGGTCGGTATTTTATGTATCCGTTGCGCAAAAGGGTAGATTGCTACCAACTTTTCTTTCTCGAATGGAAGCGATTTCGTTAGAGACTTACGTAGGCGTATCGGTTATCGATGTAGCATTATTTCTAAATTCCTCGGCAGGCAAGCGAATAGAAATGCTTGAGCCGCTTCTAGATAAAAAGGGGGACGAAAAAAATCTTGACGCTATTCTCATTTTCCTCAGAGCGTTAGAAGAATCTCTTGCGCGGAGAATTAGAGAGGACGCCTCTGAAGTAAAAGAGGGGTTAGAGGCCGTTTATAGGGCCCGAAGGTTTGCAACTGATAAAGGAGTTTCATTTAAAATACTTCTTGAACAAGTGGCGCTTCTTGTCTAAGAGTTTTATACTTATTGTATGTATGATTTTTTAGAGCTTGATACAAAGCTAAAAGATGCGCAGGAGTGGTTATCAAAAGAATTTCAAGGTCTTCGCACCGGGCGTGCGGCACCAGCTCTTCTAGATATTGTGCAGGTAGAGGCGTATGGGTCGCGCACCCCACTTAAGCAGGTTGCGTCTATTTCCGTGGAAGACGCGAGGACACTTCGAGTGAATCCTTATGATGCATCTTTGGTAAAGGATATTGAACGAGGAATTGCCGCATTAGATTTGGGAGTTGGCACTTCGGTGGCCGACACAAGCATTCGAGTTTCTTTTCCAGAGCTTACGTCTGAGCGACGTGAGGAAATTATAAAAGTGGCTAAGCACAAACTCGAAGAATCGCGGACGGCAGTGCGCGCCGCACGAGACGAAACGTGGAGTGACATTCAATCCAAGGAGCGCGATAGTGAAATTACCGAAGATGACAAATTTCGACTCAAAGATGATATGCAAAAAAGAATTGATGACGCAAACAAAGCGCTAGAAACTTTATTTGAAAAGAAGGAAACGGAAATACGCTCATAGATATGTCAATACTGATTGTTGTAGCGATGCTGGTACTTTTGATTGTTATACATGAGCTAGGACATTTCATAGTTGCGAAATTAACAGGGGTAAAAGTTGAAGAATTTGGAATTGGCTATCCGCCAAAAGCGGTGAGCATGGGGAAAATCGGAGAAACGGAATACACACTCAATTGGCTACCTTTTGGTGGGTTTGTTCGTTTATTTGGAGAGAGCGGAGAAGAGCATGGAAAGAAAAGTTTTACTGACGCCTCGAGACTCTCGCAGGCAGCAATTTTGGCGGCGGGAGTCATTGCGAATATAGTTTTCGCGTGGATGCTTTTCACTGTTGGATTTATGGTTGGCATGCCAACTGCAGTGAGTGAAGATGTTCCAGGTGCGCGTCTTTTAATTAGTGGAATTGTGCCGAGCTCTCCCGCTGCGTCTTCAGGGCTTCAGGTCGGTGATGAAATTACAAGCGTTACTGATGCAAAAGGAGAGAGCTCAGAGACACTTGCTCCAAGTTCTGTAGCCGCGTTTATTTCTGAGAGGGGAGGAGACGCTGTTTCAATTTCATACTTGCGAGAAGGAGAAACTGGACAAATAACACTTGTGCCAGCACACGCTGTGTTGGAGGATGAGAGTGGCAGGCCCGCGCTTGGTGTTGCACTTACTCCAATCGCAGAGAAGAGACTGCCATTTTTCTCGGCGATATATCAGGCAGGAAATCACACGATACTTTCATTATATACAGTTACAAAAGGACTGGGAGGTATTTTCGTTGATGCAATCTCAGGAGGATTAAATGTAAAAAACCTTGTAGGCCCTGTTGGGCTCGTAAGCGTAGTTGGAGATGCATCAGGACACGGGATAGGGCACCTAATCGGTCTCGCGGCTTTTATTTCGGTGAACCTCGCCATAATCAACTTAATTCCAATCCCTGCACTTGACGGTGGCAGGCTCTTGTTTGTTGGAATTGAGGCAATACGAGGAAGGGCTATATCGCACAGGGTTACAGCGCTTGTAAATACGCTAGGATTTCTCGCAATTGTGGCCCTTATGATAGCTGTGACTTATAACGACATTGCACGGCTCGTATTTCCGTAGCAAATAAGTTGATGGTAGTGGGTACTCTGGTATGATGTCGCAATGCGTCAAAGTCACCTCTTTACAAAAACACGAAAAGAAGCTCCAAAGGATGAAGTTGCAAAAAATGCACAATTGCTTACACGAGCCGGCTATATTCATAAAGAATTGGCCGGAGTTTATTCGTACTTACCGCTCGGGTTAAGGACTGTAAACAGAATTGTTCAAGTTATTCGTGAAGAAATGGATGCGATTGGTGGACAAGAACTTGTCATGTCGGCTCTTCAAGATAAAGAGTTATGGGCGCGAACAGATAGGTGGGACGATAAGAATGTAGACGTTTGGTTTAAAACAACATTTGCAAGTGGTGGGGAAACAGGGCTTGGTGCAACACATGAAGAGCCGCTTACGAGAATTATGTGCGACCACGTTTCTTCTTATAGAGATTTGCCTATACTTGCTTATCAATTTCAAAACAAATTTCGTAATGAACTTCGTGCCAAGAGTGGCATCATGCGTGGCAAGGAATTTCTAATGAAAGACATGTACTCATTTTCTGCGGACGATGAGAGTCACAAAAAAATGTACGCACTAATTCGCGAAGCTTATATTCGAGTTTTTGACCGCTTGGGGCTTGGAGAAATTACGTACCCAACATTTGCCAGTGGAGGAATGTTTTCAGATTTCTCGGAGGAGTTTCAGACACTTTCTGAGGCGGGGGAAGACGTTATTTATGTTGATGAAGATAAAAAGGTAGCAGTAAATAAAGAGGTATATACGGATGAGAGCTTGGCAAAACTGGGTCTCACTAAGGATCAGCTGGTTGAAAAAAGAGCCGTTGAAGTTGGCAACATTTTTCATCTCGGAACTCGTTTTTCTGAAGCGCTTAATATGAATTTTAAAGATGAAGAAGGAAATAGTATCCCTGCAATTATGGGCTGCTACGGAATCGGTCCTACACGCGTGATGGGTACTATAGTGGAAGTGCTATCAGACGAAAAAGGACTAGTGTGGCCAAAAGAAATTGCGCCGTTTGAAGTCCACCTTGTTTCTCTAGGAAACGATCATGAAGAAGTTCAAAAAGAAGCAGACCGTGTGTATGAGGAATTGACGCAGCGCGGGATAACTGTTTTGTATGATGACCGAGCGGTAAGACCGGGTGAGAAATTTGCAGACTCAGATCTTTTGGGTATTCCAACGCGATTGGTTATAAGTGAAAAAACAATGACGCAATCCGGCGTCGAGGTCGTGGACAGGAAAAGTGGAAACACACAGCTTGTGCCGGAGAGCGAGCTTTTAAAGCGGCTCCAAAGTGCATAAGCATATGTGGAATAAAATATCAGATAAAGTAGAGAGCTTCTTCGGCAAGATTTCCGGAGTGCTTTCGCAAGATATTGGAATTGACCTTGGAACGGCCAATACGCTTGTTTATGTTAAGGGGAAGGGAATTGTAATAAATGAACCCTCAATTGTTGCAATAAATCAAAAAACAGGTCGCGTAGTCGCGATTGGTGGGCAAGCAAAAGACATGATGGGAAGGACTCCGGCGCACATTGTTGCAATACAACCTCTTGTGGATGGTGTTATCTCAGATTTCGAAGTCACTGAAGAAATGCTCGCATACTTAATGAGAAAGGCGCAAGGAAATACTCGAGCACTTTTAGGTCCGCGTGTAGTAATTGGAGTACCTTCTGGTGTTACAAACGTAGAGGCTCGCGCGGTGCGTGACGCAGCACGTAACGCGGGAGCAAGGGAGGTGCATGTTATTGAAGAGCCCATGGCAGCTGCAATAGGCATGGATCTTCCTGTGAATAGCCCTTCTGGATCTATGGTAATTGATATTGGAGGAGGAACTACAGATGTTGCGGTAATTTCTCTTGGAGGTATCGTAAATTCTCGCAACGTTAAAGTCGCAGGTGACAGGTTTAACGCGGATATAGTTAGTTATGTTAGAAGTGAGTTTAAGATTTTGATTGGTGAAAAAACGGCTGAGGAAATAAAACTATCTATTAGCTCGGTTGTGGAGAACGACCGTTTAGAGGCGACCGCACGAGGGAGAGATTTGGTATCGGGTCTTCCGCGAGAAATTGTAGTAACTGACGCAGATTTGCGCCAAGCGATCGCGCATTCCGTTGAAGAATTGGTGGAGGCTGCAAAAGAAGTTTTGGAAACGACGCCTCCGGAAGTTCTCTCTGATGTAATGCAAAGGGGCGTGTATTTGGCCGGAGGAGGCGCACTCATTCGTGGAATCCCAGAGCTACTCTCCGAAGCGCTTGGAGTGCCGGTTAAGGTCGCACCGGATCCTCTTACTGCTGTGGTGCGGGGTACTGGCATCGTACTCGACGATATTGAAGGTTATCAAGAAATGTTCTTAGCCGATGAAGATGCATTCGTTCCAACAGAATAAGAAAAAGACGCGCTATCCGCTTGTTGTAGTGACGCTACTCGCTGTAGTAGTTATTCTAGTTGATGTTTTATTTGGTGGAAGCGTTAGAACCACGGCCCGCTCTGGAATCGCACTTGTTCATGTTGGAGCAACGGGAGCGCTGGAGAGGGTTTCTACGAGTGGTTTCTTTCAGACAAAAAGGCGTCTAGCACTAGAAAACACACAATTAAAAGAAGAATTAAGAGCTCTAAAGGTGCTTCGTTTTGAAAATGACGTTGTTCGCGCCGAGAATAACGTATTGAGAGATTTACTCAACGTTGCCGATGAAAGGCCGGAGGGTGTCACAGCGCGCATTGCATCAAGCATTATTGCATCTCCTTTTTCAACTATTGTAGTGCGCGCAGGAGAAAGACACGGTGTTCGTGTAGGTGATTTTGCAATTGCCTCTGGAGACGTCGCAGTGGGAGAAGTACTTGAGGTAGGGGATGGAACCGCGCTTGTTGGTCTCTTTACGGCTCCGGGTTCGGACACAGACGTCTCTATAGCTGGTGCGTTGGTTAGCGCAGAGGGTAGAGGAGGTGGTAACGCGCATGTGCAATTGCCAAGAAGTATTAGTGTTGCGAAAGGAGATCTTGTGTTTGTTGCTGGAAGTGAATTTGCATTCGGAATTGTAGGAAGTGTTGAGGTAAGCGCGGCTGATGCGTTTCAAGATGTATTTATTCGAGTTCCAACAAATCTCAATGAACTAACATTCGTTAAGCTCGTACATTAATTATGAGGCTCTTCTTGGTAGGAATGACATGTGCGGGAGCATTATTTGCGGCTCCTTGGGTTGTGGTAATTGCCATGGTGTTATTGATGATTAGGTGGCGCGCGTGGGAAGTTGTTGGTATAGCACTTCTTATTGATATGCTCTACATACCAATCGGAGGCATATTTGGCGTTCCTTTTATCATTACGCCGATAGCACTATTAATGTTGTGGGGGTTTGAGCCTTTGCGCGAACACTGGCTTTTGCCCGCGTAGCTTCATAGAGAGGAGAATAGTACACTTGCGTAGATGTTTGGTAATTTTCTTAGATCAAAAAAAGGAAGGGGTGGAGAAATTCTTCCTGATGAAGTACTACTGGATGCCACGAATCTTCCAGGGTTTGATATTGAACAATTCGAAGGGAGGGTTGAGCATCCTGTGAGTCGCTATAGCATTATCGCGATAGCATCACTTTTTGTAATTGTAGTTGGTACCTTCGGTTTTCGAGCTTATGACTTGCAGGTTTCTCGTGGGAATTTATTTGCCGAGGCGTCAAATAACAACAGATTGTCATCTGAGGTAGTTTTTGCCTTGAGAGGTGTAATATTTGATAGAAATGGCACAGAGATTGCTTGGAATGAGCCTTCCTGCACTGAGGGGTGTAGTGCCGAGAAAGAAGAGTATGCTCTTCGCTCGTACACTAAAGATATTGGCTTATCTCATTTGCTTGGTTTCGTTCGTTACCCAAAAACCGACAAATCAGGAGCGTGGTGGAGGACTGAAATAGTGGGAGTTTCTGGGGTCGAGAGTGTGTTTGATGATCTTCTTTCAGGTAATAATGGAAAACAAATAGTAGAGATTGATGCACTTGGCGCGCCTGTCCGGCAGCAACTTATTGAAGAGGCGGAAGATGGAGAAAATATTACCTTGGCAATTGATAGTGATGTGCAGAGTTTTTTGCATACGCAATTGGCAGAGCATGCTAGGAGACAAGGATTTCTCGGAGGAGCTTCTGTGATAATAGATGTTGAAAACGGTGAGGTGCTTGCTCTAACGAGCTTTCCAGAATTTGAATCGCAGGCAATGACCGATGGGGAAAGTAGCAAGGTAAGTGCTTATGCATCGGATCTTGGCACACCATTTTTGAACCGAGCAATTTCCGGAGTGTACACTCCCGGTTCTATTGTGAAGCCTATTTTCGCAGCAGCGGCACTTGCAGAGAAAATTATTTCTCCAGATAAAAGTATATATAGCGCAGGGTTTATTACTATTCCAAACCCATATGACCCTGATAAGCCAACTATCATACGAGACTGGAGGGCACATGGGTGGACTGATATGCGCGAAGCGCTGTCAGTTTCGTCAGACGTGTATTTCTTTTCTATTGGTGGAGGGTATGAAGATCAGAGAGGGCTTGGTATTGCAGTATTGGATAAATACGCGCGCATGTTTGGACTTGGTAGCGAGACAGGCATTGATTTAGAAGGTGAAGTTTCTGGGATTATTCCAACGCCCGAATGGAAAGAGCAAGTATTCGATGGTGATGATTGGCGTTTGGGAGATACGTATAACACTTCTATTGGGCAATATGGTTTTCAAATAACTCCATTACAAGCGGCTCGCTTTGCAGCGACCATTGCAAACGGAGGAAAGATTGTGACGCCAAAAATTCTTCTTGACGCCGATACAATTACTGCATCAATTAAGGTTGAAGATAAAGACCTAGCAGTTGTGAGAGAAGGCATGCGTCTTGCAGTCGTAGGAGAAAGAGGAACAGCAGCGTCACTTAATGTGCGCGGAGTTTCTATTGCTGCCAAAACAGGTACGGCGGAAGTTGGTAATAAGAAGCAATGGATCAACTCATGGGCGATTGGTTTTTGGCCAGCCGAAGATCCAAAATATGCATTTGCAACAGTTTTGGAGAAAGCACCTTCGGGAACGCTCTCAGGTGCCGCTCCAGCAATGCGTCCATTTTTCGAGTGGTTGGCCTTGAATCATCCTGAATATAGCAATTAGGATTTTTGTACACATTGTGCTTTTTTGAGTGCGAGGTACAATGTGGGCGCATAAAACCATGACACACGAAAGTAGTTATTTAACCCAAGAAAAGTTTGATGAGCTTACAAGTGAGCTCAGTCATTTGAAGACTGTTCGCAGGCGCGAGATCGCTGAGCAGCTTGAATATGCACGTTCTTTGGGCGATCTCTCAGAGAATGCTGAATACCAAGAAGCGCGCGATCTACAAGCCGCAACGGAAGAGCGTATTCGTCAAATTGAAGAAATGCTAGCTCACGTTCAGATTATCGAACACGCTAAGGGAGGGACTATCACATTAGGGAGTCAGGTAACCATTCAAAAAGAAAAAGAAAAAGAAGAGCACGTATATGAAATTGTTGGTTCGGCTGAGGCAAATATGCAGAATAGAAAACTCTCGCACCTCTCGCCCTTGGGCGCCGCGATGATGGGGAAGAAGAAAGGGGAGTCATTTGAATTTGAAACTCCGAAAGGAAAGCAGAAATATAAAATTATTGGTGTCTCATAAATGATATTGCCCAAGTAGTTTTAATTGATAGAATATAATTGTCAGAGACGTACATAAGCCTCTCCTGCGGCCGCACCGACAGGTACTTACGTACGGCCTCCCCGACCCTGCCGGCGTATCTCTGGCGAACAATGAAGGTGCTGTCTCTCGGGGACGACGGCACCTTTTTCATTTGGTACACTTCTTTTCATGTTTTGGGCAGATACAATAAGTGATGATATTCAAAAAAACCTGAAGGCAAAAATCGCCTCAGGTAAGATTTTGGTTGTGAGAGATGAGAAAACTGCTAGCGGGCGAGTACATATCGGTTCGATGCGCGGCGTTGCCATACACGGACTTGTAACAGATGTACTCAAAAAAGCTGGAGTAGATGCCACATTTAAATACGAAATAAATGATTTTGATCCGATGGATGGCCTACCCGTGTATTTGGACAAAGAAGAATACGGGCGGTATATGGGTAAGCAGCTTTTTTCTATTCCGTCTCCGGATGGAAAAGCAGAAAATTTCGCAGAATATTTTGCACAAGAGTTTATTGACGTTATCGAAACTGCGGATTTTCATCCAGAGTTTTATCGTGCGCGCGAATTGTACCAAAACGGCAAGATGAATGATGTTATAAAAAGCGCACTTGATAATGCCGCAGACATTCGGAGAATATACAAAGAGGTGTCGGGATCAGAGCGAGGAGAGGATTGGTACCCACTCTCAGTTGTTTGTGAGAAATGCGGAAATGTGGGTACAACTAATGTCTCTGAGTGGAATGGAGAAAAGGTCACGTACAGGTGTAATGAAAATCAGGTTGAGTGGGCCACAGGATGTGGGAATGAGGGCGAAACCTCTCCGTTTGATGGACGGGCTAAGTTACCGTGGAAGGTTGAGTGGGCGGCCAAATGGAAGGTGCTGGAGGTGGATATTGAAGGTGCAGGGAAAGATCACTCAACAAAAGGAGGGGCGCGTGATGTGGCGAATCATATTTCTAGAGAGGTTTTTGGATATGAGCCGCCGTTTGATATCCCATACGAATTTTTCCTTGTCGGTGGCAAGAAAATGTCGTCATCGAAAGGTGCGGGCTCCAGCGCTACTGAGATAGCGGCGTTGGTGCCAACAAAGGTTTTGCGCCTTGTCTTGTTTGGTACGAAGCCGATGCGTGCAATTAATCTTGACCCTGCTGGAGATACTATCCCGGCTTGGTTTGATTGGTACGACAAAGTTGCAGAAAAACATTGGGGCGGTGAAGGCGACGACGATGCGAGGTTGTTTGAGCTTGTACATGATAGTGAACCGCCAAAACAAATGTATTTGCCGCGATTTTCCACAACCGCTTTTTTGACGCAGATGGAACATTTGAATATGGTGGAGGAAATTGAAAAGATTAAGGAGTCACTCCTTACCGAAAGCGAGAGAGCGGAACTTTCAGAGCGTGCTGAATATGCAAAGCATTGGCTTGTTGAGTATGCTCCTGAAAAATATAAATTTGAACTCCAAGACACTCTCCCAGAGGGCGCATTAAACTTTACGAAGGAGCAAAAGTCAGCTCTCGCCTCGGTGGGAGCGTATATAGAATCGCATAAGGACATAAGTGGGCAGGACATGCACACGGCCTTGCATGAAATTAGGAAGGAATCAGGTGTTGAGCCAAAGGAATTTTTCAGTGCTCTGTATACAATTCTATTGGGCAAAGAAGAAGGGCCAAAAGCAGGATGGTTTTTGAGTGTGCTTGATAGGGAATTTCTTTTAAAGAGACTTGGTGAGGTTTCCGATCAGGTTGCGTGAAGAGGAAATTAGGATATTTTTTAGAAAGAACCATGTACGGAAGGGAGTTTGGAAATGAAACATCTTACAGGACTGCTTTTTGCATTTTCCTGTGTACTTTCTCAGCCGGTTGCTGCTGAACACGAAAAGTACCACGATATCTTTGAGGTGGGCATTCAGACAAAGTATGCTCATAGAATCGCCGGATGTGATTCTCTGGTAATGGCAAAAGAAATTTTTTCTGCGTATGAAAGTGGAGGAGAGCCCGTGGCGCGAGCTGTATTTCTGAAATACAACAGACAGCTTAACGCACAAGGTAATAAAAAATGCGGTGCCGTAAAAGGAAGAATCACCATCACCCGCCTGTACAGCACCGTAAATGTGGATCGTTCTGGCGAAGAAATGATAGAAGTTAGTTTGGTAGAGTTCGTGCTCGCAAAAATCCCAGGACTACCTCTGTACTGCGCTTTGCCTAGAAAAGTACGAGTGCGATAAGGCGGGAAGTATCACGCGGCGGGGCAACTCGCCGCGTACTTTTCCACAAATCTATGTAAAGTTTACTTGACATGCTGTTTTTTGCGTTTACGATACATATATGACCGAAGTGGTTGCCAATATTGTGCACAATATGCGAAAAGAAAAAGGAGTTACTCAAGAAGAATTAGCCGAGGCAGTAGGGGTAACTCGCCAAACCATTATCGCTATTGAAAAGGGAAATTATACGCCGTCTGTTATGCTTGCGTTAAAGATTGCCAAATTTTTTAAAAAACCAGTTGAGTCACTTTTTAGTATTTAATATGCGATGGTCCGAATACACTAGAGAAATTGTACTTGGCGTCACCTTGTCAGTACTTTTGTTCTTACTCATAAATCCATTTGATGTTGTGATGCTGGGGGAGACATACATGCTCTTTCTCGGCCTTCTTATCGCGGCGGTTTTACTTCTTGCCTCTGTGGTATGGAAAGAACACATACGCGATGAAAGGGAAGAAAAACACCACTTTAAAGCAGCACATTTCTCCTACATTATTGGAGTAGTAGTTTTGGGAGCAGGTATTGTTTTGCAGAGTTTAATGCACACCCTCGATGTGTGGCTAGGTGTTGCCTTAATCGCGATGTTGTTTAGTAGAATCAGTGCCTCGACGTATTATAAGAAAAAATAAAATTTATATGCAAAATGGATCAGGAAATACACTTATATTAGGATTAGTAGCCATTTTAATAATTGCAGGTACAACAATTTTATTGACTCGTGATACAGATGTTTCTTCGGATGAGGAGGAAATGCACGATCTTGCCATGGAAGATGTAATGGAAGACGCAATGGGCGATGGCAAAATGGATGAAGGAAAAGGTGAGCAGTCAGGATCATTCGGTGGGAAGGTGTTGGCAGGTGAAAAGGCGCCGTATCTCTCATTTAATCAAACAGATTTTGAGAACGCATTGAAAAGCGACAAGCTTATAGTTTTGTATTTCTATGCAAATTGGTGCCCAACCTGTAAAGAAGAGCAGGTGCACACTCACGCTGCCTTCAATCAGCTTAAAGATGAAAACGTAATTGGGTTTAGGGTGAACTACAACGATTCTGACACCGACTCCTTCGAAAAAGAATTAGCTCGCACACATGGGGTGGGGTATCAGCATACAAAAGTGTTTTTGAAAAATGGCGAGCGCATATTGAAGTCCCCCGAGAGTTGGGATACTGAGCGGTATTTATCGGAAATAGCAAAAGCAATTTAGTTTATGATTTCCGAACTCTCACTTTTTGTTGCATTTGCCGCTGGAATAGTGTCGTTCCTCTCTCCTTGTGTATTGCCAATAATTCCAGGATTTCTTGCGTATTTAGCCGGCGGCACGGGCGAAAAGCCAAGTCGATTTGCTACGTTTTTAAGTAGCGTGTTTTTTGTTCTTGGATTTTCTTTCGTCTTCGCGATTCTAGGAGTACTTCTCAACACACTTCTTGAGAGGGTTGCATATGATGCACAAATTTGGCTCGCGCGAATTGGCGGGGTCATCATAATTTTTTTCGGATTGTATCTAATGGGGCTAATTAGGGTCCGATTTCTTGAGAGGGCACATACTATTTCGGTAAAAAAGAAATTTGGTTCACGACAACTGACGGCATTTGTCTTTGGTGCCGCTTTTGCGGCTGGATGGACTCCTTGTGTTGGCGCGGCACTAGGTGCGATTTTAGGTCTTGCGGCAAGTCAGCCTGGAGCGGCGTTCTGGCTCCTTCTTGTCTACGCTCTCGGGTTAGGAATTCCGTTTCTTGTTTTGGGTGCATTTGCTGGAGAAGCGGGGCAGTACATCGAGCGTTTCGCCAAGGCTGCGAAATACATCACCAGAACATTTGGTGCAATTCTGATAATTCTAGGTGTGCTTATCTTTACTCAAAAACTCGCACTACTTGCCAACTTTGGTTTGGTCGAGAAAGTGTTGGGAATGTAACTCTTAATTATGCTGCACATAATAAAAAAACTTTCACCTGATCAGAGGCGGTATGTACTCTTAGCATCAGTTGTAGCAATTGTTTTAGGGGCCTTACTTCTTCTTAATGATACCGAAACAGGATTGGCCAAGAAAGCAGAAATCTCTACAAGTGAAAAGACTCAGACAATTGAGGAGAAAGCCAAGTTGTATCCTAGGGCGCGAGAAATTGTTAATCCCTCAGGATTTCTTAATACAGGTGGTAAAGAGATAACCATAGAGGAATATATAGGCGATAAAGTTCTACTTGTAGATTTCTGGACGTATAGCTGTATAAATTGCCAAAGAACACAGCCATATCTAAACTCTTGGTACGAAAAGTACAAGGACGATGGCCTACTCATTGTAGGGATTCATACTCCAGAATTTGAGTTTGAAAAGGTGACTGAAAATGTTGCTGCGGCTGCGGAGAAGTACGGCGTAAAGTATCCGATTGTACAAGATAATGATTATGGAACATGGGCTGCGTATCAAAATCGCTATTGGCCAAGAAAATACATAATTGATATAGATGGGTTTATTGTTTACGACCACATTGGAGAAGGGGGGTATGAAGAAACAGAACTCGTTATTCAAAAACTACTTTCCGAGCGAGCGGAACGCCTAGGTGAAGTATTTTCAGAAACTGAAACAGTGAATCCTAAGATGGCGGAGTCTGTCAGTGTGGGGTTTCAAAGAACACCTGAGATTTATTTTGGTTCCCAGAGAAATGGAGAATATCTTGGAAATGGCACACCTTCAAAATTGGGAACGCAAGAATTTGTACCACCAGATACTCTTCAAAAAAATAAAGTGTATTTGGACGGTTCGTGGTCAATATCAGGAGAGTACGCTCAGAATACTGAGAAGGGAGCGCGTATTGTGATCCCCTACACTGCGCAAAAAGTATTTTTTGTTGCTAGCTCAAAAGAGGGGGCTCAAGTAACAATTCTCATCGACGGGAAAAAGGAAAAGACGGTATCAATAGAGGAAGAGGATCTGTACCGTTTGATTGAATCGCAATTATCTGAATCTCACACTCTAGAAATCGTAGTGGAAGAGGGAATTATAGAGGCATTTACCTTCACGTTTGGTTAAAAATAAGTGTGTATAATCTAGTTGACGAGGTGGTTGAACTCCGTATTCTAGTGGTACTTACTATAAGTGCGCATAATTATGATGAAACACGGAATTTTGTCGTCCTACGGACCTCTCGTAGCTCGCATTTTGTTGGCAGCTGTCTTTATATTGGCTGGAATAGGTAAAATTACTGGCTTTGCTGGGACTGTTGCCTACATTGACTCTACTGGTCTCCCATTGGCTTCGACCTTGGCAGTGATTTCAATTATTGTCGAAATAGGAGCGGGGGTACTTATTATTATCGGGTGGCAGGGGAGAATGGCTGCATGGGCTTTGTTTGTGTTTGTTGGGTTAGCTAATATTTTCTTTCATACAAATTTTTCTGATCAGATTCAAATGACAATGTTTCTCAAAAATCTCGCAATTATGGGAGGTTTGTTGTTAGTGGCATTGGGAGGCACAGGAGCGTGTTCAATAGGATGCAAATGCAAAGGAAAGTATTGTCTTGATTGTAGGATAGATGGCTCACAAAATAACAATGAATAACGTACCAAAAGATCAAGGAATGTGGAATGCGTTATTTAGTTTAGGGTTCTTAGTTTTGTTCACTGCGGTTTTTTGGAGTCTTACAGACGGGCTAGACAACGTTAGGTGGATAGCGTATCTAACACCTTTTGACATTACGCTTCTTTCCCTCGCGACCTTTCGTATGGTGCGCCTACTTTCGTACGACAAACTTCTCCACTTTGCTCGACTTTGGTTTATGGATGAAAACGAGCAAGGAGAATGGCATAAGCCAAATGGTGGTGTTCGTCGCACTGTAATTGAACTACTTGAATGTATTTGGTGTACAGGATTATGGTCTGCGCTTTTTGTCGTCACAATATACTTCGCACTGCCAGTCGGGCGATTGTTCGTGATAGTGCTTTCCGTTGCAGCCGTGGGCAGTTTTTTACAGAACTTTTCTCAAATGATTGCTCGAATAGGCGCAAGGTAGACGCGTAGACTTTTCACTAGTGGATGCTAGTCTTAAATATATGGAGTCGCGAACTCGATTAATTCTCCTAGTTGTGGTTGTTTTTTCGGTAATCATTGCTGGATTTTTGTTTACAGCCTACGTGGATAACGAGGCCACGGTGAATATCGAGAGTGAATCTGCAGAGCGCGTTATATATACGATGGAAACAGTAGGAGATCTTGCTCCGTATAAAGCTCATTGCACAGAAATAGGAGGAGTACTTAATGAGTGCGGTAGTGCATGTGCCACTGGCTCTGATCTTTGTGTAAAGGGGTGCGCGCTTACGTGTGAGCTAGTAGATGCGACCCCAGTGTGGGAGATTTATGCGAACGAGAATGTAGGTATACAGATGCCATACCGTTCTGATATGACGGTTTACGAAGATTTGGAAGGCCAGCATGGTCCTTTGGTAAGTTTTTCACTATGGGGCCCAACACAAATTGAAAACTCAGAATTTTTTGATGGAGTAGGGATAAGTATTAGGCGGCGTGAGTTAGCGAGTGGAGAATCACCCCTGTCACTTGCTCAAGAGCAAGAGGCACAATCTCGCAACGTTGGTGAGATTCTCTCTGGAATTGAAACAATAACACTGGCCGGCAGGAGTGGTTTCGGGTTTATGGAGCAAACAGTAGGCGCTCCCGTCAAACGAATGTTTATTAAAGTGGACGACGATACTGTGCTTGATATTGGAATTGCGCTCGCAGATCCAACTGATGAAGGTTTCGCATCGGTGACAAGAAAGATGTTCGATGCCCTCGTAATTAAGTAGTTGTTGAGAATTAATTTTAATCGCCGCGGGGCATGTTACACTCGACGATATGAACCGAGCGTGGTGGATTGTTGTACTTTCCTTTTGCGGCGTGCTGTTCGCAGGATATCTTAGTGCAGTGAAATTTTTCTCAAAAACGTGCGGCCTCGGTGAAGGGTGCTCGTATTTTCTTGGGTTTCCCACTTGTTACTACGGGTTCATCATTTTCCTTGCACTTTTTCTTTTGGCTCTAACAAATCTTAGATTTAAAATTTCAAAAATTCGCATGGCGTTTTTGTGCATTGCATCTCTTGGTATTGTATTTGCGCTATATTTTACCGTTGCCGAGGTTAAGTTAATGATCACGGAGAGTAAAGTTTATACTCTCCTCTTACCTTCGTGCGCGTATGGGCTCGTATTTTATATACTTGTGTTCGTACTTGCTTATAAAGAAAAAATAGCATTACCAGATATACAACAAGAGACACAACAGCAATAACATGATTAAAAAATATCGACTTCTCTTTGCGTCGCTTGTGATTACTTTAGGAATGGGTTTCCTAGGGTCTTTAGCAATGCCAGATTTAAATGGTTGGTATGTAGAGCTTATCAAGCCTGCGCTGCAGCCGCCGAATTGGATCTTTGGACCGGTTTGGACAGTGCTTTACATTTTTATGGGGATAGCGCTCTATCGCATTTGGCGACTCGCACATTATCGCGGTGATGCCAGTTTGTGGACACTTGTATTTTTACTTCATCTTGTACTTAATGGAGCGTGGAGCGTGCTTTTTTTCTATTTTCAAAATCCATCCTCAGCACTAATAGACATTGCCATTCTCTGGATTCTTCTCGTGTACTTACTTGTGCGCGGGTGGTGGATCGATCGAACTGCTGGGTGGCTCTTGCTCCCATACGTTATGTGGGTAACATTCGCCACGTACTTAAATCTAGGCATAGTTTTGCTTAATTAAAAATATTGCAAAGTTGAGAACCGACCTCCTTAGGGAGGTCGGTTCTTTTGGTGAGTGTTTGCGCGCAAACTTTTCCTCTTTTGTTTGCTTGTAATGGGATTTTGAAACCTAACTCCGCGGCTGCGCGCGATCAAAATGAGTACAGCAATTATCGCTGCGAATGCAGCGCACAGTGATCCAACAATGAGGGTTTTTTCGGTCACTTCTTACATCCTCTTTATATTCAGGCTTTCGGTATTAAAGCATGCTTTGCGCGACTTTATTGCAATGTGGATAAGTATGCTACGATGTGGGTTACAATGGTATTCTTTGCTAAGAAAGTGGGAAAAAGTGGGAATTCCATAAAAACATATGTTAATTGGTGAATACGAACATACACTGGATGAAAAAAAGCGTATTTCGCTACCAAAAACATTCCGTAAGGAGCTTGGTAAATCTATGGTTATTACGCGTGGATTGGACAATTGTCTGTTCATCTATCCGGAAAACACATGGAAGAAGGTGGCAGGAAAACTGCAGGAACTCTCATTCGCGCAAGCTGACACACGTGGGTTTAACCGATTCATGCTCTCTGGAGCAGTTGAGGTTGAGGTCGATAAAGCGGGGCGCATTCTCATTTCTGATCATCACAAAACCTTTGCTGGGCTTAAGAAAAACGTTGTGTTTGCAGGACTTTCCGACAGGGTCGAGATGTGGGATGCGGGAAGTTGGAAAACCTACAAAGCGCGAATTGAGAAGCAGGCAGATGCTCTGTCCGAGAAACTCGGAGAGATCGGGATTTTGTAAGTGATTGTTCCAGGTAGCTGGAGGATTTTCCATACGTCTCATGCGCACGCGACGCACAGAATCTTCCAGCAACCCGGCATCGTCACGTGGGCATGCCAGCGTTCTTTTACATGAAGTAGTAGCAGTTCTTGATGTTCAACCATCAGACACCGTACTTGATGCCACATTAGGTGGTGCAGGGCACGCGCGCTCTCTTGCAGAAATGCTTGGTAAGGAGGGCACATTTATAGGAATTGATGCGGATGGTGCAGCTTTGAAGCGCGCAGAAGAAGCGCTTTCAGGCATTGATTCCAAGATCCAACTCATAAAAGGGAATTTCAGAAATATGCGATCTTTGCTCCTTGAGCGCTCCATAAGTAGAGTAGACAAAATACTCTTTGATCTCGGCTGGAGCGCGTACACCCTTACTTCAGGGAGAGGTTTTTCTTTTCAAGGAAATGAACCACTTCTTATGACTTATGAAGACTCGGTAGATGAGGAGGCTCTAACAGCAAAGTTGATTCTCAATACTTGGGGGGAAGAGAATATCGCAGATGTTCTCTACGGGTTTGGAGGAGAGAGGTTTTCCAGGCGAATTGCGAGAGCAATAGTTGAACATCGAGAGAAGTCTTCTTTTGAAACGACTCAAGATTTGGTGAGTGTAGTTGAAAAGGCAGTACCAGCAATGTATCGCACGCGCAAAATACATCCTGCAACAAAGACCTTTCAAGCTCTAAGGATAGCGGTAAATGATGAGCTAGAAGCACTTGCAGAAGCGCTGGTTGCCTCGATAGATTTACTAAATGGTGGCGGGCGAGTGGCAGTTCTAACTTTTCATAGCACTGAAGATCGCTTGGTAAAAAGGGCATTCAAAGATTTCGAACAAAGAGGATTTGGGCAAGTTATTGAAAAAATTAAACCAACAACAGAAGAAACCACACAAAATCCACGAGCCCGCAGCGCACTACTTCGAACTTTTGAAAAAACAGAAACAAAATCATGAAAAAAACAACTTTCACAACTCTTTTAGTACAAGAACATCCGACGGAATTTTTACTTCGCCGAGTAACAATTGGACTAATTATCCTCAGCTTCTTTGGGTATGTTTATTTTGTTAGTAGCACAGTGATTAATATTATTGCTAGAAAAGAAGCAAATACTCATACAGCGAGTCTTACTAGCTCGATTGCAGAACTAGAGAGTGAATATTTTGCACGCACAAACGAAATTTCTAAGCAGACATCTGAGTCATTAGGGCTAGTCCCTGTAGGTGAGAAGCACTTTGTCACTCGAGTGGTGCTGCAAGCACGTAACACTACTTCGGCTGATGAAATCTAGATTTATTTTTCGAGTTCGTTTATTGTTTGCGTTTTGCGTGGTTTTTGCACTTGTTTTAGGAGTGCGGCTGTACTTAATACAAATCGTAGACTCTGAAAAGTATAGAGAGGCAGCCGAGCATCAGTACGTGGTTGGCGCTCCTAAAAATGACGAGCGGGGAGATATTCTTTTCACTGACAAGGACAAAAGATTGGTAACCGCAGCTACACAGCAAACAGGGTGGAGGCTCGCCATACAGCCAAGTGAAATCGCTAAGGATAAAGACATTGATGCAGATTCATTGTACGCGTCGCTTTCTTCCGTAGTGTCTATAGATGAAGAAAGGTACTACAAAAGCGTTGCTAAAACAGACGACCCATATGAAGATATCGCGTTTCGCTTGAGTGATGACGATGCAGACGCAATTCGCGCGCTCGACCTAGACGGCATTGTTATCGCGCGCGAGAAATGGCGTTTTTACCCAGCGAGCGAGCGAGCGGCACATGTACTAGGATTTGTAGGGTTTCAGGGAGATCAAAGGGTGGGTCGATACGGTCTTGAGAGATACTGGGAGGACACTCTGGCACAAGATGGCAATTCTTTGTATATAAACTTTTTTGCAGAGGTATTTTCAAACGTCCGCGCTCTTGTTTCGAGCGATTCGTCTTCAGTGAGCGGAGATTTAATAACATCAATCGAACCGACAGTGCAAAGCAATCTTGAGAAAGAGTTAGATGCTCTGTCAAAAGATTGGAGTCCAAAAAGCATTGGGGGTATAGTCATGGATCCAAATACTGGCGAGATAATCGCTCTTGCAAGCTGGCCGACCTTTAATCCAAATACATTTAATACTGTATCCGACGCGTCTGTGTTTGTGAATCCAATGGTGGAAAGTGTGTACGAAATGGGATCCATCATAAAGCCACTTACAATGGCGGCTGGCCTTGATGCTGGAGCTGTGACTCCCACAACTCACTATCAAGACGACGGGTTCATTATGAGAAGTGGTGAGCGCATTTCAAACTATGATGGGAGAGCGCGAGGATACGTTTCTATGCAAGAGGTGTTAAATCAATCCCTAAACACTGGAGCAGCGTTTGTGGCAGAGAAAATGGGATCCGAATCGTTCGTGCGTTATATGAAAAGTTTTGAATTGGGAATGGAAACTGGAATTGATCTACCAAATGAAGTAAAGGGTATTATGACTGGGCTTGAAAGTGGCGCGGATGTAGACATCGCGTCAGCTTCTTTCGGTCAGGGCATAGCCATGAGTCCAATCGAGACGGTGCGAGCACTTGCGAGCTTGGCTAATGGCGGTCAACTAGTACAGCCGCATATAGTGAAAGAAGTAAGGCTCTCACCGGGTGTTACTAAGAAGCTGTGGGATGAACCAGAAAAGCGAGTGTTGAGCAAAGAGGCGACAGAAGACGTTACGCGTATGCTCGTTACGGTGGTAGACGAAGCTCTCAAAGGAGGTACAGTTAAGTTAGATAGGTATAGTATCGCAGCGAAAACCGGAACAGCGCAGATCGCGAGCCCATATGGCGGATACTATGACGACCGCTATCTACACTCGTTTTTTGGCTATTTCCCAGCGCATGACGCAAAGTTTATAGTATTTCTTTTTATCGTTGAGCCCCAAGGCGTACGCTATGCGTCAGAAACTCTCACGGATCCTTTCATGGAAATAACCCAATTTTTGATTAATTATTACAATATCCCGCCTGATAGATAGTATGAAAAAAATGTTCAAGACAATTCTAGTAGCGCTTCTTACGTGGGAGGCTAGGGCGGTTTTGCACCTCTACAAACCAAAGGTAATTGCAATTACAGGAACTCTTGGAAAGACATCGACCAAAGATGCAATATTTGCGACATTAGAAGGGCAGAGGCATGTACGCAAAAGTGAAAAAAGTTTTAACAGTGAAATTGGCGTTCCACTTACAATACTTGGTTTTCCAAATGGATGGAGCAATCCGTTTATTTGGATTGCAAATTTGGCTCGCGGGTTAGGACTTATTTTATTGCCTAATCACTATCCGAAGTGGCTCATACTTGAGGTTGGGGCAGATAAGCCAGGTGACATTAAAAGAATAACAAAATGGCTCAAGGTTGATGTCGCAGTAATTACAGGTATTCCTGATACTCCAGTGCACATAGAACAATTTGAATCTGTTGATGAGGTGACTCGCGAAAAAGAATATTTAGCCAAGGCAGTTACAAGTGGCGGCACGCTGATTTTAAACGGAGACAATCCTCGCTCATATGCTATGAAAGATGATTTTCGTGGGATTGCTGTGACGTATGGATTTTCTGAGAATAATCATTTTTCTGCTTCTCACGCTGAAATTGTTTACGCCAACGGAAAGCCAACAGGAGTGGGTTTTAGGGTGAATCATGCAGGATCATCAGTTCCGGTTGTACTGCGTGGTGCAATAGGGAGGGTTCACGCATATCCTGC
>Ga0210057_1002567_pt1 | contig 25881 bp, 21 predicted proteins | sample CryGeyCG2114_010_2_FD_183968 | JGI IMG/M metagenome (GOLD analysis project Ga0210057, IMG submission 183968) | Groundwater microbial communities from aquifer - Crystal Geyser CG10_big_fil_rev_8/21/14_0.10 (SPAdes) (version 2) | ecosystem: Environmental > Aquatic > Deep subsurface > Groundwater ...
CAATCTTTTTTGAAGATACCCAATGCAGTTCATGTGTCCGTGTAGAGCTAAATAGCTGTTCTATGAAATTTAATTATTGCAATGAATGGACAATGGAAGACCTGTTTAATGAATTTTAAAAGCCCTCTCACAATGCGAGGGCTTTTTAATTTATCAACTGACTATTTTACATATAAAAGCGGATTCTGTCTGACGTTACCAACATAAACTTCAAGATGTAAATGCGGACCCGTTGACCAGCCGGTATTCCCAGTAAGCGCAATCAATTCACCGCGCTCTACTGTGTCTCCGGTTCTTACGTAAAGTCTACTACAATGACCGTACCGTGTTTTCATACCGTTGCCATGATCAATCAAAATTTCATATCCATAGCCTGTCCCCCAGCCAGAATAAATAACTCTACCACCCTCGGCAGCAACAAGACGAGAACCAGTAGGCAAACCAATATCAATAGCAGGGTGTCTCCAACTAAAATATTGAGTAATGCGTCTTGAAGGAACGGGCCATAATAGTTCACCTGAGGAACTATAGCTTTTACTACTAAATCCGCTAGAATATGCAAGCGTTGGAGCAACATAAACGATTTTTCCTTCCGGAATAACCAAAGCTTGTCCAACCTGCAAAGACCCAGCATCTGACAGATGGTTAAATTCTAAAATTTTTTCTTGCTCTGCGCTATATTTTGAAGCAATAGCCGCTAGAGTATCTCCTTTTTTGACTATATGAGATACTCCTGAAACCGGCAAAATCGTAAGCTTGTCTCCCGGTCTTATATAAGATCTTTCAGTTAGTTGATTTGCCCATAAAAGAGTATTTAAGCTTATCCCATATCTTTCCGCAATATTTCCGAGAGTGTCTCCTTTTTGCACAATATAATACTCAATACTCGTTCTGGTTGATTTTGTATCTGTGCTTGGCGTATAGTCAATACCAACAAATCCGATAATGTTTGGATTTTCTGCTTGATTAGCAGAGCTTTCCGAAACTGGTGCTGTACCACTATATTCACCCTCTATATCAGAGTTGATTGGTAGACCTTCAATAATTTCTTCGTCAATCGGCTGGGTTAAAGAAAAAAGGATGCTTTTTTTCCCATAATCGCCAAGTGGTCCGGTGTGAGCATAGATATTTTGCCAAGCCGTAAATAATGTAATTACTACAATGGCAGTGTGAATAATAAATTTATTTGTGCTTATTCCCAAAATATCTTTTGTGGGTATAAGTTTAATAAATTGTCTTTTAGCTAAAAAATAAATTTTATAAATATTAAAAAATACCTTATAGACAATATTTTCGAGAGGGGCTAACCCTTTTGATGTTTGCCTCCCAAGAAAAATTAGAGGTCTTTTCAGCCTACTGATTCCTTTAATGGAAAAAAGTATAAATTTTATAAAAAATCGTTTGATTCGTAACTTCATATTATATATATTTATAGGATGATAGTAGCATAAAAAAGATTAAACTTCAAATGAAAAATTTATTATGGTTGACAGTTGCCATTATAAATATTATTATATAATTTAGTTAAAAATAATAATTAATTTCATATTTTATATATGATTCTACCTATATCTATAGTAGCCGGAGTGCTAGCAATTGGGTACGGCATCTTTCTGGCTTTTAAAATAGTATCACTTCCACAAGGAGAAGGAAAAATGTTGGGAATTGCCAAAGCGATACAAGAGGGCGCAAGCGCCTATCTCAATCGTCAATACAAAACTATCGGCATAATCGGAACAATCATCTTTGTCTTTTTGTGGATTGCATTTGGAAAATTAGATATCGCCTTAGGGTTTGTTATTGGCGCGCTTCTTTCTGGAATTGCAGGATATATTGGAATGAATATTTCCGTACGTGCAAATGTACGAACAGCACAAGCGGCAAAAAAAGGACTCGCCGAAGCATTTAATGTTGCTGTAAAAGGCGGAAGCGTTACCGGGCTTTTAGTCGTCGGTTTAGGTCTTCTTGGCGTAGCCGGCGTTTATGCAATTACAAAAAATCTTGATTATTTAATTGGACTTAGCTTTGGCGGAAGTTTAATTTCTGTATTTGCCCGTCTTGGCGGAGGAATTTTTACAAAAGCCGCTGATGTCGGCGCAGATCTCGTTGGAAAAGTAGAAAAGGGAATTCCTGAGGATGACCCACGTAACCCTGCAGTTATTGCTGATAATGTCGGGGATAATGTCGGAGATTGCGCTGGAATGGCGGCAGATCTTTTTGAGACATATGCTGTTACCGCTGTCGCAACAATGCTCTTGGGCTCTCTCGCTTTTAACGGCGCGGAAAATGCTATCCTATTTCCTCTTGCAATCGGAGGCGCATCAATACTTGCCTCAATCGTAGCAACGTTGTTTATCCGTTTAGGAAAAAAGGAGAACATAATGCAAGCGCTCTACAAAGGACTTATCGCCGCCGAAGTTTTGGCAGCAGCTCTATTTTATCCAATCACAAAATATCTTCTTGGTGATTTAGCAAATTCTTTGGAGCTTTATTTTTGCGCACTTATCGGACTTTTGGTAACAGCCGCTCTGGTAGTTATCACTGAATATTACACATCCGATAAATTCAAACCTGTAAAAGATATTGCAAAAGCCAGTGAATCAGGTCATGGAACAAATATTATTTCCGGATTAGCGATAGGAATGAAATCAACCGTTTGGCCGGTACTTGTTATTACCACTGCAATCTGGGGTTCATACTATTTAGGCGGACTTTATGGAATTGCCGTTGCGGCAATGAGTATGCTTTCTCTAACAGGTATTATTGTTACAATAGACGCCTATGGACCGATAACGGATAACGCAGGCGGAATCGCCGAAATGGCAGAGCTGTCTGATGAAGTCAGGAAAGTGACAGATCCTCTTGATGCAGTAGGTAACACAACAAAAGCTGTAACCAAAGGGTACGCAATCGGTTCTGCCGGTCTAGCGGCATTGGTTCTCTTTTCTTCTTACACACAAGAACTGGCAAAATCAGGAAAAGATTTTGTTTTTGCCCTAAGTGATCCAAAGGTAATCATCGGACTTTTTATCGGTGGGCTCTTGCCATATATCTTTAGCGCACTGGCAATGGAATCGGTCGGGAAAACTGCCGGTAGTGTGGTAGAAGAAGTCCGTAAACAATTTAAAGAAATAAAAGGAATAATGGAAGGTCAAAATAAACCGGACTACGTAAAATGTGTTGATATTGTTACAGGAGCAGCAATAAAAAATATGATATTACCAGTTGTAATAATAATTGCTGCGCCAATTCTTATCTGGCTCGTTTTGGGTGAAGTTGCTTTAGGCGGGCTATTAATCGGCGCAATTGTAACCGGAATCTTTATAGCCATCTCAATGACCTCTGGTGGAGGCGCGTGGGATAATGCAAAAAAATATATTGAATCCGGACAATACGGCGGAAAGGGTTCTTTTGCTCATCAGGCGGCTGTAACCGGAGATACTGTCGGCGATCCATATAAAGATACTGCCGGACCCGCAATCAACCCAATGATAAAAATCCTTAATATTATCGCCTTATTAATCGTAGCCTTCTTAGCAAAATAAATTATTCTCTATTTAAAAAACCGCTCGGATTTTGATTTGAGCGGTTTTTGATTATATAAATTATTCAATGGGAAATTAATATGAACCTAAAAAAATTATTAATATCTTGACTGATCTATAATTTTATGCTATATTACAAACATTAATTAATAACTTATTTTTTATGAAATGTAATGTAAAAAACCTGGAAAAATCTCAAGTTGAACTTACAGTTGAACTTTCTTGGGATGAAGTAAAACCATATTTGGAACGAGCTGCGGAAGAGCTTTCTCAAAAATCAAAAATTGAGGGTTTCCGTCCGGGCAAAGCTCCTTATGATATTGTCCGCGCCCGTTTTGGAGAACATGCTATTTTGGAAGCGGCCGCAGAAAAAATAATAATGAAAAATTTTGTCGCTGCAATCAAAGAAAAAAATCTGGAGACAGTCGGTCAGCCTCATATTGATATTGAAAAAATGGCGGTAAGTAATCCGTTCATTTTTAAAGCAACTGTTTCTCTTCTGCCAAAAATAACTCTTGGAGAATATAAGAATCTAGGAATAAAAAAAGAAGAAACAAAAGTCACTGATGAAAAAGTTAAAGAAGCGTTAGACGGCTTAACAAAAATGCAAAGTAAAGAAATATTGAAAGATGGTCCGGCAGAAAATAAAGATAAGGTTCTTGTTGATATGGATATGATAAAAGATAATGTACCCATTGAAGGCGGGCAGGCAAAAGATATGGCAGTATACCTTTCCGAAGCGCATTATATTCCTGGTTTTAATGAGGAACTTGTCGGACTTAAAAAAGACGATGAAAAAGAATTTGATTTAAATTTTCCTAAGGAACACTACCAAAAACATCTGTCAGGCGCCAAAGTGCATTTCAAGGTAAGGGTAAGAGATGTTTACAAAATAGAGCCACCGAAGCTGGATGAAGAGTTTGCTAAAAGTCTTGGACAAAAAAGCATAGAAAATTTAATGATCTTACTCCGCAAAAATCTTGAACACGAAGAATTGCATAAGACGGAAGAAAAATGGGAAATTACTATTCTTAATAAAATTGTTGAGAACAGCAAATTTTCTGATATTCCAGAACTTCTTATAAACGGCGAGGCAAACCAGATGGTTTATGAATTAAAAAATAATATCACCCGCCAAGGACTTTCATTTGAAGATTATTTAAAATCCATAAATAAAACTGAGGCAGAATTAAAACTAGAGTTTTCTCCGGAAGCAATAAAAAGAATAAAAATATCTTTAGTTATCCGCGAAATAGCAAAAGCAGAAGGAGTGGAGGCAAGCGATAAAGAGGTTATCGAAGAAGTTGGAAAATTAATGAATGCATATAAAGATAATGCAGATGCTCAAAAACAAATCAACTCAAAAGAATACGAAGATTATTTAAAATCTAGAATAGAAAATAAAAAAACAATTGATATTTTGAAAAAAAATAATCTTTAAACACTTCAGCATTTTACACTTGGTGCAGAATCAAGTATTAAAAACCTCCGCGTTTGCGGAGTTTTTTAATTATTTTTATCTATTTATTTTTATAATTTTTTCTCTACTTTTCTCCCCACTTATAATTTCTATTTTTGATTTCGGTACATCCAATTCTTTTGATAATAATTTTATAACCGCTTTATTTGCTCTACCGCCTTCTGGTGGGGTGTTAACATAAACTCGTAGACCACTTTCGGTTTTTTTTATTTGTTCGCGCTTTGCATTTGGGATAACCTTTATATTTATTAACATATAATTATATTATATCAAAAAAACGCCGAAGCGTTTTTTTGAAAATTTTTCCTTTCTCCAAAAACCAAATTCTGCAATAAGTATTTCTGTCTGCCACACTCTGCGTGGGCTTAATTAATTACTTCCATATCTTAATCGTTTTTTCTGATTCGTGGAGAAAGGATGGCGAGCTGAAGGTTTTAAATCTTCAGCTCGCCATTGGGGCCCTGCTTCCCCTTGGCTCGCACATTTTCGGCTGTGTGACCACCGGATGCTTTGGCACGACCCTAACGACGGCCTCAGTTGTTTGAGGTGAAACTTGTGTTGGCCTCGCTTCGTACTCAGCTAAGGCTTTTCCTAACTCTCCAATACAAGTTTCACTCATCTCCGCCGATCACGTTGTATTATCCACGCTCGGGCACGTGACTTGGTCTTACGACCTCCGAACGCTTCCTTTTGAAAGTACAGCAATAACATCCCTTTCTGTTTACTAACTTCAATCGTTGCCTTCGCTCATCAGGTAGCAATAGCCTTTTCTCCGTTTATCGGAGATGCTATCTCTTGTTATTCTCGGAGAGAACGTTCCTCTCATCCGGCCCCAAAAACGCACATGACGATCTGGGGCAGGAAGTAAAGGTGGGGAGTATGAAGTTTATCTTCAGTGACTCCCCAAAAATTTTCGTTTGTTTTTATTAAGTGGCGCTGGCAGGACTCGAACCTGCAACTTCCTGTCTTTTGAACAGGTGTTGGCCCATGGTTAGGGCGCCGGAACCCTCTCGGCAGTGCCAAAATGATATAGGTGAGAGCTATAGGAATTGTCAAGACGATTAAAATTATTTAAGTCCTGCGATCCTATTGTCCCACAAGCATGGGGTTTTCTCCTCCTATATCATTTTGGCACTGTGCTTAGGTGCCAGTTAAAAAGTGGTTATAAGGTGCTCTTAGGAGGAAAAGCACCTTATAACCACTTTTTTATTCCTCCTAAAGAAATCTATTGTTTTTATGAACTTAAAAGCAGTATAGCACACTTTAACAATTTTGTCAAGAGCTAATGCTCTTTTTTGGCTAAGCTTAGCTAAAAAAATAAATAAAAAATACGCTTTTTTGCGTATTTTTATGCTATTTTATCATTTTAATAATTCATCAATTAATGAGAAAGAAGTATAAATTATTTCTTCTCTCGTAAAACAGGATCATATCCACCCTTTGACCACGGATTACATCTCATAATTCGCCAAAAACCTTTAATTCCTCCCCTAATTAAGCCAAATTTCTCAATAGAACCAATGGCATACTCAGAGCACGTTGGCTTAAATCTACAAAAACCATGAGGATATAAAAATTTAAAAAAACCATGATCAAAAGACAGGGTTTTTTGGTAAAGTTTAATTAATTTTATGACCCAGGAGCGTGATCCAATAACAATAAAATCAATGATTTCTTGCATAAATTACATTAATTTTGTCTTTTTTAGAAAAAACATTACATCTTTTTCAATGTCTTTGTGCTTTAAGTCCGTAATTCCCGGCTTAGTTATAACCACAATATCATACTCTGCCTTTATTTTATCTAAATTTAGCCGAAAAATCTCGCATATCATACGCTTTAATCCATTGCGCTTTACTGCGCTTTTACTTATTTTAGTACTAACAACAAAGCCTACCCGTGTATAAGGTAGGCCGTTTTTTTTATATTTAAAATTTATCAATTTCGTGCCAAAAAAATCGCCTTTTTTATAAACCGACTGAAATTCGGCATTTTTTTTTAAACGATTCTCCTTTGGTAGCACAAAGTCATATAACACGGAACATAGGACACGTAACGATTCAATAAGATTACCCTAAAAAAATTATTATGAATTCTAAGTTGCGAGTTATGAGTTATAGGCTTATGGAGCAAGCTTTTTTCTTCCTTTTTCTCTTCGGCTTTTCAAAACCTTTTTACCGGCTTTTGTTGCCATTTTTTTTCTAAACCCATGAGTTCTGGCTCTTTTTCGTTTTTTTGGTTGATAAGTGCGTTTAGGCATATTGGGTAATTACTAATTTTATAAATATATTATATCAGTTTTTAATGCCCCTGTCAACTTTATCCACATTTTTAAAAAGTTATCCACAGTTTGCCTCTTTTTTCCACAATTTTGCAAAGTTATTAACATATATGCTATTATTCCTAATAAGGTATTGTCGCTAATAATTATTTTCAAAATATGAATAATGATGAGCTTTGGCAATCCGCATTGGGTGAGCTAGAACTAACTTTATCAAAAGCAAATTTTACGACGTGGTTTAAAAATACCTCTATTTCTTCTTTTGAAAAAAATAATATAATAATAGCTGTTCCAAACGCATTTACAAAAAGCTGGCTTGAACAAAAATATAACGAGGAAATTAAAAAAACTCTTCAAAAACTAACCGGACAGCCATTACTCGGCCTGATCTATAAAGTTGAGCCGAGATATTCACTAAACACGAATGTAGTTATTATAAAAGATTCTCAAATAAACCCATCTGAGACAGCGGTTCCTGAACAAAAAAGGGATCGTCTTAATAAGTTTGGGCTTAACCCGAAATATGTTTTTGACACATTTATCGTTGGAAAAAGCAATGAGTTGGCACACGCCGCCTGCCAAGCGGTTGCTGCCAGACCCGGAAAAGCATACAACCCTCTATTTATATACGGTGGCGTCGGTCTTGGGAAAACTCATCTTTTGCACGCCGTTGGTCACGAACTTTTAAAGAAAAACCCGGAAACAAAAATTCTTTATTTAACCTGCGAAAAATTTACAACAGAATACACAAACGCAATCCGCTTAAAAAAGATGAAAGAATTTAAAGACAAGTACCGCGGGGTTGATTTATTGTTGGTAGATGATATCCAAATTTTAACAGGAAAAGAAGGAACCCAAGAAGAGTTCTTCCATACCTATAACGAACTACACCAATCCGACAGACAAATTATTGTAACCTGTGATAAGGCGCCAAAAGAAATTCCCGGGCTTGAAGAGCGTCTTCGCTCCCGTCTTGAGTGGGGAATGGTTGCCGACATATCCTCCCCAGACCTTGAAACAAGAATCGCTATTTTACAATCAAAATGCCAAGAAAAAAAATATAACCTTGACAGGCGAATATTACAATACATTGCGGCAAACATCCAAAGCAATATTAGAGAACTGGAAGGTGTTTTAACAAAAATAATTGCTTATCATCAACTTCGGAACGCCTCTCCTTCTTTTGAAATCATAAAAAACATTGTTTCTGGTTTTGCTCCCAATAAAACAAAAAAAAACATCACAACAAAACACCTAGTAAACACGATCTGTGATTTTTATAACCTAGACACTAATGAGCTTTTTGGGAAAACAAGAGAAAAAAGAGTTGCTTGGCCGCGACAAGTCTTAATGTATTTAATGCGCGAGGAACTTAGTTTTTCTTTCCCAACAATAGGAAAGGAAGTTGGTGGGAAAGACCATACGACCGTTATGCACGCATGTAGTAAAATAAAAAAAGCGATAGAAGGAAATATACAATTAAAACAAGATTTGGAAACATTAAAACAGAACGCCTATAACAGCCCCACTATATAATATTGTGGGGGTAAGTTGTAGATATCGGTGTGGAAAAACAGTGTATAAAACAACGGGTTTTCCACAAGAAATATTTTGACATCTACAAGCTGTTAACAAAGACCGAAAACACACACAAAATAAAGAACAGGTTATAAACAATAAAGGGGGGTTTAAATTGTTTTATTTAACCTCTTTTTTATAAAAAAAATTATTTTATCCCCGCTATCCACAGACCTACTACTAGTACTATCTATTAATAAATATAAAGAAGAAAAGCTGTATTGCAAAACAGATAAACAAAAACTGTTGATAAGAGTTTACTGCCCACTGCTTACAGTCCATAGCTTTATGAAGTTTGTTTGTACACAAGAAAATCTACAACAAGGACTTTTGGTTGCGAGCCACATTAATACAAAAAACATCAATCTTCCCATATTAAATAATGTGTTGCTTAGAGTTTCTAATAACACGCTAAAATTAATTTCTACAAATCTTGAAATTGCCGTTACAACAAAAATTCGTGGTAAGTCAGAAGCAGATGGAGAATATACCGTTCCAGCAAAGCTTTTAGCAGACTATGTTTCTTTGTTACCAAAAGAAAACGCGACACTTTCATTAGAAGATGGTTTCTTGCGCGTTTCGTGTGGGAATAAAACAACAAAAATAAAAGGCATTGATTCAACCGATTTTCCAGTAATCCCACAAATAGAAAAAAAGACAGTTTTTTATATTGATGGGCAAAAATTACGACGAGCATTGTCGCAAGTTTCTTTTGCTGTTTTACCAACTGAAACCAGACCAGAAATTTCCGGCGTTTTTGTTAGTTTTAATTCTCAGCCAGGGATAGCCACACTAGTTGCCACAGATAGCTTTCGTTTAGCTGAAAAAAAGATAACCCTTTCAGAAAAATCATCAAAAGATAATATTCAAATAATTATTCCACTTAAAACAACCTGGGAATTGTCGAATATTTTATCAATAATTTCTGGTGATAATGATTTATTGGAGGTTTGTGTTGATGATGGGCAAGTATTTTTTGGATACAACGGGACAGAGCTAACCTCCCGTCTTATAGAGGGGGCATTTCCAGACTATCAACAAATTATTCCAAAAGAGTTTAATACAATCGCCAAACTTTCTGTCCCTGATTTGTTGTCTGGCGCAAAAAGCGCAAGCCTGTTTTCTCGCTCCGGGCTCAATGATATAAAATTAAATATTTTACCAACAAAAAAAAGCGTAGAGGTTTATTCAACAGATAATCAAACGGGAGAACAAAAAACTATTGTTTCTGGGGTTGTAAACGGGAAAGAAAATAAAATTGTTTTAAATCACAGATATCTTGTTGATGGACTTTCTAATTTAGGATCATTAGAGGCAACGCTAGAAACGATAGACGAAAACAGTCCGTGTCTTATTCGCCCGAACGGGGACAATAACTATATTTATGTTGTAATGCCGATAAAACAATAATACACAAGAAGCGCTGTAGAATATTATAAATCCCGCTTGGCGGGATTTTAAAATTGAAAAAATTAGTTTTATGATATACTATTATTATTGACGTTATACAGAGTTTGTATTAATATAAAGAACGAGACGCTAATTTTCGTGTTATTTTATGAAATATTTTTCTCCAAAAAAATGGAAAGATACGGAAATAAAATTTAAGGAACGGGTTACTAAATATAAAAAAATAAACAAAAGAAATAAAAAAGGCTTGAAAAAAATGATTTCAACCTTGTTTTTAATTTTTCTTTTATTTTTTTTCGTCGGTGGAACTGTTGGTGCGGGATATTATGCTTGGCTTATGAAAAAGTTACCAAGCCCGGACAAGATTATTGATCGCCAAGTTGAACAAACTACAAAAATATACGATCGTACAGGGGAAAAGCTTTTATACGAGTTTCATGGAGACCAAAGTAGAGTTATTCTAGAGCTTGATGAAATATCTTCCTATGTTAAGTTTGCGACATTGGTTGCAGAAGATAGAAATTTTTATGAACACCATGGATTTGATTTTAAGGGTTTTATAAGGTCTGTTTTAAAAAATATATTAACTGGTAGTCGAGTTGGCGGATCTACAATCACACAACAGTTCGTCAAAAATGCTGTTTTAACCCCAGAAAAAACATATACCAGAAAGATAAAAGAGCTTCTTATTGCATATCAGCTGGAAAATGAGTTTTCTAAAGATGAAATTTTGAAAATGTATCTCAATGAGATTCCGTATGGTTCTGTTGTCTATGGTATTGAGTCGGCTTCTAATAGATATTTTGCTAAAAGCGCAAAAGACCTTTCTATTGCTGAAGCAGCAATGCTCGCGTCTATACCAAAGGCAACAACATACTATAATCCTTTTGGTTCGCACCGCGATGATCTTGAGGCTAGATATAAATATGTGATAGATTCGATGGCTGGAGAAGGATATATAACAAAAGAAGAGGCGGAAACAGCAAAAAAAGAAGACGTCTTTTCTAATTTACAAGAAAAGGCATCCTCTATTTTGGCGCCACATTTTGTATTTTATGTTAAAGAGTATTTAAGTGAAATACTCGGAGAACAAATGGTAGAGCAGGGCGGGCTTAGGGTTACAACTTCATTAGATTTGGATATGCAGGAGTTTGCTGAAGAGGCGATAACGGACAAAAAAGACCTTATAAACTCTTTCAATGCGACGAATGCCTCTTTGGTGGCACTTGACCCAAAAACAGGCGAGGTGCTGGCCATGGTGGGTTCTCTTGATTATTACGACAAAGAGATTGATGGTAATGTAAATGTTTCTCTTCGTTCACGTCAGCCGGGCTCATCTTTTAAACCAATTGTTTATGCAACTGCATTTTCTATGGGCTATACGCCAAACACAATTCTTTTTGATGTTGAGACAACACACCCTACTATTATTGAGGAAGATGGTTATACACCAAAAAATTATGATTTAAAAGAACATGGTCCGGTTTCGGCAAGAAAGGCGCTCGCCGGGTCATTAAATATTCCAGCGGTAAAAATGCTATATTTAGCAGGTGTAGAAAAAGTTTTAAATCTTGCCGACTCGTTGGGGTATACAACATTAAAAGATCGTTCAAGGTTTGGGCTTTCTCTTGTTTTGGGCGGAGGAGAGGTAAAGCTTTTAGAGCATGTTAGCGCTTTTTCTGCTTTTGCTAATGATGGGGAACGTGCAGATATAACGCCAGTACTAAAAGTATTGGACTCCAAAGGAAAAACAATTTATGAAGAAAAAATAAAAATAAAAAAAGTTCTTAATGAAGAAATTGCCAGACAAATAAGCGACGTTCTTTCTGATAATGCTGCGCGTGAATATGTTTTTGGCGCAAATAATTATTTAAATGTTGGTTTTCCAGCCGCAGTAAAAACAGGAACAACGAATGATTATAAAGATGCCTGGACACTTGGATATACTCCGGATTTGGCTGTTGGTGTTTGGGTGGGCAATAATAATAATAATGAAATGAAGCGTGGGGCAGCCGGAGGAGTTGTGGCCGCTCCGATTTGGAATCAATTTATAAAACAAGCAGTAAAAGACAAAACGAAAGAATTTGTAAAACCTAAACCAGTTATAATTGGAAAACCTATTTTAGACGGCGAAGAAATTCCAGGCTCCATTGTAAAGATTGATAAATATTCAGGACAGCTTGCGACCGATTTTACACCTGAGAGCTCGATTGTAGAGAAGACATACAAAGAGATTCATAATATTTTATATTATGTAGATAGAAGCAACCCACAAGGTCCTGTCCCGGCCGATCCCACAAAAGATCCATATTATAACGCCTGGGAAGATGCTGTGAAAAAGTGGGTAGAAAAAAATAATTTTTTAAGCGAACTTCCGCCAAACGGATATGACGATGTTCATGTGCCAATTAATAAACCACAGATATCAATAACCTCCCCAGGGAATAATGATTCGGTCGGGAGAAGTTTTACAGTAAGCGTAAAAACGTCAGCCCCGCGAGGAGTCTCTCGTGTTGAATATTATATTGATGATAGCTTACTTTATACTGCCAACGTATATCCTTTTTATGGCAACATAAGCTTGCCTTCAGGGATAGGTTCTGGCTTTCATCGTCTTAAGGTGGTTAGTTATGACGATATTGATAATAACAATAATCATGAAATTAATATAAACACTACAAGTGGAGGAGGGGTGGCGAATGAATTTGTCTGGATATCTCCACAAAATAATTTTGTAATTATAAGCTTTCCAATAAATATAACATTTAATATGCCTAAGGCAGAAAATGTTTCTCTTTGGTATAAAAAAAGTGACAATATGGATTATTATAAAATAGGAGAAAAGCAATATCCAAATGGATACACCTCTATTCCTTGGGACGGAAGCGGAACATCTTCAGGTACATACACGGTTAAGGCAATTATTAAAAATGGAACCGACATCAAGGAAAAAGAAATGGTTGTTGTTGTAAAGTAATTATAAAAAAAGAAAATTTATGCGAGAGATTTTGTTATTGTTAAATAAATACTTCTATTCAAAACCAACAGAACTTCGAAAAATATTAGAAGGATTTCAAAAAATAGAAGACACACTGGAGGCGCCGAAAGACGCTTTTTTTAAATTAGGAATACAAGGCAAAGCGTTCGATGAATTTATAAAATCAAGAAGCGAAGAAATTTTAAAATTAAAATTTCCAGAAGACATCAACGTGGTAACTATTTTAGATAATAATTATCCGGAAAAATTAAAAAATATTTATGACGCGCCTCCAATATTTTTTTATAAGGGGGATATCTCCTGTTTTAATAAAAAATGCTTAGCCGTAGTGGGTTCTAGAAAAATGAGTTCTTATGGTCAGCGAGCAGTGAGTCGAATTGTAAAAGACTTATGCAGAGACTTCACGATAATAAGTGGGCTAGCATATGGTGTCGACGGTTTTTCACATCAAATTACGGTAGATAATAACGAAAAAACCGTAGCCATTTTGGGTTCTGGGTTACAAAAAATTTATCCGAGCGCAAACGTTGGCTTGGCAGAAAAAATTATTTTTTGCGGAGGCGCAATCATTTCTGAATATCCTCCAAATGCTGATCCTCAAAAATTTCATTTTCCAATGAGAAATAGAATTATTGCCGGACTTTCGGACGGGATTTTAATTATTGAAGGCGGAAAAAAATCAGGAACTCTTATTACCGCCAAGCTGGGGGTTGATTTTGGAGCGGATATCTTTGCTATTCCAAATGGAATTTTTGAGCCCAACTCTGAAGGCGTAAATTATCTTATTAAATGCGGGGCGCACTTAGTAACGGACGCAAAAGATATATTAGAGTTTTATGGAGTAGAGAGTAATATCCAAAAAACAGAGTTTAAACCAACGAATGATTGGCAGAAGAATATCTTGGAAGTTTTAATAAATGGTCCAAAAACAGTAGATGAAATAGCTGGCTTGACAAGAATTGGTTTAACTGATTTAATGGGAGAGCTTATTGATTTGGAACTTTTAGAAGCAATAAAAGTAATAGAAGGAAAAAAGTATATAAAGATATAGTTATGCAGAGTATAAAAACATATGAAGAGGCGCTTATTTTTTTACATTCATTAAATAACGCTTCTGCGATGCAGACAAAACGAACACCGGCAATGGCAAGAAAGCGGTTAAATAAAATTTCAAATTTTTTAGATTTTTTAGGCAACCCTCAAGACAAGCTCAACATAATACATATTGCAGGTACCAGTGGAAAAGGCTCACTTACGGAGATGCTTCATAATATTTTTTCAAGTAGTGAAAAAAAAACAGGAAGCTATACATCTCCTCACGTATCCGCTTTTATTGAAAGAATAAAGATTGATGGAAGATACATTGGGGAAAAAGAGCTTATAGATCTGCTTAATTTTTTTATAAAAAAACTTGATCAATTTGTATTAAAAACAAAAGAAGACGCGCTAAATTTTTACGAGCTGTCTTTTTGTATAGCGATCTATTATTTTTATATAAAAAAATGTAAAACCGTTATAATTGAAACTGGACTTGGAGGAAGAGCTGACACCTCTAACGTTATAAAAAAACCCGTTTTCACTATAATCACGAATATAGGAAGAGACCATCTGGATATTTTTAGCTCATTAAAAGAAATAGCCAGAGAAAAAGCAGGGATAATAAAACCCGGTGTTCCAATTCTTACGGGTGAAAAAGATGCAAGATGGATTAAGATTTTTAAGCAAGAAGCAAAAAAATCAAAATTGCAAATCGTTGACTATAAATTATTAAAAAATATTGAAACAAACTTAGATGGCACAACGTTTCAATATAAAGATGAACAATATAAATTGAATATGCCAGGGGCGCACCAAGCAAGAAATGCTATTCTCGCAATAGAGTGCGCAAAATATTTCAAAATTGATAAAAATCAAATAAGTAAAGGATTAAAGACTGCTTTTATGCCGGCGAGAATGGAGGTAGTCCAGAAAACACCACTTATAATTATAGATGGCGCGCACAACGAAGATAAACTTAATGCAATGATAGAATTTTTAAAAACCTACTCCAAAAAGAAAGGAAAAAAATATTTAATTTTGGGAATGGCAAAAAATAAAAAAATAAAAAAATCTTTTTTGGAGATAATAAAATATTTTGATGCCATTTATTTTACCAGATTTTCAAATCCTTTTAGAAAAGCGTTTGGATATAACGACTGGAAGTCAAAACTTGCAAAACAAAACAATTTTAAGTTATATTATAATCATTATGCAAAGGATGCTTTAGTCTTAGTATCAAAGAAGCTTAAAAAAGATGATTTGCTAATTATTACGGGTTCGCTTTTTTTGGCAGGAGAGCTTAGGAAAGAGTGGTATCCAGAGCAAAAGATAATTAAAAATAGAAAATCAAAATAATTTATGAAATTACTTATCGTTGAGTCACCCACAAAGGCAAAAACAATTAGCAGTATTTTGAAGGGAAAATATAAAGTAGTCTCTTCTTTTGGGCATATACGCGATTTACCTAAAAGCGAGATGGGGATTGATATAGAACATAATTTTAAGCCTCACTATATTATTCCAAGAGAAAAAACAAAAAAAGTGAATGAACTGGTAAAAGAAGGAGAAAGCGCTGACGAGGTATATTTTGGAACTGACGAAGACAGAGAGGGCGAAGCTATTTCGTGGCACCTTTGTCATATTTTAAACATCAAACCCGAAGACGCAAAAAGAATTGCTTTTCATGAAATTACTGACGAAGCTTTAGCTGAAGCGATAGAAAATCCAAGGCACCTTGATATGGATTTAGTAGATGCTCAACAAGCACGTAGAATTTTGGATCGTTTAGTAGGGTATGAGTTATCTCCTTTTTTATGGAAAAAAGTTGCCAAAGGACTTTCTGCGGGACGCGTTCAATCGGTGGCCCTTCGTCTTGTGGTAGAGCGTGAAAGAGAAGTGCAAGACTTTAAACTGGACGAGTATTGGAGTTTGGATGCGGTTCTATTAAAAGACAAAAAAGAGTTTACCGCAAAACTATATAAAACAGGCGATAAGACATTGGATAAGCTTGATATAAAAAACGAAAAACAAATAAAAAAAATAATAGACGAGTTAAAGGACGCTTCATATGTAATAGAGGATTTGAAAGAAAAAGAAGCAAAACGTCAGCCACAAGCACCATTTACAACATCTTCTTTGCAACAGGAAGCTAATAAACACCTTGGATTTAGCGCCAAACAAACAATGAAGTTAGCGCAAGAATTATATGAAGGTATTAATTTGGCGAGTAGCGGACATATTGGTCTCATTACTTATATGCGTACTGATTCGTGCAATTTGTCAGAAAAATTTACCGGCGAAGTTAAGAATTGGATAAGCAAAACACTTGGTGTGGAATATGCCGAAAGTTTATCTAGAAAATTTAAAACAAAAACAAGAAGCGCGCAAGAAGCCCATGAAGCAATCCGCCCAACGTCAATAGCAAGAGTTCCGGGAGATGTAAAAGAGCATTTAAATAGAAACCAATTGCGTTTGTATGATTTAATTTGGAAAAGGGCGGTAGCTAGCCAAGCAAAACCGGCTCGTTTTTTACAAACAACAGCAGAAATTTCAGCAGGAGATTATCGGTTCAAAGCTAATGGTAATATTATGCTTTTCGATGGTTTCATGAAAATATCAGGGGCTGATAACAAAGACGTAATCTTGCCAAAATTAAATGAAAAAGATAAACTAAAACTGAAAGCATTGGAGTCAAAACAACATTTTACAGAACCGCCTGCGAGATATAGCGACGCTACATTGGTCAAAGCATTGGAAGAACACGGTATTGGGCGTCCTTCTACATATGCGCCGATTATATCTACAATTGTTGAACGTGGATATGTTTCTCGTGATGAAAACAAAAAATTTCAGCCAAAAGAAATTGCCCTCCTAGTTAATGATCTTTTGGTAGAAAACTTTCCAGAAATAGTAGAATATGAATTTACGGCTCATCTTGAAGATGCCCTCGATGATATTGCCGAAGGGAAAAAAGAATGGGAACCTGTTATTAGAGAATTTTATGAACCATTTAAGAAAAATTTAATAGAAAAATATAAAGAAGTGAAAAAATCTGATGTTTTGAAAGGAGAAACAAAAGAAGTTTGTGAAGTTTGCGGTGCTCCGATGATTGTTAGGATGTCGCGATATGGAAAATTTTTAGCATGTAGTGCATTTCCAGAATGTAAGTTTACAAAGCCGTTGGGTGGTAAAAAAGGTGAAGAAGAGGTTAAGGAGTCTGATGAATTTTGTGATAAATGCGGATCGAAAATGCTTATCAAAGAAGGGAAATATGGAAAATTTTTAGGATGCTCGGGTTATCCAAAATGTAAAAACATGAAACCGATAAACGACGATACTGGCGTTTCTTGCCCCAGCTGTAAAACCGGACACGTTGTTGCCAGAAGAACAAAACGCGGAAGAATTTTTTTCGGATGTTCCAGTTATCCAAAATGTAATTTTGCTCTTTGGTCAAAACCAACAGGAAAAAAATGTCCGGAGTGTGATTCGCTTATAGTTGTTGATGGAAAAGGAAAAGAAAAATGCAGTAATAAAGAGTGTAAAAGTTAGTATCAGATATTTAATATTTTCATACAATTTCAAACACCTCCGGCTAATCGGAGGTGTTTGATTATAGTTAAAGTATAATTACAAAACAAACACTTGACTTTATTTTTTGAGGTTTATAAAATAGTTATATATTAAATATTTATAAACATTTTTATGTCCAAGATTTTAACATCTGCAATCATCGGATTAGAAGGCGCTTTGGTAGAAGTAGAGTCGGACATAGCAAATGGATTGCCGGGGTTTACTATCGTAGGGCTTCCGGACGCATCAATAAAAGAATCCAAAGAACGGGTAAGAAGCGCAATAAAAAATAGTGGGTTCAAATTTCCTCCATCCAAAACGACAATTAATTTGGCGCCTGCGGATATTAAAAAAGAGGGTTCGTTATATGACTTGCCGATTGCGGCAAGTATTTTAGTATCTAACGGTGTTCTTCCGGAGCCAAAAGAAGAAATAATGCTTTTAGGAGAGCTGGCGCTTGATGGAAATCTTAGAAAAGTAAATGGTGTTATTTCTTGCGCGCTTCTTGCGAAAGAAAAAGGAATTAAAAAAATTATCTTACCGCAAGAAAATGCTAAAGAAGCAGCGATTGTTCCTGGCATAGAAGCATATGGGGCGGATAGTTTGCGTCATGTTGTTGCGCACCTGAGAGGAGAAAAAGAGGTTCTTCCTTCAGAAGAGCAGGTCTTCAATTTTGATTATGAGAGCGAATCATATGATTATGACTTTGCTTATGTAAAAGGCCAAGAGCAAGCGAAATATGCCCTTGAGGTTGCTGCTGCTGGTGGACACAATGTTTTACTTCTCGGTCCTCCGGGTTCTGGGAAAAGTATGCTTGCCCAAGCTTTACCGTCTATTTTACCAAAGATAAGTTTTAGGGAAGCGTTAGAAGTAAGTAAAATATATTCTGTTTGCGGGTATCTTTCCGGCACAAAGCCGATTGTGATGAGGAGACCGTTTCGTTCACCACACCATACTGCATCAGCCGTATCATTAATTGGTGGGGGTAGTAGTCCAAAACCTGGAGAAATTAGCTTGGCGCATCGAGGAGTTCTTTTTATGGATGAATTACCGGAATTTGGCCGAGCAGTATTAGAAAGTTTGCGTCAACCTTTGGAAGATGGGGTTGTCACCGTTTCTCGTATTGCCGGAATTTTGCGTTTTCCGGCAAAGTTTATTTTGCTTGCCGCGCAGAATCCTTGTCCTTGCGGATATTATGGCGACGCTTCGCATCCTTGTAAATGTTCTCCGGCGCAAATTTTGAAATATTCAAAAAAAGTTTCAGGGCCATTATTGGACAGAATTGATTTGCACGTTGAAGTTCCTGCGGTTCCAATTGAAGAGCTGGAAAAAAGAGTTGAAGGAGAGTCGTCAAAAACCGTCCGAGAGCGTGTTGAAAAATGTCGCAAGATACAAGAAGAAAGATTTCAAAATGAGAATATTTTTACAAATAGCGAAATGAATTCACAGCAGATATCACAACATTGTATTTTGGATAACGAAGCGAATCAAAAATTAAAAGATGTTTGTAATTTTTATAATCTTTCAGCTAGGAGTTACTATAGATTGTTAAGAGTTTCCAGAACTATTGCCGACCTGGAAGATGCGGAAAATATTAACAAGAGTCATGTTGCCCGCGCCGCGCAATTCCGGATGACTAATAAATAAAACTTGTAGAGAGTTAATTATTTTTTAAGAAAGAAAAAGCCCCGCAAACCAGAATTGGTTGCGGGGCATGTGTTGGTAGGAAAAAGGAGCTAGGTGACGCATCCGACCTTGAAGGACTGGCCGTTCACGATGACGTGGGTAAGAGCCATATCTCTACGAGACAAGGTTATCACCCGCTTGCCACTCTTGTCGCCGATGATACGGCGACGGGCATTGTAGCTCACGCGCCGGGTGTCGCGACGCTCATTGTAACGAATGTCGATGGTTCGTATGCTCCACTTCTCCACCACCTCGGGTTCGGGCCGAGCTTCCTTGTAGAGATTCTCTTCTTCATTTACTAGGTCAAGGATGCTTGCGCTCTGATCCATCTCGTTGTGGCAGTTATTCTCCCTACAGTCAAGGCACTCACAGTCGATGCTGTTGGTGCAGGGCGTGTGTACGCCGGGAATGGGATCGTTCTTCTGTCCGTCCCAGAGGCGGTCGAAGCGTTTGCTTTCGGTTTCGTCATAGAGACGATCAGGGGAGATGTCCATATCGCTCGCTCGGAGCTGGAAGGACTTGTAGTCCAAGCCGAGCTTGAAGACGCTGATGGCGTCTGCCGGCAGTCCTAACTCTTGACAGAGCAGGGGCATAGAGTCGGTCTCGTCGTCCGAGAAGATTCCGGGAACGAGAGGCTCCAGATCGCTCATGTTGCTGTATCCTAAGGGGTCGGCGGTGGTGAGACAGGGGTTATAGCTCTTCATTTCTCTCCATTCCTTTCTTTGACTTTGTTAAAAATGAGCCGTTAGTACCTGGAGGGGGACTCGAACCCCCACGTCCATGTGGACTAGGGATTTTAAGTCCCCTGCGTCTACCGGTTTCGCCACCCAGGCAATTTTTTATTTTAGATTTAAGAAAAATATAGCACATTTTAATTATTTTAATAATAGCACATTTTAATTATTTTGTCAAGAGCTTTAGCTATTTTTACCTAAATTTAGATAAAAAATAGCTAAAATATTCGAAAAAAGTTAAAGATTGTATGTATATATTTCATAAAGCCGGTTATATTTTAATATTTTAGCTATATTGACCATTTGGGGCTTTATTGTATAATATAGGTATAATTCATAAATTGATATTTATATGGGTAAATCAGTATTTTCAAAAGAATTTTTAGCAAAGATAAAAGAACAACTTTTAGCAAAAAAAGAAGACTTGGAAAACGAACTTTCTGCCTTTGCTGATAAAAGTACAGTGGAGGAAGATGATTATAATACGCGCTTTCCGGAGATGGGCGACAAGTCCGACGAGAATGCGGCTGAGGTTGCCGAATACACAAAAAATCTTACTTTAGAGGATACTTTAGAAAAGGCATTGAAAGATGTTAACGAAACACTTATTAGGTTAGAAAAAGGTGAATATGGCATTTGTAAGTATTGCAACGAACCGATTGCGGAAAAGCGTCTTTTGGCTCGACCGGTTTCTTCATCGTGTATAGAATGTAAGAAAAAACTTACCTTAGAAGCGTAAGTAATCAATGCAACATGAAAAAATATTACTTTGTTATTTCAGTTATTCTTTTTGTCGTAGATAGACTTATGAAATATTTAGCCCCCTCAATAAATTTTGAGGGTGGTTTTATTAAGTTTGGATTATTCACAAATTATGCCGGAGCTTTTAGTCTGCCAATTGTCGGAATAGCTTATAATTTTATAGGGATTGCTTTAGTTGTGATTTTTGTATTTTTCTTTTTTAAAGAATTCAAAATAAAAAGTTATAGTTTAGAACTTATAGCTTATAGTTTGATTATCCTCGGAGGTATATCAAATCTTTTTGATCGAATTGTCTTTGGCTATGTTATTGATTATATAAATATTATAGATAAAAGTTTTTTCAACCTTGCGGACGGGATGATATTAGCAGGTATTGGTATTTTTATTACAGCGCAATTTATAAAACGGAAAATAAGCAGTTAACTTCAAGATAGGCTTAATGTTTTGACTAATACCTTCGCTGTTTGGCGACGGTATTTTTTATTTTTAGTATTTTTATAAAAAAAAGACCCGGAGGGTTCCAATTTATTAAATTAATAAGTGAACCGCGGGTCCGTGGACACAAAGGTATAGGATCCATTCGCAGGTAAGAACGCCTATAAAGGAACTCTTATCTGCGAATGAAACCATGCTCAACCTCAGCCCATATAACGAACGCTTCTCTACCGTTTTGTGGAGTGTAACCCTATAGACATCCCATGCATTGTCTATTTTGCGGGCGCTCCAACTGCCTGTCTTTTTATTATTTTATTTTTATTTTATGCAAAAACAGTAAAGAAGAGGGAAAATTCTTGAATCTTCTCTATTTGAGAGAAAAAATGTAATGAACGCGCCGATTTTCCGGCAAAGTGTGCCAAAGAACTATATAGGACTAAATAGTATAACTGCTATGTTCCGCTTGGCGGAAGTAGCAGAACTTTTAACTATTTTTACTGTCCTACTTATAGTATATCATTCTTTTTTATCTTTGTCAATATATTAAAATGCTAAATTTAGCTAAATATTTTAGCACCAAAGACATTATCCATAGCTTTTTCCACAGTCACTTTACTTAAAATGTTGTTTTATCCACCTTTGGTCAGTAGTTATCCACAATTTCTGTGGATAACTTGTTAAAAGTCAAGACAAGTGTTGACTTTTGGTGATAAATTAATATTTTAATTATAAATTATGCTATGAAATAGTTATATAATAATAGAAGAAAGCCCCGAATATTCGGGGCTTTCTTGAGGTACACACGCTTGTTATAAGTTTGAGAAATTATCTTCGTCCATCTCGACGCGGTTTTCTGTCGCGTCTGTCGTCTCTGCGTGGAGGGCGACTTTCAAAATCACCACCATTGTCACTTTCTGGTTTTTGTTCCGCTTGTGGTTCGCCTAATTTTTCTCGTGCTTTTTTAAGAGATAGATTTACTCTGCCCTGATCGTCAATTTCGGTAACTATCACAGGGATTTCGTCACCAAGCTTTATGACATCTTCTACTTTTTCAACTCTAAATGGAGCAAGTTCAGAGACGTGAACCATTCCATCTTTACCCGGAAGTATTTCTACGAATGCGCCAAAATTCATAAGGCGGACAACTTTTCCGCGATAAATTTTCCCAACCTCTGGTTCTTCGATGATAGCATTTATCATTTCCTTGGCTTTATCCATACCTTCTGCTGAAACAGAAGTTATAAATACGCTTCCATCCTGTTCAATATCAATCTGAACTCCGGTTTTATCAATTATGTCATTAATAATTTTTCCGCCCGAACCAATGACTTTGCGTATTTTATCAGGGTTGATATGAATGGTCTCGATTCTTGGGGCATAAGGAGACAAATCTTTTCTTGGTTCTGGGATTGCTTTTTCCATTACATTCAAAATTTCTAATCTAGCTTCTTTTGCTTGGAATAAAGTTTTTTCTACAACCTCTTTTGTGATACCTGCTGTTTTCGTATCCATTTGTATTGCGGTGATTCCATCACGAGTTCCTGCAATTTTAAAATCCATTCCGCCTTTATTATCTTCCATATCTTGGAGGTCGGTAATGACTGTAAAGTTTTTCATTTCTTCGTCAGAAGCAAGACCCATTGCAATGCCGGCAACTGGTTTTTTAATTGGTACGCCAGCATCCATTAATGCCAAAGTAGATCCACAAGTTGAACCCATTGAACTAGAACCATTTGAGCCCATTACTTCTGAAACAACTCGGATTGTATATGGAAAATCTTCTTTGGAAGGGATAACAGGAATTAATGCTTTTTCTGCCAAAGCTCCATGACCAATATCTCGTCTAGATGGACCCCTCATTGGCTTGGTATCTCCGACAGAATAAGGAGGAAAATTGTAGTGGTGCATAAAGCGTTTTTTTGTATCCGCTTCTTCCATAGTATCCAAAATTTGTTCATCACCCGGAGAGCCGAGTGTAACAATGGAAAGAACCTGAGTTTCTCCGCGAGAAAAAAGTCCGGAACCATGAACACGAGGAAGATAGCTAACTTCTGAAAAGAGCGGACGTATTTCTGTAATAGCTCGTCCGTCAACGCGTTTTCCTTCTTTTAGAATTGCTTCTGACACGCGCGTTTCAACAATGTCATCAAAAACGCCCAGTGCCCATTTTCGTTTGTCGCGTCCGATTTGTTCGCTTTTTAAATATTCTACCAATCGATCTTTCAAATCTTCTTTTGCTTGTTTACGAGATGATTTGCTTCCTTTTGGAAGTTTGCTAAAAAGATATTCATCTAAATGTTCAGCTAAAAAAGTTTTTGTTTTTTGTATAATTTCTTGTTTTTCAACTAGTGTTTCCGGATCTTCTTCCGAAAGCCCATCAATTGATAACTTTTCTTTGCCAACTTTTTTTACGATTTCTTCTATAAGCTTCATCACAGGTGTTAGCTGTTTTTGTCCAAAAAGTATAGCGTCGTTTATAGTTTTTTCATCTATTTCTTTTGCTCCGGCTTCGAGCATTAATATTTTATCAGGAGTTCCTGAAATAGTAACATCAAGTGTGCTTTCTACTTGTTCGTCGTAGCTTGGGTTAAGTATCCATTTACCATCTACCTGCCCAACGCGAACTCCACCAATCGGGCCATCCCATGGAATATTGGATGTAGCTAAAGCGATAGAAGCACCAACGATTGCCGGAACATCCGGATCATTTTCTCCGTCCATAGACAAAACCGTACAAACAAGCTGTACATCATTACGCATCTTTTTATTAAATAACGGGCGAATTCCCCGGTCAACTACGCGCGCTGAAAGAACGGCTTCATCAGTCGCTCTGCCTTCGCGTTTAATAAAACGTGAACCCTTTATTTTTCCTGCCGCATAAAGTTTTTCTTCAAACTCTACGGTAAGAGGGAAAAAATCAACATCTCTTGGCGCGCCGAGTACGACGGTTGAGAGTACTGTTGTTTCTCCGTAAGTTACAACACAGCTTCCGTCGGCTTGTTTTGCTATTCTGCCGAGTTCCACTTTGAGAGGTCTGCCTCCCCATTCTATTTCAAAATTATGTATATCTTTAGACATATATAATAATAGGTAGGTTTTGGCAGTAAAACTACAGAGCTTGACACAATATCAAGATCTTTGTGTTTTATTGTCAAAACCAATTAATTTATTAATTGTTAATTAGCTATTTTATAGACGACAATCCAATCCTTGGTCTCCCTTTTCGCGTTTTGTTGATTTGTTTGTGCTGTCTTTCTATTTTTATTGGAGCTGTTTCTCTCAGACGCATTAAATATTTTTCTTTATTTGCTGAAAGATCAATAAAATCATCTACCACTTCAAGTAATTTTGTTGAAGTGGTTTCTTTGAAGGCTATTATTTCTACATGGACGCCTTTTGAAAAGCGTAAATATTGAACCAATGGAATAAAGTCGCCATCTCCGCTTACTATAACGATAGAATCAACTTTTTCTCCAAGAACAATGGCATCAATTGCGAGACCCACATCCCAGTCTGCCTTGGTTGCTCCACCAAAAAATATTTGGAGTTCTTTTTCTTTTGTTTCAATACCGACTTTTTCAAGCGCATCAAAGAAAGGGCGTTCTTCGCCGGTTTTTGTTTTTACAACATAAGCAATAGCGCGGGTTAATTGTCGTCCGGCTATGGCATCTTCCAAGATACTTTTGAAATCTACTTTTTTATTATATAAGTTACGTGCTGAGTAATATAAATTTTGAGTATCAATTAATACTGCTACACGCTGTGAAGGGTGTTTTATCATAAAGATAGGTATAGCGTTTAGCGATTGTTAAATATAAATCGCTATGCGATAGAGTTATTTTATTTTCAACGCTTCTTTAAGATCGTCTGCGGCTTTTTTATCTTCGCGTGAAAGATAGCGCACTAATTTGTGGCGTTCGTTCACTTTGCGAATAAGGCCTCGTCTTGAAGAATTGTCTTTTTTGTGAGTTTGTAAATGGTTACTAAGTTCTTTTATTTCCTCTGTGAGAATGGCTATCTGCACTTGGGCAGAGCCGGTATCTGACCCATGGGTCTGATATTTTTTTATTATCTTATTTTTTGCCTTTTTGTCTAACATAAAGTTTTCGTATCCCCGAGTATAACGGTGACAAGCCACGTTAAACCCAGAAGAACGTTATTGTTTAAAATTTTATAAAAGCTTTGAGATTCTTAATAATAGAATTGTAACATAAATCGTGATTCTTGTCAACCGATTGTACAGTTAACCTTCAAGGGTTACACTTTTTAGGGTTAATGATAAAAATTTTTGATAAGGGGTTGTGCCATTCATGCTTTTTCCAACATGTGGACGTTCATAATTATACCAGTTTGTATATTCTTGA
>Ga0210057_1002568_pt1 | contig 25880 bp, 27 predicted proteins | sample CryGeyCG2114_010_2_FD_183968 | JGI IMG/M metagenome (GOLD analysis project Ga0210057, IMG submission 183968) | Groundwater microbial communities from aquifer - Crystal Geyser CG10_big_fil_rev_8/21/14_0.10 (SPAdes) (version 2) | ecosystem: Environmental > Aquatic > Deep subsurface > Groundwater ...
TCTTATTATTTTTTACTTTTTTAAAACTTACTTTTAAAATACTCACTTTTGTTGATCCACAAATTAAACACTTATATGATTCCTGCTCCGTTAAGCATTTGGGGCAAAAATAAATTCCGTCTTTAAAGACTAATTCACTCTGCCCGCATTTGTTGCATAGAAAATTAACTTTTTCCTGATGAATAAGTCCATCGTTAGGACATAAGAAGTGTATGTTTGGTTTTTCAGTTTCAAAACCTTCCTTACAATACTTGCAGGTTTTATTTTTAATAATGAACTGATTGTATTGCTTTGTCCAAAATAAATCAGTCAGTTAAACGACATTTTCCACGCCATTCCAAAATGCTTTCATAATTATTGATAAAGCTCGGTACCCGGATGAAAAGAGGCCCAGGCAAACCAGAAAAGCCTGATTGGAATTATCTCCTCCCCGCTGTCTTGATTTGTAACTTCTATCTCACCTGATTTTTTTCGCTCCAAACGAATATTTGTGTTTCCAACAACATCTTCAATAACAGTTTTTTTATCAAACGCGCTCTCAGTATATGCCTTTGACGCATCTCCTACCTCAATGCCATAAACAACTGTTTTAATCTGTAAGCTTTTATCCAAATTTTTTACTCCGAACAATAATTCGTCGTTTTCCTCGTATGTACCGTAAGGGTATCTATCATAATCCCTGGTGTGTCCTGTATCTCGTGATAAAACAAGTGTTCCCGGATTTTCTTTTTTCCACTCTCCCCAAGTTGTGGTGATAATTGGAACCTGCTTTAGTTTTTCATTTCTTCTTGCAGCGGGTCCAACTATCCCTTCTCCTGTAATTTGCTGCCACATATTTCCCTCATATCTGTCGTACATGACCAAATCATTATTATGCAGTTTTCCTGAAACTCCAAACTCTGTTATTACTGCGTCAACTTTCCGCTCAAACGCTAGAGCAGATCCGCAAAGAGGACAAAAAGTAATTACGATAGGATCGTCAGCGATTGTGTCATTTACTATTTCATGCCAGTTTAAAATCCTTTGAGGATAAGCCCTCTGTATCCCTTTGTAATCAATTGCAAAAACCATATCATCATCTCTTAACCAACTAGCTTCCTGAACAGATTCAAACTTAGGATTATCAATAGAGGGAATACAATCTTGGGCAAAACAGCCTTGTAAAAGATCTTCTTTTTTAACCTTGGCTCCCGTAAAATCATTGGCGAGGGATACATCACGAACAACTGTTGATCCGGGTTCTGCCTGTCCTGAGCTTCGCCGAAGGGCTTTTTCAGTAGAACCTTCCTGCTTTAAACCTTGTAATTTTTTATCTACATTAAATTTGTTTTCAAATGTTGTAGCGAGTTGGGTCCACGATTCGGGTAGGTTAGCCAGCGTCCATGCCTGAAGCTGTCTGTCAAATCCTGTGAAGATAAACAATGCAGTTATAAGAATAATTATTCCAAAGATTTGGCGGATTTTTTGATTGTTGGTTTTAATAAATCCAAGTTTTGCTGTAGCCGCGCGGCCGCCTTTTGCAATAAAATAGAGAGGAACAGCCGTACCTAAAGCATAAAATAATATTATTAAAACTGATGCAAAAGATAGCGAATTTACAGCGGCAAGGGTCGCGACAGCCGCGACAACCGGACCAATGCATGGTGTCCAAACAATTCCAAGGCTTACCCCTGTTATAAATCCTCCGCCGAAACCACTACCCTGAGATTGCACCGGACGAACCCTCCAGAACCGCTCAATCAAAACCAACGCCTTTTCCCAGATAATAGGGAAGATCATGCTCAAACCAAAAATTACCAGAAGAAGTACCGCTATATTTCTGATAGTATCGGCCGGAATTCCAAACACTCTTACCACCGTTGCGAGAAGAAGCGCGGCAATTGTAAAGCTTACGACAAGACCTGTTATAACGCCTCTTACTCTCCATATTTTCCCGTCAATTCCACTTGCTAAAATAATGGGTAAAATAGGAAGAACACAGGGAGAAAAAACCGTTAAAACCCCTGACACAAATGCTATAGGTAAAAGTAAAAACATATCAGTTTATTTGCGCAACTATTACGGTAATTGTAATTCCATTTAATTTCTTATTTGTTATCTTTGAAGTCATTTTAGTTGTTGTTTTATTGTTTCAATTCCGCCACCGATCCACTTTGTTACCTCGTTTCCCTGATTATCTATCTGAACAAGCGTATGCTGCTGTGTGATTTGATATTTTTGTTTTAACGCCCTTTCGGTATCATAATTCACTTGTAAAATAGTTACATCATCAGGTAATTCTCTGCTTCTTTCCCTAAGTTCTGCATCAAGCGCTTTACATGTAGGGCACCAAACTGCCCAAAAATACAGAACCGGACGGCCGTTTGTTTTTGCAGCGGAAAGGTTTTCTTCTGAATACTTAAGATAATGTGGAGCAATTTCTCCGGAATTGTCCTGAGTAGCTGTTGTACTTCCCGTAGCGTCTTTATTCTGAGACTGCGTGAGAAAAACTCCTCCCAAAAGCACACCCAGAAGTATTACCACAATAACAATTATCTTTCCGGTCTTCATACTTTAAGCATACAGCAAACACTCTTCATTATACCATTCAGAATAATCCGCATTTTAAGATTCAAGAATACTTCTGGAATGGTTTTGTTAATTAATATTCGCAAGCAGCGCTTTTATCCCTTGTCCTCCGCTATTCCATCTTGTTATTTCTTTCCCGTCTTTATCAACCTGAATAAAAGTATCCTGCATGGTAATGGCATATTTTTGTTTCATGGCAGAATCTTTATCATAGTCTACTTTCAATATTGATACGTCCTCTGTAACTTTGTCAAAATTTGCCTTAAAATCCCTGTCTGCTGCCTGACATGAAGGGCACCAGGCAAGCGCTGCAAAGAAAAGAACTGCACGGCCGTTATTTGCCGTTGCTTTAGAAAGTGAATTTGATGAGTAGTCAACATAGCGGGTAGATATTCCAGGATCGTCGGAACCCGTTGCAGAATCATCCTCCATCATTTCCCCGGCTTCCATAAATGTTCCGTCGGTCCACATGGATTGTCCTTCTGTGAGTGTAAATGAAGATCCGCCTGTTTTTGTTACTAAACCTTTTGTCGTAACAATTATACCGTTTTTAAGCGTTGCATCATCTGTCATCAGACGGAATTGATGATTTTCTTCAATCATCATTTTTCCGTCTTTTAAGATATAACCTATACCCATCATGCTGTCGTCCATTTGCTCCTCTTCTGTTACTCCCTGCACAGAAGTTGTGTTTTGGGATGGCGGGCCGTTTTGAGCCTGCCCATTCAGAAGGAAAAAGCCTCCTCCAACAACAGCAATCAAAACAACTCCAAGCACAATATATGTTGACTTCATAATTCTAGCCTCCTCATAATCTGTAATTTGCTTATTGGTCTACTTGAGAATAGTTTTAAAATTGAAAGAAAATTATCCTTACTCTTTTTTGTTTGTCTCTTTGTCTTTGCTGACAATTGAGAGAGTTCTTCTTCAAGTTTCTCATCGCCATCGCAACATACAGTAATACCTTTCATTGCTTAAGAATAAGAAATAGTTTTTAAAAAATCTGTCGGGGAGGCGACAATTTAAGAAGATAGTTGCTTGAGGCGTGAGGGGTTAAACTGAAGCATTTTTTTTGACCTCTTAATGTGTCCTTTTTTCTCTAACTGATTAATAAGGGTGGTTACGGTTTGGCGTGATATACCAAGCATTTGTGCCAGTTCTTCATGGGTGAATTTTTCTGATATTTCCATATAATCTTGTGATTGCGTTTTTCCTAAACTCAAAAACAACTTAATAATTCGCTGGAAAGCATTATCAGCAGCGACTGATGACATTTGCTTTTCTACCCGCAACAATCTATTAAATAACTGTTTCATAAATTTCTCGGATAGATCAGGGTATTGACTAACCAGAGTGAAAAAATTATTCTTATCGAGTGAACAGACATAAGAATCAGTTGTTGCTTCAACAAATGTTTCAGCATGAGAACCTGATCCTAAATCTCCAAACAAACTTCCGGGAAGAAGTCTTTCTATAATCGTTTTTTTACCAGACGGGGTAAGTTGATATAGTTCTACTTGCCCTGTTTTTACAAGAAATACCTTATCTTTGTCTCCGGGTTCAAAAATAACTTCTCTCTTGTAGTATTGCTTCATAAAAAAAAGTGATTCAACTTGCGTAAGCTTTTCCTTAGCAAGTCCTCTAAACAAGTCAAGCTGTTGAATATACCAAAGTTTTTTGTTCATATATTTCATATTTTACCACTTAATGAATTATGAATTTTATGGAAAAAAAGAAACAAACTTCTTTTTTTCTCCATTAACTTCCATTTAAAATTTTTCTCCTGTGTTCTTCCACGATTGTTTTGGGAATCAGCTTCAGGGCGCTGACCCTGAGCAGTTCGATTTCACTCACTATAAACTTGCCGAACGGGTCAGGAAGATTTATCAGAAATCTGTTATGGAACCATTTTCCGCCTCCTCAATTTGAGGCTGTTGCGCTTGTATTTCAGACGTGAGTGGTTTAATGCTTGAGGCAGGTACAATTTTTCTCTCTGTCTCTACCATGGGAAGGAATTATAGCATTTAAACCCTATCGATCCAACAAAAAATGCTATTATAATGGTATGCTTGCTAAAGTAATGTCTGCTGCTGTCGTAGGTTTGGACAGCATACCTATTGAAACCGAGGTTGACGTACAAAGTCAGGGCCTTCCCTCTTTTACATATAGTAGGAACGGAGTATCAAACTTTGAGCTCAAAGTCTATTTGTAGAGCCTAATCAACCTCAACTTACTATTAATTGATATAATTGCCCTATGGATACTCCAAACAGCGTACTTCTTGAACTTCATGTTCCGGATTTTGATTTTGCTCGCAGGGCTATTCCCTCCCTATATAAAAGGCTTTGGGAAAAGTATTTCTATAAAAAGTAATATTAAATAACTTTTTACTGATAATCTTTTAAAGGAATTACTTTAAGTCCGCTTATTTTTTTATTCTGGTGCTTTGGGTTATCGGTAATTAAAACAGCATTTTCTTTTAAGGCTAGAGCCATAAAGCTAGCGTCGTAATAAGTTATCTTATTCTCTTTGGCTATCTGATATGTTTCTCCTGCTTCATCTTCAGATTGAGCTATAAATTGAATTGGTAATAAATAAAAGCCTTTAAAAGATATCTTTGCATCTTTTAGTGATATCTTCTTACTTAGGAGCAAAGCATTTCCTACTTCATATTTGGCAAGTTCCGAAGTTGTAAGAGTTACATTTCCGCTTTCAGCATCTTTGATAATTTTGTTTGCATTATCAAGATATCTTTCTTCCTGCTGGTGTAACCACTTCACTATAACTGAAGAATCAACAACAAGTCTTTTCATTAATGACGATATCTATCTTTTGCGATGAACTTAGATAAACTGCCTTGTCCTTTACCCTTAACACTGCGTGCTTTTCTAATTCCTTCCCAAATCTTATCCCAATCAACCTCTTTTTGGGGATGGGGTTTGATGACTATTTCATCGGGTTTTACTACCGAAATAGTTACTGCAGATAGGGGAGTAGCCCAGCCTACTACTTTTCGAATGGAACCGGGAATAGTTAACTGGCCTCTGTTTCTTATTATTGCTGTTCCCTGCGCATTTATCATAACGTCAGAATATCAGAAAATCAGAATATTGTCAATGATGTTTTGAAACAGTAGAATAAGTTATATGCTTGCTAAAGTAATGTCAGCTGCTGTCGTAGGTTTGGACAGCATACCTATTGAAACCGAGGTTGACGTACAAAGTCAGGGCCTTCCCTCTTTTACAATAGTAGGGCTTCCGGATAAGGCGGTTGAGGAAGCAAAAGAAAGAGTAAGAAGCGCATTAAAAAATAGCGGTTTTGATTTTCCCGCCAAAAGAATAACTGTAAATTTGGCTCCTGCAGATCTACCCAAAGAAGGAGCTTCTTATGATTTGCCGATTGCAGTTGGGCTTTTAATAGCATCGGGACAAATTATTGCCGGTACTAAAGACTGTATTTTTACAGGGGAACTTTCTTTGGACGGAAAGCTGCGTTACACTAATGCAATTTTACCGGTAGCGCTAATGGCCAAAAACAAGAAAATTAAAAAAATATTTCTTCCCAAAATAAATGCAAACGAGGCGGCAATTGTAAAGGGCCTGGAAATTTATCCGGTTGAAAACCTAATAAGTCTTGTAAAACATTTGACCGGCGAAGAATTTATAAAACCTGCAGAAAACATGAGCCTGGAAAAATATCTAAAAAAAGACGTTTTTGACTTTGATATGTCAGAAATCCTCGGACAGGAACAGGCAAAAAGAGCAATCGAAATCGCAGCCTCAGGCGGACACAATATGCTTTTAAAAGGCCCGCCCGGTGCGGGCAAGACGCTTTTGGCAAGAACGCTGCCGTCAATTTTGCCAAAGCTAACACTGGATGAAGCTTTAGAGGTAACAAAAATTTACAGCATTTCAGGTCTTTTGGACGGAAATCCTATTATTACCAAAAGGCCCTTTCGTGCACCTCATCACACTACTTCCCATATAGGACTTATCGGAGGAGGAGCAAATCCAAAACCCGGTGAAATTTCTCTTTCACACAGAGGTGTTTTGTTTTTAGATGAATTTCCCGAGTTCCCAAGACACGTTTTGGAAGCTTTAAGACAACCCATGGAAGATGGATTTGTATCTATATCCCGCGCCTTAAAAAGACTTACTTACCCTTCTAAGTTTTTACTTTTTGCAGCTCAAAACCCCTGTCCCTGCGGATATTTCGGGGATAAAACAAAAACTTGTGTATGCGCACCAAGTCTTATTTTAAAATACCAGAAAAAAATTTCAGGCCCTATGCTGGATAGGATTGACATACATTTAGATGTACCTGCTGTTAAAGTTGAAAAACTGACAAATGCTCAAAAAACAAAAAATGAAAATTCTTTGCAAATTAGAAAAAGAGTGCAAAAAGCCCGCGATATACAGACGAAGCGCTTTAGGGACACAAAAATTTCTTCAAATTCCGAAATGATAAATAAAGACATTAAAAAATACTGTGTACTTTCAGATGACTGCATTAACCTTTTAAAACTTGCCGTTTCTAAAATGCAGCTTACTGCAAGGAGCTATCAAAGAATTATTAAACTTTCCCGAACAATTGCAGATTTGGAAAATTCTAAAGACATAAAGCCGTCACACATTGCTGAAAGTCTTCAATACAGACCAAAAGTAGATAACTTATACTGATTTCCTGTAAAATAAATTCATGGACCGCGGACTAACTTCAAGCCAGGCACAGCAAAGGCTAAAGCAATTTGGCGAAAACAAAATTGAAACAAAACGCACAATCAGCGCAGTTTCAGTTTTTTTTTCTCAGTTTCCTACCTTTATTAACGGTATACTTTTAACCGGCGCTCTATTTTCTCTTTTTATAGGAAATTTAATCGATTTTGTTTTTATAATAACCATTATTATACTTAGCGGTGTTTTTGGGTTTGTTCAGGAATATAACGCGGAAAAATCCCTGGAAAAACTTAAAAATTACATTACCCCAAAAGCCCTAGTTTTCAGAAACGGAACAAAAATCCAAATATCAACAACAGAAATTGTTCCGGGTGATATTGTAGTTTTATCGGAGGGTGAGTATATTCCGGCTGATGGCAAAATACTTGAAGGTTTCCAAATTGAAGTAGATGAATCTGTTTTAACCGGAGAGTCTTTGCCTGTTGCAAAAGAAAAAGATGATGATGTTTTTTCGTCAACGCTTATATCCAAAGGAAAGGGGCTTTTTGTGGTTGAAAAAACAGGCATGCAGACCCGCTTTGGTCAAATAGCTCAAAATCTTGCAAGTATTGAAACAGATAAAACTCCTCTTCAGAAAAATTTGACTGCTTTAGGAAAAATATTGTCTGTAATTGCTGTTATTACTGCATTTCTTTTGGTTCCGATTGGTCTTTTGCAAGAAAGAGAATTATTTGAACTTATTCTTTTATCCATAAGCGCAGGCGTTGCCGCAATACCCGAAGGACTTCCGGCGGTAATAACAATTGCCCTTGCTATCGGAACGGCAAAAATGGCAAAGAAAAATGCAATTGTGCGAAAAATGTCAGCTGTAGAAACACTGGGCGCTGTACAAATAATTCTTTCTGATAAAACAGGAACACTGACCAAAAACAAAATGGAGGTCAAAGATTTTTTCCTTAGAAAAAAAGAGGATTTTAATTTTTTACTAAAAGTTTGTGTTGTAGGAAATACGGCATCTTTAGTACAAAAAGGAGAACCCGGAAAATTTGAAGCAATAGGTGATAAAACAGACAGCGCGATGCTTTTGTTTGCAAAAGATAAAGTCGGAAATTTGAATAAACTGACTGACGGCGGAAGAGTTGTTGACGAATTTGTGTTTGATCCCAAAACCAAAATTATAACCAGTATTTGGGAAGAAAACGGCAAAAGATATGTTTTCGTAAGAGGCGCTCCCGAAAAAATACTTGAGCTAAGCAATTTAACGGCTGATGAAAAACTAAAAATACAAAAAGAGTATGAGCAAAGAGCAAAAAAGGGTTTAAGAATAATTGCAATGGGATTTAAGAAAATCAGTAATGAAAAAATAAAAGACAGAAAAAACTTAGAAAAAGATATAGACTTTTTAGGTTTTTTGGGAATATATGATGCGCCAAGAAGTGAGGCTATTGATGCAATAAAAAGCGCCAAGGAAGCAGGGATTAAAACAGTTATGGTAACGGGGGACAACGAAATAACCGCTCTTGCAATTGCAAAAGAAGTAGGTTTAATCGAAAAAGAAGAAGATGTGTTAACAGGAGCAGACCTTGATAAATTAACTGATGAACAGTTAGAAAAAATAATTTTAAAAGTAAGTGTCTTTGCCAGAACAAAACCGGAAGACAAATTCAGACTGGTAAAGCTTTTTAAAAAAATGGGGTTTGTGGTAGGAGTAACAGGAGACGGTGTGAATGATGCGTTGGCTTTAAAAAAAGCCGATGTTGGCATTGCTATGGGCGAAACCGGAACGGATGTTGCAAAAGAGGCAGCAGACATTGTTTTAGTTGATGATAATTACTCAACTTTAGTAAGAGCAGTTTTGGAAGGAAGAACAATTTATAACAATATTGTTAAATCAATTATCTATCTTTTATCGGGTAATCTTTCTGAGATATCTTTAATATTATCTGCTGCTATCTTTAGGTTTCCGGATCCTCTTTTGCCTACACAAATATTGTGGATAAACCTTGTTACAGACGGTCTTCCCGCTTTGGCACTGGCAAGCGATAGTAAAAACACAGAAACACTTAAAGAAAAACCCAGGGACCCGAGTCAGCAGATTTTAACACCTAGAAGGATTGCCTTAATTTTTGGGATTGGATTTTCTTTATCAGCATTTTTACTAATAGTTTTTTCGTATCTTTTAAAAGAAAATAATGAAATTTTTTCGAGAACAGTTATTTTCAATCTTCTTATTATCTCACATTTAGCCTTAGCCTTTCTGGTAAGAGGAAGAAATATTTTTAAATTCAATAAACTTCTATTTGCAACTGTTGTAATAACAATACTCCTTCAAATCACAATCACAATAACTCCTTTTTTTCAGGAAATATTCAAAATAGGATTTTAATTTTATTGCTTGATTTAAAAATAATCTTTTAATAAACTGGGGTTTGTGGGATCTGTAGACGAAAAATTACTTAGGGCTCATTCGCAAGATCTAACGCCGGGCCGATTCGGTAATCATTTTAATCCCGCGCCAAAACCCGATGCTTTGGGCAGAATACCTGCAACACCGGTTCAAATTCAAAGGGCAATCAACGGCGAAAATCCGTTTCCAGAAATCAACGATGTTTTTGTAAGAAGTCCGGGGTATCAAAGAAAATACAGAAGAAGATAATCCTATACCTTTTCTTATGGGTTATAATATAAGTATGGAAAATATAAATTTGCCAGAGCCAAGTCTGACTTGGTTAGGTCACGCAGGCTTTTCCTTTATAGATAAGAATGGAAACAATATTTATTTTATTGATCCTTTCCAACTGAAAAACTTTCACCTAAAACCTGCAGATATTATTTTTATAACCCATGCGCATTATGATCATTTCTCGCCAGCTGATATTGAAAAAATTTTAAAAGAAGATACTGTTGTAGTTGCTCCGCCTGATATTTTAGAGAAAATTAAAATCAGCCCCGGTAGAAAAATTCCGGTTAAACCCAATCAAAAATATGATGTGAAAAAATTTTCTTTCTCAACAATTCCTGCGTATAACAATGTTTCCGAAAGACTTGCTTTTCACCCTAAGGCAAATAACTGGGTTGGGTATATTTTTGAACTTAACGGACAAAAAATTTACCACGCGGGAGATACGGATTTTACAGAAGAAATGAAATCCCTCGACAAACTCGGGATAGACATAGCTCTTCTTCCTATAGGAGGAACGTATACTATGGATGTAAAAGACGCAGCAGATGCCGCAAATGCAATTAGGGCCAAAACTACAATTCCGATGCATTATAAGAATTTAGTTGGTGAAGGCTACAAAAATATTGAAGAGGAATTTAAAAGGCTAGTTGTAAATTCGAAAGTGGTTATCTTAGAGGAATTAAAATAAATTGTTGCCGTGTATTCTGTCTACTACTTTATCACAGAACGCTTCAACTGCAGCCATCCCTAATACTACGGCGCTGCCTTTTAAGATTCTTTCCGTTGTCTTTCCCGGAGATTTATCAATTACTGCGGCTAAGCCTGAAGCAACCACCGTAGTTAATACAGCAAGTTTTACTGCTTGTTGTGTGGTTGATGATAATATATTTAAGTGATCCGTACTTAATACCGGTTTTCTCTCAAGTCTTTGCATATCCGCGAACTATATCAAAATATATCATTATTGGCAAACTTAACTATTTAATAACTTCTATTTCATCCAAAGGGTTTATCCAAATCTGCACAGTTCTTTTTCGTATTGGGTTTTTACCGCTTCCGTCTCTTCCGTCAAATTCAAATATTGCCACCTCTTGATATTTTCCTAACTCCAGTTTTCCATCACGGATAGGTACAGTTACACTTGAGTGGGAAAAAGTAAGCGCTCTAATGTGGGCTGCCGCATTATAATCTTCGTCTATTTCGTCGCAATACGGATTATCCTGACATCTGTGTTTATAATCTTTTGTTGGGTGTTTATATTCTTTATGGACTCTGGTTGATCTTTTATCTTCGTGTATCGAGGAAAGCGAGTGATGAACAATATCTTCAAGTAAATTCGGCTCTGCAATTTCATGTACTATTATTCCCAAAGTCGTATGCTTACTGGACACAACAGTAAAACCCTGCTTAACTTTTGCCTTCTTAATTACATCATTTACAGCATCTGTAATATTTTTTATATAGGTATGATTTGTGGAATTAAACTTAAGTTCTTTTAATAACATTTTCATAGCAAAAATTAATTATATAATTTTAATTAAGAAATCGCAAAATATAAAAAATAAATTATTTAAACTAAATAAGCTTTTGCTGATTTGAGGATTTTAAGTCGTCTTTGGGAAAATTTATACCAAAATGTTTATAAGCTGCCTCTGTTGCTACGCGCCCCCTTGAAGTTTTTTTAAGAAAACCTATCTGCATTAAATAAGGTTCAATTACTTCCTCTATTGTTCCTATGTCTTCACTTATTGTAGATGCAATTGTTTCTATTCCAACCGGTCCCCCGCCGTGTTTTTGAATAATTGCCTTCAGATATCTTACATCCGAAGAATCAAGTCCGACCTCATCAACCTCCAATAAATCCAGTGCCTGTTTTATTAAAAACGAAACTAGTTTTCCGTCTCCTTTTACCTGTACAAAATCCCGTGCTCTTTTTAAAAGCTTAAGGGCAATTCTTGGTGTTCCCCTTGCTCTTTTTGCAATTTCTGCTATTGACTCTTTATCTATAGATACTTTAAGTTTAAAAGCTCCTTTTTTAATTATTTCCTCAAGTTCTTTTGGCTCATAAAAAGAAAGCCTGTGAACAACGCCGAACCTATCCCGTAGAGGCGCTGACATTAGTCCGATTCTTGTTGTTGCACCAATTATTGTAAATTGGGGCAAATCAAGCCGTAGTGTTCTGGCGCTGGGTCCTTTACCAATGATTATATCTAAAGCATAATCTTCCATAGCCGGGTACAAAGTTTCCTCAACTGTTTTTTGGAGTCTATGTATTTCATCTATAAATAATATATCTCCTTTTTCCAAATTAGTAAGAATTGATGCTAAGTCTCCTGCTCTTTCTATGGCAGGTCCGCTGGTTACTCTTATATTTACTCCCATTTCTTTTGCGATTAAATGGGCAAGTGTTGTTTTACCAAGTCCGGGAGGACCGTAAAGAAGAATATGTTCTATTGATTCTTTTCTTTTTTGGGCTGCAGCTATTGCAATCATTAATGATTCCTTAACACTCCCCTGGCCATGAAAATCATTCCACGAAGATGCCCTAAGAGAAGTAAATAAAACTTCTTCTTCAGGGGATTCTTGTTCTGTTTGTTTTGTTTTAGTTTTAGTTGAATTAGGTTTCATAAATCTTAAACTTCTAAGTTCTAATTTTTAATTTCTAATCAAACCTCAATTTCCCAAATTCTAATTTATTTAGGTCAATCAGTACAATTAGGTTAATTAGAAATTATCTTACTTGCCTAAATTTTTAAGCGCCGTTCTTATTTTATCTTCGGCAGAAAGATTGGTCTGTTTTATTTCTCTTAAGGCTTTCTGGGCCTCAGATACGGAAAACCCGAAATTTTTCAAAGCCTCCAGTACTTGAGTATTTTCTATAAAATCTTTTCCGGACAAATCAAAATCCTGACCTGCGCCCATTTTATTTTTAAGCTCAATAATTATTCTCTGAGCGTTTTTTGTACCAAGACGCGGAACAGAAGTAAAAAAACCTACGTTTCCTTTAACAATAGCATCTGCTATATCTTTTCTTTCTCCAAATGAAAAAATATTTAATGCAGTCTTTGGACCAATACCTGAAACTGTAAGCAGACTTTCAAAAAGCGTTAAGTCCTCAATTTCCAAAAATCCAAAAAGAGAAAGTTCGTCTTCACGGACATAAGTATATGTAAATATCCTTATGTTGTCTTTTAAATTCAGCTTTTGATAAACATTTTCCGGTACCAGAATTTTATACCCGACTCCATTTACATTTAGATAAACAAATGGCTTTTTTAACAGTTCCGCTTTTCCGTTGAGGAAGCCAATCATAATTAATATTTATCTCTTAGGCTATGCTCCGAATAACTTGTCCTGAGCCTGCCGAAGGATAATTTAGATGATTATAGCACAAGCCTGCCTGCCGGCAGGCAGGCTATTTATATAACCTTGAAGTTTTTTCTGAAAAAGCATGAGTTAAGGCAACTGCCAAAGCGTCTGATGCGTCATCTGGTTTTGGAATAGCTTCTAACTTGAGCAAAACTTTTACCATCTGCCCTATCTGGTTTTTGTCAGCCCGGCCGTATCCGGTTAATGCCATTTTTACTTGTAGGGGCGTGTATATTGCCACTTCCAGATTATTTAATGAGGCACAAAGCAAAGCCACGCCGCGCGCCTGACCGACAACAAAAGCTGTTTTAGCATTAGTATTGAAAAAAAGCTCTTCTATAGATAAAGTATCCGGAGAATATTTTTTAATTATTTTTGAGATTTCATCATGAATCGCTTTTAATCTATCAGCTACATTCTGCTTTGCAGAAGTCTCTATACACCCATAACCCTGACTACTGACTACAGACTTCTGAATACTGACGATTGCCCATCCGCACCTTCCTATACCGGGATCAATTCCTAAAATACGCATGGGTTGATTATATCACTTGCTAAATACCGTGCTTTTGAGGTAGAATACAAAGTTATGAAACGCGAAAACCTAAAGGTAGAAAAAAGGAAAATATTAGGCAAAAAAGTTAGAAGACTCCGGAAAGAAGGAATTACCCCCGCTAATGTTTATGGAAAAGACATTAAATCGCAAGCTGTTCAGCTTCCTGCAAAAGATTTTATGGCGGTTTTTGCCAAAAGCGGAGAAACCGGACTCGTTGATCTTGACCTTGAAGGCAAAATAATACCCGTTTTAATCCAAAACGTCTATAAAGACTACAGAGGAAATATTCTTCATGCGGACTTTTTCCAGGTAAATCTTAAAGAAAAAGTTAAAGCTAGTATTCCAATTGAGGCTGTCGGTGAACCAAAAGCTGTAGTTGATAAGATTGGAATTTTAATGAATATAATTTCAGAAATAGAGGTGGAAGCTCTTCCTACAGACTTACCGGAAAATATTGAGGTAAATGTAGAACACTTGGCAAATATTGGAGACCAGATTACTGTTTCCGGCCTTAAAGTTCCCCAGGGAGTTGAAGTTTTGACAGACGCAGGACAAATTGTTGCAAAAATAGACGAATTAGTATCCAAAGAGGCTCAAGAACAGGCCGCCCAAGAAGCTGCAGCAGCAGAAGCCGCAAAGGCCGAAGGCACAGAGGGTGAAGCTGCTGAAGGACAACCGGCAGAAGGCCAAGCGCCGGCAGAGCAAGAGCAAAAGCAAGGAAGCGAAGGCGCGTCTGACACGCAAGCTCCTAAAGAAAACTAATATCCTTTTTCTTTTAAGTTTTCATCAAGCCCGGAAGCATTTTTATAGCCTGGGTTTAATAACAATGTTTGATTAAGATAATTTCTGCTGTTTTTTAAATCATTAATCTCATAATATAAAACTGCAATATTAAAATATGCATCAGGATATCCTGAAAATTTACCTGCAATGGATTTCCAGAAATTTATTTTCGAACTTATTTCCTGGCGTTTTAAATTTAGACTTTGGTATTTTGTAAAATTTTTTGAAAAATTAAGTGCCACAAATACCATAAGTATTATTAAGATTACAGAAATTAAAAAAGTTACAATTATTGAAAAATAAGCATAGACTTTTATTAGTTTATGTTCACTTAATAACTTAATCCGGTTTTTATAAGCATTCTGAAAAACTCTGTTCTCGGTAATAATTCGGGAAATACTCGGGAATTTATTTTGTTTTTTCATATGAAGGCCAATTGCTTATAATAAGCGGCTTCCCTTCTTTAAATAGTCTTTGATTAATTTCTTCAGTAACAAAAGGCATAAAAGGGTGAAGTAGTTTTAATTGAATTAAGAATAATGAATTAAGAATAGTGAATGAATTTTCGTCAATTCTATTTTTTACATCTTCTATATAAATATCTGCGAATTCATGCCAGATAAATTCATATAAATTCTGCGCGGCATGATTAAAATCGTATTTTTCCAAAAGTCTGGTTATGTCTTTTACTAACGCTTCTACTTTTTCAACCATTTCCCTATCTTTTTCATTTATTGCTAAATTGTTCAATTGCTCAATTGTTGAGTTGTTTGGAATTTGGAATTTGGAATTTGATGCTCCCCGTTTCATACTTATGAAACGAGCCATGTTCCAAAGCTTATTTGTAAATTTTCGCATAGCCCCAAGCTTGGGATATGAAAGGGCTTGATCATTTCCCAAAGCTGTACCGTAAGTTAAGGCAAATCTAACTGCATCCGCCCCATACTGCTCAACAAGCTCAAGGGGATTTATAACGTTACCCTTGCTTTTACTCATTTTCTTACCTAGCGGATCCTTAACAAGCCCATGAAGCACAATGTTTTTAAACGGAATTTGATCGCTAAGCTTTCCTACCCCGAGTTTATTTTGAATATAAATTCCCATCATCACCATTCTTGAAACCCAAATCCGTAAAATATCATATCCTGTTTCAAGCACCGTTGTTGGATAAAACTTTTTGAAATCCGAATCTTCCTGGTTCATTTTTGATTTTTGTCCTGAGCCAGCCGAACGGATGATTTTTGATTTTGAGCTAGTCATCAGAGTAGCGAACGGCCATTGGCTTGATGAAAACCAAGTATCAAAAGAGTCTTTATCCTGAGATAAATTAATTCCCGAACATTTCCCGCATTTTTCCGGAATATCCCCTTCTGTAACTGTCCAAGCGTCATTGTTCGATTGTTGCATTGTTGAATTGTTTTCTTTTTGATTTTTGTCCTGAGCCAGCCGAACGGATGATTTTTGATTTTGAGCGCAGCGAACGCATTTCCATGCCGGAATTTGTATTCCCCACACTATCTGACGTGAAATATTCCAGTCCTTTATGTTTTCTAAAAACTGAAAGTAAAGTTTTTCAAAATTTTTGGGATAAACTTTAATTTCCCCATTCTTAACAGCTTCTATAGCTGGTTTTGCCAAAAACTCCATTCTTACAAACCATTGCTCTAAAGGCAGGGGTTCAATAGGATTTTTACATTTATAACAAACTCCTATTCTGTGAACATAATTTTCATCTATTTTTTCAATTAATCCTTTTTTTTGCATTTGCTCAGTAACTTCTTTTCTGGCTTGTTTTACATACATACCCGCAAATGGGCCTGCTTTTTTATTCATTTTACCGTCATAACTTATGACCTGAACTAAGGGGAGATTATGTCTTTGGGCAACTTCAAAATCGTCAAAGTCATGAGCCGGAGTTATTTTTACAACGCCTGTTCCAAACTGCATATCTACAAACTTATCTGCGATTACTTTTATTTTTGCCTTTCCAAGAACGGTTTCTATTTCAATTTCTTTGCCAATATATTTTTGATAGCGTTTATCAGAAGGGTTAACTGCAACTGCAGTATCGCCAAACTTAGTTTCAGGTCTTGTTGTAGCTAAAACCAACGGTCCGTATTTGATGTAATAAAGCGGGTTTTTTCTTTCCTCATATATAACCTCAAGATCAGAAAATGAAGTGCCGTCATATGTACAATAATTAACAAGCCTCTCTGCCCTATATACTAAACCGTCGTCATAAAGGTTTTTAAAGGTTTTATAGACTATTTTTATAACATCTTCATCGAGCGTAAACTTTTTCCTGCTCCAGTCAAGTGAAAATCCGAGTTTTCGTAATTGATTTTCCATAATGGGTCTATTTTCGGCAACAAAATCCCAGATCATTTTATAGAGAATTTCCCTGTCATAATCAAAACGGGATTTCCCCTCTTTTTGAAGCTTCTTTTCAAAAACAAACTGTGTTTCAAACCCCGCGTGGTCTGCACCGGGAAGCCACAGTGTTTTAAGTCCCTGCATTCTATGAAACCTTATTAAAATATCCTCTATTACATACATTGCGTGGCCAAAATGCAGAGGTGCGTTAGCGTTTGGAGGAGGCAAAATTATAGAGTATGGTTTTCCTTTTGGATTAATTTCGGGCTTAAAATATCCTTTTTCCTCCCACTGCTTATATATTTTTTCCTCTGTTTCTTTATGATTATAAACTTTGTCCATTGTTTTAGCCTCTTTATTATATAATAAGTTTTGTGAATAAGAAACGAGCTGAAAAAATTTTGCAAATATTAAAAAAGCGCTACCCTAATGCAAAAATAATTTTGAATTACTCTAATAATTTTGAACTATTAATTGCTGTTATGCTTTCTGCGCAAACAACAGATGTTTGGGTTAATAAGGTAACTTCCGTTCTTTTTCCAAAATAACAAAAGCCAAATGAAAAATATAAGAATGTCTACATTAAATATAAAAATCTTGAACTTGAAAAAAATGAACTCATAGAGCCGGTTAACTTTGCAAACGCCGGTTTAGAAGAACTTGAAAATAATATTAAGTCTATTGGTCTTTTTAAAAATAAAGCAAAAAATATCAGAATGGCTTCCCGAATACTTTTAGATAGATATAACGGTTTAATTCCAAAATCAATTGACGAGCTGACAAAGTTTCCGGGTGTCGGAAGAAAAACCGCAAATGTTGTTTTGGGAAATGCATACGGAATTTACGAAGGCATTGCCGTTAATACACACGTAAAAAGACTTTCCCGAAAATACGGCTTTACCAAAGAAAGTAATCCTGAAAAAATTGAAAGGGATTTAATGGCGCTTTTTGCTAAAAAACACTGGTTTAAAATAACCTATCTTTTAATAGAACACGGAAGAAATATAAGAAAAACAAAAAAAGATTTCCTGGAGACTTATTTACAAAATAGGTTTTAGTTTTTGGTTAGAAACAGCAAAATTTCTATATCTTTTGAGATTTCCTCCGACACATTAATAATCCCGTTATTTAATTTTACGTCTTCCGGCATGTTTAAAACAGTTAGTCCTTCCGGAAGAGTTAATGAAAATTCGTAAGGAATTTTTTCAACCCCGGGCTGTTTTACTAATTTTAAGCTGTAAGAAAAATCCGGTCTTATTATATTAAGTTTGCCGGAAAGACTATAGTTAATTTTTACCGATTTTACCGAGTCTTCATCAACTATAACTAAAAATCCATATACAGTTTTTCCGCTTTCATTTGTTTTCTCAACTTCAAGTCCGCTTGGAGGTTTAAATCCTTTTGTTTCGTAAACGGCAGGATCTGTAATAGCATCTGCTACTTGAATTTTTTCTTCGTTAATCTGAACACCTTCAAGTATTGCGCCTTGAGGCAAAACAAATTTGATGTAGTTTTTGTACATATTTTTATTGCCGCCTGATTTTTTAGCAGAGTTTTTATAATCAATTTTAACAACCTCTTTTATGCTTCCGTCTTTTTCTATACTTACTGTTTGAGAAACATTTTTGGATATATAATAATTTGCATTATTTTCACCAAGGCTTGCTTCAAATATTCCCAGGTAATCATTAATTGCCGTATCGGATTTTATTCTGTTATCTGAAAGTGCTGCCCCCCATCCGTTTATTGCAAAAACAGACTGAATATCTGATTTATTTAATGCAAAAGTAATATGTTTTTGCAAAATAGAATCAGTAAAACTTTGTAAAATATTAAGCTTGGATAATTTTTTATCTGCGGACATTTCTGCAGCAATTTCTTTAAAAAGAGATTCTAAAAAACCATTTTTATTCTCTGCAAGTGTAGTCTCAAATAGATTTTCGGCTGTTATTTCTTTATTGTAGCTTGATATTTTTACCGGACCTGTTGCTTTTAATAAATTTTTTACAAAATACAAGTCTATCCCTATCACGCCATCAAAGGCCGGGCGCTCTTTTGAATTTAAAAATACTGTTGCTGCCAAAGCATTTTTGGAAAAATCCGGACTAAAACTGCTGTCTTTTAAATACCAGTTAACAGAGGGGGCATATCTTCTTATTGCAAACGGGGGCTCAATGCGTCCCTTTAATTTTTCATCTGCTGAAGTTGCATCGTATACTTCATGGTTTAATACAGAGCCGTTTTCTACGGTTAAAACTCCGTATGAATCTATTAATCCTCCTCCGGGTCTTAATCTCATATTATTTTGAATTAAAACTAAATATGTTTTTTTGCCGTTAAATCCTAAAAGATCCGGCCAAAAATCTATCGTTGAAGAAGTGAAATTAACAACGCCGTTTAATTTATCTTCTATAGTTTTAGGTATATTTCCGGACTGTTTTTGCTTTTGATACAAAACTAAAGTATTTTTTATATCATCCGTTATTTTTAGAAATTCCGTTTTTTTATTTACCGGGTTTTTTGAAGAAATGGCCTTAAGTTTATCCAGGTTTTCTAAAAGAGCATATGAAACAGACGACACCTCCAGTCCCTCATTTATATTTTCAGATAGCTCTAAGAGTGCTTCCTCCTGATTTATAAACTCAGCTTCCTTAAAAAGAACTTCAAAAGACAATTTTGATAAAAGAAAGGAGTTTTTAGAGTAAAAGGCTTGGGTTTTGGCAGAAAGCAAATTTTCTTTTTGTATTTCGTTTTTGAAATTATTTATAAAATATGTTCCGATACCCGAAAAAAGTATTGTAAAAAAAACGGGTATTAAAAAGAAAAAAAATATAGTAGCAATAATTCCAATAAATATATTATTTATTTTATTGCCTCCTTCTTTTTCCTGATTTTTTATATACCCAACTCCTTCTGTCTCTTGTGTGTTTAGGTTTATTTTCCTAATTGCATTATAAAGATTGTAGTCTTCATCGAGAATATATTTGCCGTCAATTTTCAACTCTTTATTTTCGTTTTTATTTTTAGCGGTATTTATAAAATCTATTTTTATATCGGGATTAATCTTTTGGAAAATATGGGCAATTGATAAAAGTGTTGGCTTAAATTTAGGAAAAAGAAAAAAAACCTTCTCCTGCTCATTTTCAATCAAAGCTATCTGAAGTATGCCATAAACTGCATCTTCCAGAAAAACAGGCTCACTAAGCAAAGTTCCGTCTCCCGGAATATTTATATTCCTGGTTGTCTTTGCGCTTTCAATAAATTTGTTTATTAAAAATGAGCTTTCATATATTCCGTTCTCTATAAAAATATCGCCGGTTATAACAATTTTTAATTTGTCATAAAGAGATAAATATGTGCTTATTAGCTCTTGGTCTGCAAAGTTAATATTTATCACAAGAACAAGAACAGAGTTATCTTTTTGTGCCTTTTTAATAAACGCTTTCATTAAATCTTTAGAAAACTCCATCTGTTCATCTATGAGGATTTGAGCGTAATATGTATTGTCGGGAATTTGGGGAACTTTTTTTAAAAACGGGATATGAATTACGTTTTCAAGTTTTGTTTCCTTATCGCTCAAAAGAATAATCAGGCTTTCTTTACTTAGTTTATCTGCCAGTTCTTTTCCTACTGTACCCTTTTTGTCAATTATTAAAATAGGGAGTTCGGTTTTTTTGGAATCAGTAAAAAGGGCGGGTTTTTTCATTTCTAAATTCTATAATCAAGAGCAAGGTTTACCATTTCATCCGCTTTTTTATTTTGTTCTCTTCTTACATGCAAGTAGTTAATTTCAAAGCCTAACACCTGTTCTTTTTTTCTAATCTCGAATAAAATTTCCCTGAGTACTGCGTTTTTTACCTTAAAAATTCCGGAAAGCTGTGAATAAGCCAAAAGAGAATCCATATGAAAATAAATCTTGGTATCGGCAGATAATTTACTTTTGTTGTCGGTAAGCCACGAAAGAGCCTCTGAAATTGCCTTATACTCTGCTACATTATTTGTGGCATGACCAAGTCTTTTTCCTGTTTTATAAAGTAAGTTGTTGTTCTCATCTGTGATGTAAATACCAAGTGCGGCCTGACCCGGGTTTCCTCTTGAACCGCCGTCTGTATATATAAAAATTTTAGACATAATACCCCTACGCTTATATTCTACCAGAAGGTTTCATTTTAAGAAATAAAGAGTTGGGATTTAAATTGTCTTTCTGGTATTTTTCAAAAATTGCAATAAAAAAGAAAAATAAATGTGCTGTTGAAAATATTTTTCCGGCCTTTCGGAAGTTTTTTTATACCGCAAATAAAAATGAGGTGTTTATTTTGACCTTATAACCAGTGTTCTTTCTTTTCCTTCACCGGTTGATTCGGAAATAACTTCTTTATCACTAGAGAGCATTAAGTGAATAACCCTTCTTTCCCATGCCTTTAAGTCCGTAAGCATAACATCTTCCCCCTGCAATGCTCTTTGTTTTGCATCTTCTGTGATTTTCTTAAGCCATTCCTCTCTGTTTTTCTTATAATCTCCAACTTCAACAGAAACCCTTTTAAAATCTCCGAGTTTTTTAGCTAAAATCATTGAAAGAATAAGCTGAATTGATTCGAGTGTTTCTCCGTGATAACCAATTATCATCCCTGAGTCTTCGCTTTCGGCTTTTACACTAATCTCGTCGTCGGTTTCTGAAATTTCTAAATCTGCACTAATCCCAAGAGTGTCAAAGAAGTTTTTTATGTCTTTATCCGGCACCTTTTTAGAATCCCGTAACTTACCACGCGGATTAGTATCGTCATTTTTTTTGCCTGAACTAATGCTATGTGAAAGTATGGTGCTGGATTTATCTAATGATTTTGCCATATTTTTTAATCAATTCTTCAAGCCCGCCTAAGCCTGAAACTTTATACTGCTGTATGATACCAAAAATAGTAAATGTATTCCAGTAAAGAGAAAGGCCAATTGGGAATGTGTAGGAAAAAAATCCTATCATTACCGGAAATATATATAGCGACTGCGTTTGGAAAGCCGTTGCAAAATCTTCCTTTTTTCCTCCGGAGGCGGATTTTGCTTCGCTCAACTTTTTATTATCTTCTTTAGGCTTAGCGCTCATCATCATTTTCGACTGAATAAACTGGAAAACTCCGGTTAAAATAGGGATTGCTAAAATTAAAATTCCCATAGAAGACAAAAGTTCTGAAGGATTTTTGGAAAGAGGAAATCCGAAAAAATAAACATCCCATGGTTTTGATATTTTGACAAAGTCAAAATATGCAATTTTGTTTACATCGGAAACTGTATTTGCGCCAAGATTAATAACTTTTATCAAAACTGTATAAAGTCCCCAAATTACGGGGAGTTGTATTAAAAGAGGCAGGCATCCGGCTGCGGGATTAACGCCAAATTCTTTATAAAGGCGCATTGTTTCGGCCTGGAGCATTTTAGCGTCACCTTTATGTTTTTCTTTCAGTTTTGATACATGGGGGGCAACTTCCTGCATTTTTTTGGAAGCCTTAAGCTGGGCTGTCGTTAAAGGATATAGTATAAACCTAATAATTATCGTAAGTACAATTATCGAAAAACCCAAAGCATAGGGGACATTAAGTATAAAAAGACCCTGATAGATAAAAAGTAAAACGTTAATTATCGGATTTACTACAATCGCATCAAATATATTCATAAATTAAGCTGGGTTTTCCTCCTTGGTTAAAGTTTTGAAAGGGGAATAAAACGGCTGGCATTTTAAAAGACGGATAAAAGAGAACCTTGCTCCTTTTAAAATTCCATGTTTTGATATGGACTGCTTTGTGTATTCTGAACATGTGGGGGAAAACCTGCATGCGTTGGGCATACCAACAAACTGATGAATAATGCCGGAAAAAAATATTTGATATGTATTTATAAGCGCAATTGATAATCTTTTCATAAATTAAATATTTTCTGAAATAATCTTTTTTATTTCTCTTGAAATTTCCGATTGACCTTTGGTAATTATTTCCTTTCTTGCTGTCAGAATGTACCCTTTATTTTTAGAAAACTTTTCCAATATTTCTTCAACCGCTTTAGACATTTTTCTTTTAACCGAGTTTCTGACAACCGCCCTTTTATCAACTTTTTTTGATGCAACAAAAGCAAATCTTGGGCCTTCTTCTGAAATTTCAAAATACTTAAGCGTAAAATAAGGAAAGCTAATTTTTTTTACTCCCTGCCGCCCTAAACCCATATAAAGGCGGTGTTTTTTGTTAAGCATTTATAAAGCAAGCCTTCTTCTGTTTTTCTGAGTTCTTTTTTTAAGAACTTTTTTACCTCCGGCTGTCTTTCTCCTTGCTAAAAATCCGTGCTTTCTTTGTCTTTTTCTCTTTTTTAGTTTTCTGAGTTTTTCCATATCTGTTTAGATACTAGTTACTAGTAACTAGTTTGTCTATAGCTTATTTTTTAACGCTCTGGTCCCTAGTCACTGAATACTGAATACAGAGTATACCAAAATTAAAGCCTTTTTAAAAGATGACATAAAAAAGATCTAGTTTTATGTACTTTCTCATCTTGACAAAAAGTTATCCACATTATTAAACTCGGTTACCATGCAAAACAATAACAAACTTTGGGAAAAGATTTTAGGAGAAATAGAAATAGAAGTTTCTAAAGCAAATTTTTTAACTCTTTTTAAAAGGACTTTTCTTTTATCTGTGGAGAATGGGGTAGCAACCGTTGGCGTTCCGTCAAGTATGATAATTGATCTTTTGCAGAGAAAGTTCTACGACTTAATCAAAAAATCAGTTGACAAAAACATAGGCAAAGACACAAAAATAATCTTTGTTCCCAAAACAATAACCGGGGCAATTTCTGAAAAGGTTGATTCTGAATCTTTATTTTCGGAAAGCAAGCCAAAGCAAATAATAGGACATCTTCCAAGGGTAAGGCCGGATTACACTTTTGAAAACATGGCTGTATCCTCCTCAAACCAGCTTGCTTATGTAAGCGCAACTACTGTTGCAAAAAATCCGGGAAAAACATACAACCCTCTTTTTATCTATGGACCGGTTGGGGTTGGCAAAACTCATTTAATGCAGGCAATTGCAAACGAAGTTTATGCCAAAAATCCGGATGCAAAAATTGCTTATACCACAAGCGAAGAATTTACAAACGAAGTGGTAGAAGCCATAAGGACAAATAATACTTCTAATATGAAGAGGAGGTTTCGCGGGCTTAGCCTTTTGGTAATAGACGATATTCAGTTTATAGCCGGCAAGGAAAAGGTGCAGGAGGAACTGTTCCACACTTTTAACACACTTGTAGACCGGGATGCGCAAATTGTGCTTTCGTCAGACAGGCCGCCTTCTGAAATGAAAAAAGTAGAAACCAGGCTTATTTCAAGATTTTCCGGAGGACTGACTGTTGACATAGAATCTCCTGATTTTGAACTAAGAACGGCAATTTTACTGATTAAAGCAAGAAAATACGGGGTCAGTCTATCTATAGAAAACGCAAAGCTTATTGCCCAAAAAGCACAGGACGCAAGAGGACTGGAGGGTCTTTTACTTAAAATAATTACTCATACCCAAAGCTCAAACGGGGAAATTACGGATGATATTATTGCGTCTGTTCTATCGCTTAACGGGAACGAAGAAAGGTCTTACTTTCACCCGGACGATATAATAAATAACGTTTGTTCTTTTTATAATATTAAGCCAACACAAATTAAAAGCGCCAAGAGGAACGCTTTTTTAGTAAGGCCCCGCCAGGTTGCGATGTTTCTTCTTAAAATAAAACTAAAACTTACTTTTGTTGAAATAGGATATCTTTTGGGAGGCAGAGATCACACGACCGTAATGCATGGTGTTGAAAAGGTTGAAGAATTGTTGAAAAACCCAAATGCTCCGGAGGATATTTTGGGGATATACCAAATGTTTTCCGAAAAAAACACCGGTTAACCCTGTCAGGTATTTATTAACTTTTTTTCCGCTTTTTTATCCACAGGATGTCAACATAATTTTGCGCACGGCGTCTTGCTTTTTTCCACTTTTCCATATACACTACTACAACTACAAATAGATAATAATATGCTTGTTACTTTTCTTTCTGAAAACCTGCAAAAAACAATTTCTTTTATAAATCACGCCGTATCTTCCAGAAACCAATTGCCTATACTTTCTAATTTTCTAATACAGGCAAAAGACGGAAAGCTTATTATAAGTGCAACGGATTTAGAAATAGGTATAACATCCTCTATTCCTGCAAGTATCGAAAAAGAAGGAATACTTTCAATTCCTGCGAAAAGTTTTTTTGATTTTATTACAAGTATTGGAAGCCAGAAGCTTTCTTTAGAAGCTTTGGATACAAGCGCCGTTTTAAAAGGAGGAAAGATAAAAGCCTCTTTTCCTATATCTCCGGCAGAAGATTTCCCAAGGCTTTATGAGAAAAAAGGAGAGAAATTCTTAGAACTTGAAAAGGAAGATGTCGACAGGTATATATCAAGAGTTTCTCTTGCTGCAGCCATAGATAATAGTAAACCGGCTTTATCCGGGGTATTGATGGATGGCCAAAAAGACGGAATTTTATTTGTTGCAACAGATTCATACCGTCTTTCTTTCCAGAAAACCCCTTTAAAAGCCCTTGGAGAGCTTAGGAAAGCAATCGTAGTTCCCGCAAGGCTTGTAAAAGAATTATTGTTCTTGAAAAACGATTCCCCAATAGAATTTTTTTATACAGAGGAAAATAACCAGATTATTTTTTCACAAAAAGACACAGACATAGTAGGAAGATTAATAGACGCAGAATTCCCTGCGTTTGAAAAAATAGTCCCCCCCGATTTTAATACAAAAACAAAAGCAAACAGGGAAGAGTTATTAAGCGCTATAAAAATATGCTCTATTTTTGCAAGAGAAAC